>OBZV01000578.1_pt1 | contig 21489 bp, 19 predicted proteins | sample 1501581 | NCBI WGS metagenome assembly OBZV01 (sample SAMEA2580257, study PRJEB22360) | human gut metagenome | biome: human gut; feature: human-associated habitat; material: faeces | place: Denmark | collected 2008/2010
GGCTGTAATCTGGCATGATATAGTCTTTGGCGCACAGCTTGACAGCAAGTGTCAAGCTTGCGAGTGAACAGTAACGCCCACCTATCTCATACAGATATACACCAGGTATGCTGCATATAATGCAAGCAGCACCACACCTTCTTTTTTCTCTATATGAAGCCTGCTCCATGCAAACACCCATACAAGAATGCTTACCAACACCAGAAGTATACTGTCCACCACATTTTCCATAATAAACGCTACCGGACTTATCGCTGCTGTCACTCCCAGAATAAACAGAATATTAAAAATATTTGATCCGATCACATTTCCAAATGCCATATCAACTTCATTTTTTCTTGCAGCTACCACAGAGGTGACAAATTCCGGCAGGCTGGTTCCCATTGCAACGATCGTAAGTCCAATCAGATTCTGGCTTAACCCGGCTTTTACGGCAATCGCTGACGCACCATCTACAACAAAATCCCCGCCAAATTTAATAGCCACTGCACCACCCACAATATATAATATACATTTCCATGCAGGATAAATTTTATATTCACCGGAAGGATCTTCTGCTTCTGCCGATGCCGCATGCGCTTTTAATGCTGACCGTACCATCCATACCAAAAATCCAATAAAAAGAAGTAACAATATCACACCATCTGTTCTTCCTATCTCCATGCCGGAAATTCCCAGAACAAACAAAAGCACCGCGCACAGAACAGAAACTGGTATTTCTTTTTTTAATGTATCTTTCTGTACGATCAACGGTGCAAATAATGCACATGCCCCGCATACAAACATTAAATTAAAAAGGTTAGAACCTATCACATTGCTGACTGCCAATGCATTGTTACCGGCAACGGAAGCTGTTACACTGACAGCAAGTTCCGGCAGGCTCGTCCCCATTGCAACGATCGTGAGTCCGACAATCATAGACGGAATCCGCAGCGCCCTTGCAACGGAAGAACTTCCCTCAACAAAAAAATCTGCACCTTTGATCAATAAAACAAATCCCACCATCAATAAAGCTATTGACTGCATCATCGCCACCATACACATTTCCTCCTTCGTTTTTCCTGTTATTTATATCCTGTTATTTATAAAATTCCCAGATGTGTCAAAAGGATTCTGACACCGAGCAATACTAAGATCAGTCCGCCGGCAAACTCTGCTTTCTTTTCGTACTTGTTTCCAAAAAAGTTTCCGACATAAACGCCGCCAATGGAAATAAAAAACGTAGAAATTCCAATGATCGTGATAGCCTCCACGATCGGGTAGTCTAAAAATGCAAATGTGATCCCAACTGCAAGTGCATCAATACTTGTTGCAACTGCAAGCACAAACATCTCTTTTAAATCGAGCGGTGCATCCATTTCTTTTACCTCGTCATCTTCCTTATCCGGTTTCACAGATTCCACAATCATTTTTCCACCAATAATTCCAAGTAATATAAATGCGATCCAGTGATCGATGCTTGTGATATACTTTTCAAACTGACTTCCTAAAAGCCATCCGACAAATGGCATCAATGCCTGAAATCCTCCGAAAAATAACCCGATCACAAGTGCCTGTTTTTTGTTGACCTTTCGCATCCCAAGTCCTTTGCAGATTGACACTGCAAATGCATCCATGGACAGCCCGACTCCCATCAGAAACAATTCAATAAAAATCGCCATCTCTTTTCCCTGCTTTCTTTTTTGTATCAGACATTTTCCGTGATGTTTCCGCAGTTATTTTGTACTATGCGCTCGATTCCTGCAGTGATTTCCAATTTCTGTCATATTCTTACCGATAATATTTGTCAGTAAAATACGACAAAAAAAGAGACTCCACGTATATTCCTGTACCGGATATCCCCACAGATATCCTTACAAAAATATACATGAGTCTCATTCTTTAAGATTTGCCAGGTTCTTCTGGTGTGTGCCCGCCAAAAGAAACCGGTATGTTGACAAATCACGCAAACACGCGAACTACTCCCTCACGGTTTCACAGACTGCTTCCCTTACAAACCAGCCTGTGCTTATCATAAGTTTTTCACTTATGCCAAACGCTGTTTTCACATCATATCTTATGCACCATGATTTGTCAATCAATGTTTTAATAAAAATACATTACCTTATGCAGCCCATACTTTTTTAATCATCCAAGCAACTCAAGAATTTCTTCCTTGGTGAAGCTTGCAGAATCCATTCCTTCGCCCTCGAGCACCTGCTCGGCAAGTTTCTTTTTCCGCTCCTGGATATCGATGATCTTCTCCTCGATCGTTCCCTCTGCCACAAGTTTGTATACCGTCACGACATGCTTCTGTCCGATACGGTGCGCACGGTCTGTCGCCTGGTTCTGCACGGCAACATTCCACCACGGATCGTAGTGGATGACGATGTCCGCGGAGGTAAGGTTTAATCCGGTTCCACCCGCCTTTAAGCTGATACAGAATACCGGAACATCATCGTTATTAAAACTTTCCACCATCTGCATACGTTTTTCCTTATTTACAGAACCGGTCAGAAGATAGTAGTCGATTCCTTCTTTTTTCAGACGCTCTGTCAGACGGTCTAACATGGATGTAAACTGCGAGAACAGAAGGATCTTGTGTCCTGCTCCGACTGCATTTACGATCAGTTCCATACACATATCCGTCTTTGCGGATTCTCCGTGATAATCTTCCAGTAAAAGTCCCGGATCACAGCAGAGCTGACGCAGTTTGGTAAGTTCGGAAAGGATCTGCATCCTGCCTTTCTTGAACTCTTTCTCATTCTGCTGACTAAGCATTTCCTTCATCCTGGTCGCATAAGCATCATATAACTGCATCTGTTCGCCATCGAGTCTTGCGAATACATTTTCTTCGATCTTCTCCGGAAGATCTTTTAATACATCCCCTTTCAGACGTCTTAAAATAAACGGACGGATCATGCGCTGCAAACGCTCCATCTTATTTGCATCCTGATTCACAGCGATCGGAAGCTCGATCTCCTCCCTGAACTTCTGATAGGTATACAAAAATCCAGGCATCAGATAATCAAAAATACTCCAGAGCTCGCTGAGTCTGTTTTCGATCGGTGTTCCTGTCAGAGCCAGCTTGAATGCCGCAGTGATCTTTTTGACACCTTTTGCCGCCTGTGTGGATGGATTTTTGATATACTGGGCTTCATCAATAACCTGAATTGCGAATACAAACTTCTGGTACACCTCGGCATCACGTTTTAACAGATCATACGAAGTGATAAGAATCTCTCCCTCTTTGCTGTGACGGATGATCGATGCACGATCCGGTACACTTCCGGCAACAATGACCGTCTTTAACTGCGGTGCAAAGCGCTTGATCTCTTTCTGCCAGTTGTAGACCAAGGATGCCGGACACACAATCAGGGAACGGCGCAGTTCCTTTTCCCCAGCCTGCATTTCTTCCTGTTCTGCCGTTAAAAGGCTGATGACCTGAAGCGTCTTTCCAAGTCCCATATCATCGGCTAAAATACCGCCGAATCCGTTCTCACGCAGTGTCTTTAACCACAGGAATCCATTCTTCTGATAACTTCTCATGATAGAATTCAGCGCTTCCGGAACTTCATAGTCACTGTCCTCGATCGTCTTCATGTTGCGGACCATGCCCTTGAACTCTTTATTTTTCTCGATTGAGAGAAGCTGATTGTTCTTTAATGCCGCGTCCAGATACATCGCGCGGTATTTTGGTACAATTACAGTGCCTTTTTTGAGGTTTGTCTCCGTCAGGCGCAGATCCTCGCTGACTTCCGCCAACGTGCTTAAACCATCCTCCTCAATATTTAAAAAGTCGCCGTTTTTCAAACGGATATACTTCTTTTTCCTGTCATATTTGGAAAGCAGATAGGCAAGTTCCTCCCGTGACATCTCATCGGAATGAATTTTTAATTCCAGAAGATCACTTTTTAATGAGATACCCACGGAAACGGCCGGGGAAGATACGACCTTTAAATTGCGGAAATTTTCCGTTGTATAAATGGTCATAAATTCGCCCAGTCTTCTCAATCCACCTGAAACTAACTGATACAACATCTCCTCATTGTTCTTCAGCACAAAGACTGTCTGGGACAGCGCATATTCATTGAAATACGGTTCCACAAGATTTTTGATGCGGAGTTCCTCTGCGAGATCGCGCACTTCACCCGGTGCGATCTTCTCGAGGACATTATATTTATCATCCCCGTAAACTGCCATCAGTTTTGCACCTACCGTATTCATATCCTGTCTGTCTAAATAAAGTTCAAACTCAGGTTTCGGCGGCACATAAAGGCTCTCATCAAATCCTGCCTCTTTTTCCACTTTAAAATATTTTTTCAGTAATGGAAGCAGGTCGCGGCAGAACATGGCAAGCTCATCTGCAGCGATATAAGTCTGTCCTCCGGTCTGGCGGTGCAGAAATTCAAAAAATTCTCCGACCGTTTCTTTCATTCCTGCCGGACTGCGGTAGATCATATCCGCGTCATAGAAATAAAAATATTTTTCACCGATGATCACAGAATCATCTTCCAGCATCAGAAAAATACCGGAACCGCCCTGACGGATAACCAGCTTCGGACGCTTTTCTTCCGGTGAAAATGTATAGGTATCCTCCGGTAAAAATCCTACCTCTGCCTCAAACGGCATATCCCCGACTGCCTCAAAAAAACGGTCGATCCCCACACTGTCTAACTCCATCGTGCGTTCATAACTGCCCGTATACGCATAATATGCATGGAACTGGCTCTGACGTCTTTTATCCATCTCCTGCTGTTCCATAAATGCAATCATACGTTTTGCAGATTCCGTAAATGCATCCAGATGATGATAAAACTCCAGTTTTTTACCGTAACGGACTTTTTCATTGATTTTAATCGAGTGTAAAAATGCAGAAATGTTTTTGAGCACATATTTCTGCTCCATTCCAATTTTAAATTCCACCGTGGCATAACTGTATTCCATCTTGAAATAAGGCTCTAACTCCACCTTGCCGTAAACATTTTCCGGTAAAAGATAGGTAGAACCTGCGCGCATGGAATAACGGTTTAACAGATTTTTTAATGAAGTATCCGTTTTTAACTCTTTTTCCGTGCGGATGTCCTTCTGCTCTGTTTTCTGACTTACTCCAAGTTTTGCATTTAAGATATCTTTCGCCTGTCTGCGGTTCACATAGGCAAGCGCAACGGCAACACAGTGTTTGCAGATGCCCTCATAGTTACAAAACGCCTCACAGTTGCAGCGGCTCTCTGAAACTTCCGCATATTCTTCATCTATCACAAGCCGGACATCGTAGTGATCCTCGACTGTTCCTTTTACTCTTCCAATTAATTCTGCCTTTGGAACGCCATCTTCCGTGTATACGTCATAGGAAAATTCCTGCACGAGTCCCCGCTCATACAATTCCTTTCCCCGGCGGTATGCTGCCGGATATGCTTCCTGCTTAATGTCTGATATGGAAAACATGATTGCTGTGCTCCTCAATAGTATATTTTTTGCATCTTTCTATTGTAACATAAATTTGAGGATTCGGTTAGACTTTTTTCACTAAAATACAATCTTGATCTCCGTACCCACACCAACCTCACTTGTCAGCGTCATCTGCGCATCATGCTGCGCGACAATATGCTTTACAATGGCAAGCCCCAGACCTGTGCCGCCAGTGGATTTTGACCGGCTCTTATCGACACGGTAGAAACGCTCAAAGACGCGTTCCTGCTGTTCTTTCGGGATTCCGATACCGGTATCTTTTACGATCAGGACCGGTCTGGTATTTTCGATGGTAGTCACGATCGTGACACTGCCGCCTTTTTTATTGTAGCGCACTGCATTACTGCACAGGTTAAAAAGCAGTTCCTCAAGCAGCGTCTTGTTTCCGTTCATTGGAACAGACGCCCCCTCTAAGTGCAGCGTCACCTCATTTTTATCTGCCTGCATCTGCATGGAATGAATGCACTGCTCCCCAAGATCATGCAGATCAACCGTCTCAAATTCAAGTTTTAAATCACTGTCATCTAATTCTGAAAGCTTTATAATATCGTTAATCAGTGACTGCAGACGCTCCGCACTCTTATGGATCTCATTTGCAAAATGCGCGGTATCCTCCCCGCCCGTCATTCCGCTTGCGATCAGTTCCGCATATCCGGAGATCGCAGTCAACGGCGTCTTTAATTCATGGGAAACGTTGGCCGTAAACTCCTGACGCATCTGCGCATGATTTAAAATATCCATATGCTGCTTTTTGATCATGGAAATAAACGGGCGCATTTCCTCGTAAACTTCCGTTTCATCCACCAGGATAATATTGTCCGCCATTTTTTCGATCGGCGCCATGAGTCTTCGCGTCAGACGGTAAGAGTAAAATACACACATCAGAAATACCATCAGACCAACCGCTAAGATCAGACCTGACATCGTAGACACCAGATGATAAATACTTCCACTCTCTTTCGCAACACGCACAACGCTCCCATCTTCTTTTCTAAGTGCATAATAAAAGGTATGCTTTGACGACGTAGCTGAGACACGGATTGATTTTCCCTCGCCATTTTTTATGGCCTCCGCAATTTCCGGGCGTTCCTTATGGTTCTCCATGGAAGAAGCATCTTCCATACTGTCGTACAGGACAGTACCATCCACATCCACACAGGTAATACGCAGTCCGTCATTTTCCAGTGAATATGTGATATCCTTCGAAAGTTCATTCGGACTGATCACCGAGACAACATGTGCACTTGCCTTTAAATCATCAAATATCTGTTCCTCCAGAATCTGATAAAAAAGAAACATAGAACAAACGGCAGTCACCACAATGGCGATTGCCGCAATCAACATAAAACCGGTATTAATTCTTTTTTTCATTCGATCATGTACCCCACATTCCGCACGGTCTTGATACAGCTTCCTGCTGCCCCAAGTTTCTGTCGCAGTGTTTTGATATGCATATCAACGGTACGGCTCTCTCCTTCGTACTCAAATCCCCATACCTGATCCATAATCTTGTCTCTTGATAAAACAATTCCCTGATTGAGCATCAGGTACTTTAACAATTCAAATTCTTTAAATGTCAGCTCACACAGCTGCCCTGCAACCGTAACGGCATGTTTGTCCATATCCATAAGGATATCTTCATGTATCAGCTGTGAATCTTCATTCATGCGGCTTGTTCTTCGAAGCAGTGCTTTCACACGGGAGATCAGCTCCATGACTCCAAACGGCTCCAAGATCAAGTCCCTTTACCTTATCAAGCTCACTTGTCTTTGCCGTTACCATAATGACCGGGACATCCGCGGTCGCCTTGTCTGCCCGGATCCTTGTTAAAATATCCAGTCCGTCTTCCCCCGGAAGCATGATATCTAAAAGGATCAGGGATGGGATATTTTTTTCCAGACGCTTAAAAAATGATGCGCTGCCCTCAAATTCTTCCACTTCATAACCGCTGTTTTTGAGCGCATAACGTTCAATTTCACGAATATTAATATCGTCCTCCACTATATAGATCGTTGCCATATTTTTCCTCAATCCCCATTTTTGCGCCCTTAAATCTGATATATCTTCTCGAACTCGTTTAACTGTTTTGTAAACTCTGCGCTCTCCTCTGCATCCAGCTGCTCGGTAAAACTGTGTTCCTCTAACTGGGTATCCTCTAACTGCATCATATATACCGCGATATTCGAACAATGGTCTGCAACACGCTCATAGTTCATTGCAAGATCTGACAATACAAGACCAAGCTCAATGGTACATTTCCCTTTTCTAAGACGCTTCATATGGTTTTTCTTTACTGTCTTGTTTAACTCATCAATGACTTCTTCTAACGGTTCTACCGTACGCGCAAGTGCCTCATCACCCTCCACAAATGCGTTCGTGGTACGCTCTAAGATATCACGGAGTGCTGTGCTGTATACCTTCATTTCTTCTTTTGCTTTCTTGGAAAATACAGCGCCCTCTTTATACATCTGCTGTGCATTTTCCACCACGTTGATGGAATGGTCGGAAATTCGCTCAAAATCTGTCAGACAGTGAAGCAAGGATGTCACTTTCAGACTGTCTTTGTAAGATAAATTCTGGCTGCTTAACTTCGTTAAGTATGCACTGAGTTTATCATCATAGGTATCCACGATGTTTTCTTTTGCAATGACATCCTCGATCTTTTCTTCGGAGTACTCATCCAGTACGGTCATTGCCTCTAAAAATCCTTCGTGTGTAATCTTTGCCATCTGATTGGCAAGAGAATGGCACTGCTCAATCGCAAATGCAGGGCTGTTTAAGAAACGGTCGTCTAAAATAACAAATACATCCTCTTTCTGATTCTGTTCCTCTGCAGTTTTCGGGATCGTCAAGTAAGCCAGCTTCTCCAATCCCTTTGTAAATGGAAGTAAAACCAGGGTTGCGAACACATTAAATATGGTGTGGATCATTGCGATTCCCGCTGCTCCAACGACTTCATTGGTAAATTCAAATCCGATCAGCGCATTGCCTGTATAAAACAATACCAGAAACAGAACTGTGCCGATCACGTTAAAATAAAGATGCACGAATGCCGTTCTCTTTGCACCTCTGTTTGCACCGATTGCTGAAATCATTGCCGTCACACAGGTACCGATATTCTGTCCCATGATGATTGGGATCACAGAGCCATAGGTAAATGCTCCTGTTACAGACAGTGCCTGTAAAATTCCGACCGATGCAGAGGAACTCTGTATGATCGCAGTAAGTACAGCTCCTGCCAATACACCAAGGAACGGATTGTGGAACATCGTTAAGATATTCGTAAATTCCGGCACATCTGCAAGCGGTTCTACCGCCCCGCTCATGCTCTCCATACCGTACATTAATACTGCAAATCCAAGTAAGATCTCACCGATATCTTTTTTCTTGTCGCTCTTTTTCGACATACAAAGTATGATACCGATCATTGCAAGGATCGGTGAGAAGGAGGATGGTTTTAACATCTGGATAAAAAAGTTATCCCCCTGCAGTCCACTTAAGCTCAAAAGCCATGACGTTACCGTTGTTCCGATATTTGCACCCATAATGATGCCGACTGCCTGTGACAGCTTCATAATACCGGAGTTCACAAAACCAACCACCATAACCGTCGTCGCCGATGACGACTGGATCACTGCGGTTACACCTGCACCAAGCAACACTGCCTTGATCGGGTTTGATGTCAGAGTCTCTAATATCTTCTCTAATTTACCTCCTGACATCTTCTCCAGTCCGGCACCCATTACATTCATTCCGTACAGGAACAGTGCCAATTCGCCAATGAGGGTCAGTACTCCAAAAATATCCATCTCAATCTCCTTTTGTATGCCGCTTTTCTTATTCTTTACGTTTTTTTGACATATAATTTATTTATACAGCATTTTTCGTCATTTTGCAATTAGCATAAAAAGGAGTATGTAAATTCGCCGTCAACTTTATGTAAAATCTATGTAAAATCTCAAAGAAACCATTTATTTTTGTCTATTTTTAATTTTCATGCTGTCCGGTAATGGAATAGATCACCCACTCCGCAATATTGGTCGCATGGTCTCCGATACGCTCAAAATATTTTGCAACCATCAGCATATCCGTTGCCTGCTCACCATTTTTTACATTCTCATTGATCTTTTTGATGAGCTGCTGTTTGAACTGGTTGAACAGATCATCCACCACATCATCTTCTTTAATGACCCAGTGTGCCATATCCATGTCTTTCTGCACGAATGCATCCACACTCTTGATCACCATATTTGTTGTCTCTTTTGCCATTGCCTTGATCAGGTCAAGATTGATCGGATCCCCGGTTTCATAAGCAGCGTCCGCCATTAAGATTGTCATTTCCGAAATATCGGATGCATGATCCCCGATACGCTCCATATCCGTGATCATTTTCAGTGCTGCTGAGATCAGGCGGAGATCTTTTGCCACCGGCTGCTGCTGCAATAATAATTTCATGCAGAGGCTTTCAATATCGCGCTCCTGATGGTCGATCTCCTCATCAAAGCTGATCGCTTTCTGCGCTTTCTCCACATCCTGTCTGACCAGTGCCGAACATGCCATCTCGATCGCCTGCTCGATCAGGCTTCCCATCTCAATCAATTCATCGTTCAATACCTGAAGCTGTCTGTCAAATCTGTTTCTCATGATTTTCCACTTCCCTCTTTCTTTTCCTGTTATAGATTGCTCTCATTTCTACACTTTTTTCTGTATGTCATAACTGACCCAGCCCGCAGTATCATCCAAAACGTCCGGTGATGTAATCCTCTGTCCGCTTATCCTGCGGCACGGAGAATAACCGCTCTGTCTCACCCGACTCGATCACTTCCCCTAACAGGAAAAATACGGTCTTATCAGAGACACGGACTGCCTGCTGCATGTTATGTGTTACCATAATGATTGTGTACTGTTTTTTCAGTTCAATGACAAGATCCTCGATCTTTGATGTTGAGATCGGGTCAAGTGCTGAGGTCGGCTCATCCATTAAGATGACTTCCGGGTTAACAGCAAGTGCCCTTGCGATACAAAGTCTCTGCTGCTGTCCACCGGACATGCCGAGCGCACTTTTTTTCAGACGATCCTTTACCTCATCCCAGATCGCCGCATCCCGCAGGGATTTCTCCACGATCTCATCCAACTTTGCCTTGGAGCGGATACCGTGTGTTCTTGGTCCATATGCGATATTGTCATAGATACTCATTGGAAACGGATTCGGTTTCTGGAATACCATTCCGACACGTTTTCTTAAAATGTTGACATCCATGCCGTTGTAAATATCCTCTCCATCCAAAAGAACACTGCCGGTGATCTTACATCCCTCGACCAGATCGTTCATTCTGTTTAAACTCTTCAAAAAGGTGGATTTTCCGCAGCCGCTCGGTCCGATAAATGCTGTAATCTCGTTCGATGCGATCGACATATTGATATTTTTTAGTGCATGAAAATCACCATAATATAAATCCAGGTTTGAAATTTTAAATTTTTCTGCCATTTTTTTTTCTCCATTCTACTGTTTCGGCGCTTCAAATTTTTTTGCGATCAGGGAGGATACCCCGTTGATGATCAGTACCACGATAAGAAGTACAACCGCCGTCGCATATGCCTCATTGGTATGCATACCCTCACGCGATAACGAATACATGTGGATCGCTAAGGTACGGCCGGAATCAAAAAATCCTGCAAGGTTTGCCACCGTACCTGAGGTGTAAATAAGTGCCGCCGTCTCTCCGACGATTCGCCCGATTGCTAAGATAATGCCGGATAAAATACCCGGGATCGCACTCGGAAGCACAATTTTAAATATGGTACGCAGTTTTCCTGCACCGAGTCCGAAACTTCCCTCACGGAATGAATCCGGTACGCAAAGAAGTGCTTCCTCCGTCGTTCTCATGATGACCGGGAGTACCATGATTGCAAGCGTCGCTGCACCTGCCATCATTGAGTAGCCCCATTTTAATGCCGTCACAAAAAATAACATACCGAACAGTCCATAAATGATGGACGGAATGCCGGAAAGTGTCTCCGCCGTAACACGGATGATCCCAACCAGTTTGTTTCCTTTTTTAGCGTATTCTACGAGATAGATTGCCGCACCCACACCAAACGGTACGGATAACACAAGTGCCAGCACCGTCATAAAAAGTGTATTGATCATTGCCGGAAGCATCGACACGTTATCCGAATTATAAGTCCATGCAAACAGCGATGGTTTTAAATATGGGATACCGCGGATTAAAATATAGCCCACCAGAAATACCAGGACACCCACGGTCAGCACTGCTGCGACAAGTACTAAAAGCAGCAATACGAATGAACCCGGATGTTTCGTATATGATTTGATCTTATCTTTGAAAGACTGCTGATTGATCGCAGCAATCTCAGTTTCCATATGTTTTTCCATCTTAATCTCCCCTTTCTAATTGTCCTTTGTGCGTCTTTTTAAAATAGAGAAAGAGACATTGATGATGAGGATAAACACAAACAGTACCACACCGGTTGCGATCAGTGCTTCTCTGTGAAGATCCGTTGCGTATCCCATTTCCATTACAATATTTGCCGTTAAGGTACGGACACCTTTAAAAATACTCGATGGAACCCGCGCCTGGTTTCCGGCTACCATCATAACTGCCATCGTCTCACCGATTGCACGTCCGACACCGAGCACGACTGCTGCCATGATACCGGATTTTGCTGCCGGAACGATCACGGTAAAAACACTTCTCTCATGGGTTGCTCCAAGTGCAAGTGCCCCCTCGTAATAGCTGTTTTCCACCGCACGGATCGCAGACTCTGACACACCGATAATGGTCGGTAGGATCATGATTCCAAGCAGGATCGAAGCGGTTAAGATACTGTTTCCATTTCCTTTAAAATGTTCTCTGATAAACGGCACCAATACGACCAGACCGAAAAATCCATATACAATAGAAGGGATGCCTGCTAAGAGATCCACGATCGGTTTTAAAATGCGGTACAGTTTTTCCGGACAGAAGCGGGCCATAAAGATTGACATCAGTATTCCAACCGGGACTCCGATTAAAAGTGCTCCTCCGGTTACATAAATACTTCCTAAGATCATCGGAAAGATTCCGAATATATTATTGGTCGGTTTCCATACTTTTCCCGACAAAAACTGCCATACACCGATTTTCTGCATTGCCGGAAATCCGTTTGCAAACAAGAACACACAGATTAAGGCTACCGCGATAATGGATATGACTGCCGTAAAGAGGAAAACGCCTACTTTTTCTTTAATATGATTCATTATTTTTCTCCAGACTGATAAAAAGTTGTGTACGTTATTTATGTAAAGACCGGCAGAGTAACTGTCTCTCCCGGTCTTTACCTGATGTTTTATAATAAGGAATTCTATGAAATATGTTGTTTGTATCTGTCTGTATTACTCTGTAACGCCATCCCAGGATGTGATTTCGCCTGTGTAGATGCCTTTGACCGTATCTTTGGAAAGATCTGCAGTCGGGTTGTCGTTGTTTACGATGACTGCGATACCATCCATTGCAATCACGGTTGCTGTTAAGCCGCCCTCTGTCTCAGAATCTTTTAATTCACGGGAAGCCATACCGATATCACAGGTTCCATCCATAGCTGCTGTCATACCTGTGGTAGAATCGCTTTCCTGGATCTCGATCTCTGCACCGCTGTTGACTGCGACATATGCCTCTTTTAATTTTTCCATAACAGGTGTTACGGAAGAAGATCCTGCTACAACAACTTTTCCGCTTGCGCCGTTTGACTCGAATGCTGCTGCACCGTCATCTACCGGGATGTATTTATTATCAGAAATAACTGCCTGTCCGTCTGCACTCATGATAAAGTTGATAAAATCCTGTGCCACATCGCTTGGTGTTCCTTTGGTTGCAATATTAAATGGTCTTGCGATCGTGTAATCTCCGCTCTTGATATTATCTACGGTAGCTTCTGCTCCATCGATGGAAACTGCTTTTACACTGTCGTTTAGGGAACCAAGTGATACATATCCGATGGAGTATTCATCACCTGAAACTGTTGTTAACATAACGTCGGTACTGTTTGTGATGATTGCTTCATCGGTTGTATTATCAATTTTCTCACCGGCATCATTTTTCTCTTCCACACCGAACAGCTCGATGAATGCTCCTCTTGTACCGGAACCATCCTCACGGGATACAACGTTGATGTACTCGCTGTTGTCAAAATCTCCGGTTGCTGCTGATGCTGAATTTGCAGCTGTCGTATCTGGTGTAACATCTGCTGACTGATCTGCTGAACTGTCCGCTGCATCTGCACTTGCATCTGTATTTGTATCTGCTCCGGCATTTGCACTTGCATTTCCACTTGCATTTCCACTGTTACCACAGCCTGCGATCATGCTGGCTGCCATCATACCTGTTAATAACATACACATTACTTTCTTTTTCATTTTCTTAATCCTCTCTTTTTTCAATTTGCAGGGCGTCCATCCTGCTGTTTTCTTTTCATTTCCTTTTGACAGTTTTTACTTTACGGCACTTATGTAAAATACATGAGAGAGGTTTGGTAAAATGTATGTAAAATAATGGTAAATGTTTCGCTTACTTTTCCGTATTTTCCGCCTGCTGGTAGCTCATGGCAAAGAAGTATTCCTGTGAATTGAGCTTTACATCCGAATCCGTCACCCTCGAATAATTGCCGTCGCTGCCGAGTTCCCTTGCTTTTACATTGTCTTTTAACATCAGGTGGAACATAGCCATAATGCGCTCTTTGATCGCCTTATCCCAGATCGGTGCTGCAACCTCAACACGCTTTGTTGAATTTCTGGTCATAAAATCCGCAGATGCAATATAAACTTTTGCGTCTTCCTCATCTGCTCCAAACAGATATATTCTGGAATGCTCTAAATACCGTCCGACAATACTGATCACCCGGATATTTTCCGTATATCCTTCCACGCCCGGAATCAGGCAGCAGATTCCACGGATGATCAGTTCTATTTTTACACCGGCTTTTGATGCCTCGACTAGTTTGTCAATGATGACCTTATCTGTCAGGGCATTCATTTTTGCTCCGACATAAGCCGGTTTTCCTGCTTTTGCTTTTGCGATTTCCTCATCGATCATTACAATTATCTTACTCTGCAGACACTTCGGTGCCACCAGAAGATATTTCGTTTTCTCCACGAGCTGCTCTAAACAGAGAGCATGAAAAACTTCTGCTGACTCCTCGTCGATTTTTTCATTTGCAGTCATAACAGATAGATCTGTGTATAATTTCGCCGTCTTTTCATTATAATTACCGGTTCCAATCTGCGTGATATGACGAATCTCGCCGTCTTTTTTGTAGGTGATCTGACAGAGTTTCGAATGCACTTTGATATGGTCGATACCGTAAATAATGCGGCAGCCTGCATCCTCTAACCGTCTTGACCATTCAATATTATTTTCTTCATCAAACCGGGCACGCAATTCTACCAGCACAACAACTTCTTTTCCGTTCTCGGCAGCATCGATTAAAGCCTCTACGATCTGTGAATTTTTTGCCACACGATAAAGTGTCATGCGGATGGATACAACTCTCTCATCCTCGCCAGCTTCTTTCAAAAGTCTTATAAAAGGCTTCATGCTCTCATATGGAAAACTTAAAAGCCAGTCTTTTTCTTCGATCTGGTCGATCACAGGCAGATCATTGCGGATGCATGCCGGCTGCTGCGGCACTCTCTTTTCAAAAAACAGTTCTCTTTTTTCTCTCAGAGAATCCTGGATTTGCGAAAAAAATGATAACTCTAATGGTGCCTCCGAAAAGTAAACCTGGTCTGCTCCAATTCCAAGTTCTTTGCGCAGATTTTCAATGATCGTCACATCCAGCACCCGGCTGTGTTCCAGTTTTACCGGGCAGAGTCTGCGTCTGGTACGGATCAGTTTCTCCATGGAATCCCGGTAGTCAAGATCCTCATCATAAAACGCTTCATCCACATCAATGTCCGCATTGCGGATGATACGGATCAGTGATTTGCTTTTTACTGTATACCGTTCAAACACCAGTGGCAGAAAATGAAGGATCAGTTCTTCCACCAGCATATAGCGCTCTTTTCCTGAAGGAACTTTGATCAGGCGTTCAAACACTTCATTGCTGCATGGGATAATTCCAAGCTTTTCTCCATTTTTTGTTCCAAGCACAACAACTGCATAGATTTCCTTATTTTTCAAAAATGGAAATGGCTGTTTTTTTCCAATTACCTGTGGGGATAACAAAGGCATCAGCGCCTCCTTAAAATAATGCTCCAGAAAAACTTTATCGTCCGGCTGCATATCCGCAAAACTTAAAAGCTCTACGCCCTCCGCCTTTAAAAGCTGCATATAGTTCCGGTAGACCAGATCTTTCTGTTCTGACAGGATCCCTGCCGCATCAAAAATTGCCGAAAGCTGCTCCTTTGCTGTCATTTTGGTCTTGTTATCCTGTGCTGTTTTATCCACAAGCATCTGATCGTGAAGTGAACCCACTCTTACCATAAAAAATTCATCCAGATTGCTCTGAAAAATAGACAAAAACGACATGCGCTCACACAGAGGCACGGAACGGTCTGCCGCCTCCTCCAGCACACGCTCATTAAACTTTAACCATGATAATTCCCGGTTTTCCAAATATTTTTTCTTTTTCTCTGCCATTTCTCTTTCCTCCATTGTTTTTTACATGTTCTCTATCTGTCTGCGCAGTTCCAACATCTGATTGTCTACTTTTGCGATCACATCGGAATAATCTTTGGTTGCACGCTCCACATTTTCAATCTGTCCGGCATTTTTCTTATAACACATCTGATTATCAAGCTCTGCCCAATAGTCCATGGCAAAAGAACGGATCTGTATCTCCACCCTTATTTCCTTTGTTTTTTCCAGATAAGTGACCGGAACACCCACGATCAGATGGATACTCTGGTAACCGCTCTTTTTGGGATTTTTCACATAATCCTTTTCTTTGAGCAGCGTGATGTCCTTCTGCTTTTTTACATAATCCGCCACACGGTAAATATCATCACAGAAAAAACAGACAACACGGATGCCTGCGATATCGTTTAAAGTGGTCACTGCTGCCTGAAATGTTACTTCTCTTCCTTTTCGCATCAGCTTTTTTGCAATGCTGTCCGTCTGTTTGATCCGGCCTGTCATACTACGAATAACCTGACGGTCAAACTGCTCCGTCAGGTCCGCATTGATCATTTTTAATTTTGCCTGCACCACATCCATCGCATAAGTATAAGAAAGCCGTACCATAGGTGCTTCGATCTGTTCTTTTAATTGTTTTTCCATGAGCGAAGTATCTGCTCCCGCTAAAGTCTCTTTTATTCCTATGCTTTTTTTCTGATTTTTAGAATCTTTCTTCGGCAAAATCCATATCTCCTATTTCGTAATCATCCTCATATCCATAGTCATAGTCATCATAATCATTTTCCGTTTCCGCTTCGAACTCATCCCAGGTCCTGCTTACCGCCAAAGAACGTTTTTCCCCTCTCTGCATTGTCTGTGACTGGATCTTAAAAATAACAAACCCGATCACAAACATTGACGCGATCACGATAACACCCGCTTTTGAAGTGTGGAAAATCTGTGTGGAAATACCCATGAGCATTGTTCCCATAAAGGATGCTCCTTTTCCAAAAATATCAAAAATGCCAAAATACTCACTTGATTTTTCCTTTGGTATAATCTTTGCATAATAAGAACGTGACAATGCCTGGATTGCTCCCTGAAATACACCAACAAATGTTGCCATCATCCAGAACTTCCATGCCGCATCCAGCCAAAGTGCATAGACTGCAACCAAAAAGTATGCTCCGATACAAACCGCGATCAGACGGGCTGTTTCAAATTTCTGTGCCAGTTTTCCAAAGATAATGGCACAGGGAAATGCGACGATCTGTGTCAGAAGCAGTGCAAAAAGAAGACTTGTATCACTGATTCCAACATCCTTTCCGTAAGAAGTTGCCATTTCAATGATCGTGTATACACCATCTATATAGAAGAAAAATGCAACGAGAAAGAGAAACACTTTTTTGTCCTTTTTGATCTCACCACATACAGTCCCCAACCTTTTTATGGTTTCTTTTACTCCGTTTACTTTTGTCTCCACATAATAATTCTGCTTATAATTTTTTAAGAGCGGGATTGTGACAACTGCCCACCATAAGGCATTGATGATAAATGCTCCTGCTGTCGCTACCGTACCGCTGATTCCAATATAATCCGCTCCAAAAATCAATGCCAGACTGACAACAAAAGGCACACAGCTTCCTATATATCCCCATGCGTATCCCTGGGATGACACGTCATCCATGCGCTCATCCGTCGTCACATCCACGAGCATAGAATCATAAAAAATAAGGCTGCCGGAAAACCCGACTTTGGTGATCACAAATACAACCAGAAATAAAATGGCGCTTTTCGGGAGTGCAAGTGCCGCACATCCAAGCACACCTATCATCATAAAAAGGGTAAACAACGGTTTTTTCCGGTTCTTTCCGTCTGCAACCGTTCCAAGCACCGGCCCTAATACCGCCACGATCAAAGTGGAAATAGAGATCGCATAGCTTAAATATGCGGTGGAGTCCGAAGCGGATATGCCATTTCCGGCTGCCATGTTTTTAAAATAGATCGGTATGATCGTGGACACTAAAAGCGCAAAGGCAGAGTTGCCTACATCGTACATTACCCAGTATTTTTCAAGTTTATTTAATTTCTGTTTCATGTTTTTCCCTCCTGTTTTGCAGGATAAAATCAAAGATCTCCTGATAATATCTGCACCTGGTCTGATAGTCCGCATTAAAAATTTCATGTTTGGAAGCCGGCATGCAGACAAGCGCTGCCGTCTCCACACGATTTTCAAAAACTGCGATCGCACGATTATCCACCATTTGGTCATTCCCTGCTATAAAGATCAAAACCGGAATTTTAATCCGCTCCAGATTCTTTTTCCGCATCAGCGTTTCTGTTGCACGCATCGCTGCCAAAAGCCATCCATAAGTACTGCCATTGGTCTGATATCTGGAATTTTTCAGCCTCTTTTCAAAAATATAATCATAGCGCTCTCTTGAAATACAGCTGCTGTGTTCAAAATCCGGCCTGCTGTCAAACCCTGTCTGTCCCGCTGCATAACGTTCACCTCTTTTGGTTCTCACATAAAAATCAGCTGTCATTTTTGCCACCCACCACGGATACTTTCCGGTCTGCATCCGAAACATCGGTGAAGAAAGGATTGCACGTTCAAATACTTTCGGATGTTCCTCGATATAACGCGCCGCGACCGCACCTCCCATGGAATGTGCAAATAAGATGCGGTGCCGCTCCATCCGGTAATTCATTTTTTTCATAAAGCAGTCCAGATCTTTGATATAATCTTCAAAATCACGGATATATACCTTCTGGTCATCCGAAACCTCACGTTCTGAATAGCCGTGCCCGCGGTGCTCTAAGATATAAACGGAACAGCCATGCTGCAGAAAATAATAAATAACCTCGTTGTACTTTTCTGCAAACTCGCTGAATCCGTGTGAGATCACAATACAGGTATCCGCCCCCGCTGCCAGATATTGCTGATAAAAAATGGCCGCCCCGTCATAACTGTGAAAATAAGCATACTTCTGACATTGCTTCAGGTACGGTTCCACCAGATTTTTCTGCCAGGTCAGATACCCTTCGTCTGCAAAATACAGACTGCCTGCCGCATTCATAACGCCGCCATTTCTTTATGCTTCAACAATTTCACCAGCTCCGGTGTCAATTTCCCATCACTGTACTCTTCCGCAATTTTTTTGCCGCGGTCCGGGTAATTTGTGATCATTGCATCGGCACGCGCCGCACAGACGAGCCGCATATATTTTTCCTCATTTACAGTCCATACATGGACTTTCTTTTTCTGCCTCCTGCACTCTTCCATAAATCCTTCATACTGAATGTTGTAAAGTGCCGGGTGCAGTGCATCTGCTCCCACAACATACGAAGCGTAACTAACCGGATTGATGATTCCATCGCTGTATAACATTCCTGTCTCTGCTTCCGGATTGATCTCTTTGATCTTTTGTATGGTATAGTGATTAAAGGAGGAAAAAATCACACGTTCCATGAGTCCCATCCGCTCTGTGAGATCTAACACACGCGCCTCAATTTCCGGATAAAACACAACTCCGGTCTTAATTTCCACATTGATGGTCAGATCTGTCGGTTTTATCAACGCATAGACTTCCTCTAACGTGGGTATCTGTGCATGTTCATACTCCGGATGTGTACGGTTAAAATTATGTTTGATCAGCTTCGCGTAGGTATAATCTTTTACCCAGCCGCTTCCATCACTCACTCGGTCGATCGTTTCATCGTGGATGACAACAAGTTCTCCGTCTTTTGTGAGCTGCACATCCAGTTCAATTCCATCTGCGCCAAGCTCTACCGCTTTCTCAAAAGCTGCCATTGTATTTTCCGGTGCATAACCGCTTGCACCGCGGTGTCCCCACACGAGTGTTCTTTCCATCTCTTCTCCATTCCTGCCGGTTTCTTCCATCTGCGCACTAAATCCGCCTGCCCGGCATCGATTCTTTTATTTCTCTCATCTTTACCCTATATCCTAAGCGGATATTGTAAAATGGGTGTGGGGGTTTATGTAAAAAATGGGTAAAAAAATACAGAACCACGTTTTTGTGATTCTGTAATATACCTTATAATGTTGTTGGCACAAATAGTGCGTTCAGGTTTATTGATTGACAAATTGCGCTGCCTCATAAACGTTATAGCATGCCGCTGCCCCGATCACAAGCACTGCGCCAATGACTGCCGTGCGCCCGATTGTCTCACCGCAGAAGATCGCAACTAAAATTGGATTTAAGATCGGCTCTAATGTAGAAGTTAAGGATGCCGTGACCGGCGAAACACGATCCAGGCCCCTCGATAAAAAGATGTAGGATAATCCAAACTGGATCACACCGAGAAGGATAATACAGATCCATGCCTTCGCAGAATGATCGGTCTCCCCCAAAAACGAAGGCAGTCCGATGCTAAGGCTGATCACATGGGATGCCAGCAATGACGATTCAAAATCAGCTCCCGGAAAACCTTTCATCATCATAACCAGCGCATAGGTAAATCCCGAAAATACCGCAAGCAGATTCCCCGCCATTCCCCCGGCGCTCAGGGAATCTAAAAAGAAGCATAAGATACCGGCAAACACGACCGCACATGCCACCACTGCCGCTTTTTTCGGTTTCTTCTTATATAATGCCCACATCAGCAGAATCACAAAGATCGGTTCTGTAAACTGAAGCACGATCGCATTTGCCGCCGTCGTCATCTTTGTCGCTGAAACAAATGTCAATGCCATGACTGTGTTGCAGACGGCTCCAAACAGTACCGTCTTGTTCCATACAAATTTTCGTTTTGTGATGACCATATACGATGCGATCAGCATAAATGAAAAAATACTGCGGATTCCCTGGATCGTGATGGAACTCCACGGAATCGACTTTATCAGAACACCTCCGGTGCTGAAACATACTGCAGAGAGCAGCACATAGATGGTTCCCTTCATACTTTCTTTATCTAATTGTTTTTCCTGCATTTTATTCTCCCTCCCATTTTACCGCATTCCCAGCGCAAGCAGCACAAGTACCGCGAGAAAAATGATATTTGCCAGATGAAACCACAACAGATAATACCCCTTCGTGCGGTTATAATTATGCGCATATATTTTATAGGAGATCAGGCTCGCCATGGAGGCGATCAGTGTGCCAAGTCCCCCTAAATTTACACCAAGCAAAAGCTGCTTTAAATCACCCGAAAAACCGTGCCGCCGGAACATTGCTGATCACCTGGCTTGTGGCAATTCCCACCAGAAGTTCCCTTCCGTTAACCAGTGAATGCAGTACTTCCTGAAACGCCGGCAGCCGTCCGATATTTCCTGTAAAAATAAAGAAAGCGATAAACGTAAAGATCAGGCAGTAATCCACCTGCCCCAGTACTTTTCTATCTGATAAAAACACAGACACAGCCACCGCCGCAAGCAAAATATAATACGGCAGGATCCTTGCCA
>OBZV01000597.1_pt1 | contig 20836 bp, 17 predicted proteins | sample 1501581 | NCBI WGS metagenome assembly OBZV01 (sample SAMEA2580257, study PRJEB22360) | human gut metagenome | biome: human gut; feature: human-associated habitat; material: faeces | place: Denmark | collected 2008/2010
ACGAACGATAATGCGGGCGAACAGAGGGGGCAGCGGCTTGGCCTTGAGGTCCTCGCACAGGCAGAAATACTCGTAGAAGCCGATCTGATAGCTCTGCGAATAGCTGGAACCATCCGGCATCTTGAACGACCACATCGAATACTGTTGGCGTCGCGCGGCCAGGGAGCCGACGGTATCCTTCCAGCGATATTCATTGCCGGGCGTCACACCTTCGACGATGCAGCCGCCGGGGAATCGCAGAAACGCTGGACGCAACGCCTGAATGGTTTCCACCAGATCGCGGCGCAGCTTGCCGTAACGCCATTTCGGGTCGCCCGCGCCCCAATAGTCCGCATCCATGAACTGCACCAGATCCAGATCGAACGTGGTGCGTTCGCCGGCGTCAATGGTGATACGCAGCTTGCCGTAATCGGTGTTCAGTCCGGTTACGTCGGCGTTGAACCGGTACCAGCCGTCACGGCCGATGGCGATGGCACCATCCGACGAATCCGGACTGATCGAAACGCCGGAATCCTGCGCATTGGCACCATCGTCCTGCCTCAGACCGGTCTCTTCCGTATCGTCAAGCGGATCTGCGTCCACGATATACGACAATCGAGTGGTGCTGGTGAGCGGCAGACCGTACCTATCGACCACGCCGACGGACAGCTTGGCCCGCCCATGAACCGGACGTACCGCGAGACTGACGGAATAGGTGTGGTCGGCGACGATGGAGAACGCGGGCTCGCCCCCGTTGTCGCCGCCTCCGTTATAGCCGAGGTTTTCCAGATATGCAGGGCCGGTTTCGGAAGGAACATCGGACGTGATGCGAGCGTATCGGCTATGTGCGTGAATTGGCGGGGCGGGGCAGTCGGTGGTCACCCGCTGACCGTGAATCCCGCGTATCTCACTGCCGAGGCTGGCGGCGGAACAGTTGATGAAATCCCAGAAACGCAGGGAATCGGCCTGTGTACGCCATCGTTCGGCGCCGGCCATACGCCACGTGTGATGGTCGAGATAGACGCCGTCAAAACTGTAGTTGTTCACCATGTTGGCGTTCAGCCCGCCATCCGCACCATGGTTGATGTCCTCGAAGAACACGCCGTACAGCCGCCCGCTTGTGTGATGGGTGGGGCTTCCCACGCTAATCCGCACCATGGTTTTGATTGTAGAGGGAATGGAGCGGAAAGGTAAACGGAAGAGTTCGCTCACCGTTCATGTTGCGGTCAATCCAAGTCGACTGTTCGCCGGTATACAGCCGGTACCCTCGAAACAGGAATGGAAAATACGGACGACTAGGAGCGCGGCTGTGCAATCCTCGGTGGGAATACGTGAGCGCATCGACCACGTGTATCCGTCGCTGCGTCCGGCGGAGCGCGCCGTGGCCCAGTATATTCGGGATCATATCGAGGAGGCGGCCGACCTGACCGTCGGCCAGATGGCCGACATCGCCCACGTCAGCCAGCCGACGGTGATTCGTTTCGCCCGCAAGCTCGGTTTCGGCGGTTACCGTGAACTGCGGTACGTGTTGCGCCATCCGGCCGCCGAGCACAAAGTGACCTTCAATCCGTTGGCTGGATTCGATCTGAATCCGTGGGATGGCGAAGATGAGATTCCCGGCAAAGCGGCCTATGGCGCGAAGGCGCTGATCGATGAGCTGCACAGTGCGTTGGACCCCAAGGCCTATCGCAAGGCGGTCGCCCTACTCGCCGAATCGGAGTTCATCGATATTTTCGGCGTGGAGAACTCGTTGACACCGGCGATGGATCTGTTCACCAAGCTCGGCTACCTGGGACTGACATGCCGTCTCAATACCGACGCTTACCTGCAGCAGATCGGTGCCGGGCACCTGCCCCACGGCGCTGTGGCCGTCGCCTTCTCCCATTCGGGTAGTTCGGCGGATACGGTCAAAGCGTTGCGATTGGCGAAATCGCATGGCGCGAAAACCATCGCCATAACCAATGCCATCGGCGCGCCGCTGGCCAGCTGGGCCGACGTGACGTTGCTGACGGGTCGTGACTCGCACACGATCTATGGCAATGCGATTTTCTCGCGCGTGGCCGATACCGCGCTCGTGGACATGCTGTACATGGGCGTGATTCTGTCCGACTACGGCCGTTTCTCCACCGCGCTCGACGAATCCGGTCGCATGATTCGCGACCGCGTATTCGAGAACTGAGCTGCTGCTTTATCGCGCCTTGGGCCGTATTGCTCTGGTCGTTGCTGCTTGGGTTGTTGACGATTTGGTCGTTGTCGCCCTGGTCGCTACCGTCCTGAGGCATGTGCCAGCGAATACGTAGTGGACTTGGCGTGCGTATGACGTTCGATCTTGCCGCTCAACTCCAGCTGGTCCAAGAGCTGCGTCATCTGATCCTTGTTCAGGCCAAGCGCTTTCTGCATGGTTTTACGGCTGAGCTTCACACCGCGGAACGCGAGGAAATTGAGCGTGAACTGTTCCAACGTTTGAGGCGACGGTTCCAGCGTTGCCGTATCAAGCGGGCGGGTACTGGCCTGATCGTCACCGTCCGGGCGTTCGCCGAATCCACTGCCGAGAATCAGCGTCTGCAGTGGCGCGCAGCCGATGATGCGTGCGCCGGCCAAAGCATCTGCGGCGTTATCCGTCATGCGCTGAATCGTGGGGAATGAGTACATTTTGGCATGCTGTGCTTCGTCAGTGGTGCTGGGCGCGGCGGAAGCATCGGCATCGGTCCGATGCGAGGACGCGGCCTCGGCCGATACAGGGATAGGCAGTACCATTGCCACCGAAGTGGGGCCCACGCGCAGTTGCGGACTGACCGCGCTCTGCGCGTAGGCGTCCATAATGCGTTGAATGCCGGTACCGCAGTTCTCGCAGAGGCCCAAATCGGCGAACAATTCAGCCAAACGCGGGGTGCGTGGCTGGCATACGCCGTTGAGTAGATCGTTGATTTCCAAACCATCGGTCAGGCCGCCGAGCGACACGATTTCCAAGCGGGAATCGAAGATATTGATCAGTGTGGGGCCGGAGTACGTGTAATCGCGATGTTCCAGTGCGTTGACCAATGCTTCGCGCAGGGCTATGGCCGGGTATTGGCCGGATTCGTTGATGCCGTTCAGCAGGGCGCTGGCTTGGTCGAGCTGGCGCAGCACCGAGCCGGTGAATGTGTGACGTTCGCGAATGGCGTTTTTGCCATTGCCCTCGAAAATGGTGGCCTTGATAACGAACGGGCATTGGTTGGACAGCAGGGTGGCAAGCGACGATTCGGTGGTGCTGGTGAAGGTGTTGTTGGTGCCGGTGTTGGTGATGCTGCCGGCGGGGACATTACCGGCATCGGCAGAGACGGATGCAGCCATGTTGGTCACAACCGGGCTTTCCCAATCCTTGCCTTCACTGGCAAAACGACCCTGTGCGTATGTGAAAGTGAGCTCACCGCTATCGCCTGCGACGGTCTGGCCCGATGCGGCGTGATCTACGTTGCTCTCCGTTGTCCCCATATCGCCGATGGTACCGGTGCAAGCCGACGTTACGCCGAGGTGTTTTACACCCCTACGGCTAGACTTACACGAGTTTGGCCCCGTAGCTCAGCTGGATAGAGCATGTGACTTCTAATCTCAAGGTCGACGGTTCGAGCCCGTCCGGGGTCACGATGTAATAAGCCCTTGGTCCCTCATCGTTTGTGAGGGGCAGGGGCTTTTGAATATTATGCCGGTCTGGGTCCGTCTGGAGCCTGAACTGTCGACCTTGAGATTAGAAGTCACATGCTCATCACCACCATCCGGGAACACCCTTAAGGGGTGCGTCTCCTGCATAACGGCTATACTCTGACTTGAGATGTGCTGAATAATAACCAGCTATCGCGCGTCCGCCAATGGCGACGAACGAGGGAAGAAGGCCCGTGCCACGAGCAATCATCGAGGTAAGAAACCTACGCAAGGAATACCCCGTCGAGGATGAGACGGTGGTGGCGCTTGACCGTGTCAATCTCAGTATCCCGCAAGGCCAGATCTGCTGCATTTTCGGCGAATCCGGCTCCGGCAAATCCACGCTGCTCAACCAGTTGGCCGGCATGGAAAAACCGACGCGCGGCGGCGTGAGAATCGGCGGCGTACCCGTCAGCAAACTCGACGAGCGTGAGCTGGCGGCCTTCCGCCAGAAGCATCTTGGCTTCGTATTCCAGTCGTACAACCTGCTGCCCAATCTGACCGCGCTCGAAAACGTGGCAATGCCGCTGATGTTCCGCGGCGTGCCCAAGGAACAGCGCGAACGTGCGGCGCATGGCGTACTCAAACGAGTCGGGCTCGGCCATCGTCTCAGCCATTACCCGCGCCAGATGTCGGGAGGCCAACAGCAGCGCGTCGGCATCGCCCGGGCGTTTGTGACCAAGCCCGAGGTGGTGTTCGCCGATGAGCCGACCGGCAACCTTGACTCTAAAACCAAAACCGAGGTCATGACGATGATCTGTGCATTCGCCCATGACTTCAACCAGACCATCGTGCTGGTCACACACGATCCGCAGATGGCTTCATACGCCGACCGCATCGTCACCTTGCTCGATGGCCGCATCACCAGCGATCGGCTCAACACCGACCTTTCCCGCCCAACTGTTCCGTCCACGCCGTCCGCCCAAAGAACCCAAGGAGTTGACCGATGAAGCACCTCTCCCACCGCACCATCGCCATCATCGTCGCGTTGCTCTCCACGCTGTCACTGGCACTTGCCGTCATCTCCCTTCCGCACCAGGCGTACGCAGTCGACGGCACAGACGGCACAAGCGGCACGAACAGTACGTCTCAGGGAAGCGACGGCGATTCCGCGCCAATCGCCGGCCCGGTGCCGAACATCATCGTCACCAACTTCACCTATGGCGGCGATTCCGTGGCCGCCGGCGCCGATTTCAACCTCGACTTCACCTTCCAGAACATGGGTCAGGTGGCGGTGACGAACATGGTCATCACCGTGGACGGCGGCGAGAGCTTCGCCATCGCGGGAGGCACGAACACGTTCTACGTCGACGCGCTGTGGGGCGGTTACGCCATGACGCAAAGCGTGCCGATGCAGGCGCTCGCCTCCGCGAAAAGCGGTGCCCAGCCCGTGACCGTGAACTTCCGATACGAGTATGTGGACGCCAGCGCCCGCTCCTCAAGCCAGTCCGATGTCAAGATTTCCGTGCCGATCAGTCAGCCTGACCGGTTCGAAATCAGTGATCCCGTAGTGCCCGACCAGGTGATCGCCGGTCAGGAAAACACGGTCACGATGGAATATGTGAACAAGGGCAAAGGCGATATCGCCAACGTCGAGGCCACGATGGAGGGCGAAGGTTTCGATGCCACGATGAAAACCCAGTACGTGGGCAATGTGGCTTCCGGCGCCACCGGCACGATTGGTTACGCCTTTACGCCGCACGCGTCAGGCGAGCTGAAGACCACGCTCAAAGTCACGTACGAGGATTCCGACGGGCAGACCAAAACCAAGGAATTCCCGCTCGCCATACCCGTAACCGATATGCAGCCGGTGGATGATTCCGGCATGGCCGATCCGAACATGGACCAGAGCGCCAATCAGGGATTGCCGGTGCTGGTGTATGTGGTCATCGTCGTGATCGCCGTGGTCATTATCGTGGTGATTGTGCTGCTCGTGCGTCGCCGGCGCAAGCAGAAGGCCAAGAAGAACGATATTGATGAGGACTGGGATGATTGGTCCGAAGGCAAGGATGATAAGACCGATACCGGCGTGACGGATGGTGCTGCGGCAGACACCGCTCCTATCACACCAGTCACCCCAGCCTCACCAGCCTCACCGGCCGGCCCGTCCCACAAGGCCTGAAAGGCCCGACCATGCGATTCGGCGACATACTGCGGCTTTGCAGACAAAACCTATGGCGGCGTAAATCCCGTACGATTCTGACCGTGCTGGGCGTTATCGTCGGCTGCTGCTCGATTGTGCTCATGGTCTCTTTGGGCCAGGGCATTAACGAGCAGAACGAGAAGATGCTCAAATCGATGGGCGATCTGTCCATCGTCACCGTGTACACCAACGGTTATGCCGGTCCGATGGGCGGTGGCGGTTCGTCCGAGATGGGCGATACCAAGCTCGACGACAAGGCCGTGGAATCCTTCCGCGCGATGAGCGGCGTATCCGGCGTGACGCCGATGATGAACTTCCCTTATAACGTGACGGCCAGAGCCGGCGCGGGCGGCCGTTACATCTATGATTACGTGCAGATCATGGGCATCGACATGACCCAGTTCGACCAGATGGGCTACAAGCTCGTCGGTGGCGAGAAACCGGTCAAAAAAGACCAGGTGCTTGCCGGCGAATGGTTCGCCTATGGGTTCATGGACACCCTGAAGAACGGCGAACAACGCACCAGCACACGTGGCGATCAGTATTCCTCATGCACGTTTAACCAGGCCACCGGCCAGTGCGAGGAAGATCAGGACGAAGATCCGTTCTTCGACCCGCTCACCACGCAAATTAGTCTGACCACCGGCACCAATTATCAGGGCGACCAGTACAGCATGAACATGTACGGCGGCGGTGGCGGCGGCACAGGCGGCGCGGGCGGCGGTGGCGGCGCAAGCGGCAGCGCCGCGGGTCAGTCGGAAAACGTCACCCTCGATGTGCGGGCTTCCGGCATTGTGGCGGGGGGCGACTACAACAAGGGCTATGCCACCTCCGACGGTCTGGTCATGGATTTGCAGGCGTTGAAGGAACTGGCCGCCAAAGTCGATCCAGCCGCCGCCAAAAAAGCCACCGCCTATGATCAAGTGCTGGTCAAGGCCGCCGACCTCAAGTCCGTGCCCGAAGTCGAATCACAGATCAAAGCGTTGGGCTACGAGACCTCCTCCTATGAAGACATGCGTAAGTCGTTGGAAGAACAGTCGCGCGCGATTCAGCTGATTCTGGGCGGTATCGGTGCGGTTTCGCTGTTGGTTGCGGCCATCGGCATCGCCAACACAATGGTTATGTCCGTAACCGAGCGCACGCGCGAGATCGGCATTATGAAGGCGCTTGGCTGCTACGTTCGTGACATTCGCGTCATGTTTCTTGCGGAGGCCGGCGCGATCGGATTCTTCGGCGGATTGATCGGCTGCGTGCTGAGCGGACTGATATCGCTGGGCATCAACGTTGTCGGCGCGTTGTATGCGGGCGGCATGAGCGGCGGCATGTCTGGCGGTATGGTCAGCGGTGCCGGCGGGGGCTCCGGCGACGGTACCGGTGGCGGAACATCTATCTGGACCATACTCTGGCAGGCGATAGTTGGTGGCGAGAATGTGACCCGTTATTCGGTGATTCCGTGGTGGCTGTTCCTGTTCGCCGTGCTGTTTTCCACGCTGATCGGCTTGCTATTCGGCTTCGGCCCGGCCAATAAAGCCGTTAAAATCCCGGCCCTAGACGCCATCAAAAACAACGAGTGATCGCCTCTGTCACCTGCTCCACCGTTAGTCCATAACGTTCGTTCAGTTCGCCCAGCGACACGCGGTCGGTAAATTCCTTGGCTGCGCCGAAGTTCAGCACACGAGGATTACGGCTGCCGTCCGAGACATGATGATTCGCATAGTATGCGGTCACTTTCTCGCCCCAGCCGCCTTCAAGCTGTCCGTCTTCAAGGGTGATGACCTGCTGGTGGCCATCACGCAACGACTCCAGTACGTCTGAATCCAGCGACGTGCACTGGCGCGGGTCGATAACCGTTGCCGTGATGCCATAATCGTCAGACAATGCGGCGGCCGTCTGCTCCGCCAACGGATACGCATTGCCCAGTCCGATGATCGCGACTTGCGAGCCCGTCTGATTGACCCGCCAATCCAGCATGTGACGCGCACCGGCATGCTGAGCCGTTACGCTAACGGTCCCGCGGACTGTTGCGGCAGATATGCCCCCGCTGGCGGAGCTGGCGGAGGCTGGCAGCGAAGCTGACTGGGGGCGGTCAGCAATCTGCCCACCCGTCACCGGCAGCAGCGTCGCATCCCGTTCCGCCGCCAGAATCGCCTCCCCCGGCACTCGAATCACCGCCGGACCAGCAGGGGCGTCCGCCGAACCGGCCGGCGCGGTAGCCCATGCCAAATCAGCCAGATAGTCGCGAGCCGAAGTCGGCACCAGCATCGTAACCCCTGGAATATTGGAGAACATCGTCACGTCATATGCGCCGGAATGCGTATTGTCCGAACCGGACAAGCCGCCCAGAAAATCAAGTACCGTGACCCGCGAACGGTTCAGGCTCATCTCCTGGAAGAACTGGTCGTACGCGCGCTGGAAGAAGGACGCCGTGGTGGCCACCACCGGCGTGCCACCCGCCCGTGCGATGCCGGCAGCGTACGCCACGGCATGCGATTCGGTGATGCCCGTGTCCACGTAATGTGCGCCCGCGCGCTCTCGGAACTCATGGGTGATGCCGTTCGAGCCCGGCGTGGCGGGGGAGATGACCACGAGTCCTGGCTCGGCGGCGAAACGCGGTTCGAGCGCGGCCATCGCCATTTTGCCGTAATGCTTGCGCGGATCGTCCGGCTTGCCGATTGCGGCATCCGGATTCTGCCAATGCGAGGCCTCGCACTGGCCTTCATGTGGTTCATGGTCGGACAGGTTGCAGTGATCCGAATGCCACGGCTCGCTGTGGTTCACGTTATCGGTGGGGTGCACGCCGGTGGGGGAGTCGAACGAAACCGGTGAGGCCGAGGCGGTTTGCCGATCTGCGTGAGTCTCCTCACCGTCATATCCTGCGCCCTTCAGCGTATGAATATGGACCACCACCGGATGATCGATATCGCGCACTTCCTCGAAAGCTGCGACCAGCGCGGAAACATCGTTGCCGGCCTCCACATACCGATAATCCAAGCCAAACGCGTTGAACAGATTCGGCTGGGCGGTGCCACCGGACGCGCGCAGGCGGGCGAGCGGACCGTACATGCCACCGAAATCGCCGGCAATCGACATCTCATTGTCGTTGAACACGATGATGAGATTGCCGCCCTGCTCAGCCGCGTTGTTCAGTCCTTCAAACGCCACGCCCGAACTCAGCGAACCATCGCCGATCACGGCGATCACATTGCCGATGCCGCTGTTCGGGCCTTCCATATCGCGGGTTTTCGCCAGGCCGCAGGCCAAGGAGATCGAAGTGCCGGTGTGCCCGAGCACGAACTGGTCGTGTTCGCTTTCGTCGGGGTTGGTGAAGCCGGTCACCTCGCCGAAACGGTTCGGATCCATATACGCGCCGGCCCGTCCTGTGAGCATCTTATGCACGTAGCTTTGGTGGGATACATCGAACACGATACGGTCACGCGGCGAATCGAAGACGCGATGCAGGGCCACCGTGGCCTCCACCATGCCCAGATTGGAGCCGATATGACCGCCGTGTTGGTGGCCATATGCCAGCAGCGTGGCGCGAATCTCGCGGCACAGTTCGGCGAGCTCGTCGGGGGCAAGGGCCTTGACATCGGCCGGGCTGGCAATGCGGCTCAGCAGATGGGAGTCGTCGCCATGGGAAGGGGTAATGCTCGGGGGTATGTCGTGAAGGCGTGCGGTCCTCTCGGCAGCGCCGGAGACGGCGAAGGAATCGCTTGAATCAAATCCGTTTCCTGACGCGCTGCGCATACCCTCGAATCTCCCTTCGCTAGTCTTTCCGAAGTTGAATGCTAACGCCCGGCATTGTCCGAGGTCCACATGACGAAGCAATGCCCCCAACATCTCCGTAAATGGGTGATTCGTTCGCTGCGCGATGTGGGACAATGAATGCGGTAATTCCTTTTGATACCAAGGAGCGCGCAATGAAGGCCGTATACGCATCCACCGTCAACCATGCCGATCCGCTTGCCGCGTTGGCAGTGGGCGAGCAGCCCGAACCCCAGGCCCGCCCGTTCTGGTCGACCGTTTCGGTGCGCGCGGTGACCGTAAACCATCACGACGTCTGGTCGCTACAGGGTGTGGGTCTCGCCGCCGAACAGACGCCGATGATCCTGGGCACCGATGCCGTGGGCATTCTGGACGAGGACATCCCCGGCAAGCATGGGCTCAAGGCCGGCAGCGAAGTGGTGCTGTACACGTTCGTCGGCACCGATGGCGCGGGCGTGGCCCCGGGCGAGCGCCGCACGATCCTCTCCGAGAAATACCCCGGCACGATGGCCGAGAAGACTTCCGTGCCGTCCGCCAACGTGTTCGCCAAGCCCGCAAGCCTCACCACGGCTGAGGCGGCCGCACTCGGCACCAGCTGGCTGACCGCCTACTCGCTGTTGTTCGATGCCGCCGGCATCAAGCCGGGCGACTCCGTGCTCATTCAGGGCGCGGGCGGCGGCGTGTCCACTGCGGCCATCCAGCTCGCCCATGCCGCCGGTCTGGAGGTGTTCGTCACCTCGCGCGACGCGGACAAGCGCTCCAAGGCGCTGAAACTTGGCGCGAACGCCGCGCTGGAGATCGGTGCCCGCCTGCCGCGCAAGGTCGATGCGGTGATCGAATCCGTGGGCGCGGCTACTTGGAGCCATTCGATGAAATCCGTGCGCCCCGGCGGCACCATCGCCATCTGCGGCGCCACCACCGGCGACCAGCCTGGTGCGGAGCTCACGCGACTGTTCTTCCAGGACATTCGCGTGCAGGGCTGCACCATGGGTTCGCGCGAGGATTTCGCCCGGCTGCTGCGCTTCGTGGAGCACGCCGACCTGCATCCGGTGATCGATTCCGTGGTCAGCGGGTTGGACGCCGCCCCCGAGGCGTTCGCCAGAATGATCGCCGGCGACATGTTCGGCAAGATCGTTATTGAGCTGTAAGCCTCACAGAATTATGTATTGAGAACGATTCGCTGTGTGGCTTAACTCCGCTATCAGGAGTACAGTGGGCCTTATTCTCAATAACTAGGGAGTAAATGATAATGGCAAATGAATCCAAGCCCGAAGTCGCAGTGGTCATGGGATCCTCCAGCGACTGGGAGACCATGAAGCGCGCCTGCGATATTCTCGACCAGTTCGGCGTCGCCTACCACAAGCAGGTCATCTCCGCGCACCGCACGCCCGAGCTCATGGCCGAGTTCGCGCACAACGCCCGCGCCAATGGCCTGAAGGTCATTATCGCCGGTGCCGGCGGTGCCGCCCACCCGCCCGGCATGCTCGCCGCGCAGACCACACTGCCCGTAATCGGCGTGCCCGTGCGCTCCCACGCCCTGTCCGGCTGGGATTCGCTGCTGTCCATCGTGCAGATGCCCGGCGGCATTCCGGTGGCCACCACCGCCGTCGGCAACTCCGGTGCCACCAACGCCGGCCTGCTCGCCGTGCAGATGCTCTCCGCCTTCGAGCCCGAACTGGCCGACAAGCTTGAGGATTACCGTAACGAACTGAAAGAAAAGGTGGCCGAATCCAATGCCCAGCTTGTCTGAAGAAACGGGCGGCCGCGTCTCCATGCTGATGCCGGGCTCGACCATCGGCATCATCGGCGGCGGCCAGCTCGGCCGCATGATGGCTCTGTCCGCCCGCTACATGGGCTTCCGCGTCGGCGTGCTTGACCCGACGCCGAACTGCCCGACCGGTCAGGTGGCCGACTTCCAGATCACCGCCGAATACGATGACAGAACCGCCATCCACGATCTGGCCGTGCAGTCCGACGTGCTCACCTACGAGTTCGAGAATGTGGACGCCGACGCCATCGACGAGGTGCGAGGCATCACCGCCACCCCGCAGGGCACCGACCTGCTGCGCGTGACCCAGCACCGCGTGCATGAGAAGCGGTTCATCAACGACCACGGCACCGCCACCGCACCGTGGCGCGCCGTCAACAACTTCGATGAGCTTGACGCCGCATTGGATGATATTCATTATCCGGCCGTGCTGAAAACCGTGTCCGGCGGCTACGACGGCCACGGTCAGCTCGTGCTGCGTTCCGACGCCGACTTGGAGAAGATCCGCTCCCGTTCCGACCGTGGTGGCGGCTTCCCGCCGAGCATCCTGGAAGGCTTCGTCGACTTCGCATTCGAGGCTTCGATCCTGGTCTCCGGCAACGGCAAGGACTTCGTCACCTTCCCCATCGTGCGTAACGAGCACCGCAACAACATCCTGCACATGACCATCGCCCCCGCCGAAGTGTCCGAACATGTGGCTCGCGAAGCGCATGAACTGGCGATTCGCTTGGCCAAGGGCTTCGAACTGGCTGGCACGCTGGCCATCGAACTGTTCATCACCAAGGACGATCAGGTCATCGTCAACGAGCTCGCCCCGCGCCCGCACAACTCCGGCCACTACACCATCGAGGCCTGCTCGATGGACCAGTTCGACGCCCACATCCGCGGCATCGCCGGCTGGCCTCTGCCCAAGCCCAAGCTGCTCTCGCCGGCCGTGATGGTCAACGTACTTGGCCAGCATGTGGAACCGACGCGCGCGCTGATCGCCACCCACCCGGAGTGGAATGTGCACGACTACGGCAAGGCCGAAGTGCGCCACGACCGCAAGATGGGCCACATCACCGTGCTCACCGACGACCCGGCCAAGACGGTCGCTGACCTTGAGGCCACCGGCTGCTGGGACGACCTGAAAAAGAAGGCGTGACCTTACCGATGGTTGAACATATCGAACGCCAGACCAAGCAGAAGGACGCGATTCGCGCCGCCTTGGCCGACTGCGAGGAGTTCATCTCCGCTCAGGACCTGCACCGCAGGCTGGAGGACGAAGGCTCGAAAATCGGCTTGGCCACCGTATACCGCCAGCTCAACGCCTTGGCCGATGCCGGTGCCGCCGACACGATCCGCCTGGACGGCCAGCAGCTGTTCCGCCTATGCGGCGACGACGGACATCACCACCACTTGGTGTGCAGGCGGTGCGGCAAAACCGTGGAAATCGACCCGCCCAGCGAGGCTTGGCTGCGCAAAGTGGCCGACGGCCACGGCTTCACCGTTGAATCCCACACCTTGGAGGTCTTCGGACTGTGCTCTGATTGCCAAAAGGAGCAGAAAGCGCAGAAGGCTCAGAAAGCAGTGAGCGAATAACAAATGGGATCGGCTTCAAAGCCGATCCCATTTGTTATTCCGCTGCTATTCCACTGACTTCAGCGCGCCGAGCATGCTGTTTCTTTGAGGTCGTGTTCTGCACGATGCCTTTCACGCCGTCCAGCTTCATGAGCTTGGCGCTGCGCGACTCCACATTGGAGGTCTCGTGGTTCTTGAGCCGCACCATATAGGCGTTCGACTGGTGCTGCTCGCCGAACACGTGCTTATAGCCACCCGAAGTCATGAACATGAAATGCCCGAAGTAGGGAAGCCGGCTTGTCACGCAGCTTGCGTTTGGCCGCTACCCAGGCCGGTACCACGGTGCTCGCCCAGGCCAGCAGGAACGCCGCCAGGGTGATGGCAGGGTGGAACGCCAGCATGACACGCCGATGTAAATGCAAATGATAATAATTCTCAATACATGTTATTCTGTCGTGTTGGTGGCTGGGCGATGATGCAGCAACAGCAGCATCGCCCAGCCGTTCGGCTAATTAGAGAGGAAAACCCAATCATGTCCATCATGTCCAACGCCAAGCGCGCGCTCGCCATCGCGGCCGCCGCGGCGACCCTGCTCTCGATGGCCGCCTGCGGTTCCAGCAACGCCGCCAGCGGCAAGTCCGATTCCAGCGGCGCCGCGTCTTCCGGCAAGATCGAGGTCGTCGCCTCCATCAACCAGTGGGGTTCCGTGGCCGAAGACCTCGGCGGCAGCAACGTCGAAGTCACCAACATCATGACCAAGACCAACGTCGAGGCGCACGATTACGAGCCCACCAGCCAGGATGTCGCCAAGTTCGGCACCGCCAAGGTAGCCGTAGTCAACGGCGCCGATTACGACCCGTGGGCCACCAAGGCCGCCCAGCCGACCAAGGCCACGCTGGTCACCGCCGCCGAAACCGCCGGCATCAAGGAAGGCGACAACCCGCACGTCTGGTTCTCCGCCAAGGTGCGTTCCAACACCGCCGACGCCATCACCGCCGCCTACCAGAAGGCCGACCCGAGCCACAAGGACGACTACGCCAAGCTCAACAAAGAATGGCACGCCAAGGAAGACCAGCTTGAGTCCAAGATCAAGGAGACTTCCGCCAAGACCGAGGGCCTGCCGTACGCCGCCACCGAATCCGTGGCCTGGTACCTGGCCGACGACCTCAAGATGACCGACGCCACTCCGAAGGGCTACGCCCAGGCCTCCGCCAACGAGAGCGAGCCGACCCCGGCCGACATCAAGGACTTCCAGGACACCCTGAAGGCCGGCTTCATCAAGATGTTCGTCTTCAACAGCCAGGAAGCAAACTCCACTACTGACCAGATCACCGGTGCCGCCAAGGACGCCAACGTGCCGATCGTGGAGCTCGCCGAGCAGATGCCGAAGCAGTACACCAACCTGCTCGACTGGATGAGCGCACTGGTCGACCAGTTCGCCGCCGCCGTGAAGTAATGCGGCAGTAGCCGTCAATCCGCAACAGCGATAAGGGGAATAATCAAGTCAGATAGCGAGGCGTTGTCTAGGGGAGAACAGAACACTTCGCTATCAGGGATAGGCTCCTTATATATCAGGGTGCTTCGGGGATGTCCCGAGGCACCCTTTGCGTTAGGGTGAATAGTTAGGAAACGGTAAGAAAAATAGTGGAACTATGGATTTTCCAAGGTTCAGCGGCAACAATATGCCCTTGAAAAGTCACATACGGAAACAGGCGAATGAGCGAGAACACTAGTAATACCACCACAGTGAAACCCCATTTCAAGCTTTGGGCCAAAAAGGTCGAAGCCAATGAAGTCACGCCCCAACACCCCCACAAGCCCTTCCCCGGCTGGGTGTACGGCGTGCTCTTCGTTATCTTCGACATCATTGTCGTGACGGCGCTCGAAGTGGGCGTTTCGTCCAGCTCCACCCGTGTGCAGCTGTCCAGTCCGACCGTCGGATTCGGCTTCGTGAGCAAGATGTGGACCGACGGCAATTTCGTATTCGTGCTCAACGTGATACTTGTCGCGTTGCTGTACCTCATGTTGCTGATGCTGTTCAACCGGTTCTGGACGGCAAGCATCGTGATTCTCGCGGTCGGAATCATCGTGGCCGCCATCGAACATTTCAAGGTCAAGATCCGTTACGAGGCCATTCTGCCCGCCGATCTAGGCTTCCTTGGCTCGAACACCGGCAACATGCTCACCTTCATTCCGGCCGGTGCGCATGTGACCATCCTCGTGGCACTCGGCGCGTTCGCCGTACTGCTCGCGCTGATTCTGGTGCTGCGTCATTTCGATGGGCGCAAAGGTCGCATGATTCGTACGGATAACCTGAGCCTGAACCTCACCTCCCGTCTGATTCTTCTGCTGCTGCCGATTCTGGTGTTCGCGTTGTACTGCATTCATGTGAGCACCACCGATTCGCTGGCCAACAAGTTCTCCCGCGCCTTGGGAGACACGCCATCCATGTGGGATTCCGTGTATGACGCGCAGCGCAATGGTCCGCTCGTGGCCTTCACCCGCCAGCTCACCCCGAAGATCATGGACAAGCCGAGCAACTACTCCGAGGAGACCATGAAGAAGGTCGCCGCTCGCTATCAGAAGGAAGCGGAGACAATCAACGCCTCCCGCACCAACAACCTCACTGATTCGACAGTGGTGTACGTGTTGTCCGAATCCTTCTCTGACCCGAGCCGCGTGCCGGGACTGAAGACCAATAAGGATTCGATGCCCAACATCCGCAAGATCAAGGCGGGCACCACCTCCGGCCTGATGCTCTCCTCCGGCTACGGCGGAGGTACGGCCAATCTCGAATACATGGGACTTTCCGGCCTGAGCATGGCCAATTTCGAGTCCTCCCTGTCCAGCCCGTACCAGCAGCTGGTCCCGAGCCAGCATTGGACTCCCACCATCAACCAGCTGTGGGGCGCGCCCGTCAACTCGCTCGGCTACCACCCGTACGAATCCAGCATGTACTCGCGTGCCACGAACTACAAGAAGTTCGGCTTCTCGCACTTCTACACGTTGACCGGTCCGGACGTGATCAAGTATCAGGACAAGATCGACGAGTCGCCGTACGTCTCTGATAAGTCTTCCTATGATTCTGCGTTGGAAGGCATCAAGTCCGGCAAGACGAACAAGTTCATTCAGATCATTACCATGCAGAATCACATGCCCTACCACGAGTGGTATGAGAATAACGACTACACCGCCGAATCCACCACGGGTACGCCGCTGGGTGATGATGAACAGCAGTCGATTGAGACCTATCAAAAGGGTGTGGAGATTACCGATCAGGCCACTCAGGAGTTCCTGAATGAACTGGATGCGCTGGATAAGCCCGTCACCGTGGTGTTCTATGGCGACCACTTGCCGGGCATCTACTCGTCCGCCAGCGAGGATGACAACAACTCCTTGGCCCTGCACCTGACCGATTACTTCATCTGGTCGAATAAGGCTTCCAGCTCCCAAGGCAATAAGGCAAGCGATGCAGCCTACTCCTCGCCGAACTTCTTCGTGGCGCAGGCCGCCGATCACATGAACGCCAAGGTCAGCCCGTATCTGGCGTTCCTGACCGAAATGCATTCCAAGATCGCCGCCATGGAACCGCCTGTGGTCAACAAGATCCAAGGCTGGGATCGTATCCCCGAAGGCCAGAACATCTATCTCGACCAAAACGGCAACCCGATGTCCACCGATGACTTCGACAAGGAAACCAAGCAGTTGCTTGCCGACTACAAGCTCATCCAATACGACATCACCGCCGGCAAAAACTACCTCAAAGACACGGACTTTATGACGCTGCCGTAAAGCAGACAGCCTAGTAGGCTGTCTGTAGGCAGCGTGCGAGCCGACAGACGAGCCAGCAAGGCGCGGGGCGTAGCCCGTCCAAAATTGCAGTAGCGCTGCCGTAAAGCAGGGGGTGCTTTCATGACGAACCAGACTTTCGAACAACTGAAGAAGACTTACGAATCCGGTCGTACCCGGCCGCTGGCATGGCGCCGCGCGCAGCTGAACGCACTACGCCGTCTGGTTACGGAGAACCGTGATGCCTTTGTCTCCTCGGCTATGGCTGACTTGGGCAAGCCCGCGGCTGAAACCGTGCTCATGGAACTGAACCTGGTGGCTGGCGAAGCACAGTTCGTGCGCAATCGTCTGAGCCTTTGGACCGCCCGGCATCCCAAAGCGATGCATTGGATGTTGCAGCCGGCTGCCGGATGGACGATTGCCGAGCCCAAAGGCGTGGTGCTCATCATTTCACCGTGGAATTATCCGGTGCTGCTGGCCTTGGAACCAATGGCTGATGCGCTCGCTGCCGGTAACGCCGTCTGCTTGAAACCGTCCGAGCTTTCACCGAATACGTCCAAGCTCCTTGCTGAGTTGGTGCCGCAATACCTTGACTCCGAGGCCGTGCGCGTGGTCGAAGGCGGGCCCAAGGAAACCGGCGAACTGCTGAAATGCCCGTTCAACCACATCTTCTATACCGGTGGCGGCCACGTCGGCAAAATCGTCATGCGCGCGGCGGCCGAGCATCTGACGCCGGTCACGCTGGAACTCGGCGGCAAGTCGCCATGCTTTGTGGATCGCACTGCGGACATCAATGTGGCTGCACGCCGCATTGCGTGGGGCAAATTCACCAATGCCGGGCAGACTTGCGTGGCACCCGACTATGTGCTCGCCACGCCGGATGTGGCCGAGGCTCTGGCCGAGCGCATCGCCGTAGCCATCACCGAATTCTATGGCGAAGATCCGAAGGCCTCGCCTGATTTTGGTCGTATTATCAACGATCGTCATTTTGAACGACTGTGCAAGCTATTGCCGGTCGGCACCGTGCCGCCTGAGGAGCCGAGCTCGCCGCTGGTGCAGGTGGCATCGGCGGTAGGCGCGGCCATGGATATGGTTGGGCGGCGCTTCAATGCCGTGACTACTGGGCGCGGTGGCGCGGGGGAGATGGCCGGCAGCGCGAACAATGCGGCGAAGCCGACGGCCGGTTCGAATATAGAATTCGCCGCTGATGATGGTGCGACTGCCTCGGCCGCTGTTGAGCCGAGCGAGATTCACAAGGTGCCCGGCGTGTTCGACCTGGCCGGTCGAATCGTTTGCGGCGGCAAGGTCGATCGTGCCGCCCGGTATATCGCGCCTACCGTGCTGTACGGTACGTCGCCAGATGCGCCAGTAATGAAGGAGGAGATTTTCGGGCCGATTCTGCCGATTCTGGTGGTCGAGGATGCCGAGTCCGCAATCCGATTCATCAACAAGCGGTCCCGGCCGTTGGCTGCATATGTGTTCTCGCGCGATCACGAGGTTCGGCTGACTTTCGAACGTCAGACCAGCTCCGGAGCCTTGGGATATTCGCTGCCGTTGGGCCATCTGCTGTCCAGCCGGTTGCCGTTCGGTGGCGTGGGCGCGTCCGGCATCGGCACCTACCACGGCAAAGCAGGCTTCCTCACCTTCAGCCACGTCAAAACCGTGGTTACCAAGCCGCAGTTCCCCGACACTCTGCGCCTCGTGTACCCGCCCTTCAATGAAGCCAAGGCCAAACTGTTCGACATCATCGCCAAATTCAGCTAGCGTGATATCGCTCGCTGATATTGGGTGATGGCGTTGTCATAGTGACGTTCGCTGTCCCGGTAATTACGTCAATCGATTGATTCGTGTACCGGGCCAGATTTTTCTGTCCTAGTATTTGATTTCGGGTCATTTTTGCTTACCGGGACAAAACTGACGCCGGAAGTATCGTCCGCGTATTACGAAAATGGCGGAATAGTGCGGTTTCGTATGGAAGGGAATTTCAAATATTCCTATATTCGAGGGGTTCAGCTGTCCTGGTTTGCGAAAAAGAGCCGAAATCGGCTACCGGGACAGAAAAATCTGGCCCGGTAGCCACGTCAATCGATTGACATGTCTGCCAGGCCAAAAATATGCAGCAGATGCGCCGCTTCTGTTACTTCAGGGCTTTGAAGCCGATGTCGTGGCGGTAAAACAGTCCGCGCAGCTCGAGCTTGTCGATGATTGCGTAGACCTTGTCCTGGGCGGACTTGATGTCCGGAGCGGAGGTTTCGACGAGCAGCACGCGGCCAGAGTTGGCCACAAGGTTACCGTGCTCGTCAGAGGCGACGCCGGCGTAGTAGACGTGCGAATCCTCGTCGACTTCGATTTCGGGCACACGGGCACCCTTGATGACGTTCTCCGGGTAGCCGTTGGAGGCGATGACCACGCCGAGGGTGGCGTTGGACTCATCCCAGGTGAATTCGGGGGTTTCGCCGTCGAGAATGGCGGAGATGCCGGCACCGAGGTCGGAGGTGAGCTTCGGGAGCACGACTTCGGTTTCCGGGTCGCCGAAGCGGGCGTTGAATTCGATGACCTTCGGGCCGTCGGCGGTGGCGATCAGACCGGCGTACAGGATACCGGTGAATGGCGTACCTTCCTCGGCCATGCCTTCGACGGTGGGGCGCACGATTTTCTCGATGGCCTCGTCGACCACGGACTGCGGAATCTGCGGCACCGGGCTGTAGGCACCCATGCCACCGGTGTTCGGACCCTCGTCGCCATCGTGGGCGCGCTTGTGATCCTGGGAGATGGGCATCGGCCAGAAATCGGTGCCGTTGACAAAGCTCATCAGGGAGAATTCCTGGCCGTCCAGGAAGTCCTCGATAACGACCTTGGCACCGGCGGAGCCGAAGCGATGGTCGATGAAGATGTCTTCGAGTGCGCGCTGGGCGGTGTGCTCGTCCATGGCCACGGTCACGCCCTTGCCTGCCGCCAGACCGTCGGCCTTGATGACAATCGGGGCACCGTGCTCGTGTACGTAGTCCTGCGCCATCTCGAGATCGCTGAAGGTCTTGTATTGGGCGGTCGGGATGTTGTGTCGGTCCATGAGCTGCTTGGCGAAGTCCTTGGAGCCTTCAATCTGGGCGGCGGCCTTGGCCGGGCCGAACGCCTTGATGCCGGCGGCGGCGAAATCGTCCACGATGCCTTCGATCAGCGGGACTTCCGGGCCTACGAACACCCAGTCATAACCATTGTTCTTCACGAATTCGATAAGTGCGGCGTGATTCGACTGGCTCAGCTGCGTGGTGTGGATGCCGTCCTTGAGCATGCCCGGGTTGCCGGGAGCCACGGTGACTTCGTCGATGCTCGGTGCCTTGAGCAGCGTGTAGGCAATGGTGTGCTCGCGCGCGCCGGAGCCGATAACCAATACTTTCTGACCCATGTTGTTCCTTTCCTGCGGAAAGCGAGTTACTTCAGTACGATTTGCGTGCCGGTGGTGTCGGCGGTGATGGAGCCGAGCACGTAGGCGGGCTCGTTGTTGTCGGCGAGCAGCTTCAGCGCCTCGTCCTTGCGAGCGGGGTCGATGGCCAGCACCATGCCGATGCCCATGTTGAAGATGTTGTACATCTCCTTATGATCGATGTTGCCGGCCTTCTCCAACACGTCGAAGATCGGGAGCACGGGCCAGGTGCCGAGCTCGATTTCGGCGGCCAAGCCGTCCGGAATCATGCGCGGGATGTTCTCGATGAAGCCGCCGCCGGTGATGTGGGCCACGCCTTTGACCACGCCCGCCTTGAACAGGGGAGAGAGGGCCTTGACGTAGATCTTGGTGGGGGTGAGCAGCACGTCGCCGAGCTTTTCGCCGCCCAGCTCGTCGAGTTCGGTGTCCACGGTGTAGCCGGCCTGCTCGAACAGGGCCTTGCGCACCAGGGAGAAGCCATTGGAGTGTACGCCGGTGGAGGGCAGGCCGATGAGCACGTCGCCTTCAGCGATGGTGGAACCGTCCACGATGGCGGACTTTTCGGCAACGCCGACCGAGAATCCGGCGAGATCGTATTCGTCTTCGTCGTACATGCCCGGCATTTCGGCGGTTTCGCCGCCGACCAGCGCGGAACCGGCCTGTACACAGCCGTCGGCCCCACCGGCCCCGCCCTGCTCCAGCAGTGCCGGGGCGGTCAGTCGTCAAG
>OBZV01000612.1_pt1 | contig 20286 bp, 26 predicted proteins | sample 1501581 | NCBI WGS metagenome assembly OBZV01 (sample SAMEA2580257, study PRJEB22360) | human gut metagenome | biome: human gut; feature: human-associated habitat; material: faeces | place: Denmark | collected 2008/2010
ACTTCCACTGAATCTCCCGGCACATCTGGCCATCCGCCACGCCGTCTATGGTTTCTCCATCCTGAATGGGGTTATCATGCTCCAATATGTACGATGACACATTGTAGGCGTGATTTACCACCCAGTTGGGGTCCATGTCGTGGAAGTGGTATTGGAGATCCGGCAAAAACAGGGTGTTCATGCCCACCGTGTCGATGAGCATATCCTCCGTGCCCTCGATATTGAAGAAGCGGACATTGACACCAAAGCGGATGAACCGATCTGGACCCTCAATCTGATGGGAGCGCACATCCTCCGCCAGAAACAGCTTGCCGCAGTTCTGAAAATAGAATGCCTCACAGGTGGGGTACAGCTCCGCCAGAGCCTCCAAGAAGTCCGCGTCCAGGTTGGCCCGCTCCAGCGCCGAAAGCGCCGTAGCCAGCATATCGGTGGCTACCACCTGATATTTACACTCCCGGAAGATCCGCTCCCGGTCCTCCTGACAGTCCCACATCTGGCTCATCAGGAAGGCATCAAAGCCTTTGCCCTTGAACTTGTCGCATTTCATCACCATCAGCTGCACCGGGCATTTTCCGTCCTTGAACTCTGCAATATGCTCCTGTGCGGCAAAGCCGGCCATTTTCTTATCATAACAGAAGCACTCTGTTAACCCGATGTGTTTCTCCATTACGGCAGTCATTTTTTCTTTATCCGGCATGGGCACCAGTTCTTTGAACAACATCTGAATGAGATAGGGTCCTCCTGGCTGGGGACCTTTTTTGTCATCCAGATTCTGCTGGAAAACTTTATTGGTCATTTAGTTTCCTCCTTATAACGGTAGATCATGCGACAATGGACAATCACTACTTTGTGTGTGGAGTTACTCCAAAGACTAAAAAAAGAACCACACAAAACAGAATCAGTCCGATGAAGTTGCGTTCTATCAGCAGGTTTATAGCCATGAGAAACAGCAGACTACAAACCAGAACAATAATACCGTTCATTCTCTTTCTTCCTCTCTGTTAGCGAACAGCTTCCACCGGAACTCCAGTTCTTTCTGGACAAACTCTTTCGGCAGACCCCGGGGATTGGCGATGAGATACCATACCCGAAAGGTGCGTTTCTTCGGATCTGTTTCCTGCTGGTAGAGCTGATAGCCCGCCTCATCCTCCTGTGTCCACTGTCCTGTCTGCCGCTTGGCCTGCACAAAGGGTTCCACCACCTGATCCAGTTCCACTCTGGTGCGGCTTGAGGCCCAGGCTTGATCCACATCATTGGCGTGGGAGAGGTGGAACAACATCAAGCCCATCCCGTTCTTTGCCTTATGCTCCGGCGTTCCGCGCAATTCCGTCTGACGGCGGTACTCCTCCAGCTGTTCCGCTGTTCCGTACCGTTCCACCATCTGTTCCCGCACATGGATGCACCAGTTGTAATCCTCCGGCTGGGTAAAGGGGGCACAGACCTTCTGGAACGCTGCTGTCGGGTCTGCTTCAAAGCAGTCGATAAAATCAAGGTAGTGGGCTTTGATCAGGGGCAGGAGGGTGTCCAGCAACCCAGTGTTCAGCCGCAGGTCCTCTGTCAGCATCCGAAAGAATGAACCGCCGGTTGTCGGTTCAATTCTGAAAGAGTAGAGGTAATCATCTCCCTGCCTAATGATACAGCTGAAGCCAACCTCCACATTTCCATGGCCGATTTCGTAGTCTATGTAGTTGTAGCGACTCCGGTCAAACCAGATCTGATAGGTCAGCCCGTTTTTCATTTTCTTTTTGAAGTCGCCTTTTTTCAGCCGCTTCCAGCCCTTTTCCTCCAGGCTCAGGCCATTCCACAGGTAGTCCTGAAACTCCTGAAATATATCTGCCGGGTGTTTTTGCTCCATGGTCTCCACCTCCTGACGAATCCTCTTTAATAGTCAAGCAGGATGGGCACCTGCTGTTCCTCAGAAAACCGCATGGCCCGCCAGAACATGGAGAAGGCGAACTTGGCCAGGGATTGGGTGTCATACTGGGTGTGTTCTGGGATGTCTGCCTTGCTGTACTGTGCATCTGAGTCTACGGTTCCGTCTACCGGGTATCCCTCCGTGTCTGCCCAGCCAAGGATGGTATCCTCATCGGCCTGCCATGCCAGCTGGTTCAGCTTCTCCAGCTCCTTCCGCAGTCCGCTCAGGGTGGCGATCATCGCCTGATCATCGGTGGGCAGAGGGCCTTGGAACAGAAAGCTGTCGGTGAGGGGAAGCCACCAAGTCGCGCCCCGAAACAGGGACCACACCCGCTCCTCGTCTGATGCAAGGCGGGCAATAAGGGGATGCTCCCCGAAGATCCAGTCCTTCTCCACGGTGGGAGGCACCGGTTCCTCGTATGTACGACAGGCAGCTACCAGCAGCATAGCGCCAAAGGCATCCCAATCCGGCTTATCGGTGTAATAGGACCGCTCGTTGTCCTCCGGCCATGGAGTGTAGGGCGGCTGGTTCGGCTGGGAAATGGCGGCCAGGATCTGATCCCGCCAGTCCTCCACTGCCGCCTGGACCTCAGCCGGGGACAGTTCCTCCTCGTTGTCAGCAGGTTCTCCATCCGGTGTGATCCGGTTGAAGGTATATCCGTTTTCCTCCGCCCACTGCTGAACAACGGTTTTCCAGTTGTGAGAATAATACCGGGTCAGCGTCCCGGCGTAGATGTCAAGTCCCATAAGTTTTTCTCCTTTTCTGTTATGTCAAAGCCGTTCCAGGGTACAGTCGTGCCCGGAATGATCCGTATCCAAAATGATTTCTGTAATGGTGTCCATAGTCTCTTTTCCGAGATCGCGGACGCTTTTTTCATAGGCCAGCCACTTGATGCGGAGGGGCTGGCCATACTCATGCCGCCCAAAACCGCCTCGGAGAATGTCATTGAAGGCGTCCAGGTTTCGACCAATCTTCCAGTCTAAGCCGCAGGTAAACACCTGCTCCACCTCGTCATAAAAACCGGCCATGTTAGAAAAGCGGCGACCGTCAATGATAAACACCTCTCTCATGTCCATATAAACAGCTCCTTTAAGTCATATTTCTCCATGATCTTATTTTCCAAGGCTTCATAGGCATCCATGTCCTCTGGCTGCGCTGGAATACCCCTTTGCCAATAACCGTTTCCATAGTAGAAAAACATAGCCCAGTAATAGGGCAACTCATGGCTAAATATCGCCACTCCCATGGCATCAGCCACTGGCTCTGCCAGCGGTGAGTGTTCCACTATCTGGGAGGATTCCTCATAGGAGATCCCCACCAGCTCCACCAGCAGGCGTTTCACCAGTTCGCAGAAGCTATACTGGTTGAATATGACCTGACCATCCTCATCTTTGAACACAAGTCCATCTCTCACCATAGTATTTCTCTCCGTTTCTTAACCTGCATCCTTGGCATGGACATAGGCCCGTCAAGTCATCTCATACAGCAGGGCAGCGTCGCCCTGCACCAGCTCCAGGTGGAAACGCAGCGTTTCCAGTCCGCTTTGCACCGCCTCGGTGGGTAGGTCCCAGTCTGGGGCAATTTCAGCGGCCAGTTCCGAGAGGTCCTGCTCCCACAGAGCTGCCAGCAGTTTAGACGCCAGCTCTCCCTCCAGCAGAACGCAGTCCAGGGTATCCTCCGTCTGGGAAGCAGGAAAACGAACATCCAGATCCAGCTCGTACTCACACCAGTCCCAGATAGCCATGTATACCGCACCGGAGCAGTTGCCGTCGGACAACTCCTTCCGCTGGTTATTTTTTATCAGATAAAAGGACGCAATCTGTGACATGGCAGTTCCTCCTAAATGTTATTCTTTTTCCATCAGCCCTTCGGCCTGCAACCGGATCACATAGAAGGCCCGCACCCAGTCCAGTTCTTGCTCCATGGATTCCTCCAAAGCCAGCAGGCGGCGCTTTCCCAACCTGCGGTCCAGAAGAGCAAAGATGCGGACAAGAGGATTCTCGCTGACAAGGCTTTTCTCAATGCTTTGGTTATCAAAGATACCAAACGCCTCATAGAATACCTTTTGGTCAAAGGTACCCTGTTCCAGCGCATAGGCATGAGCCTGGTTGATGGCCTCTTTTGTGGAGTTGTGATCTTTCAGCGTTGTGGACCGCAAGTGATGAAATTTTGTCCACACATTCTCAAAATAGGTGTAATAGTTGCTCCGCAGCACTTCCACGCCGTCCACACGAATGGCTGCCCGGCCCTCATGGTCAGCACTTTTGCTGTAGCTGGTGGCAAAATACTGGATGTGACTCCGGAGTGCCGGGCACAGGTAGTCACTTTCCAGTTTGTTTCGGATTCCGCTCCAGGTTGACATAGGCACTTGCCTCCTTTCTAATTCCATTGTGGGCAAGGTAGATTCCTAACAAATTAAAATTTGAAGATTACATATAATCCTCGATATATGATCGTTCTATAAATTCTTTTACTGCAAATAGATCTGCAAACTCCGCATACCGGGGAAATCCGTCCGCATTATGTGCTGAGTAAGTCAAATGGAACAGATAGTAAATGTCTCTTCCTATTTCGTTTCTGAGAACATATAACACATCATCATTGGATTCACACTTCGCAACCGCCCAGATTTTTTTGCCGTATAAGAAGTGGTCTTGTCCTATTTCTTTGTTTAGTTCAGCAACAAATCCCCCGTCCGCCTGTGTGAAGGGGATCATATACCAGTTAAAATCGTTACCATATTTATCATAGAGATCACAGAACATTTCTTCTAATGTCATTTTCATTCTTCTTTCGCTGATTTACAGTTCAGCCATCAACCGCTGCGCTATTTTCTTTTTATAGGCGATGTTTTTATTGCTCATTGAGGTACCTCGCCAATTTCTTCTCCAGCAGTTCTGTCATATCACTACAAAGGCGCTTTATCTTGTCCTGCTCATGGGCGTAGTACCAGATAGTCTCCTCGCCAGGGCGGAGCAGGAGCTGGTCGCCGTCTGCTTCTTTCCAGAACTCGCCCAGCACACAATACCACTCGCCATGAATGGTCAGATCAAACAGGTCGGATAAATCAATGGTCACGCCTACGGATGCCTGGATGCCCGCGGTCAGCAGGAAGAACTCTCGCACCTGGGCCGGGAGTGTGAAGTCCAGCACACTTTCTTGATTCCTTATCTGCTCCTCAGTGGCGGCAGGCTTGATCTCATCAGAGGGGTCAAGCACCTTTGCCAGCGCCTTGGAGAACTTGGGGTATCGGCCAAATAGCTCCGGGTTGCTGGTCTTGAATTCCTTTTGCTTTTTCCGCTGTACTCGCTCCTGCTCCTTGCAGAAAGCCTCCAGCTCGGCCAGATACCGCTCCTGGTAGAGATTGCTGGCCTCAAATGCTGTGCCGCTCTTTTCCAGAATGGCGATGGCTCCCTTTTGGCTGCCAAACACCGGGACCCACTGAAAACCGTGTCGGCAGGGTTTCAGCTTCAGGAATTCCCCCCGGTTCAGCAGGGTTTCCAGTTCGGACTCATGCTCGTCCCACCAGCTCCGCCAGGTTTCGGGCGTTTCCCGCCCCTCGGCCAGGTCCAGGAGTTTTGCGGTCAATGCGTCTTTGTTCATAGGTACATACTCTCTTTCTCAGCCATCACGATACTTGTGATTCCATAACTTCGCCATTATCGTTGATACAAGTGTAATGAATAAAATCCTCATCCACATTACTCGGTAGCACAAAGCTCATTCATTTTTGGAATCAGTAATTTATCCATCCACTGACAAATAATCTCAAAGGTATTGTTAATTTTTTCTTCATTTCCTATATCAAGATATATTTCATTGTCTCTTAAACTGTAAAACAGTGGTTGTGTGTTGATGTCTGGTTTGGCGTAACCATAAGGGTCGTATGGACGGGTGTTGATTATATAGCAAACCTCTATGCTTATGCTATCCTTTGTGTTCCCGCCAAATGAGGAAAACGCAATCATATATGTGAAATTTTTACTGTGCCTCGTAAGCGTTTTATCGGATTTTTTATACTTGAAGCCTAAATGTCCGTACTTTCCTTGCAACTTGGTTCCAAGCATTTGCATTGCTTCGTTAAAGTTCATTGTGCCCCCTCCATTTTTCCATCGTAAAAATTAATCACGATACTTGTGATTCCATCACTTCGCCATCATCATTGACATAAGCATAATGAATAAAATCCTCATCCACAAGCAGCAGACAGGGGCTGAAAACCTCCCATTCATCATAATCGCGCAGGATGTCATCATATTTTCCGAATATGAAGATTTGAAACAGTGCCTCTGTTCCCATCAAAAAGCACAGGTAAACATTTTCGTGTGGGTACGGGCAAACTTCTTGGATTGACAGTTGCCCCGGCTGCGCGAAATCGAGTTTTGAGATGAATTTTCCAAGTTTGACCTCTTCCGCTTCATCTGCGTACCGGTATTTTTGAGAAAAATCTTCGATGCTTTTTGTGAGACGGTCCTTGTATTGCTGGATCTCTGCTCTTTGCTGCTTTGCTTTAAGCTGCGCTTTTTTCTGAGCCAAAAGCTCTTTCCTCTCATGATCCATCGTTCATTCCTCCGTTTCAGAGGGCGCAGGAATAGATGCTCATGGCCCCGTAATCGGTGTGCAGGACAAGTCCGCTCTTGGTAAAGGCAAAATTCACCTGACGCACCACAAAGGGATCATCAATGGTGGCCAGCAGCTGGCCGCTGCCGGTATCCCACACCTCTATAGGGGAGCTGCCACAATCCTGCTGAACGGCCATCAGGCTGCCCCTTGTCCTCACCGCACAGGTATCCGAAAAACTCAGCCCCTGGCGGACAGAAAACGGGAAAGGATTGTCCATCTCCTCTCCGGTCTGGGTCAGATAGAACTTGCCGCCCACCGAGAAGCACTGGTCATCTGGAGAGAAGAAGGGATGCCAGCCCTCATTGGGGATCACTACTTTTTGGGCGGACTTCAGATCCACCAGCACATATTCACCCTCGGTGACGCGGTAGGCCGCTTTGCTCTGCCGGGGAGAGAGCATCCCGAAGCAGTAATAGGCAAAATTCGGGGCTTTTGACTTCTTGCATTTTACCGTTTCCCGCCACACCTCTGTGTTGCTGCCAAAGTCAAAGACGACAATCTCCTCGCCTGTGTACCACAGGGCCTGGTCGCCGCTGGCATCCAGCATGGTCTTCATGCTGTTTTTCTTGTTGGCAAAGGGCGTGATCTCATGGGTGCGGAGTGAGAACTGCTCCAAAAGATAGCTGTTGTTCAGCAGCAGGGTATCATTGGGGCAGAGGACCTGCTCATAGGTCATCCGTTTGGCGCCCAGAGAGATCGTTTCGAGGATCTCCCCATTGCCATCGAAGTGATAGAGGATCTCGTCCTCAAAATCTCCGACCACCCTCGTCAGGAAGAAGTCATCCCGTGTGAGGGCGGTAGCCAGGGGCATAAAACCGTTGCTGTCCTTTCCGACAAACCGATGGCACCGCACCTGCCCAACAGCAGCAGCCGGATTCTGATAAACAAATCCTTTCCGCATCTGGCCCATCATGGCGCTGGCCGCCTTGCTCTTGACCTGGTAAGCAGAGTCGCACAGGGTCTCCTTGACCTTCCCGCCATTCAAACAGGTTCGGATGGTATATCCGTCAATTTCAATCCGCCACTGCTTATTTGTAGTGGGGTTGATAAAGGTTTTTTCAATCATGGTTTTGATTATTCCTCCTTTCGGATTAGGATGCTTTTTCCTTCGGCGTTGATGCTATACAAGTCGTCCAGATGGATGTGGAATCCGTCCTCACGCACGGTTTCTGCCATACCCAAAGCGGCTTTCGCCAATAGAAGCAGCCCCGCCCGGTTTCCCGTTAACTCCAATTCATTTCCATCGGCATGAGTAGTAAAGGAGAGGTGGGCTTCCAGTTCCACTGGGAGGATGGGCAGTTGTTCATCATTCAGTTGAATGGTCAGTGTTTTGGTTTTCATCGCTTGCCAGGGCACCTCCCACATCAATCCCACCAGAAATACCAGACGGTGGATTGGTGTATAGTATCAGCCAAAGTGCCAATACTTGCATTTTGGTCCAAATCAGGACAAAAACCGTATTGTTCCACCGCCACATCCATGGCCTTCTCCTTGGGGACGGGGGCCGGAAGCAGGAACTCCAGCTCATCATGGCTCATGGCGGCAGGAACCGCGCCGTACTGCTCGAACCAGTATTTGGCCGCAGCCATCAGCTCCGGGGTGTTGGGGCAGTCGTTCCAGTTTCCGAAGGGCAGGTAGGCGAAGATCTCCCAGGGATTCTTCACCGGGATCTTGGCCAGGATGAGCGGATAGGTCATTTCCGTATCATCATCCCAGTAGCTGGAGAAGCGGTCGTTTGGTTCTCCGCCCTCCATCTCGCCCAGGACTTCCTCCTCCCAGTCCATATCGTCATCCTCGGCTTCTTCCTTGCGCTGGCCGGTCAATTCCTCCAAAACCGCCTTTCCGTCCTTGATGGGGGCGGAGAGCATCTTCTTCCGGTATTCGGCAACTTTGTCCGGGGCGAAAGTATAGTCGTCCTCGCCATCGCTGTCCGGGTCGGAATTCATAATCAAGCATTCCCACAAGATTTCGTCATCCGCCTTAATCAGAACCGGCACAAAACCCTCTTTGACACTTTCCCTTTTGGCATAGTTGTATGCCAACATGATGGGATCATCGTCCTTCATCGAGGGAAAATAGGTGCATTCACAGTTCAGATATTTCATCATGGCTTCTGCAAGATCCAAAGGCTCATCCTCCGAATAAACCTCCGGCTCACTGTTTTTTCTTGAGGACCAGAAGGCATCCGCCTTCGTACCGTCCGGGTTCAGGAAAATCTGAAAATATTGATCCTCTCCAGGCTGTTGATAGACAAGGCCGATGCGTCGTAGCTGATCCACAAACACACCTGTTAGAATGCCCTCTGGTTCTCCTTCAGGGGTGTGGGTCAGCCATTTCCCGCTGTCCAGCCGTTCTTTGAGCTGCAGCAGCCAGTCCGTTCCCATCTTAGAGAGTCCGGCTTCGTTCATGCGGAAGGAAAGCTCCACAAGATGCTCCTTCACCGGGTATTGAAATTCGCAGCAGGGGGCGTTTTTCTCATAGCCATACTTCTCTGGGCGGAACAGCTCATAAAATACGGCAAGCCCCGCTTCGTCCACCCGGATACAGGCCAAAGCGCGTTGTTTATCATCTGCATCCTCGTCCAGCCCCTGCTGGAGCATCTGGTCGGCGCCGGGATCAATCCAATGGTACTCCATCTGTTCTAGGGCGGCCCCAGCTTTGATCTCTTTTTGCAGGGTCAAAAACTCATGATCACCAGGTTCCAGTTTTAATCCTTGCTTAACAGCATCCAGCGCACCAGCTTTATTACCAAAATGAGCCCGCAATTTACCCACTTGTAGCCAAACCCAGGGGTAATCCGGCTCCTCCTGGGCACCCTTTTCTGCGTAGTTGAGTGCTTCTTCCAGTCTGCCGCAGTACATCAGCGCCACAGAATACCGATAGTACCAAGTAGCGCAGCCCACGGCATTTTCCTCTGAATCCTTCATCCATTCCACAGTACGGTAGTAGTGGATATAGTCATCCAGGTTGTTGCTGGCGAAGGCATACCAGAGGGCAATCTGCAAATCCCGATGCGCCTGCTTTTCGCTGAATCTTCCTTCTTCTACGCCGCTTTTGATAAAATTCTCCAGCCAGTCGAGCATTTTCCCAAAGTAAGCGGCAGTTCCTTCGTCAAAGGACTCCAGTATTTCAATATCCTCCGCCGAGAGCAGGGAGCCAGTTTCCTCATGAATATCAGGCTCCGGTTCTTTCTCGTCCAGCAGCGGCACACCGCCCACATCCCGCCGGAATGCGTGGAAGTGAGCATAGGGCAGGTCGCTTCCCTCAAAGAATGCCTGTGCCGCTGTTAGTACAGCGGGCAGATCCCAGGCGATAAAATCCAGATACCCACAATACAGACCAGTGGCCCCACCCAGGAAGGTCACGGCTTCCTCTCCTGCATCCCGCAGGATGGCATCCCGCAGGTTATCCCGGAAATCCAGAATGGCTTTCACTCGTTCCTCACCGGTAAAACCGGACAGCGGGTACAGGAGGAATCCAGCGGCAATGCCATCCTTGTGGTACTCATTCACCATATCACTGCGGGCTGTCAGATAGTCGTTGATGAGCACCGGCAGGCGGCAGCTTCCAGTATCGCCTGGGCGTTTCCAGTATAGCCACCCGCCCGCCAGTCAGCCTCCGGGTCCTCCACCGGTTCCAGTTCATAGGCAAGGTAGCTGTTTTCCAGGTAATCGCTGCCATCCCGCCAGAGAGAAAGTCCCATGCTTTGCAGCAACTCCGGCAGTTCAGAAAGCAGCTTAGCCGGTTCGTCTTTCGGTTGAGCATAAACATCAAACCCAGCAACAAAGGCGATAGCGGAAACTTCTCCGATGGTTTGATCCACCAGCATAGAGAGTGCCCACCAGACCTTGTCTGTGTCCTCTTTCAAGATCGGCGTCAGCTTTTCACAGTAAAGGACCAGACTTACCTGATGATCTTCTGTTTCCTCTGCCCACATCTGCACATCTTCAGCCCGAACTTCGATTTCTCCAGCCCGCAGCTCGAACCCCTCACAGGGCTGGCGGCCTACCCAGATATTCCAATGCTCAAGCACCGATTCCGGGGCCTGCTTCTGGAAGTACACCAACGGGAACAGGCGGGAGCGAAGCCCCTCTGGACTGAGGATCAATTCATGCTTTTCGCCATTGAAGCCCAGCTCAAAGGAAGTATCACGCAGGGCCGTCTTGAGTGCATTCCCGCATTTTTCAACCAGTTCTTCGCCGCGCTGGTGTGTTTCGTCAGTATCTATGATTTGACGCAGTTCTGCCTCAATCTGAGAAAAGGCTGCCCATGCTTCCTGCGTCCTTTCACGGAAGTTCTTTTCAAAGCTGGGCAGGGACAAACGACGGCGGCAATCGTTTATGTACTCCTGAGTATCTTTGTCTCCGGGGCGGGCTTTCAGAGCCTTTTCAAAGTAACGAAGGGCGGTGCCTTCCTCATCCAGAAAATAATAAGCGGAAGCGATCCGATAATTCCAGCAGTGATCTTCGGCAAAATACTCCTCATGGGGAGCCAGAAGTTCCAGCGCCTTTTCAAAAGGCTCCCGTTCTCCTATATGTGCAACAGCAATATATGCCTTGGCCAATTCGCTGTCCAGTTCCGGGGTGCGCTCCTCGGCAGGAATCGCTTCCAGGGCGTCGATTACCTTCTGTGCTTCATCCTGTTCAAACCATTGCTGGCATTGTTTCAATAAATCCATCTCATAACCTCCTCGTTTATGATTGAGTTTCTAAATAGAATCCCCATACGCAGTTGGAGAACTCTCCAGCGGCAAAGCGGTAATTCTGCCCGTCAATCTCCACCTGCCAGACCTCAAAGGTATGGTCTTGGTGGTAGATCGGGTCTTTGACTTTTACTCGCTTGCCGGTGGTTTGCCAGTCGTAGTCAAAGATGTTCACACCGAACAATTTGCATTGACCGTCTGGGCCAAAGGTTTCATATTTCCAAGCCATGTGATGCCTCACAATCCTGTCCGCTGCCAGCCGTTCAGCCGCTCCTGCACCGCGTCGATCATCCAAACCTCGCCCACACGCTTCATGAGGAAACGGCGGTCAAAGCCGGTATTTTTCTCTCTGGTGTAGATGTAGAGCTTGTTCTTGGTGATCTGCTCCGCGTCAAGGAATTCTTCCCCCTTGTAGGTGCCCTGGGCACTGTATGAGAGGTCCAGAGGCAGATAGCCCGGACGGGGCTTTTCGCTCACATACTTCTCCCAGATCGCCAGCAGGCGGGGCACAGCCTCGGGATCTTCAAACCCAGCCTGCTCCATGTACTGCTCCCATTCTGTCATCTCGGCAAAGAAGGCAGACAACACCCTGCGGCATTCCGACGCTGCCTGCTCATCCAGCTGGACGGGCTTTTTGGCCTTTTCCCGCTGGAGCTGGGAGAAGTGTTCCATCTGCTCCTTGGCAAATTGCACATGGGACACCGGCTTGATGTAGTTGTTGCCGGCGACAGCCAGCAGTCCATCATAAGTAACAGCAGTGTGGTCAATCCAGATATGAGAGAGCTTGGGGATGGAGGCTGCCTGGAGCAGACCGGCATCATCCAGCCCAGTTTGGTCAAGGGTCAGCAGGTCCAGCTTACAGCTTTGCAGGGCGGACAGGCCGCTGCCGTCGATCCCGGCGTTCCCGGTCAGCAGCAGGATGCGCAGCTTGGGCATGGCGGAAAAAACTGGGAAACAGGCGTCGGTGAGGGTGCCGTTTTCCACGCCGAAGTTGACCATGCTTTTATGCCCGGCAAAGGGGGCCAGCAGTTCATCCGTCACCGGATACCCTTTCACATGGAAGCCCACCAGGGTGTAACCGGCCAACCGCTCCATGATCTCTGCGGTCAGCTTCGGAATATCAAATTTCTTTTCTCCATCTAAAGTTAGGACACCGTTTTCCCAATCCGCTGTTCGTGTCCGTTTTGGCCATTCCATAGTTTACCTCCTTACTCTTGCGCTCTATCTATTACCATTCTCCACCCGGATGTCTGCACCCGGATAACAGGACGGAAAAAGTCATAGTCATTGTGAATCTCGTTATCTTCCCGAACCTCCGGTTTACAGTGAGGGGAACAGGGTAAATATCCAAGCAAAGGACCCATGCCACCGCAGACATTGCAGCCACCGTCGCCGCCGCAGGTGGTCAATGTTTTCCCGTCTACCAGTTCCCGCTTATAGGGGTCGTAGGCAATAGACAGGCCAAAGAAGTTGGGCTGCTCCATGTCGTATGGCTTGCCTTGATCTTCCTCGCTTTCAAAGTGGTGCAGTTTCATCTTGTGGTCCAGTCCATCCCCCCATGGAAACAGGGTGCGGCATCCGCCTCCGCACAGATAGGCCCACTCATCCGGCGTGGGAAGGCTGGCTGCCACCTCCCACAACAGGGATCGCTGAAACTCCGGGTAGGTCATTGGATGGCACAGCCACGCTCGCCAGCTATCACCATTGCGTTCAAAGCGGACAGTTTCATGTATCTCAAAACTCTGGCTGTTCTGGCCCGCCCACTTCTGCAAGTTCTCCAGCCAGTCGGGGTGGGCGGTGATGCGTGGATCGTTCATGGGTACACTTTCCCAGCCGATCTCCTCCAGTTTTCTGCCTACGAACATGGGGCCGATGGTCACCTGGCGTACTGGGGTCATGCCCTGCCGGAGAAATTCCTCCACAGAGCCCTCATATTCGATTTCCGCAAAAATATCCGCCAGTTCCTCTTGGTTGGCCTTGTCCATCTCTTGGACAAAGCTCTCCCAGCCAAGAATCACGGTATCACCTGGGACAAAGACAAACTCCCGGCCACCTTTTTCAAACAGGCCGGTGGTGCAACTTTGTCCCCAGCGGGAAAAGGCGTATAGTTCTTTGAATGTCAAATTATAACGAGTCGCCAGCGTCTGCATCAGCCAGAGCTTATCGGACAGTTTCAAGGCATCAAATTGTGGTCGAAATAAATTCTCGTTCATATCAAGTCCTCTTTCAATTTGCTCCGGCAGACTGTGATTCCTTTTCCACAAGGCGAACCGCCTCCGTCAACAGCTTGGGAAGCTGATTCCTTTCTGCTGTTTCATACTGCTGGACTGGATGCGTCCAATCAAAATTTTGAATGATAGAAATGATATATCTGTCCTGATACCAGCCCATATCCAGCAAGAAACTGTTTGGATATTCCACTTGCAGCATATCTTCTTTTCGTGTGTCATCCAGAAAGGTGACCGTTCCGGTACCAAAATCCACCTTTGACCAAACTTGCACGGCAAAATTCCTCCTCACGATTCTCCGAAATGCTCCAGATACAACTCCCGCACGGAATAGGGACCAACAAGGGTCGTTTCCTTTCGGCCATCCCAGGAATACACATGAATTTCGCCTTCATCCCCAATGTACCGCTGCTCCTCAAAGGGTGCGGGAAAGGGGAAGCTTTCTACGATGCTCCAGTCAATCTTGGGCTTCAGCCCATCAAACTCCTCGCGCTTGAGCCTTTTGAAGTTAAACACCAATGCTGCCCCAATCCCATCGAACAGCAAGTCTGCGTATTCTCTGGGGGTGATGCTCTCGCTTACATTGGCGGCTTTGATGTCCACATTCAGGACCTTGTCGCCGCAGTTTGTCCATATTTTATTGGGAGAGAACCAGGTAGTCCGATCCTTGCCGCCTACAAAATCCTCACGGAAATAGCTTCTGTTTGCGCTGTCCATCTCGACACCTTCCCGAAGCGGCCCGTTGTACGGGGAAAGCGGATAATATCGGTGTTTTGCTGGGTCAAACTGGTCAAACGAAATGTCCAACAGATACCCATGCTTCTCACTGCGCATAAGCTTGTGTGGCTTCACAATGTTTTCTTCGATGAAACTCCAAATGTACTCGTCCACATGAATAGATACACGAGGGCGACTGAATAATGTGATTTTGTAGTGATCCTCTCTGTCCATTCTCTCCGTATTGAACCAAATACGATGAATTTTAACCATAGTTATCCCCTCGCATGATTTCTGCCAACGACACTTCTGTTTCCGCCTAAAAAAGCAGTTCACCGAAAAACAGCCTGAGAGTCACGGCAGATAATGTTTCAAGTTGTGGCTTGCTGAGAGGAGTGTAGTGAAGGACAATTTCTCCATACAACTCCGTGTTGATGTGGTGTTCTTCCAGATACCGCAGAACCTTTCGGTTGTTCCGCACGATATTTAGACGAAACCTGGTATTATCAAGGGCATATTCAAAACAGTCCGGGTCAATCAACTGACCATTGGCTGGATCATTCATTTCCAAGCGGAGTGCTTCCGCGCCGGTCTTGCGGGAGAGTGTAAAGTAACCATCCTCCAGTTCAAAGGACAGGCAGGACAGCCCTTCATCATTGTCCAGCTCCCAAGTCATTCTTTTTGCAAATAATTCCATTGGCTTACCTCATATCAACGCTATCATACTCAGCCCTCATAACTACTCCAAGGTCATTTCACAAAGAACCAGCTTGTCTTTCTCATCGCTGAGAAATGCCCGATTTCCCCATACATCCAGCACATGGAAGGAAGCGCATCCACGGGGCATGGCAAGGTCGATCAGCACCAAATCCGAAAGGCGCAGCACCTTTTGTTTACCCTTCCAGTCATCATTCTTAAAAATGGGAGATAGGATCAGGCAAGTCCTGTCACCGGAGAATTTTCCGCGCATCCCATGTTTTCCGGGCAGGCGGCTTAAATTATCTTTACCCCACAGTTTCTTTTTGAATAGTCCGTTTTCCTCCAGTTCCAGATACCAATAGTAGCCCATGAGAGAAAGACCCGCCGGATTGATAGTGCTACTTTCCAAAAAGGCATAAAACTGTCCATTCTGTTCCAGTATGGAGCCAATCATAGGATATTTGTAGTGAAAGTCTGCCTGGGCAAAATTGCCGCCAGCTCGCTCTACCGCCGCCAAATGGGTCTGTCGGGTTCCTGCTTTGCTGTATACACAAGAGCCGCTTTCTGCCCAGTGTGCAGTTATGGCTTCAAAGTCTACCGTCAGGCTGGTAAAGCTGTTGGTCGCATCAGCGGAGTTGTCCACTCGGCACACAATAGGGAAAACGCTATGGCTTCCGGTGACTGCCACCGGCTTGGGAATACCCTGGGCACACCAGTTATCCATGGGGATCGGAATCCACTCTCCATCCATCTGCGGCATCCACCAAAGGGATTTACTGGCTGGGCAAACCAACAGTATTCCTCTGTCGCATGAAAGCAAGACAGGAACTTCCCAAACATCTTGCTGCTCTTTCGGCTCTGGGCTGGGAATCCACCTGGAAACTTCGCCTTTGACCCACAAAACGCCGCTACACTTTTGCAAGAGATGATAGGTCCAAAACACAATTTCATCCTCGCTGCGGGCTACCATACCCTTGCATCCAGTCGGGCTGTATTTGAAGGAAGTTCCCGTCAGTTCAAATTCCTCGAACTCCCAGTTCTTTATCACTTTTAGTTTCGCTTTCATACTTTTACCTCACAGTAAGTCTACCTTGATACTGCACCGTTCCAGAACCGGCAGCACCTGTTCCGGCTTGGAGGACATGAGAGTAATATGTTTGAGATTGGGGAACTGGCGCAGTTCCGCCTCAGTAACGGTATTAAGATCAAAGGCTCCATCCTCGCCATCCCAGAACGGACAGAGCTGGGTATAAATCTCGTTGCCGCCATCCATCTCGATTTCTGTGACCTCCGGTGCCAGCCGCTCCGGGACAGGGTATTTCTCCAGCCACTTCCGAATCTCTGGGATGGGTTCATACCCTTCCGTGTCAATGTCGATCTTGCGGCGGCTATACTCTCTAACGAACTCATGGGCATCCAGTTTTGGAGCCAATAAGCCTTTCTCATACATCAGAACTTCCATGACCGCCAGCTTGAAGTTGAAGCTGGTAAAGGTGAGCACTGGCTCAGTCGGCTTGGATAACTTGTATTTCTGCGCTTTCGCCGCCTTTTTCTCCGGCTCTTTCCAGCTGATCTGCACCATAGCAGAGAGAGCCTCCAGCTTTGCTTGCTGCGCTGACTGCTCCTCTGGAACAGGACCCGGCAAGCGGGTATAAACGGTAAAGCCGCCTAATTTGAGGGTATGGGCAAATCCGGCGAAATCCTTCCAACTGGCCTCCCGGTAGTCCTTGGACCCGATCCAAACCGCTCCGTCAAATGTCTGCCGAACCGCATACTCTCCCTGTGCCGCTACTCGGACACCAAGGGTTTTGATGGTCTGCTCATCTTCATCTAACCAGCCCTGGAGTCCAATCTCGTCCCACAAAGCAAGTGCCTGGGTATAGGGACTCTCTCGGCCTGTCATGGGGCTTATCCTTGTTCCATTTTGCAGAACAATGCGGGCGGACCCCAGCTTTTCCGCAAGCTGGGAAAGGGTAAACGGCGGCGTAAATACCGCCCCCAGGATGGTCAGGCTGTCTTTTTTGATAATAATTTTTCGCTCCGTGGCCTTGGACGGTAGAAAAAAGGGCAGATGTGGGTACACTTCTTTGTACTCTCGCCATTCCAGCTTTTTGGGCTTGTTTGCCGTCCGAAGGAAACCCCAGAAGTCGATTGGATAACGAAACACCGACCCAACCCTGTCCCGCCGAGTGACGATGACCACTGTGCCATCGGTGAGTATTCCAATGTGCTGCATTTTCTCCCCGTCAAACATTCCCGGACGGATACGCAACACTTCACGGGTGTTTATGTTGATGAGCTGGGCAAAGTCATCGGAGAGGATTTCGCCGTTTCCCTGCACCAGCAGCCAATCTTCGGCAAACCAGCGCAGCTTCAAATCTTCCCCCATGCCGGGCAGAGGAGCGATGCGGCAGCGCCCGGTGTCCATGTCCAGTTCCAGAAGGCATTCTTCCACCCGTCCCTTTCCGCTGACGGCGTGGATCATGGTAATGCAGCCTGTGCCGGGAACAGGAACAGCCTCAGAGAGATGGTCGTATCCATCCAGAGAGAAGGTGTGTTTTGTTACCTTGCCGTTTTCCCAGCGGTAAATCTGCCCCTTGTACCACTCGTTGGAAAAGTAGACCCGGCCCAGACCATCTGTCGTAATGCCGCAATGGTATTTGGTGCTCCATCCATCTTCCGGCAGAGTCCAGTTTTTCACATCCTGGCAGGTGCCCCGGTCAGTCAGTTCAATCCGTGTAGCGTTGGTGGGATCACCCACCCAGAGGGAATGGTCAGCACAGCACAGGGTCTGGGGTGGACCGTCATATCCAATGGGGGACGGTTCGGCCCAGTTGAGCGTGGCTGGATTCTTGCTCAGTAATGCCCGGCCAATCGTCCCGCTGCCAGCGGCCCTCGATGCAGCATATAGTTCATGTTCCGGGGAATAGGTAAGGCACCCAAGGTGCGGCAAGCTGTGGGAGCGGATTACTTGCGGCGGACGGTGGCGCAGATCGGCCACACAGCCGTTTTTCCACTCCTCTGCGTTTTGGTTTTTCCATTCTCCCGCCGCAAAATCACCCGCCAGAGAATTGAAGAAATAATCGTACTCATCCTGAAGGATGTATTCCTCGCAGGGCATCAGTTTCCCAGGGTCCTGCTCCTTGGCATGGTCGCCCCATTTTCGCCCCTGCTGTTTCATCAGGTGGCAATATTGCCCCTGCTTTTTGCAGTAGCGTTCCCATTCGCTGCGTTCTTCCTCTGGGATCAAGGCAAACAGATACTCGTCCTCATCGTCCAGGTTATACAACGCCCAGCCGAAGGCAGAAAGTTCCTGTCCCAACGCTACCGCCCCTTTTTCATGGGATAGTTTCATATACTGGACGCCGACGACATCAAAGCGTTCATCCAGCAGCGCCGGAACCTGTGCGCCCCATTTTTCTCGAAGTTCCGCCAGAGTGTCCTGTACGGCTCCATCAAATTTCAGAATGTCCAGCGCATCATCTATGATTTGTTTGAACTCTGCCATAGGTAGTTTCTCCTTTTTCCAATTCCTACATCATAGCGACAGCCATGTGGTCAAAGCACTGATTTCCTCCCGCAGCAGTGGGGACTTCCCAGCGGCGGCAAAGGCTTTTTGGACACCTCCATAGCGCCGCTCGGAGCGATCCGCCAGCTGGAGCGCGGCTGCCTCCAGATTGGGAATCGCCATCACAGCATCTGCCAGCGCCTGGGCGGAGAGTTTATCCCCAATCAGAGAGGCGGCAAAGTAGCGCAAATGGCTGTGAGAGAGGGCGGACAAATCGTTTAGTTTATGCAGCTCATAGAGTTTCAGGGCATAAAGGGAAGGAAGCCCATCCAGAGCCGGTAGTTCCTGCACAGCTGGGAGTGACTGGAGATAGAGTTTCTGAAGCCGGGGCGCCAGAGTTAGGAAAGGGGCAAGATCTTCTGTTTTCCGCATTTCCTCCAAATGGAGATAGGTAATGCTGGAGAGAAGTGGGGTGATGTCGCCATTCTTTTCCCCACGCAGGTGGAGAACACGCAGGCCGGGGAGAGAAACATTGTCCCAGGAAACAGGGGCCGACAGCCATAGGGACAGTGTATGAAGCTGCTTTAGCTCGGAGAGAACTTCTACACCCTCACACTTTTCCATTAGGGTTAGTTCCTCCAGATTGGGATAATCTCGCAGGAAGGACAGATTCACCTTCCGCTCTCCCGTCACAGACAGACACCGTACCGCATCTGGTTTTAGTCCATTCAGATCAATCTTTTCTCCGCCACGCCAGAAAACTGCGGTGCAATATGCCTGTTCCATTTTGCTTCTCTCCTTATTCCTCAAACTAGCCCTCAATCATTCCATTAAGATATTTCCTGGGATCAGCAATAAATTCCTCCCATTTGGCTAACGGATGAAACTCCTTATGCTCAATGTCCAGATACCAGAGTTTCTTATGTCTGCGCTCCTTCCTCAGTAATCCATCCCTGCCGCGCCAGCCAGTCATGTAGGGTGGAGAGCAGCAGTTCCAAATCTTTATCCGTCATGGGGATCTTCTTTTTATATTTGGGCAGAGTCTTTTGCAGGAAAGGCCAAAATTCTGTGCCCAGCAGTCGCTTTTGGGCATCCTTATCGTTCTTGATAGGAATTACATCTTCTTTATAGACCACAATATCCATCCCCAGAGAGCGTGATGCTTGCTCTACACGGTTAAGGGAGTACCAGCTGTGAGAATAATCGTTTTTATAGAGCCTCACCTTGGACACCCAGCCGGAATCCCGGTCGAGGCACCGGAAACAAAAGCAGAAATCGAAATCCAAGTGGGAGAACTGCTCCAGCAGGATTGGTTCAAGTGCCGCTTTTGTTTTTTCGGCCGCCAATTCTGGATGACGGATAGCCTCTCTGGTGCTGGCGGGGAGCATTTCATGGAAAATCTCACTGATATAGGTCCAGCCTGGCGTATCGCCCACCACGCTCAGCACCTTCATGCCGCATTCCTCCTATCCCACAATAGTGGTTTCCTTGACAGTGTCCCTACAGCACCCAGGACATAATGCTGGTCACAATCAGCACGATTCCCAGTAGGAAGAAGATCCCCCGCCTGGAGCCGCGGCCATAGCGGTGAGAGTCCGGTTTGCCGGTGGGGTCACAGAGCCAGTTCCAGTTCATGATGGCCCCAATCAGCAGGACAGCGCCGAAGATTAGGGTTACCAAGTTCCAATGTTCTTGTAAAAAAGCCGTGATCTGCTCGCTGCACATTTAAGTTTCCGCCTCGCCTTATCCCTGTATATCAGCGTCAACGGGGCCTTTTTTCAGTGTTCCATCCACAGTGATCACATGGCCCCAGAACATATCGTCGTCCTCGTACCAGGCGGTAAAACGGCCGCCGGGAGATACTGTAAACTCGGTGAGCAGGATGCGTCGGGGG
>OBZV01000625.1_pt1 | contig 19730 bp, 10 predicted proteins | sample 1501581 | NCBI WGS metagenome assembly OBZV01 (sample SAMEA2580257, study PRJEB22360) | human gut metagenome | biome: human gut; feature: human-associated habitat; material: faeces | place: Denmark | collected 2008/2010
TCCGTGACAGAAGAGTACCGCCCTTATGTGGAAATGTTTCATGCATTTCTTGCCATGTCAAAGGGGCAGCATCTGAAAGGAACGATCTGCTCTTACGGGGATACACTTGTATTCAGTTTCAGTTATGATCTTGTCGATGCGTCTGTGCAGCGTGGATTTTTCCGGAAAATAGCCTCGGACGGGATTGCGGTAGAAATAAAGAGTAATGGAGTAAATTATGAGTAAATGCAGAAATTGTAATGTGGAGATATCAGATGAAACAGAGCGCTGTCCACTCTGCGGATCCGTGTTAGAATACACAGGTGAAGTGGAGAATATGTACCCGGATGTGAGAGTGCACACCCGGAAAATGACAATGATCAGTAAAATCTATCTGTTTTGTGCACTTTTGGTTGAGGTGCTGCTCATTTATATCAATGTGGTCACCGAGTCACAGATTGCATGGAGTGCGATCACGGGGCTTGGATTCTTTTACGGATATATGCTGATCCGTTTTGCAATTCTTGGAAAGACAGGTTACCGCGCCAAAATCACGGTACTCACGCTGATGGCGATACTGATCGTGATCGCAATCGATTTTCTGGTCGGCTACCGCGGATGGTCTGTCAATTATGCATTGCCGTCGGCGATCATTTTAGTCGATGTTGGTATTATCATCTGTATGATCGTAAACCGCAGAAACTGGCAGAGCTATATGATGTGGCAGATTTTTATGATTTTATGCAGCATTGTTCCGGTAATACTGATTTTTACCGGTATCGTGACGGCACAGCTTTTTGCACTGATCGCATTTGCGTTTTCCCTGTTTCTGTTTCTTGGAACACTGATCATCGGAGACCGCAGGGCAAGGGTGGAACTGAAACGAAGATTTCATGTCCGCTGAGTTATATTTAGAATAAAAAGAACAGGAGCAATCGGATGAGAGAGAGCGAAGCGAGTATCAGGGGAAGAGTCATGAGGGACCTGATCGCCCATGTGACAAATGATCACCTGATTGGGAAAAAGATAAAAAATGGAGAACTGAGGAAAAAAATCGGGGATTCGGAGCCGCCGTGGAAATGTCCGGACTGTTTTTCATTAGATGTGATCGAGATGGATAATTTCTCCATGGAGTATTTACAGGCAAAAGAAAATCCGAATACGGAAAAAGTAATCTTACAGCTTCACGGGGGCGGATATGTCGGAGCGATGCGGAATGCATACCGTATGTTTGCCGGACTTTACTGTGAAGTCAGCCATGGAATGAGTGTTCTGACACCCGATTACCGTGTGGCACCGGAACATCCGTATCCGGCGGCTTTAGAAGATGCCTATGCCGCATACTGTTATCTGTTGGAACAGGGGTGGTTTTCCGAGCAGATCATCATCGCAGGAGATTCCGCAGGAGGCGGTCTTGCGATGGCATTATGCCATTATCTGAAAGATCACGGAAAGCAGCTTCCGTGTGGGATCGTAGCCATGTCACCGTGGACAGACCTTGCGGCGAGCGGGGAATCTTACGAGACAAACTTTGAGCGCGACCCGTTATTTGGAAAAACAAGGGACAGCCTTATTTATAATAAAGATTATATTGGGGATAACGATCCGTATAATGCTTATATTTCGCCTTTATATGGGGATTTCAGGGGATTTCCGCCGATGCTGATACAGGTCGGTTCCTATGAGATGCTGCTCTCGGATTCTGTGGATGTGGCTGCAAAAGCCAGAGAACAGGGAGTAAAAGTAAGAATCAGTATTTATGAAGGAATGTTCCACATCTTTCAGATGGCAGCAAAAATGCTGCCGGAATCTAAAAGAGCGTGGGTTGAGATCGGTAAATTTATTGATGTTTTGCTAAATGACTGACATCCATATAGACAGGGATACCGTTTTCGTATTTTACCGGAACTTCACCGAGTATGAGAGGTGAAAGGTAATCGATCAGTGGCTGTGTGACATCATTGCCTGCATCGTTGATCCATTCTCTCGGAATTGATTTTGCCTCGTTTGCAATGTGGAGGATCTCGGCATGCTCATAGGCGATTTCGTACGGAGAATCAGAGATACGGCGTATTGTTACCATGGAAGCGGTAACACCTTCCTCGGAGAGAGCAACCGCTTTCTGACCGAGAGTAAAAGCCTCATCAAGATCAGTCTTTGAAGCAAGGTGTGCAGCGCAGCGCTGTAATACGTTGACTTCCACGGAACGGACTTTAACGCCTAGTTTTTCTTTGACTAAAAATTCAAGTGTTTTTCCGGCTCCGCTTAACTGGCTGTGACCAAAGGTGTCAACAGAACTTTCGGAAGCACTGATATAGTTGCCGGAAGCATCGCGGATACCTTCGGATACGGCAACGATCACGTTATTGCGCTCGAAAAGCATACGCTTTACATCCAGTAAAAAGTCCTCTTTGTCAAATGGAACCTCCGGGAGATAGATCAGATGTGGTGCTGTATTATAACCGTTTCTTGCCAGTGCAGAAGCAGCGGTCAGCCATCCGGCATCACGTCCCATGATTTCCACGATCGTCACACTTTTGACTGCATAGATAAATGTGTCATGTGCGATTTCTAAAAGAGAAGATGCGATATATTTTGCGGCAGAACCGAATCCTGGTGTATGGTCTGTCTCACAGAGATCATTGTCGATGGTCTTTGGAATACCGACAATACGCACCGGACTGCCGATTTTTTTGCCATATTCGGAGAGCTTTAAGACGGTGTCCATAGAATCGTTGCCGCCGATATAAAAGAAAGCATCAATATGGTAAGTTTCAAACTGTTTGAAAATGAATACATAGGAAGAATCATCATCTAAATAATTTGGCAGTTTGTAACGGCAGGAGCCAAGATACATTGCCGGAGTGACCTTTAAGCGGTCGAGATATTCCGAATTCTGCTGCATTAATTCAGAAAGATTTGTCAGATCGTTGTTTAAAATACCTGTGATTCCGTTTAAGGAACCATAAACCGTGTCATACATGTCAGAACGCATTACACCGTCGATCACACCGGCAAGGCTGGCATTGATCGCAACAGTAGGGCCGCCTGACTGTGCTACCATACAGTTTTTTGGACTCATAAGAAAACTCCTTTGTGTTTGATCTTCTTTTTGCAATGTCTATCATACAAAAAAAGGCACGGTTGCGCAATCATTAAATTAAATAGAAAGAGTGATGGTATACCATGAAAATATGTACATTGTGTCCTAGAATGTGCGCTGTGGACCGAAAATCCGGTGAGCGCGGCATCTGCGGACAGACCACAGAGATTAAGGTGGCGCGTGCGGCACTGCACTTCTGGGAAGAACCCTGCATTTCCGGGGAGATGGGTTCCGGTGCGGTCTTTTTTTCCGGCTGTGCACTGCACTGTGTGTTCTGCCAGAATGAAAATATTGCAAATGGCACAGCTGGTAAGGTGATAAGTACGGAGCGGCTTGGCGAAATTTTTCTGGAACTCCAGGAAAAGGGTGCAAATAATATCAACCTTGTGACACCGGGGCAGTTTGTACCACAGATCATAAAAGCGGTAGAGCTTGCAAGAAATCAGAATTTAAAGATACCCATCGTTTATAACACCAGCAGCTATGAAAATGTGGATACGATCCGTTCTTTAGAAGGAATTGTGGATATCTATCTTCCGGATTTTAAGTATTTTGATACCGCTTTGAGTGCAAAATATTCCCATGCGCCGGATTACCCTGCTGTGGCTAAGGCGGTGATAGCGGAGATGGTGCGTCAGACGGGTGCGGCATTTTTTGAAAACGGGGAGGATTCCCTGATGAAGCGTGGTACGATCGTGCGCCATCTGATCCTGCCGGGGTGCACGAAAGATTCCAAAGCAGTTTTGAAATATCTGCATGAAACCTATGAGAATCAAATATATATCAGTATCATGCACCAGTTTACACCGCTCTCTAACGTGAAAAAATATCCGGAATTAAACCGTAAGATCACGGATCGGGAATATGATGAGGTTATTGATTTTGCAATCGATATAGGGATTGAAAACGGTTTTATCCAGGAGGGGGAGACGGCGGAGGAGAGTTTTATTCCGGAATTTGACAATGAGGGAGTTTGAGGTTGACGCATTTTCGAATATCTCATATAATTCCATAGTAATGATGGCAATAGAGGGAGTGTGAAACGAATGAAGAGAAAAGTAAGATTCATAGCTGCACTTTTCTGCATGGGATGTCTTGCGACAGAACCTGCGGCAGACATAAAGGCTGCCGGAATCCAGGTGGCTGCTGCACAGACAACACTTTCCGCAGATAATTCGCTGGAAGTGTTATCACTTTCTGCGGGAACATTATCCCCGGACTTTACAGGAAAGACAGTACAATATACAGCTACCGTACCAAATGATGTCACAAGCGTTACAGTGACGGCAACACCGGTTAATGAATTTGCGACGGTGCAGTCGATCACAGGAAATGACAATCTGCAGGTCGGTACAAATACGATAAAAGTAGTCGTGAAGGCGCAGAACGGAGCACTCGCCCAGTATACGATCACACTGACCAGAGAAGATGGACAGACAGCAGACGGAACAGTGGATCAGCCGGCGGATGGAACAGACGGTCAGACAACAGACCAGCCGGCGGATGGAACAGATGGACAGGCAGCAGACCAGAACGCAGAGTTTGAAACAGAAGAAGCGGAAGATGTTTCTAATATGGAATATCTCCAGCAGGAATACAATGATCTCTCTGAACAATATGCAAAAGAAAAGTCTTTTTCCAGAAATATGATGGGAATTATGGCTTTTGTGATCGCAGTACTTGTCGTTATTATTATCAATCTTCTATTGAGAGGACGTAAGAGTGACGACTGGGATGAGGAAGAGGATGACTGGGACTGGAAGTCCGAAAAACAGGGAAAGGATCAGGAAGCAGAAGATGATACTGATCTGGAAGAAGATGATAATATAGAAGAGAATCCTGGCGTGGAAGAAGATGATTTGGAAGTAGATGATCCGGAAGACGCTGACTGGGAGGAGGAAGAAACACAGAGAAAAGGATTTTTCCACAGAAAACCAAAAGAAAAAGTGGAAGAAGAGCCGGATGATGTGGAAGAAAACGATACAGAGAACGAAGTCGGCGTATCAAAGATCCATAAAGTGCGTGCGGGATTGTTTGGACGTGGCATGTCTGACGATCTTGACGATGAGGACTGGGAAGAGGACGAAGATTTCCTGCCGGTAGAAAGAAAAAAACCGGAGGAGAAACAAAGGCCGGAGAGAAAAGAAAAACCGGAGGAAAAACAGCGCACGGAGAGAAAAGAAAAACCGGAGGAGAAACAAAGGCCGGAGAGAAAAGAAAAGCCGGAGCGGAAACATACTCCGGAGAAAAAACACATTCCGAGAGAAGAAGAGGAAGAAGATGATTTAGAGATCATCGATTTAAATGATTTATAAATAGAAAAAGAATGGAGAAACTATGCAGATACGATATACATCAAAAGCAAAAAAAGCAATCGATCAGGCTTCAAAGATGTCGAAATCACTGCATCATCATTATATCGGAACGGAGCATATCCTGATCGGACTTTTAAAAGAAGGAACGGGCGTCGCTGCGCAGGTATTAAATGATAATGGAGTAGAACTTGACAAAGTCATGCAGCTGATCGAGGAACTCATTGCACCGGATGCACAGGTGCTGACGGCAGAGGCTAAGGAATATTCGCCGAGGGCACTGCAGGTGTTAGAAGGGGCAGCAAGGGAGGCAGCGCGTTTTCATGCAGAGGAGATCGGGACGGAGCATATCCTGATCGCGATGATGAAAGAGACAGAGTGTGTGGCATCCCGCCTTTTAAATACCTTAGCGGTCAATATCCAGAAAATGTATGTGGATATCCTGATCGCAATGGGAGAAGATGCGAGCCTGTACAAAGAAGATTTCATGAATGGTAAGCCGGTGAAAAAAACAGCATCGGATACACCGGTATTAAATCAATACTCCAGAGATCTGACTGCATTGGCGGCAGAGGGAGTATTAGATCCGTTAGTCGGCAGACAGGAAGAGATCGACCGTGTGATCCAGATCTTAAGCAGAAGGACAAAGAATAACCCATGTCTGATCGGTGAACCGGGCGTTGGAAAGACTGCGATCGTTGAGGGAATTGCGGAGCGTATTACAACCGGAATGGTTCCGGATACCGTTGCGGGAAAGCGGGTGGTATCTTTGGATATGTCCGGAATCGTGGCAGGCTCAAAATATCGCGGTGAGTTTGAGGAGCGCATTAAAAAGGTACTTCAGGAAGTACGGGCAGCCGGCAATATCCTGCTCTTCATCGATGAACTGCATACAATCATCGGAGCGGGCGGAGCGGAAGGAGCAATCGATGCTTCCAATATATTAAAACCTGCACTTGCGCGTGGGGAACTGCAGCTGATCGGTGCAACGACAATCGATGAATACCGCAAATATATTGAAAAAGATGCTGCGCTAGAGCGCAGATTCCAGCCGGTTACGGTAGAAGAGCCGTCGGAAGAGGAGGCAGTGCAGATTTTAGAGGGACTGCGGGAACAGTATGAAAAACATCATCAGGTAAAGATTACGGATGATGCGGTATCGGCAGCAGTACGCCTGTCTGCGCGCTATATCAATGACCGTTTCCTGCCGGATAAAGCAATCGATCTGATGGATGAGGCTGCAGCAAAGGTACGTCTGCGCGCGGGTGGAAAACCGGAGGAAGTCGTTGAATTAAGACATCGCATCAACCTGTTAGAAGAGGAAATGTTAGAATTTCTGCACGATGGTGATGTGGAAGGTGCAAAGCAGAAGAAGAACGAAAAAGAAGCGTGTGAAGAAGAGCTTGCCAAAATACAGGCAAAGACAAAGAAAGACAGCCGCAGTAAAAAGTTAAAAGTGACAGAAGACGATATTGCGGATGTGGTATCCGGATGGACGAAGATCCCGGTAAGAAAGATTGCCGAGGGGGAGGCTGCCCGCTTAAGAAAATTAGAGGCTACCTTACACAAACGTGTCATCGGTCAGGAGGATGCGGTGAGTGCAGTGGCAAAAGCTGTGCGAAGAGGACGTGTCGGATTAAAAGATCCGAAGCGCCCGATCGGTTCTTTCCTGTTCTTAGGCCCGACCGGTGTCGGAAAAACAGAGATCTCAAAGGCACTTGCGGAGGCAGTGTTTGGCAGCGAACAGTCTATGATCCGTGTTGATATGTCGGAATATATGGAGAAACACAGCGTATCAAAGATGATTGGTTCACCGCCAGGATATGTAGGCCATGAGGAGGGCGGACAGCTCAGCGAAAAGGTGCGCAGAAATCCGTATTCGGTGATCCTGTTTGATGAGATCGAAAAGGCGCATCCGGATGTATTTAATATTTTACTGCAGGTGTTAGACGACGGTCATATCACGGATTCCCAGGGACGCAAAGTGGATTTCAAAAATACGATCATTATTATGACGTCAAATGCCGGAGCACAGGCGATCATTGAGCCGAAAAAACTTGGATTTGCAGTTTCGGATGATGAAAAACAGAATTATGACCGCATGAAAAACAGCGTGATGGAAGAAGTACGCCGTATTTTTAAACCGGAATTTTTAAACCGTATTGATGAGACGATCGTATTTAGAGCGTTAAACAAAGACGATATGAAACAGATCGTTGCACTGATGTTAAAAGAACTTACAGACCGCTGTGAAAAACAGATGGGAATCCACCTTACCGTGCGTGACAGTGTCAAAAAGCATATTGTCGATAAAGCGTATGATCCGAAATATGGTGCAAGACCGCTGCGCCGTCAGATCCAGAACGATATCGAGGATGAACTGGCAGAAGAAATCCTGTCCGGCAAAGTGAAAAAAGATACGGAAGTGGTCGTGACGATCCACAAAGAAAAAGTCGTGTTCGAAACAAAATAAAATTTTACTGAAATATCCGGGAAAGCACTGGAAATCGTGACGGGGATATTATATAATAAGGGCACAAAATTTTACGATAAAGAGAAAACTACTTTATCACAGGAGGAAAAAATGGCAACGATCAGCGAATTAATTCGTTCAGAAGCAGATGGAACGATCAGTTTTGGGGATTACACATTAGATGCAAAGGCGAAACTTGATAATTTCGAACATCAGGGAGATATCTACAAGGTGAAGACATTTTCCGAGATCACCAAGTTAGAGCGCAATGGCATGTTCGTATATGAATCTGTTCCGGGAACGGCTGTCATGAATCTGAATGCAACAGATACAGGCCTGACATTTCAGGTAGAGGGACCGGAAGATGCACAGATCACAGTAGAACTTAAGGATGAGGCAGAGTACGACATCACGATCGATGGCGCAGATGCAGGAAAGATGAAGACAAATCTTGGCGGCAAATTAAGCTTAAGTGTAGAACTTGGCGACCATCCGGTAGATGTAAAAGTTACAAAGTGTTAAGAACGGAAAAGTGAGATCAAAGGAAGCTTACATGTCAAAAGGGCATGTAAGCTTTTTTTGCGCTAAAAATAGAGTATACCAAAATGTGATGGATATGTGACGGAAATGTGATAGAAAAGTAAAAATACATAAAAGAGCGCGTGAAAAATATCGAAAAATTGTGAAAATTTTAGGGGGGGGGGTAGAATTGACTAAACAATTTTTGGGGAGTAGAATGAGACTATGCATGAAGAAACATGTAAATCAAATGATGAAGGAGAACATGTCATGAAAAGAAAGAAACTCATGGGGTGGAAACGTATGGCGGCATTTGCAATGGCGCTTTCGTTGACACTTGGAGATGGCACATCTGTTGGTGTGGTGGCTGCACAGGTATCAGATACCCAAGCTGCTGTTGAGACAACAACAGAAGTGGCAACTGAAACCGTTTCTGAGTCTGAGGCAGAAGTAACGACTGAAACTGCAGAGACAGAAGCAGCCGAGGCAGAAGTGACAGAGACAACAGAGTCGACGGGGGAGAACAAGTCGGCAGAACAGGTATCTGTTACAACACCAGGCAAAATCGTTAATCTAAGAAAGGAAACCGAAGCTGAAAATGGCGAGACAGACCAGTCACAGCTGACCTGGGATGCAGATCAGGCTGCAAAGGGATACCAGATCCGTGTGGTTGACGCTGGCGGTGTTGAGTATGCAGAGGGAACCAGAAGCTACACAAACGCTGCAGGAGAGGTGAAAGAGGACTTAGATTATTACTCAACAGACGAAAATGCTTTAGATTTGGATGAACTGCGTTGGAATTCTTTGAGAGGATATAAAGCTGACGGTAATGGCGGATTTACAACAGTCGTTGATGAAAATGGCAATCAGCTTAGAATCAAGGACAATACCACATACACTATCCAGGTACGTGCTTATAACGATAATGACGGGGTAACTGCTTTTGGTGAGTGGTCTGATGCTGACACTTACAATTTCCCGAGAAAAGAAGATAAGGCAGAAGCAGTTACCGGTATTGTAAAGACCAAAGAGAATGGAAACGTATCCATTGAGTACCAGCGTGGAAATAATTCTTCTGTCGAGATGGAGATCACAGATGCTTCCGGACGTCAGTATTATAGCTATGAACCAGGTGTAAATCCGGATGGAACAATTAATGGAGTGTATTACAGCAATTCAACTGGTTCAATTAATCCAACATCTGTAAATGCATATACATATGAAGTGGTAAAAGATGCAGATGGAAACACATACACACAGAAGGTAAAGGATACAGATGGAAATCCTCTCAAAGCATTCAACGCAGGGGAAACTTATACCGTACGTCTGCGTGGTGTAGGATATGGCACTGAGAAGACCACAAGTGACTGGTCACAGGCTTTGACAGTTACTGTTCCGGAGACAGCTGTTCCAGCAGTTACAGGTCAGTTAAAATATGATATTGATGAAGAAGAAGTATCATGGAATGAAGTAACCGGCGCAGCAGGATATGAAGTTGAGTTAAAAGATGCAGCAGGCAACTGGTACAATACATATGGTGATGAGTATGATAAGACTACAGATACATACAAAACCCAGTTAAAGAATTTCTCGACATCTTCAACAAGCTTATCTGTTGGAGACGAGAATGTATACGAACTTTCGGCTGAAGGAGATGCTGTTGAAAAGAAAGATGAACAGGGCAATACAATCGTATCCGGCAAAGCAGGTACGACCTACACTGTCAGAGTACGTGCATACAATTACAAAAAGAACAGTTCTGAAAAGCAGTATTCCGAGTGGTCAGCACCATTGACTTATACCGTTGCAGGTGTGACAGCTCCTGGAAAAGTAACTGGTGTGAAAGTTTCTGAAACAGAAGCAACATGGGATGAGGAATCTGAGCAGTATGGTTCAGACTATCAGGTAGAGATCAAAGATGCTTCCGGCAGACTCTACACAAATTATCCGTCTTATACATCTGCTACAAAGACATATGATTATAATAATTATCCGTCCACATCCGGAACATCTCAGGATCTGACAGATTTCAGAACTTATGTGGAGCAGGATGGCAAGCCGGTGGCAGTAATCAATACCAAGACAGGTAAAGAGGTCACATCCATGGAGAAAGGACAGACTTACACCATTCGTGTCCGTGCATCCCGTACTGTAGATGGACAGACTGTATACGGTGAGTGGTCAGATGCTTATACCTACACAGTTCCGACCGGAGATCAGACAGAAGGCGTGAATGCAAAACCTGCAAAAGTAACAGGTGTATGGATACAGACAGAAGCTGATGCAGACCAGAACATTTATGCTCCGACAATCCGTTGGAATGACATTGAAAATGTTGCAAGATATGATGTGGAAGTAAAAGACTCTAAGGGAAATCTGTATTCAAATTCCCCGGATTATTACAACAATGCATATCATACAAATTATATTGATACTGATAGCAATATTAATAATATTTACAGTTTCTCTAATGCATATTCCTATACGGAAAATGGAGAAAAGCTTCTCGATACAGCAGGTAATCCTTTACAGACATTTGTCCAGGGTGAGACTTATACGATCCGTGTCCGTGCTGTAAACAGATACCGTGTATATGACCAGACAGCTCAGAAATGGAGCGAGTATACCCAGTATGATGGAGACTGGTCCGATCCTGTTACATTCAAACCGACAGGCAAGGTTACTGCACTGACAGGTCTGAAATTATCCAGACAGGATGAAGATTACTATTACTTCTCTTACAATTACAACGTAGATAACTTTAAGGGAAATGTATTTTATCAGATCGCAACGGCAGCAGACTTTGCGGATGCTTCCCTTGTAAAAGACTGGACACAGGCTTCTAATGCTTATTCGAAGAATAAACTTGCTATCAGCAAAACAGACAGCAGTTTAAAACCGGCTACAACATATTATGTCAGAGTTGTTGCAAGTAATTATGGTGCACCATATGCTTCCATGGAGAAATCACGTTATGAATCCATCATGGCAACGGCAGCTTCCACAAGCTTTACAACAATTGCGCAGAAGACACCGAAGAATATCAAAGGACTTAAAGTTTACAGTGAGAGCGGAGACGGATATCAGTTACGTTTCAACTCTGTATTGGATGTAGAAAACGGTGACTATTATGAGATTCAGTTTGCAAATGATGCAAATAGCGCAAACTGGAGCAAATTAACAGATAATGACAGATGGATCGAGAAAGATTCTTTACCGGAAGGCAAGTCTTACCTCAGAGCAGTTGCTTATGTAAATGTATACAATGAAGCAACACAGAAATATGAGAAAGTTTACGGACAGCCATCTAATGTAATTACGATCAAAAAGAATACTGTTACAACAACAGCAATTGGAAAGATCGCACTTGTAGAGGAAAGTAAGGATGCTTACACATTCAGCTACAGCGGAGCACTTCGCTTAGATGAGGATGTTCAGATCTGGTACTCAGATTCAAAGAAATTTGAGACAAACCAGAATGGAACAACAACAAATTATACTGAATATAGTGCAAACAAGAACAAAAAGATCAGTTTAAGTAAAAATGAGCTGATTCCTGGAAAGACCTATTACGTTAAATTACGTACTGTAAACACCAGTGCAACAAAGGCAGAGGAGAAATACAGTAAGTTCTCTAACGTGGTAAAAGTAAAAGCAGCAGTTCCGGAAATCTCAGTTGACTGCAGTTATGTTACTAAAGACAGCATCACTCTGACAATGAGTGGAGATGAATATGTAACAGGTTATGAGATTCAGAAGAAATCTGTAAAGAATAAGAAGACAGTATGGACAACACTGGCACAGACAGCATCACCTTCTTATACAGACAGCAAATTAAAAGCAGACACAACTTACAGCTATCGTGTACGTCCATACTTCTTTAACACAGATACAAATAAGACTGTAAAAGGCGCGTGGGAATACTGCGAGGCAATGACCGGATGGGGCGGCGCATTAAAACTACATGCAAAAGCTGCATCCAAGACATCTGTAAAACTTGACTGGTCTAAGATCAGCGGAGCAAAAGGATACGAAGTTTACAAATATGTTGGCGGTTCAGACGCAACAGAGATCGTCAACGGAGAAGGAAATGCTTTCTCAAAATATAAACTTGTTGCAGACCTTTCTTCCAGTAAGAAATCTTATACAGATAAAGGCTTAACAAGCGGTATGACATATTACTATGTTGTCAAAGCATATAAGATGGTTGGCAATAAGAAAGTATATGTTGAGAGTAGACAGAATGTAACACTTGATTTTGAATTAACAAAAGTAAACCAGTACCAGAAAGCAAATGGTAAAGTAACTGTTACATGGAATCCGGTATACGAAGCAAAGGGATACCTGATCGAGAAACTGGATAGTGCTTCCGGCAAATGGAACAAATATAAGACGATCAAGAAAGCTGCTACATCATCTTATACATTCCCGTCTACAAAGGATACTGAGGGTGTAACATACCGTATCCGTGCATACAGCGGAAAGAACTACACAAACAGCATCGGGGTTTCTGTAAAACCGGTACTTGCAGCTCCGACAAAAGTGACTGCAAAAGCAACCAAGAATGGTATCAAGGTATCATGGAAGGCTGTAAAGGGTGCTGACTATTATAAAGTATACAGAACAGAAGTAAAAGATGGTGTCTACAACAAAGATACGAAGTCTTACAACTATTTCGGAGCAACAGAAGTAGGCACATTTGTGAAAGACAGCAGTAAAGTTTCTGGTTACAGATTAAGAACTGCAGATGATATGAAAGTAACATCTGTTGAGGATCGCAAGATTACTTACTCCGCAAATGGTGTAAAAGATATCGTTCTTGCTGATGGTCCTGCAAGCGGTGTTAAGTATTATTACTATGTAGTTGCCTGCAAGAAAGATAACTCTACAGATGGTTATGTACACAGCAATGATGATTCTGCATTCTATATAAGTGGTGCAAGTAAGGCTGCATCAGCTACTTTCAAAGAAGCAAAACCTGCAGCAACTTCTATCACAAAAGCTACCAGCAAATCAAAGAAAGTTACATTAAAATATAAAGCTTCTAAGACAGCTGATGGTTATGAGATAGAGCGTTCCACAAATAAGAAGAAAGGCTTTACTGCAATCAAGGATGTAAATAAAGCCAAGACTGTTACTTATGTTGATAAGAACAGTAAGAAGAATGTATTGAAGAAAGGCAAGACCTACTATTACAGAGTACGTGCATACAAGTACAATGATGATGGTTCTAAAGTATATTCTAAATATTCTAAAGTAAAAGCTGTAAAAATTAAATAAGCTTTGAAAACAGGATAATTGAGAGACACTGGATTCCGTGAGGAATTCGGTGTCTCTTTTTTTACTGTTCAGTCGGATTCCCAGGTACGAAAGTACGATTGACTTGAAAAAAACGTTACAGTAACATAAAAAAGCATGTGCTCATGCATAATAAATCAGAAGGAGAAAAGGTTATGAAAAGAAATCAGCTCACGGGTTGGAAACGTATGGCGGCATTTGCAATGGCGCTTACGCTGACCATAGGCGATGGTGCATCGGTGAATGCTGCAGTAATGCCGCAGACAGATGCACAGACAGTAACAGAGACGACAGCAGAGACAGAAGCTGCGGAAACTGCTTTAAAGACAGAACAGGAACAGACGGAGACAGAAAGTGAAGCGGAGCGTGTGCCTGTGAAAAAAGACAGTGAGCAGACAAAAGGCAGTGAGACAACAGAAGTATCAGATGTGACAGAAACAACCGAAACTGCCGGGACAACAGAGACAGCAGGAGAGACAGAAAAGACAGAAGCTACAGATCCTGCAGAAACAACGAAAAATGTGGGAGAAACGGAAACCACAGATCCGGTAGACAAGGCAGAGACAGCAGACGGAACCGAAGCTACAGAAAAAGAATCGGAAGAAGAAACAGAAGAAGCAATGGAAGAGGAAGAACATGCTGCGATTGACAAGCCGTCGAAAGTAATCAATGTCAAAGGAACCATTGATGGGAACATTGTAACGACCGCGTCCGGTCAGCAGCTGCGATATGTTTATGCGAACAGATCAAAGGATTATGTGATCGCAGCGGGTACGACAGATGAACGTGATTCGAACTATTATATTTCGAAAAGAAGCAATTTCTGGGATAAGACAGTAGGTTTATATAAGTACGGCGATAACTATTATGGACAGTGCACAGATACGGATATCGATGGATTTGTAAAGCTGTATTATAAGGCAGATGATATTATAAAAGGTAATATAAACCAGTATAAAGATGCGTATGGAATGTATAAGATCGGTGATAAAACATATAAAAATTTAGAAACGTGTGACGCAACCGGTTATCATTACACGACAGCAGCGAACGAGATCGTAGAGATCGGTTCCTGTGAAGATTCATTTGAGGCTGTAAATAATCTGATAGATCAGTATGCGGTAAAAAATGGCACAAAAGATCTTTATTATAGTTATAATGGACATTTTTATAATAACTTATCCTATTCATCAAGATACGATTCCACAGCAAAGCAATATAGATATATCGTATATGCAAGCGTATTGAGTGAGATTTCGTTTGACAAATCATATGTAAAAATCAGCTGGAACCGGATTACAAATGATACGGAAACACTTACCAATAAAGCCGGGGATCTGATGAAGGTTGGATATGAAGTAATCTGTAATGATAATGATAACGTCTATGATATGTCCGGATTATATCTGGATGCTTCCGATGGAACTTTACACAGGATGACAACTTCCAATCAGGAAAGACTGCCATATGTGGTATTGAATGCAGGCGAACAGGTAAATGTAAAAGTACGTGCAGTCTATTATCATGAAGTTACGGACATCAGACAGGACGAATATCAGAACTGGAGTGATAAGAGCAAATATGTGATAGAATCCAAACAGACAAAGTACGTGGCAGACATGTATGGTGAATGGTCGGATGTCTATACCTATAAAAATGATCCTCTGCAGGCATTATCACCGGTAACCGGTATCACAGCTGCGGAAAAAGGGAAAAAGATGGCTGTTTCCTGGAATGCACAGAACGGAGCAGATAATTATCGTTTTTACTACATACGAAGCAACAAATCGTTAGACATTACTGATTTAGACAGCTTTTTACAGTTTTATAACAAAAAGGGAGCGTTGTACGATGCATATAAAAATGCAAAAGCAGAGAACGATTCCATTGACCAGGATGATATCTACACGAGCACGCCGTATTATGATCTTACAATAGATGGTGGATTGCCATATTATTACTTTTGTGTCAGATTAGGAAACGCGGAAGACGGATATATTTCAGATGGAAGCTATTCAGATGTCGTAGCTGCAACCGGCAGTATAAATGGAAATATACCGGTAGTACAAAACCTGCATGTAGAAAAAACAAATAATGGAAATAGCTTTCAGCTTTCCTGGACACCGGTTGATGCCAATGTAGTCATCTATGTATTTAAAGATGGAAAAATGCCAGAGTATTTTAATTATGATGTTTTAAATGCTTACGGTTATTATACGGATGCGCAGGGAAAGCAGAAAAAACTTTACTTAAAGGATGCGCTTACGGAACTTCAGAAAAAAGAGATCAACACATATGTCCGCGCTTACAAGGTGACGGGAAGTGATGGATCATACGGTGCCTTTTCATTAGAACCGGGAGTAAACTATACATTTGCTGCGTACACCTATGATGATTCAACTTCTCTGTATAATGCACAAAAACAGCCGTTTACGACGGTAAATAAAGAAATATTTGTCAAAGATGAAAAGAATAATGAGCGCTATCAGAACGTGCCGGTTGGCATGACTTATTATACGGCAATGAGTCCTGCTTCGAATATGGTAAGCTATACGGATAAGGTATCCGTACCGCGTGTATATACAAAGGCGGGAAAAAACAGTATAAAGTTATCTTTTACCAGAGGAAGCTATACCGGATATGAGATTTATCGTCTTTCAGGTAAAAAATATAAGAAAATAGCAACGACCACAGACTATGTCTATACAGATCAGAATTTAAAGGCAGGCACAAAATACTCCTACAAGGTACGCTCTTATTATTATGATCCGGACAGAAAAACGAAAAGTTACAGTATATATAAAAATTTTACTGTAAGTACCAGCCGTGTAAATAACATTGTATTAAAGGTGGCTAAGAACTCAAAAAATACAGTGAAACTGACCTGGACAAAAGTAGGTTTTGCAACAAAATATGAGATTTACAGAACTTCTGAGAGTGACAAGGATATCACAGAAATTTCAGGATGGATCAATTCGGGCAACAGTGCCGTAACAGTAGAAAATACAAAGTATGAACTGGTGAAAACGATCACAAACGCAAAAACGACAACATACACGGACAAAAAGTTAAAATTCGGTGAGAGTTACACCTATCTGATCTGTGCATATTATAAAGACGGAAAAACATTAAAATACATTACCGCGTCGACCAGAGTTAAAATGCAGCTCGAGGAGCCGCGAAATCTCGTCCTTACCAATAAAGGCAAAAATGTAAGCGTTAAATGGGATGCGGACAAGTACGCTGCAGGCTATCAGATCCGATACATGGTATATGATAAATATGGTGAGAAAAAAACAGTTGCAGAAAAATATGTAACGGTAAAGAAAAATAAATACACCATTAAAGGATTATCGAGCGGAGAATACGTAAATGTATCGGTAAGGGCTTATAATTCAAAAAAAGAATACAGTGGATGGTCATCGTCAAAAGAATCTACATCACTTGCAGCAGTAAAATCCATCAAAGCTGTTTATGATACGAAAAAGAATGCAGTAAAGATTACCTGGAAAAAGGTAAAAGGTGCGAAATATTATAAAGTCGTCCGTTCTGTATATACGCCGTTATGTAATACGGACGAAAAACTTTATGCAGCAACAGGTAACCTGATCGCAAAAGATTCCAATGATGAGACAGGATATTACAGTGAGGTTCACTATCGGGAATATTATGGCGAAGACGGATCCATTACAGGCACGGCGGCATATGACAGGGCACGGTTGAAAAAAGGTGTGAAATATTATTATATGGTCAGTGCATATGGGGAAAAAGGAACAAGAATTGCCTCTTATATGACCTCGGAATATGGTACACAGGTTGCTTCCGGTAAGCCGGCAGTCATCATATATGGTGTCAAAGTTGCTGCAAAAGTAAAAAATAACAAAAAAGGAACGGTTACCGTTTCTTACAATAAGGTAACAGGTGCCAAAACTTATCAGATTTACCGTGCAGAAAAGAAGAACGGTAAGTATACTCTGATTGGAACCACAAAGAAGATGTCTTTTGCAGATAAAAAAGCAAAGAAGAAAAAAACATATTATTACAAAGTGGTTGTAAATGGCAGGAATGAATTACTTGCAGACTTTACAATCAGGAGTTCAGCAGTGAAAATTAAAGTAAAAAAATAATTCTGCAATAATAATAAAAACCGGAAGAAGCGGATTGCTTTTTCCGGTTTTTGTCATAGAAAGTAAGTTGCTTTTTACAGATAAAGTAAGTATACTGATAAACAATAAAAAGAGATGGAGAAGGAATATGCCGAAGGGAAAAACAACAGTATTTTTTTGTCAGGAATGTGGTTACGAATCATCAAAGTGGATGGGACAGTGTCCTGCATGTAAGGAATGGAATACATTTGTTGAGGAGATGATCGATAAAAAAAGTGCAGCAAAAGGCGGCAGGGTAGCGGCAAAAGCGGCAGAGGCGAAGAATGTTCCGCTCTCACAGATCGAGATGACACAGGACAAACGCATGTCGACGGATATGAAAGAGCTTGACCGTGTACTTGGCGGCGGAATCGTACAGGGATCTTTAGTGTTAGTGGGCGGTGATCCGGGAATCGGTAAATCAACACTGCTTTTGCAGGTATGCCGGAATTTATCGGAGAAAGGTGTGCGCGTATTATATATATCCGGAGAGGAATCCCTGCAGCAGATCAAAATAAGGGCAGAACGTATCGGAACCTTTGGCGATTCGCTGACACTTTTATGTGAAACGAACTTAGACACGATAAAAACGGTGATTGACCGGGAAAAACCGCAGATCGTGATCATAGATTCCATACAGACCATGTATAACGAAGAAGTTTCCTCTGCACCGGGCAGCGTATCACAGGTGCGGGAATCCACAGGGGTATTTATGCAGATTGCAAAGGGGATGGGAATTTCCATCTTTATTGTCGGTCATGTGACGAAAGAGGGCGTGGTTGCGGGTCCGAGAGTTTTAGAACACATGGTGGATACGGTACTCTATTTTGAGGGGGACAGGCATGCGGCATACCGTATACTGCGCGGTGTCAAAAACAGGTTCGGCTCAACGAATGAGATTGGCGTGTTTGAGATGAGACAGAACGGACTGATGGAAGTGGAAAATCCTTCGGAATACATGCTGAGCGGGAAACCGGAAGGTGCATCCGGTTCGGTTGTTGCGTGTTCTATGGAAGGAACCAGACCGATTCTGGTGGAAGTACAGGCGTTAGTCTGCCACAGTAATTTTGGAATCCCGCGGAGAACGGCTGCAGGCACCGATTTTAACAGGGTAAATCTTCTGATGGCAGTACTTGAAAAAAGGCTGGGATTAAAACTTGGAGACTGTGACGCTTATGTGAATATCGCGGGCGGCGTAAAAATGAATGAGCCAGCGATCGACCTTGGCATTGTGCTTGCCATTATATCCAGTTACCGTGAAAACCCGATCAATGAGAAGACGATCTGTTTCGGAGAAGTGGGCTTAAGCGGAGAAGTGCGTGCCGTCAGTATGGCAGAGCAGCGTGTGACAGAAGCAAAAAAACTTGGATTTGATGAATGCATTCTGCCACAGGTCAGCCTGGATTCCATGAAGGACAGTGGATCTGTGCCAAAGGGAATCCGCCTGACTGGTGTGAGGTCAGTGAAAGATGCGATGGATGCGATATTGAAATAAAATACGGTGGAAATATATCTTTTCTGGAAAGATGAACTGAAACAGTAAAATTCACTTTGCGAAAGTACACATAAGAAAGTGAAATTTTTGGAAAAAATGGGTTGACAAAATAATACTCAGATGGTAACATAGTCAAGCTGACCGCGGGACATGACATGATCTGACAGCGGGCAACAAAAAAGTTGTTGACAAACAGAACAACACATGATAGGATATCAGAGTTGTCGCATTTGAGATAACAGATCGGACAAAACCGATTGAAAGAAAAAGTTTCAAAAAATGAAAAAAAGTTCTTGACAAAACAGACTTGATAAGATATAATAAACAAGCTGTTGCTGAGAACGACAACAGAACAAAGAACCTTGATAACTGAACAGTGAAATAACCTTGAAAGATTCAATGAATT
>OBZV01000627.1_pt1 | contig 19709 bp, 12 predicted proteins | sample 1501581 | NCBI WGS metagenome assembly OBZV01 (sample SAMEA2580257, study PRJEB22360) | human gut metagenome | biome: human gut; feature: human-associated habitat; material: faeces | place: Denmark | collected 2008/2010
CCGGTGCGGAGCAGGCCGCGCCGCTGGCCGAGCGCACCACCGTACTCCCCACGCCGCAGCCGTCATCATTCCCCCCGTCCGGCACCGCCCAGAGCAGCTGGGATCCCGCAAGCAACCAGCCCACAGCGGTGGACCCCGCCATTCGCCCGGCATTGCAGCGCATCATCGACCAAACCGCCCAAGCGGCCCCCACCGAAACCATGGTCCAAAATCCTCCCATGCCCAATCCGGTGGACGTGAAGCGAGGGGAATATCTGCAGCGCGGCACCCTGCCATTGATCCTGCTGGCGGCGCCGCTGGCGGCACTGGCGGCAAATGCTCCGCTCGTGGCCATCATCGCGGCCACTGCGTTGTTGTGGCTACTGCTCACCCTGGCCTATAACACCGAACCCCAGCTTGAGCGCGAGGGCAAACGCGGCGGCGAGCGCAAAAACTCCGATTCGTGGATTCGCGTGGCGACTTTTCCCTGGCATCTGGTCAAAGCCCTGCTGCTGGCCATTCCCCGCATACTGCTGCTAGTCATCATCTATATGGCGGGAACCGCCGTGGCCACCGCGGCTCTGGCACTGCCCGTTCACACCATCTCCTGGTATTTCACCGCGGATTGGGGTATTCCGGTGCCGTTGCTCAATGATGTGCCGTTCTCCGCTTCCGGGCTGGCGCTGGGCGGTTTCATGGCCATCGGCTGGCTGGTCACTGTGTTCGCCCCACAGTCGATGATGATTCGGCTGGGGGGCGGCGTACTGCGCGGGCTCAAACACAGTCGCCCGGCGGGCGCCCCATCCACCGAAGTGGGTGGGGCTCCACCTGCTCCAGTGGCGCCGGCGCCCAAGGGCGGCGGGCGCGGCACCGTGCTGTTCACCATATGGGCCATCATCACCGTGGCCTTGTGCGCGATGCCGATTCTGGGCATGCCGATCAACTGGATGCCGTTCGCCTAGAGCGGGGCGGAATCTCACACATCAGCCATCCGCACACATGGCCGTTGTGTATCCGATACGTTCGTTCCGTCACACTTTTACAGGGAATTCACCTCAGATCAGCTCTGGGCGCAGTCCTCCTCAGGCCCGGTCATTATGATGGGGCCCAAACATTGAAGCGATTGCAAGGGGATAGCTATGTCAGATCCGAAGCGTCAGGCCAAGCGTGCCACACGCGCTGAGCGCCGAGCGGCCGAGGAGACCGCCCAGCAGGCACGGGCCGAGCAGGCAGCCAAGGAGCGTAAGCAGCAGACCATCATCGGCTGCATTGTGGTGGCCATTATTGTGGTGCTGGTGGCCATCGCTGGATTCGCCGTATACAAGGCTATGCGGCCGTCCAACACCAGCAGCAGTAGCCAGCAAAGCAACATGACCGTGGACGAGGCCTATAGCAAGCTCAAGAAAGTCAGTACCCAGCCGGCTAACGCCGACGACAAGGCCGGCTTCGTAATCTCCAACAAAGGGTATGGCCAGAAAGCCGAGGGGGCTCCCACCGTATCCATCTACATGGAACCGCTGTGCCCCGGCTGCGCCTCGGTGAACCGCCAACTCGACCCGACGCTCGTCAAGCTGATGAACGCAGGCCAGCTCAACATCGATTTGCACTTCCTCAATTTCCAGAACAACAAGAGCTCCGACAACTACTCCAACCGCGTGTTCAACGGTGCCATCTACATTGCCGAGCATGATGACGATCCCGACCACCTCATGAGCTACCTCTCCAACATCTACGCTGAGGATTTCCAGCCGGGCGAATTGTCCAATTACGAGCCGGTAAACAACGCCAAGCTGGAGAAGCAGGCCGTCAAGGCCGGTGTGAGCGAGGATGTGGCCGCCGCGGCGTTCAGCGGCAAGAACGAATACCTCGACTGGCTCACCGCCTCCAACAACTACACGATCCTGCGCCCCGAACTGTTCAACAGCTCCGGCGCCTTCTCCTCCCCCACACTCACCATCAACGGCGAATACTGGGATCTGAAGCAGCTCACGCTGGCGGACACGAATATGGTGGACGGCTTCCTCAAGTCCATTGGGCTGGATGCTGACCAGGTAGGCGTGGAAGGCAAAATGCCATCCATCGGTGCCAGCGGAAAGCCGATTTCGGTCGCCTCCTGATGCTGCGTGGCCGAATAAGTTGACGCCGCGACATATGCAATACCGCCTGCGGCTCGGCTTAAATTGACCACTCGGGAAGTACCGGTATACTAGTCATTTGTTCGCAACGATTTACGCGTTAAGAACAATCGCCTCTTTAGCTCAGATGGCCAGAGCGGCCGCCTTGTAAGCGGCAGGTCGTCGGTTCGATCCCGACAAGAGGCTCGTCGCGCAGAAAAAATGGCGTATTATGTGATACGTAGACTTTTCTACGCATATAATTCTTACCTTGGGTAAGTACTCCAGGAGCCTTCCCCCAATTATGGGCTTCCTGGAATGAGGGCGGAGCGTCCCCCAACCAGCTCCGCGCCTTCAAGGGGGCGGGAACATCCCCTTCTCTCCCGCCCCCCTTTTCTTTTCTTTTTTTGAGCTCAGAACAATCTGACGAGCAGGAATGGTGACGGTGGCCGGTGAAACCGCAGTACGGGCCGGAACAACCGTTACGATGGGTGGCGTAATCGTTCACCCAGCAGGAAGAGTATGGCAATGGCACGGCGTTGGACCCCGCAGCGGTTTGTTACACTGCGTCGCATCCGCGTAATCGCCTGTATCGCGGCGACCAGTATCGCGCTGGCTGGATCATTCGCGTTCACCGCGCGTAAATCCGTGGCCCTGAACATCAACGGGCAAACCACCCAAGTCACCACATATGCGATGACGGCCACCCGTCTTCTGGAGGAACAAGGGGTGGATATCAAGACCCACGATATCGTCACTACCTCGTCCGGCGACCAACTCGCCAATCATGCCGTGGTCACCGTACAGTCCGCCTACCAGACCACTATCAACATCGACGGCACGTCCGTTCCCTTCTGGACCGTGGCCACCAGTGCCGACCAGTTGCTGGGATTTTTCGAGGAAAACCAGAACAACGCCACAAAAATCACCGTCGACATCGACAATGTGTACAACCAGCTCACCGGCGGACTGGTCATCAATCAGGATGGCCCGGTCACCGTCATTGCGGACGGCAAGACTTCCGTGGCCCCCAACGGCAAACTGCCTGCGGCCTCCATTCTTGACTCCAAAGGCATCGTGCTGAACAAAGAGGACCGTGTGAGCGTCGAAAAGGACGGCGATACCACTATCCTGCGCGTACGGCGCGTGACGCATGGCGAGGAAACGCGCACAGCCGTAGTGCCATACTCCACACAAACCATCATCGACTCCAATCTTCCTGAAGGCCAGTCGGAGATCCGCCAGCAAGGCGTCAATGGTGAGAAAACCCAGGTGTATAACGTCACGTATGTCGATGGCGTGGCCGAATCGGAGACGCTGAAATCCGAAACCGTCACCACGATGGCCATCGACCAGATCATCGCCGTAGGCGCCGCCAAGTCTGATACCGATAAAGGTTCCGACAAAAAATCCGACTCCGCCGATAACGGCAAGGCCGATTCCGGTTTCAACAATCAGCACGAGTCGTCCGGTAACAATGCCAACAACACAGGCGACAAGAACAACAGCAGCTCTGGCAACAACACGAACACCGATACCAACAACAATGCCGGCAACACCGGCGGCAACAACTCCGGTAACTCCGGTAACACCGGCAATTCCGGTAACACTGGTAATTCCGGTAACACCGGCGGCGGTACGAACAACAATTCCGGCTCTTCTGGCTCCGATTCAGGCACAACCACCACGCCCTCCGGCCGCCTGTGGCACGCCACCGTAGCCCAGGCTCAGGCCTATGCCGCCGGTGCCGCCGCGCAGCGCGGGTGGACAGGCAACGACTGGGATTGTCTGGTCAAACTATGGACCCGCGAGTCCAGTTGGCTGTGGTATGCCGAAAACGCGAGCTCCGGTGCCTACGGCATTCCTCAGTCGCTACCAGCAGACAAAATGGCTGCGTTCGGTGCCAATTACCGTGACGATGCCGCCGTACAGATCGATTGGGGTCTGTGGTACATCGCACAAGCCTACGGCAGCCCGTCCAAGGCATGGCAACATTCCGAACAAGTCGGTTGGTACTGATCGGTTACGAAGCCCACAAGGAACACACACTTATGAACGACACCATTCCCGCCACCGGTCACCTGTTAGGTGCCGCCGATATCCGTCGTATCGCGGCCGATGCCGGCATCAGCCCCACCAAGAAATTCGGGCAGAACTTCGTCATCGACCCCGGCACGGTCCGTCGTATCGTACGCGAGGCGGGAGTGACCGCTGCCGATCATGTCATGGAAGTCGGCCCCGGCCTGGGATCGTTGACATTGGCGATTTTGGAAACCGGCGCCACCATGACCGCAGTCGAAATCGATCCGCCGCTGGCCGAACGACTGCCGGGCACAGTCGCCGAATTCATGCCCGAAGCCACGTCACGACTCACCGTCGTCAATCGGGATGCCTTAACCGTCACCCCGGAGAACGTGCCTGATTTCAGCGATGACGCATCGTTTACGCTGGTCGCCAATCTGCCGTACAACGTGGCCACGCCGATTCTGCTCACGCTGTTGGAGCGTTTCGACAACCTCGGCTCGTTCTTGGTGATGGTGCAAAAAGAGGTGGCCGACAGACTCGCCGCCAAGCCCGGTTCCAAGATCTACGGCACGCCGAGCGTGAAGCTCGCCTGGTATGGCACCGCCGAACGGGTGGGCACCATCGGCCGCAATGTGTTCTGGCCGGCTCCCAATGTGGATTCCGCGCTCGTCAAATTCACCCGGTATCAGGCCGATGACCCGGCTGCCCCGGGAACTGCGAACAGCACAGACGACGGCACACAACGGGAACTCGTATTTCGTCTGATCGATGCGGCGTTCGGTCAGCGTCGCAAGACCCTGCACGCGGCATTGAAGACCATTGCGCCCTCCGAGGCATTCTCCATCGCCGGCATCGATCCGACCCGTCGAGGAGAGACGCTCACCATCGCCGAATTCACCGCTCTGGCCAAGGCCATCGAATCGTGTGGAGATGGAGATGAGGCACAATGAGTCCGGTAATCTCACATCCACGCTCAGCCGCTGCCCGACATCAGTCCGATGAGCTCTCCCCCATCACCATTACGGTGGATTGCCCGGCGAAAACCAATCTCACCTTGGAAGTGGGACCTGCTCACGACGAATGGGGCGGACGCCACGAACTGGACACCATCTACTGCGCAATCGGCGTATACGACACCGTCACCGCAACCGCCAAGCAACCCGGAGCAGGATTCTCTCTGGAGCTCGAAGGCGCTTATTTGGGCGACTTGGCCTCCTCACGCAGCGACATGCGCCGCAACCATGCGGTACTGGCCCTCTTCGCCATGGCCCAGGCGGCCGAGCGCGAGCCGGATGTGGCGTTGACCATCACCAAGCGCATTCCCGTGGGTGCCGGACTAGGCGGCGGTTCAGCCGACGCCGCGGCGACCATGCTGGCGGTCAATCGTCTCTGGGAGCTGAACTGGCCCATAGAGCGCCTGCGCACCATTGCTGCCACGTTGGGCGCGGACATGCCGTTCTGCCTGACCGGTGGCCTTGCATACGGCACCGGTTTCGGCGAACGCATCACGGATATCGCCCCCGGCAGCCGCGATGAGCTGGCGCTGATAGAACAGGGATTCAGCGGCGAAGTATTGGTCGGCGCATACCAGTCGCAACTCAGCACTCCTGAGGTCTACCACACCTTTGACATCGTGGGAGCCGCAGAAGGCGACCGCAATCATCTGCAGGCTGCGGCAATCAGCCTGCATCCCCGCAGCGGGCAGGCCATCGACGCCGCCACGCAGGCGGGTGCCAGCCATGCATTCGTCTCCGGATCCGGCCCCTCAGTGGTCGCTTTCGCCGCCGACGAGGCAGCGGCACAACGCATTATCGAGGTGTGGCGCGATACAGCTGTGGTCGATCGTATTATTCGAGCCAAATCTCCCGAACACCCCAATATCAGCGTCAGACAGTGACGCTAAGGTAGCAACCAGCCACCCGACCCATGAAAGAAGTCCACCGATGACGTATCAGGTTGATGAACGTGAAGCCCGCAAGGCGTACGTGCGCCGCCGCCAGACCATCGTCTTTTCCATCAGCGGCGCGGTATTGGCAGTAGTGCTGGTCATAGCCCTACTGTTCAATTTCCACGTTTTCGGCCTCGGCGAAGTGGAGACTCCGGCCAGCCAGCCGAATTACGGCAACGCGGCGCCGTGCGCGGTCAAGGACAGCAGCGGCAAAGCGCAATACGTGTCCAACGCTTCGGTCGGCATTCGCGTGATGAACGGCACCTCTCACGGCCAATTCGCCAAGGCCGTGGGTGAAGCTTTGGCCAATCGTGGATTCAGCGTGCAGAAAATCGATAACTATTCCAGCACCGACGTTGAACGCACCACCATCTACTTCGGCAAGAACGCCATTAATCAGGCGTATACGCTGATCGGCAATTTCACCGACGCCACCATGATCATGACGGCTCGCGAGGATCAGCTCATCGATGTGGTCATCGGCGCCACATTCAACGATCTGCAGGACACCAACTCCTCCCCGCAATCCGGTAAGACCATCACCAATATCGAGGGTTGCAAGGCCGCCGATAGCATGACCAAGCTGCCCGCCGACACCAAACACGACGCATACACGGCGCAGTAAGGCGCATACAGCTTCATCTTCGCGAAAAACCGTACGCTGACACGTATTCAGCGTACGGTTTTTTTGGTATCGGACTAGTATCGGACTACTGAATCTCGGCGTACCAGCGCTTGAGTTCTTCGACGGCCACATCGTGGTCCACCGGACCGTTATCCAAGCGGTATTCCAGCATGTGCTTGTAGGCGCGGCCGATCATCGGGCCGGGCTCCAGGCCCAGCAACTCCATAATTTCGTTGCCGTCCAGATCCGGGCGGATCGCGTCGAAGTCCTCTTTCTTCTTGAGTTCGCGGACGCGCTCCTCCATCTCATCCATGGCCTGGGAGAAGATCATCGCCTTGCGTTTGTTTTGTGTGGTGGCATCCGCACGCGTGAGCCTGTTCAGCCGCTCATAGAGGTGCCCGGCATCCTTGACATACCGGCGTACGGCCGAATCGGTCCACGGCTCGTCCACATAGCCGTGGAAGCGCAGGTGCATATTCACCAGTTCCGAGACGTCCTCGACCAGATGGTGGTCAAAACGCAGCGCCTTCAAACGCTTGCGGGTCATTTTGGCACCCACCGCGTCATGGTGGTGGAAGCTCACCTTGCCGCCCGACTCGAACCGGCGGGTCTTCGGCTTGCCGATATCGTGCATCACGGCGGCCAAGCGCAGCGTCAGGTCGGGGGCGGGCACCGGGCCGTCCGGGCCGGTTTCCAGGGCGATAGCACGTTCGAGCACAATCATCGTGTGCTCGAAGACGTCCTTGTGGCGGTGGTGTTCGTCGATCTGCAATTGCAGGGCCGGAATCTCCGGGAAGACGATGTCCGCAAGACCGGATTCGACCAACGCCTCAAGGCCGGCGCGCGGACGGTCGGAGAGCAGCAGCTTGGTCAGTTCGTCGCGCACGCGCTCGGCGGATACGATGTCGATGCGGTCGCGCATCGAGGTAATCGCCTCGGCCGCGTCCGGCGCGATACGGAAGCCCAGCTGGGCCACGAATCGCACGGCGCGCATCATACGCAACGGATCGTCGTCAAAGGACTGTCGCGGGTCCACCGGCGTGCGCAACACGCCCTTGGACAGATCACTGGCACCACCGAACGGGTCCACGAATTGCAGGTCGGGCACGCGCAGAGCCATCGCGTTGACGGTGAAGTCGCGGCGGGACAGGTCGCCCTCAAGCGTGTCGCCATAATTGACCTCGGGCTTACGCGAGTCCGGATCGTACGTGTCAGAGCGATAGGTGGTGACCTCCACCTTGACCTCGGTGCCGTCCGGGCGGCGGCGCATGGCACCCAGCGTGCCGAACTTGCGCCCCATGTCCCAGAAGCCGTCATGCCCCCACCGGCGCAGTATCGGCTCGAACTGCTCAGGCCGTGCGGATGAGCAGAAGTCCAAATCGTGGCTCTTTCTATGGAGCAGCAAATCCCTGACCGGGCCGCCGACCAATGCCAGCTCGTAACCCTGTTCGGCGAACAGTCGACCAAGTTCGATGGCTTCAGGCCATACTTCGAAATCCAATGGGCACCTTCCCGCGTGCGACGTTTTTCTGCCCTACCAGCATACCGTTACCCCACCTGCACACGGGGTTGAGTAAGGTGGAGAATATGATTACGCCCGCCGACCTTGCCCGCATGCTGGGGCAAACACCAGATTCGGCGGATAGCCATACCCAAGACCACCTGCTGTATACGTCCGAAACTCCGCATCATTCCGCCGATTCGGGCGATTCTTCCGATGTCGGCGGCACCGCGAGCCACTCCACCAATCAGGCCGTTCATCAAGACGAAGTAGACGCAGTACCGACTGCGCAACATTCCGGTGTGCCTGGCACACCCGCAACGCCCGCCACACCCGAACCATCCGAATCCGAAATATCGGACGCCGCCAGCGACATGGCTATCCTCGGCATGCATGCCACCGTCACCATCGCCACTACCAGCGGCACTATCGAGGGGCAGGCTGATGGTATCGCCGGCGAGGCCGGTGCCGAGACGATTGCCGAGGTCGAGCCGATTATCGCCACGGCACAAACGTCCGTAACCATCGTCACGAACGATCCCGCGGCGACCGCTCACGCGGCCGTAGATGCTGCCGTTGGGGCCGCCAAGGCCGCCGCCGCGCACACCACAGCGATACCGACTCCGCGCGACGTGCTGATGCCGCCTGCGGCACGTACCGCACCGGCCGCAACGCCGGTCACCATGCCGGTCTCAGCGCCGTCTGCAGCACCAGTGAGGCCCGCAACGTCAGCGCATCCCACGCCGGCCACGGTCTTCGGCCGGCACCCGTCCGGAGATGTTGCCTCGCCGGAACCGGCAGTGCCGGTAGAACCGGTGACACCATCCGGCCCGACTCCGGCCATGATGCCGCAACGCCGTACGTCGGACGGTCCGACCACATTCGCTTCACTGGATGCCCAGGAACTGCCGGTCGTACGCGAATATTCGGCAGGCGGTCTGATTTTCGATGACCAGAACCGCGTGGCCATTATCGCCCGTCATTCCCGCTCCGGCCATCTCGAATGGTGCTTGCCGAAGGGGCATATCGAAAAAGGCGAGACCCCGCAGCAGACCGCTGTGCGCGAAGTGCATGAAGAGACCGGCATCCTGGGCGAGGTGATCGATTCCATCGCCACCATCGACTACTGGTTCACCGGTACCACGCAGCGCGTGCATAAGCTGGTCCATCACTTCGCGCTCAAACAGACCGGCGGCGAATTGACGGTGGAAGGAGACCCGGATCATGAGGCGGAAGACGCCATCTGGGTGCGTTTTGAAGATTTGGATGGCGTGTTGAGCTATCCCAACGAACGCAAAATCGCGTGGCTCTACGCCAGGAAGAAGAACAGGCAGGCAAACGAGTGAACCTACCCGGAGTCTTACGACATTGCACACGTCTGGCACACGCACTGGCGGCTGGCGTCGCCGTTGTGGCGATGCTGGCCGCTCCATTGACCGTCTACGCGAACGATACGACGGACACGACTGATTCATCCGATACGACGGACGCAACGGGCAATCAGACCGAGAATCAGCCCAAGCAGAGCATTGCCATCACGCAAAGCACCCCCATCGTCACCTCCAAATCGGGCTATCGTGTCACCGCGGTCATCAGCAATACGGACAGCACGGCCACGTCAAGCGGCACACTGCACCTGACCACCAATGCGTTGTTCACCTTTGTCTCGCGCACCGATATTCAGAATTGGGCCGAGAACAACGCCCCCATCCCAACCCCCAACGAGTTGGGTTCCGTTGACGTGCCATCGATTCCCGCCGGCGGCACTGCCACCGTCACCATCGAGGTGAACGCCAATCAGCAGACCCTTGCCTCCATAGGGAGTTGGGGACCGAAACCGCTGATGCTGTCGTATATCGTTGGCAATCAGATACTCGCCGATTTGCCGAGTTTTCTGACCCGATCTTCGGATGGGCTCAACACCGCGACAACACCGGCCATGAACCTGACCGTGGCCATGCCCTACACCGCCAGCGGCTGGCAGGTCGATAATAAGGCCATCAGCAATCGCATTGCCGAAACCACCACTTCCTCGACATCAACATCGTCCAAGTCCAACAGCACGGACAAGGCCGACAAGTCCGATAGCGCCGACGCCAGCAACGCGGCCAAAGCCACTGATACGCAAGCCATATCCTTATCCGAACAGGATGCCGATACCGCGCGATCCCTTGGGCAGACATTCGCCAAGCACCGCTCGCTGCAAGTGATCGCGGATCCTCTGTATTGGCGTCAGTCCGCAGTGCAACCGTCCATTGCCGGCATCATGCAGCCCGCCGACTTCGACATCACCGCCTATACCGCACTGGACGATACCGCGGCCTACGAAAAGGCCGGCATCACCACTGAGCAGTGGAACGCCAAGCAGGCGGCCGCATGGTATGCCGACGGAGGCGACTCCGAAACACCCTCCGCGTACGCATGGCAGGGCAACAACTGTTGGACGTTGGATGCGCTGACCGCAGCACGCGAGCAGGGCTATGACACGGTGATTGCCGATGCCTCTTTCGATGCCGACCAGACTGAAGCCGTACACACAGGCACCTACGTGGTGCATACGCCTGCCGGCGATGTCACCGTGCTGAAGGAGCAATCGACCTTGGGCACGCTGGCCAAGGGCCAAGCCACCAGCACGGACGCGCAGGCCGAGTCCAGCGATGCCGGTCGGTTGGCCCGACTGATCGCTCAGAGCGCGTTCTACCAGATGGAACAGCCCTATACATCCCGATACCTGCTTATGACGTTCTCCCGCACCACGGAGGCCAGCTGGATCGATCAGGTGATGAGCGCCTTCGAGCAGGCGTCTTGGTTGAATCTGACGGACCTGAAGACCATGGCCAAGGCCGATCCGTACAATGTCAGCGATTCGGTCAATCCCGACAAGGCCGATGATGCCAACACCGCCAATACCCGGTCGGCATTGAGACAGTTGGCCGACAGCCGGCATGACATCATGCGCATGGCCACCTCCATATTGAGGAACGAGATTGATTCCGACGAGGTCTCGTCGTTGGACCCGCAGGCCCTGGCCCGGCAGGACGCCAATGACACCGCCTCGCATAGCAACGATCCGACGCAATGGATTGGCTCTTTACTGGCGCTGCATGACGATATGGCGCTGCGGTCCATGTCTGGCTCCCCCCAGCCGACAGCCACGCGAAAAGCCATGGTCAAAGCCACGAAAACACTGGCCAGCGATCTTCTGAACGGCGTACGCATCAACCCATCGGAATCAATATCCGTGTTCAGCGAATCCGCGAAAATGCCAATCACCGTCAGCAATGACCTTCCCTACGCCGTCAGCGTGCAGGTCAACTCACTGACTGACTCCATGCAGATCGTCACCTCGCGAACCGCTGACATCGATATTCCCTCGCATAGCGACGCTCAGGTGACCTTCACCATCCGCGTTTCCACTTCCGGCTCATCGACGGCCCATGTGTCGTTGACCGACCGGGAAGGCAACAGCTTCGGCAACACGCAGGACACCGCGATCACCAGTGTGATGCGCATCAGTGATGCCAGCGGCTTCATTATCATCGGCTTCGCCGTGCTACTGGGCATTATCGGCCTGTGGCGGCAGTTCCATCGGAAGAAGGACCCCGACGAATGAGTTCAAGCGTAGGTCGTAATTCCCTGATCATGGCCACGGGAACCGCTGCTTCCCGTGTGACCGGTCAGCTCCGCACGATTCTTCTCGCTGCGGCCATCGGCACCACCGGATTGGCGGCCAACGCCTATCAGGCCGGTTCCATGATTCCCCAATCCGTGTTCACGCTGGTGTCCGGCGGCATCTTCAACGCCGTGCTGGTGCCCCAGATCGTGCGCACGTTGAAAGAAAAAGACGCCCAAGAACGACTGAATCGCCTGATTACGTTGGCCATCGGCATCCTATTGGCCATGACCGTGGTGATGGCGGCGGCCAGCCCTCTGCTTGCCCGCCTGTACGTGGGTAGCGACGATCACCAGATGATAGCCCTGACCACCTCGTTCACCCTGTGGTGCATGCCTCAGGTGTTCTTCTACGGCCTGTATACGGTATTGGGTCAGATCCTGGCCGCCAAAGACCATTTCCTCACGTATGCGTGGAGCTCAACCGGTGCCAACATTATTAGTTGCGCCGGTTTTACTGGCTTTATTCTGCTGTTCAGCAAGGCCAATGAACAGCCCCTCGAATTCTGGACCGCCGACAAAATCGCGCTTACCGCAGGCACCTGGACTTTGGGCGTGGCCTTCCAAGCGCTGATACTGTTCCTGCCGCTGGCCCGTATCGGGTTCAAGTACAAACCCAGCTTCGGGCTTGGCGGCTTTGGACTCAGGTCTATGGGTCCCGTGGCGTTAGGCTCTTTGGGCGTGGTGATCACCAGTGAGATCTGCGGCATTATCCTTACCCGTATCGCCACATCCGCACCGCAGCGCGCCCACGAACTGACGGGTGCCAGCCTGTTCAGCGTGGCAGGCAACGCGACCTATCAGAATGCGTACACACTGTTCATCCTGCCCTATTCACTCATCGCCGTATCGGTATCCACGGCTATGTTCCCCAAAATCTCCCGTTCCATCGCAGCTGCGAATCTGGATGAGGCACGGCACGACCTGGTCAGCGCACTGAATAATGTGGGCCTGCTCATCATGTTCTTCGCCGCCGCCATGGTCGTGTTCCCCGAACCGATCATCCGTGCATTGCTTCCGTCCGTCTCGATGGACGAGACTATGTTGATCTCCTATGCGCTTATCGCCTTGTCTATGGGCATTCCATTGGGGTCGGCGTTCCTGCTGATCCAGCGCACGTTCTACGCCTTTGAGGACGGCCTTCACCCCTTCCTGTCCGCGGTGATGCAGTATGGATTCACCTCAATATTCATGATCATCGGCATGATGGTACTTCCTCCTGAGCATTGGGTACTCGGCATCGCCTGCTCGGTGACCCTCGGTGGATTACTGGCGTTGCCGCTGACGTTGATGATGTTGCGCCGCAAGTTCGAAGGCAATCTTGGCGGTCGGGAGATCACGAGGACATATGCCAAGGCCATTGTGGCGGCACTGGCTTCCGGAGTTGTGGTCTGGCTGATCAAACGACCGGTAGTCGCACTGCTCGGCGCGGATATTCGACCAGTAGGCGGGCACATGAGCTGGTGGTCTGCGCTGGCCATCTGCGTGGTGCTCACCATTGTGCTGGCCGTAGTATATGTGGCTGTGTTGTGGGTGGTACACACCCCGGAACTCATCAGCGCCTATCACTCGATACTGGCCCGTCTACACAAGACTCCGGCCAGTGAGGACGTTGCTGTGGCAGCCCGAAAAAAGTCGACGCTACGTAAATCAATCCTGAGACGGAGCCCGTCAAGGATAGCCCCGCACGTAGAATATCTAAGACCAATTTCGAACACCAATCACACGGAGCCGAACGCACTATGAAACCGCAACTCGGAGACACGATTCTCAACCGATACACCTTGGTATCATCGTTGCGCGAGGAGCCTGGCATTCAGGCATGGAAAGCCAACGACCGTGTGCTGGCAAAGGATTGCCAGCTGTTCATCATTACCGATCGCAGCGCTTTCGCCGCAATCGATAAGCTCGCTGGTCGCATCGCCGCCACTCGCCCTGATCGTGTGATTCCCATACTGAAATACCGTATGGAATCCGACGTACTTCTCATTGTCATGCCGGTGGATAGCGGCCAATGCCTGACTGACTACATGGCAGATACCGCCAAGCCGCTCAGCTACAGCGCCATCCGGTCGATTATCGGAGAATGCGCCGACGTGCTGCGCGAGGTCATTGCGGATACTCCCAGCGGCATCGTCATCACAACCGACACCGTTCGAGTGACTACCTCCGGTGTGCAAATTGCCGATGCACCATGTGCCACGATGCTGGCCGATACGTCCGCTACCGATCTGCGTACGGACGGTCCTGAACGGTATGCGATTCGCCAGCTTGCGGCATTACTCTATACCCTGCTGACACGCACGCCAAGCCAAGCGACACCCACATTCAATCTGCGTGCCTTGCCGCAAGACACCCCTGGCGAATTCCGCGTGATTTGCAAGCGTGGATTGGCCTTGAGCGAGCCCGACGATCATACGTTGCCAATGGCTGCCCTTGTAGAACTCGACGCCTTGTTGGGTAATTGGAAGCCGCTCTCTGAACTGAGCGATGCTGATATTGCTTTGCCGAGCGTGGAAAGCGATTGCTCGATTACCAAGGCGATACTGAAGCCTGCCAACGAGACTGATATCGTGCCTATTCCCAGCACGTTGATTAACAGCAGCAGTCTTCCGGAATTGTCTATTACCCCTTCCCTGCCGGTTCAGACGGCCGCCGTCCCCGCTCCGCACGCGATGTCACCGGTTCCTCTGCCTGATGGGTCCAGTACTGCTGACGGTAACCAGTCTCAGTCTGATGCCCGCCGTCTGTTTGACTTCAACCTTTCTGACGCCTGGGAGCACGAAAATCTTTCCGGTGAAGGCACCGGTGACTGGTACAGCGAAATGAATCCGGCCCCCATCGGCGGTCCGGGTGATAATACTCGGTTGACAGTGCCTATTGTTACCGGCGGGATTTCCGATGACCCCCTGGGGGAGCCAACAATGCACTGCCCACCGTGGGAGAGACAACCAGTCGTATTCCCGTGTTCGACGCCAGCGGCCGTGCTGTGGCTCCTGGTGAGGAATCGCTGCGTGCCTTGGAAGAGGAGCAGGCCCGCATTGCCGAAGTAAGCGCCATTCCTCCGAGCTTCACACCGAAGGATGTGCCGGATGACGTGGATGACAGCAAGCTGCCCGATGAACATCTGTTCGGCAAACTGTCGACCAAGGTCGTTGCCATCATTGTGGCTCTGATATTGGTAGTGGCAGCGGCTGTTTGGGCAGTGCATGCGTTCCGATCCTCCGGAGACAATCCTGCCGATGCTTCCAGCAACTCCAGTGAAGGTGACTGGCCCGATATCAATGCTGACGCTGTGCCATTCGGTGGCAGCAAGAACGCGACGAACGGTGGCGCCACTGACGATTCCTCAAAGTCGAGTGATGCCACTCAGAGCGAATCCAGGGACTCGGCATCAGACAAGTCCAAGAAGTCCGAGACTGCTGATTCGTCGTCCAAGAAGACCAAGGCCAAGAAGTCCGGCGATAAGGATTCCAGCGCTGCTCCGCAACCGCGCCATGAGAACAACACGGCGTTTACGATTTCCAGCGCCAACTTCCTGTCGAATCCTGGCGGCCAATCCGGGTACGCATACTACATGCACCTTGACCAGCCGCAGGATGCGTACCGCATGGTTATCACCATCCGCACATCCGGTGGTAAGGGCTATATTCGCGCAAATACCACTGGAGACCCCACTCAGGGCGAGCAGGTGGCCGAATTCACCTTTGCTGAAGGTGGCACTACTGAGGTGAAGTTCACCAAAGCCGTCAATACGCAGGATCTGCTGCTGTGGGTGCCATCGGGTAGCCTGCCGCAGAACCAGCTGTACATCGAGAAGGTGGAGGTCTTCTAATCGGCATCTATACCGATAACTGACCCAAGAAGGGCGGTACCGTTCGCATACATTCGACGGTGCCGCCCTTTCTTCGCGTCTGGCTGAATGACATGGAATATCGTATGGGGGTGTGACAATGTTTCACGTGAAACATAACGTCATCATTATCGGTTCTGGTCCCGCTGGCTACACGGCCGCCATCTATCTTGGCCGTGCAGGTCTTAATCCTGTTATGGTCACTGGTGCGTTGTCGCCAGGTGGACAGTTGATCAACACCACTGAGGTGGAGAACTTCCCCGGATTCCCGGAAGGTATTCTTGGCCCGGATCTTATGGATCGCATGAAGGAACAGGCCAAGCGCTTCGGTACAACCTATATCACAGACGATGTCTCTTCCATTGAGGCGTGTGAGAGTGATTCGGTCAAGCCGACCTATCGTGTAACGCTCTCCGATGACTCCCAGTTGGAGGCATCAGCACTCATCATCGCCACAGGGTCGTCATTCCGTAAGCTTGGGGTGCCCGGCGAACAGGAGCTGTCCGGACATGGCGTCTCGTACTGCGCCACCTGCGATGGCTTCTTCTTCAGGAACAAGCCTATCGTGGTCGTAGGCGGTGGCGATTCGGCTTTTGAAGAGGCATTATTCCTGACCCGGTTCGGTTCTTCGGTCACCTTGATTCACCGACGCGATAGCTTCCGTGCCTCGCAGATCATGGTGGACCGAGCCAAAGCCAATCCGACCATCACCCTACTGACCAACACAGTGGTGACCTCCATTACCGGCACCTCCTCCCCCACACAGAACACCGGTGCACCTATTGCCATTCCTGGCTTGACAATCAAACGACCGGCTGTGGCACCGGCCAGTGTCAGCAGCATTGCCGTACGTAACGTGGTGACCGGAGAAGAAAACACGCTGGACACCAACGCCGTATTCGTGGCTATCGGCCATACGCCAGCCACTGATTTTGCAGCTGGTGTTGTGGACCGTGACAATGATGGGTATGTCGTGGTGCAGGGTGCCAGCACGGTGACCAGTGCGCCAGGCATCTTTGCTGCAGGCGATTGCGTGGATCGTACTTATCGTCAGGCAATCAGCGCAGCGGGCATGGGCTGCCGTGCAGCGCTGGATGCGCAGGCCTATCTTACGGACTGATTGCGACGACCTGATGATGGCTTGCTGTTCTGACTGCTGCCTGTGACATAGGAGCAGCGCTAGGTCAGTGTTACAGCATGCCGCCCTTGGATAGTACGCACCGGTCAAAGGCATAGAAAGGCCCCTCAGGCGACGGAGAGGTTGTGCCCGATGTTTTGCGCAAATGTGGCCTGGTCCGTCGTCGGGGGAATGACTTCAGTCGGTTGATTGCATGATGCCGTCGAGCCGGGACATGTCCAGGTAGCGGCGGCTCGACCAATCGTTGACGGTGACGTAGCGGATCCTGGCGCAGATGAGCATGAGCGCGGCGGACGCCCATTCGCGGTGGGTGGGCGGCACCTTGGAGAGCACGTTGCGCATGAAGTGGACCATGCACCGCTGGTATCTGGCCTGCGGCAGCATCTCGCCGACGGTGGCGACGAGCCCGGCGCACCTGTCGCCGACCACGAGCCTGACGCCCTTCAGGCCGCGCTCGATCATGGACCGTATGAACTGCTCCCAGCTGGCCTTGTCCTCCTTCATGCCCTCGGCCACGCCGATGACCTCCCGGTGGCCCGTGTCGTCCACGCCGATGGCGACCAGCACGCTCACGTTCTCGACCGACCCGCCCCATGAGCGCTTGTGCCACACACCGTCCATGAACACGTACGGGTACTCGCCCCCAAGCGGCCGGTTGCGCCATTCGTCGATCTGGTCGTACACCTTCCTGAGCTTGTCGGAGAGCGTCTGCGGGGGCATCCGCTCGCCCCACAGCAGGCGGCTGATGTCGTCGACCTGACGCGTGCTGACGCCGGCCAGGTACATGTCGATCAGCGCCTCCTCGACGCTCTGCTCGCGACGCCGGTAGCGTTCGATGACCGCCGACTCGAAGACCGCGCCCTTCAGCTTGGGCACCTTGAGTCCGAGCCTGCCGGCCTTGACGGTGAACCTGCGCGCGTACTGGCCGGCCCGGTACGCCTTGCGTCCATCGCTTCTCTCGTATCTGGCGGCGTTGGCGATTAGGTCGGCCTCCTCGTCGAGCATCGCGTTGACGATCTGCTCGACCTTGTCGCGCACCATGGCGTCGAGCTTGGTCTCGAACATGGCCTGGTCGAACTGTATGATTTCCTTGGACATGGCCCGTGCCTCTTTCCAATCGCGGTTTTCCTGTGTTAGCGGCTGAAAATCGTACCCGGTGCGGGCCATGTTCATATCCGGGAAGCCCGAATCACAAAGTGCGCAAAAACCGGGCGTTATCTCTCGTCGCCCGCGACAGCTTCACCCCGCAAAACTGAAAACAAAAACTCGAGATACAGCAAGGACCGGCATCCTGTTACGAAGCCGGTCCTGCAATTACGTTTCAGCAATCGCGCCTTAACGAAGAAAGTGGGCGTCGCACCAGACGTGTTCGACGGCCCAGATGGCGGGGTTGAGCAGAAGCACGTCGGCAGCATAGCCGGGGGCAAGCAGACCGAGCGGCTGCTTGGTGACCGGGTTCGCACGATCGAAACCGAATGCTTTGGCCGGAATCAACGTGGCGGCTTCCACCGCGTCGGTAGGCGTGAATCCTAATTCGAGCACCGCACGCTGAACAGCCTTTTCCAACGTCAACGTGGAACCGGCTATCGCACCATTCGATGCAAGACGAGCATGACCGTCAATCACATTCACATCCAACGCACCCAGCAAATAATGACCATCCGGGCAATCGGTGGCAGCCATAGCGTCGGTCACAAACGCAATGCGATGCGGAGCGAAGCCGAATCCCAAACGCACCATCGGATCCTGCACATGAAAACCATCATTAATCAACTCAACAGTGACGCGCGGATCCTCAACAGCAGCCGGAATCGGACCAGGCTCACGATGATGCAAACCATTCATCGCATTGAACATGTGCGTCATAATGCCAGCACCCGCATCAAAACCTCTGCAGGCGGTTGCATAATCGGCATCGCAATGTCCCACCGCAGGAACCACTCCAGCCGCAGCAAAACGACGAATCGCATCAATGCCATGCGGTAGTTCGGGGGCGATGGTGATCTGTCGCAAACAGCCGTTCGCAGCATGCAAAAGCCGATCAACATATTCGGGAACCGGATCTTTCAAGCATTCCGGATCATGCGCACCTTTGCGAGACAACGCAAGGAACGGACCTTCCAAATGCGCTCCAAGAATGTCAGGGCGAGCACCCATCATGCCACGCACGGTTTGAAGATTGGCGCACATCACGTCGAGCGGGTTGGTGATCAAACTGAGCACCTGACGGGTGGTGCCGTGCATCATATGACCTGCGCGGGCCATGCGTATGCCTTGCACACCGTCATCGAAGGAACTCCCCCACGAACCGTGCGCATGAATGTCGACGTAACCGGGAGTCATCATGCGGCCTGCAGCGTTGGTCACGAAACCGGCCGAACCGGTCATGGAATCGCCGGAACCAACCGAACTGACCGAATCGGAATCAGCATCGGCATCCAAACCGACGCTTGCGCATGCCGCAGCAAAATCATCGTCCCGATTCCCAGTCGCAATAATCGCGCTACCATCGGAAACCAGCCAATAATGTTCCGCAACACCTCGCGCATCGACTTTGCGCGCATTGTGAATCGCAAACGGACGGGCCGACTGCGCTAACGCAACGTCCACCTCATTCGCAAACCGCTCCCGAGACTGTTCCATATTCAAACCTTCCGACTCATTCACAGCCATATTCCTCAATTAGCATCCAATTCTTCCAGCGAGTGGAGGAATCCTCCCGCTGACAGGCCAAAAACGTCCAGAATGTTCCAGCAGTTCGTTCGGCACGGAGGTTTGCGCGTATACGCGACCCAGGAAGGTAGTGCCCGAAAAGTTGCGCACTTTGGATCGTGGCCGTCCATGGCGCGATAGT
>OBZV01000628.1_pt1 | contig 19687 bp, 16 predicted proteins | sample 1501581 | NCBI WGS metagenome assembly OBZV01 (sample SAMEA2580257, study PRJEB22360) | human gut metagenome | biome: human gut; feature: human-associated habitat; material: faeces | place: Denmark | collected 2008/2010
CGCGCCCTGGAGGGTCAGCACGGCGGCCACCGAGCCGGTGCCCGTGCCGCAGGCGTAGGTGAAGCCCTCCACGCCCCGCTCAAAGGTGCGCTCCCAGATCCGCCCCGGTCCCTCCACATCGAAGAAATTGACATTTGCGCCCTTGGGGAAGGCGGGGTGGGCCCGCAGCTTCCGCCCCAGGGCGAACAGCTCCGCCTCCGGCCGGCCGCGCAGTCCCGGAAGCGGAACCACTGCATGGGGCAGGCCGGGATCTCCCAGCTCCACATAGGAGCAGGGATAGGTCTTGCCGTCCACCTCCACGGGGTAGTCCAGCCGGAGGGTGGTGGGCCGGTTGAGTTCGATTTTATACTGCCGCCGGGTGATGCGCCGGCCGGTGACCAGGCCAGCGGTGGTCTCCACCCTCTGGAGCTCTCCGGCCAGCCCGATCTCATAGCCATAGCGGCAGATGCACCGGGCCCCGTTGCCGCACATCTCGCCCGCGCTGCCGTCGGAGTTGTAAAACAGCATTCGGTAGTCCCCGCCGGACTGCGGCCGCTCCACCACCATCAGACCGTCCGCCCCAATGGACAGGCGGCGCTCGCACAGCCGCCGGGCCAGGGCGGGAAAGCAATCCGCCGACAGCCCCTCCTGTAGATTGTTGAGGATAATAAAGTCGTTGCCTGCGCCGTTCATTTTCCAAAACTGCATCGAAGGCTCCCTCCCATTAAACGTGCTCCTTGTCTCATTGCCTATGCAAGCTGCATGCCAGGCGGCCAAGGGGGGCGAAGTTCAGCGGTTCCAACAAAATATGGCCGTCAAATTCAGACAGAATCCGCAAAACATGGGGCGCAAGATCCAGCATCCCCGGAACCTGGGTGAAAAAAACGGGAAATGGAGTTCGGATTTCCGAACTCCATTTCCCAAAAACAGGACGTGTTTAGTCCAGTTGGTATTCCTTCAGCTTGCCGTAAAACACGGTCTTGGACAGGCCCAGCAGCTCCATGGCCTTCACACGGCTGCCGCCGCACTGGGCCAGGGTCTGCCGGAGAATCTGCCTTTCCTCCCGCTTGAGCCGTTCCTTCAGCGTGAGCGGGGCGGGCGCTGTGCCCTCCAGGTGGATGTGCTCGGCATAGATAAGCTCCGACTCGGAGAGGGCCACGGCGTTCTCCAGTACGTTTTCCAGCTCCCGGATGTTGCCCGGCCAGTTGTAGGCCAGCAGCTTGCCAAAGGCCTCGCCGGACAGGCTCCTGGGCGGGACGCCGTACTTCTGGGGAATCTTCTCCATCAGCCGGTCGATGAGGAAGCACACGTCCTCGGGACAACTGCGCAGGGGAGGCAGCTCCACAGAGAAGGCGCTGAGCCGGTAGTAGAGATCCTGGCGGAAGCGCCCGGCGGCCACCTCTGCCCTCAGATCCCGGTTGGTGGCCGCCAGGATGCGCACATCCACCGGCACGGACCGGGTGGAGCCCACCCGGCAGACCACCTTGTTCTGGATTACACTGAGCAGCTTGGCCTGGATCTGGAGGGGGATCTCGCCAATCTCGTCCAGGAAGATGGTGCCGCCGTCGGCCGCCTCAAAAAAGCCCGCCTTGCCCTGGGGGTTCGCCCCTGTGAAGGCGCCCCCCACATAGCCGAACATCTCGCTTTCAAACAGGGTGGGGGAGATGGTGGCGCAGTCCACCGTGACGAAGGGGCCGCGGCGGGGCTGGGCCTGACGGATGGCCTGGGCGAGGAAGGACTTTCCGGTGCCGTTCTCGCCGGTGATCAGGATGCCGCAGTCCAGCTGGGACAGCTTGTAGACCCGGTGCCGGACGGAGGCCGGCAGGGTGTCGAAGCCGAAGCGCTCCGCAAAGGACGCCTCCTGGGGCGCGTCCTTGCGGGCGGTCTCCCGGTAGGTCCGCTCGGCCATCTTGATGGCATTGTTGCGCTCCAGGATGGTCACATGGATATCCTCAATGTTCCGGAACTTGACGATCACTCCGTCCGGGCGTCCGCCCTCCGCCCCGGGCACGGGGAGAAGGGTGGCCACCAGCTCAAAGCCGTTGATCTCGTACTCCCGGTCCTCAAGCCTCGGCGCCTGTCCGTTGAGCACCCGGGCGAGATCCCGCTCAAACTGCGCCCCCTCAAAGAAGTCGCGGAAGTGATAGCCCTCCACCTGGAGGGACAGCCCGGCCCGTTTTTCGCTGTAGGAGCCGCCCCGGAGCAGGTGGCCGATGCCCTCCCTGCGGGCGGAGTAGCCCTTCTCCTGCCAGAACTTCACCCGGCCAGTCGCCCCGTCCAGAACCACCATCTGTCCAATGCAGCGGAAATACCCGATGGTGTAGACGGTGTCCCTTACCGTAACGGTGACGCTGCGGCGCTCGATGGACAGGCGGATCGGGATCCCCTCACAGACGGTCTCCAGACAGAGGCTGTCCGCGTCCTGGTCTGGCAGGAACTTGTAGACGGGCCGCCGGCCGGGCATGTCGAAGACGCCAGCCGCCACCAGCCGGTCGTTGACGCGGAGCCTGGGCTCCCGGATGCCGATACGGGCGAGATCCTCCGGCCGCAGCGCCCCGTCGTCCGCGCCGATGGCTGTGTCGGCGATCAGCACCAGGTCGCCCGGCTCCAACCGCCCGGCGGGGTGGGGGTGCTGGCTGTTGTGGTAGAGGCCGAACCTCACCTTGGCCTGCTGGTTGATATGGGTGATGATGCCATCCCGATCCAGGGTGAAAATGGCATGGGATGAGGAATCCATGAGACATTGCAGAAGATCCATAGCGGTGCTCCTCTCCGGGCGGGCCGGGAAATCACCTCTATTGTACGGGAGAAAGGAGCCGGTGTAAATACCGGATTTGGAGGGGGTTCGCCGCCTGTATGCAGAAACGCACCTGACTTCGGAGGGAAATCAGGTGCGCATTCCCCGTGGGGCTCAGCAGCGGGCGGAGAGGACGCGCAGGATGTCCTCTGCCGGGGGCGGGCAGCCTGGAACCTGCTCTTTGGCGCAGTTGCAGCAGGCGCCGATTCCAAGGCCGTCAAAGGGAACTCCGCGCCAGCCCTGGCCGATGGCTATGGGTAGGCCTTGTACGCCGCTGGTGTGGAGGGCGCGCACCAGGCTTGCGTAGCAGGCCGAGCAGGCGCTTCTGGCCTGGACGGTGCGGGTGAGGGCGGCCACGGCGCCGGAGGGGGCGGGGTAGTCCGCCGCCGCGGAGGGCTCGTTGAGGCGCACCACATCTCCCTCCTCCAGCCGGGTGGAGCCGGCCCCCCAGGCCTCGGCCATCTGGATATAGGGCACCTGCTCCAGGGCCAGGCCCATAAGGCGGCAGCCGTAGGCGTCCAACTGCACGGGGTCCTCACCCAGCAGCATCCGGCCCGTGGGGACGGGGTTGCCCCCCTCCTCAAAATCCAGATCCCCGCAGAGGCTGTCCACGATGGTCAGCTCCGGCCGCAGGGCGGCGGCCAGGGCGGCGATGGGGCGCATCAGCCCCTCGGAGTGGAAGCGCCGCTTCTCCCGGGCGGGCAGGCAGCCCTTGCAGTTTTTTAGGGCGCAGGTCATGGCGGTCTGGCAGTGGCCCTTGAGCACGGGCAGGTTGATGAGGTAGTCCGCGTCCAGGGCGCGGCAGCAGATGTCCATGGGCCGCAGGGGGGTGTCCACCCGGCGGGTCTTGTCCCGCTTGAGGTCGAAGAGGGGCACGCCGTACTTCTTCCCCACCGCCTCGTATCCCGCCGCCCGGAAGGCCCGGCCGGTGTCGTCCCCCACCCAGGAGCCCTCGATGATGGAGATATCCCGGAAGCCATGGTCACGCAGATACTCGATGGCGCCGGACAGGACGCCGGCGTGGGTGGTGGCGCCGGTTTCGGGGGAGGCGGCCACCACCAGGTTGGGCTTGAGGGCCACCGAGGCCCCGGAGGGGATTTTGCACGCTGCGCCGGCGGACTCCATCAGGGCGCGGGTCATGGCGTGGGCATTGGTGCCAAAGATCTCATAGATGCGGCTCATTGCGGCAACTCCTTTTCTTGCGCGGCGCACTCGGGACGGAAATAGGCGGCGGCCAGGGCGATGAAATACTGGGCGGATTTGGACAGGTAGCGATTGCGCCGGTAGCAGGCAGACACGGTCCAGGCGGGATGGGCAGACAGGCGGAAGCAGGCCACGTCCTCCACCCCCTGGACGTAGTAGGCGGGGACGATGGAGCAGCTCAGCCCCTTCTGTACCATGGAGACATTGGCCCGGTTGCTGGCGGTCTCCAGAAAGAGGTTGGGCTTTCGCCCCGCCCGCTCAAACAGGGGGGCGATGACCTCCCGCTGGGTGGAGGAGCGGTAGATGAGGCAGAAGGTCAGGTCCCAGAGGCACTCCGTGTCCAGCACCGTCAGGGGCGCGCCCGGCGGCGCGGCCCTGGCCGCCAGCGGATGGCTGCGGGGCGTGATGAGCAGGAACTCCTCCCGCAGGAGGGGGACGCAGGTCAGCCCCGGAACCTCCCCCTCCGGCCTGGAGATGAAGCCCAGATCCAGCTCGTCCCCGGCCAGCATCTCCAACTGCCGCCGGACGCTGATCTCCCGCGGGGTCACTGTCACCTCGGGATAGCTCTGATAGAACCGTGGGTACACGGCCATGAACATCTCCATGCCCCGCTCCGGGGCGAAGGCAAGGGAGAGGGTGCCCCGCCTCCGGTCGGCGATGTCGTGGATGATGCGGTAGGCCTCGTTTTTTAGCTCCAGCATCCGGCGGGCGTAGTCCGCGTAGACCCTGCCGGCCTCAGTGAGGGCAAAGCTGCTGCGGGAGCGGAAAAAGAGGCGGGTGCCCAGCTCATGCTCCAGCTTCAGAAGCTGCTGGTCCAGGGCGGACTGGGTGATGAACAGCTTGGCCGCGGCCTTGCTGATGCCGCCCTCCTGGGCGATGGTGAGAATATAGGTCATCTGTTTGACGTCCATGGCCGATCACTCCTTGCCGGTAAAAGGGCGCGCCCCCGGCTCCGCGTGGGAAGGTCGGGGGCGCAGCGGGGGAAAGGAACCACTCAGCGGCGGATGAGAAGCACCGCCACGTCGTTGACATTGGTGCCCGTCGCCCCCGTGTGGAGCAGGCCGCCGCAGGCGGCCAGGGCGTGGTAGGCGGCGGTGTTTTTCAAAACCTCAAAGATGCGCACGCCCTGCCTGGCCAGCCGCTCCTTTGTCCCGCCGTCCACGAAGCCGCCGGCGGCGTCGGTGGGGCCGTCGGTGCCGTCGCTGCCCAGAGAGAACACCGCCGTGTCCTCCAGTCCGGCGATGCCGGCGGCGGCGGAGAGGGCCAGCTCCTGGTTGCGCCCGCCCAGGCCGGAGCCGGTCAGGTGCACCACGGTCTCCCCCCCGGCCAGGAAGGCCAGGGAGCGCTCCGTATCCTGGTGGGCGCGGGCTACGGCGGCCAGGAAGGCCCCCGCCTCCCGGGCCTCGCAGTCCAGGCTGTCGGTGAGCAGCACCGGCTCATAGCCCAGTTCCCGGCAGGCCGCGGATGCGGCGGCGCACAGCTCCCGCACGCTGCCGGTGATAAGAGTCTCCACATTGTCCAGAACCTTGGGCGTCTCCCGCTCCAGGCACTGGGAGGCCTCGGGCGACAGGCGCAGGCCGTACTGCTCCGCGATGCGGCGGGCATCGGCACAGGTGGAGGAGTCGGGGTAGGCCGGGCCGGAGGCGATCATGTCCAGCGGATCGCCGATGATGTCCGACAGGACGATGGAGAATACCTTTGCCGGGGCGCAGTGCTGGGCAAACCGCCCGCCCTTGACGGCGGAGAGCCGCTTGCGGATGGTGTTCATCTCCACGATGTCCGCCCCGCTGGCCAGAAGGCTCTGGGTGATGGACTGGAGTTCCTCCTGGGGGACCAGCGGCGCCTCGAAGAGGGCGGAGCCGCCGCCGGAGAGGAGAAAGAGGACGGTGTCCTCCGCCGTCAGGCCGTCCGTGAGGGCCAGCGCCTCCTCCGTGGCGGAAAAGGTGTCCTGGTCGGGGACGGGATGCCCCGCCTCCCGGATGAGCAGGGAGCCGATGGGGCCCTGGGCATGGCCGTGCTTGGTGATGATGATGCCGCCGTCCAGCCGCCCCCCCCCGCAGTCGCAGGCGGCGCGGGCCATAGACCAGGCGGCCTTGCCCACGGCCACCAGCACCACCCGGCCGCCCTGAAAGGGGTTCCCCTCCAGGGCGCGGCGAACCGCCGCGTCGGGCTGGACAGCGGCGATGGCCCGGCGGACAATCTGATCACAGTCGTTTCTCAGTTTCATGCGTTCCTCCATGGTCGCCTCGCGGAGAGGCTTAAATCAGGCCGGCCTCAGACATGGTGCGGCGGAAGCCCTCTTTGGCGGGGCCCTCCGGGGTGGGGAGGCTGGGCCGGTAGGGCGCGCCCACATCCCGGCCGCGGAGCGCGGCCATGTCCTTGGCGGCCACAGGGAAGCTGGCGGGGTCCATGGCCAGACGGACGGGGTTGAGCTTGAACTGGGCCTCCAGGCTGCCCTGGAGATCCCCGGCGGCAAACTTGTTGTAGACGTCGGTGATCAGCTCGGGCATGAAGTTGGCCGCGGTGCACACGCCGCCCACCGCGCCGTGGCAAAGGCTGGCGTACAGCAGGGTATCCTTGCCGCCGAACACCTTGAAGCCCACGTCGCGGGTACGGCGGATGAACTCGGCGGTGAGGGTGATGTCGCCGCTGGTGTCCTTCATGCCCACAATGTTTTCCACCTGATGGGCCAGGGCGTCCACGAGATCGGCGGTGAGGGTATACCCCACCCGCCCGGGGTTGTTGTAGAGCAGCATGGGCGCGCCGGGGACGCTTTCGGCGATGGTCTTGAAGTGCTGGAACAGCTCGTCATAGGTGGGCTTGAGGAACATGGGCTGGAGCACACTGACGCCGGCGGCGCCGTTGGCCACGGCCATTTTGGCCAGACGGCAGCACTTCTGGGTGCGGATGGCGCCAATGCCGAAGTAGACGGGGACGCGGCCAGCGGCCTGATCCACCATAATCTTCAGGCCCCGCTCCATCTCGTCCTCTTCTACCATATAGAACTCGCCGTTGCTGCCAAAGGCCAGAATACCGGACACGCCGCCCTTGATGACGTAGTCCACCTGGTCGCGGAGCCTGGCCTCGTCAATGCGCTCCTCCCCGTCGATGGGGGTGAGTATGGGCACCACGACGCCCTTGATAAAATCCGTATTCATGATCGATCACCTCGCACTCGTGTCGGGCGGCCTTACAGGGACTCGATGCCGGTGAGCTTCTTGTAGTACTTGATGATGGAGCTGTGATCGTCCTGGCCGCAGCCGTTGTTGTGCAGCCACTGGAAGATCTCCTGCACCGCGGCGGTCATGGGCAGGGGGGAGCCCACGGTGTGGGCGCAGTCCAGGGCGTTGTTCAGATCCTTGATGTGCAGGTCAATCTTGAAGCCGGGCTTGTCGTTGCCCTCGATCATCATGGGGGCCTTGGCGTTCATGACGGTAGAGCCGGCCAGACCGCCGCGGATGGCCTGGAACACCAGCTCGGGGTCCACGCCCGCCATCTTGGCCAGGGTCAGGGCCTCGGACAGGGCCTGGATGTTGCAGGCCACGATAATCTGGTTGGCCAGCTTGGTGGTGTTGCCCGCGCCCACGTCGCCGCAGCGCACCACAGAGGCGCCCATGGCGCCCAGGATGTCCTTGTACTGGTCAAAGACCTCCTGCTTGCCGCCCACCATGAAGGAAAGGGTGCCGTCGATGGCCTTGGGCTCGCCGCCGGAGACGGGGGCGTCCAGCATCTCGATGCCGCGCTTGGCCAGCTCCGCCGCGATCTCCTTGGAGGCCACGGGGTTGATGGAGCTCATGTCGATGAACACGCTGCCCGGCTTCATGTGGGCGGCCACGCCGTCCTCCCCCAGCATGACAGCCTTTACCTGGGGGCTGTTGGGTACCATGGTCAGCACCACGTCGCAGGTCTCGCCGATCTCTGCGTTGGTGGCGGCCTTGGCCCCGGCGGCTACGATCTCGTCCACGCTGGCCTGGTTCAGATCGCTGACCGTGAGGTCATAGCCCGCCTTGAGCAGGTTCTTCGCCATGGGCTTGCCCATAATGCCAAGACCGATCAGTCCGATTTTCATAATACATTTCCTCCTTAAAATAATAGCACAGATTGGGGTGGATAGGAACTATAAAAGCGGGACTCACGCGTTGGCGCGGGCCACGTTTTTGGTGACAATCACATCGGCGCCCAGGCCGCACACGTTGTGCAGGACGACCTGGCCGATTGCGGTGGGGGCCTGGAGCCGGACGGTGTTGATGGCCTCCATCACCCGGAAGATGTCCTTCTTGGGGATGGGGCGGCTGAGCCGCACGCTGGCCAGGGGCAGTTCGCCGCCCTCCACCAGTACGCTGGTGGCGATATTGCGCTGGGGGTCGGTGAGCTCCTGGCGGACATAGGCGTCTCCCTTGGAACAGGTGGCCCCCTGGACGGCGTACACCGTGTCCCCCTCATATTCGGCTGTGATCTCACAGCTGTTGGGGCAGATAATACAGGTAAAACTCCGCGTCACTGCACGCTCACCTCCAAATCACCGGACTGCTCCAGCGCCGCGGCGCGGATGGGAAGCTGAAGCATCTCGGCAGGGAGTGCCTTGGGCAGCCTGCGCCGCAACACCTCGCGGCCGTCCTGCGTCACGGTCAGGGTGACGGCCTTCATGGGCCGGGACACCCGCAGGGAGAGGGTGAAATCCCGGCTGCCGCTGATGCGCTGGGGGATGACGTGGCCCACGTTGGCGCCCGCCCTGACCTCCAGGGGACAGGGGGGAAGCGCATGGTTTTTCAGGTACTCCGCCGCCGACGAGGCCAGGGCCTCCGCCTCCAGGGAGACGAAGTCCACCAGATCGTGGACATGGAGCACGTTGCCCGCGGCAAAGACGCCGGGAATGCTGGTCTGGTAGTGCTCATCCACAAAGGCGCCCTTGGTGCGCCCGTCCACCGCCAGGCCGGAGCCGTTGGCGATGTCCCCGGCGGGGATGAGGCCCACCGAGAGAATCAGCGTGTCGCACTCCACCCGCTCCTCCGTGCCGGGGATGGGGCGGAGGCGTTCGTCGACCTGGGAGACCGTAACGGCCTCCAGACGCGCCCGGCCGTGAATATCGGTGACGGTATGGCTCAGGTACAGGGGGATGCCATAGTCGTTGAGGCACTGCTCAATGTTGCGGGGCAGGCCGCTGGGATAGGGCTGCACCTCATAGACGGCCTTCACATGGGCCCCCTCCAGGGTCATGCGGCGGGCCATGATTATGCCGATGTCACCGCTGCCCAGAATGACCACCTCCCGGCCCACCATGAGGTTGCGCAGGTTGATGTACTCCTGGGCCACACCGGCGGTGTAGATGCCCGCCGGGCGGCTGCCCGGAATGGCCAGGGCGCCCCGGGTACGCTCCCGGCAGCCCATGGTGAGAATCACCGCGTCGCCCCGGAGCTGTTTGAGCCCGGCGGGGCCGGAGGCGGTGACGGTGCGGTCGGCCTCCAGGGAGAGAACGGTGGTGTCGGTAAGGCAGGTGATGCCCAGCTCCTCCGCCTGGGCCACGAACCGCTGGGCGTACTCGGGGCCGGAGAGGGTCTCGCCGAAGCGGGTGAGGCCGAAGCCGTCGTGGATGCACTGACGGAGGATGCCGCCGGGGCGGTGCTCCCGCTCCAGCACCACCACGTCGTCGACGCCCTTCTGCCTGAGCCGGATGGCGGCGGCCAGGCCGGCGGGCCCGCCGCCGATGATTACCGCCTGATGGCGTTCCACGTTCATGCCGGCTCCCCTCCTTTCACTGACCCGGTGAACATCCAGGAGCCCTCCGGCCCCAGGTGGATGTCCCTGAAGTCCTCTCCCAGCTCCCGGCGGAGGGCCTCGGTGATGCGGGTCTCGCAGTAGCCGCCCTGGCAGCGGCCCATGGTGGCACGGGTGCGCACCTTGATACCGTTGACGGTGTGGACGCCCAGGGGGTTGTGGATGGCCTGGAGAATTTCGGCCTTGGTGACCTTCTCGCAGCGGCAGAAGATCTCGCCGTAGTCCGGGTTCTCCGCGATGGCGGCGGCCCGCTCCTCGTCGGTCATATCGGCAAAACGGCGGATGCCGTGCCGGATGGGATCAAAGTCGGGATTGGGCTCCAGCGCCTCCTGCCGGGCGATGAGGGCCACGGCCCGGCGGGCCAGCGGGAGGGCGGAGGTGACGCCGGGGGACTCGATGCCCACCAGGTTGACCACGCCGGGCGCCTCGTCCCGGCACTCCAGCACGAAGTCCTGCACCGCGCCGGTGGCGGGGTCGATGCGCTTGGGCCGGATGCCGGCAAAATTGCGGATGAAGTAAGCGCGGTCCATGTGCTTGAACATCCGCGAACCGCTCTCAATGAGGCCGTCCATGGCGGCCTGGGTGGACTCGTAGTCCTGGAAATCCCGCGCCAATTGGCTGTCGGGCCCCACCAGTACATTTCCGTCCACGGTGGGCGTGGCATGGGTGTCAAACGTATTGTCCGGATTGGGGGCGGGATAGACGGGAATCTTGGCAAACTGGCCCGCCAGCTTGTCAAGAACGAAGTATTCGCCTTTGACCGGCTTAATGACATAGCCGGGAATGCCCAGCTGCCCGCTGACCACGGCGGAGTTGAGCCCCGCGCTGTTCACCACCCAGCGGGTGTGGAAGTCGCCCCTGGTGGTGTGGAGCAGGTGGGTGCCGTCGGCCTGCCGGGTCTCGCCGGTGAAAGCGCAGTTGAGGTGGTACTCCGCCCCGTTGTGAACCGCGTTCTCCGCCAGGGCGATGGTGTAGAGGAAGGGGTCCAGGATACCGCTGGCCGGGCACCACATGGCGAAATTTCCGCCGGCGCTGGGGTCAAGCTCATCCATCCGCTTGCGGTCGATGAGTTCCAGACCCTTCACGCCGTTGGCCTCGCCCCGGGCCATGAATTGCTCCAGCCGCTGCCGGTGCTCATCGGTGAAGCCCACGATGAGCTTGCCGGTGCGCTTAAAGGGGACATCCAGCTCGCGGGCTACCTGGTCGAACTCCTGGTTGCCCTCCACGGCGCAGATGGCCTTGAGGGAGCCGGTCTTATAGAGGAACCCGGCGTGGAGCATACCGGTGTTGCGCCCACTGGTCTGGGTGCAGACGTCGCTCTCCTTCTCCAGCACGGCGATGCGCAGCTTGTACCGGGAGAGCTCCCGGGCGATGGCGCTGCCCACCACCCCACCGCCGATGATGACGACATCATAGGACTGCTGCATAGGGATGGCTCCTTTCTCCATCAAAGGAACAGGGTCAAAATGGGGACGGTGACCAGGCTGGTCAGCGTCGAGATAAACACACACTTGGAGGCGAACTGGGCGTCCGCCCCGTATTTCTGGGCCAGGATGGCGGTGGTGGAGCCGATGGGCATGCCGGTGAGCACCACGCTTACCCCGGCGGTGAGGGGATCTACCCCCAGCAGCCGCAGGGCCACGAGGCACACGGCGGGCAGCAGGAGCTGGCGCACCGCCACCAGATAGAAGCACTTGGGGTCGAACACGGTCTTGAGGGGCACGTCGGCCAGGATGGCCCCCACCAGGGCCATGGCCATGGGGGAGGTACAGGCCCCCAGGTTATCCACCGCGGTATCCACAAAGTGGGGCAGGGGGAGCTGGAAGAGCATCCATACCAGCCCCACCTCCACGGCGATGATGCCGGGGTTGAGCAGCACCTTTCGGACGGCCTGCTTGGTGTCGGCCTTGGTAAACAGGGAGATGCCGGCGCTCCACATGAGGATGCGGGTGGGGATGATGAACAGGGAGCCCAGAAAGAGGCCCTCGTCGCCGTAGGCGCCGCTGACCACGGGCAGTCCGGCAAAGCCGGAGTTGGTGACCAGGGTGCCGTACTGGAGGATGCTCTTCTCCCCATAGGGAAAGCGGTTGTAGAGCACCTTGCCCAGCAGCAGGGCCGCCGCGGCCATGACGGTGGCGATGAGGACGGCCACGCCCCCCTGCTTGAGGGACTCCAGGCTGAACTCCATGTGGAAGGACTCAAAGATCATGCAGGGCAGGGTGATGAGCACCACAAAGTCGGTCAGCTTATCCCGGGCCGCGTCGTTGAAAATGCCCTTCTTGCGGCAGAAGAAGCCCACCGCCATGTAGATGAAGAGGACGGTCTGCACGTCCACCATCTTGAAAAAGCTGTCCATACTACCCCTCGATGGGGGTGAGAAGGGCCCCGTCCCCGTCAAATTCCAGCGGCTCGGGCTCAGAGCAGGCCGCCACGCCGGGCCATTTACCCGCCTTCACGTCCCTGTAATAGGCCTCGCTGAGCATGATGCGGCCGATGTGGAGGCTGTTTGGGATGCGGATGATCCGGGCGCGGTTGCGGTCGATGCCGGTGCAGGTGCGGATACACATCTGAATAGCCTCCCTGTCGTTGGCCACCACGCAGGGGATGCGGGCGGAGGTGAGGACGGTAGAGGTGAGACAGTTGGGGTACATCTTTTCCGTGTCGATTTTGTCAAAGAACCGCTTTGTGATCACGTTGGCCAGGCCCACGCCCAGGGCGTTACCGTGGCTGGCCGCGCTCAGATCGAGAAAGCAGGTGCGCTGCACCTCCACCCCGCCGTGGGCGTACTCGGTGGAAAAGGTGCCGGTAATGTTGGGGTCCACGCCGGTGCCCGAGTAGTTCTTGCCCGTCTCGTCCACCACCAGCACGTCGCAGGCGCCCACCAGCAGGGAGGGCATCCGCTCAAAGGCGTACTGGAGCAGCTCCGGTTCCCGGGCGAGAATGTCGTCCCTGTCGATGGCCTCGATGCGGCAGGTCTCGTCATAGGCGTTCTCGATACAGGGCAGGGCAAAGAGGATGGGGGCCCTGGCCAGAATGACCTTGGCGATGGAGGGGATGTTGGCCCCGATCTTGCCCATGCCGTCGGAGTGGACCCGCTCGGCCCCCTTCTGCTTGCCCAGGCCCACGGCGAGCATCTTGCAGGGCCCGCTCTCGTAGGGGCCGCGGAAGGCGTTGTGGGGCTTGAGGCGGCAGGAGACGATGATACCGTCGGCCTCATAGGCGTTTTTGTCCAGGTACACCGGCAGGCCGGTGTCGGAGGCGCCCAGCTCCACCACCTCCATGCTGCTGCGGATCTCACAGCCCATGGCCTCCGGGGTGATGCCGTAGCTGGCCAGCACCTCCAACTGCCCCTCGGCAGTGGCGCCGCCGTGGCTGCCCATGGCGGGCACAATGAAGGGGACGGCGCCCCTGGCCTTTACAAAGTCCACGATGGACCGGGTGATGAGGTCCACGTTGGCGATGCCCCGGCTGCCCGCCGTGATGGCGATGGACATGCCGGGCCGGATTTTGGAGCGGAAGGGCTCCCGGGACAGCTCCCCCGCCACGGCGGCGGGGATGTCTGCGGGGGCAATGCGCTCCCGGGGGAAGAGCTGCTCGGCGCGGAACATGCGGGGAATGGGCACGTCGGCCAGCAGACGGGAGACGACGCCCCCCTGTTTGATTTCCATACCAAACCGACCTTTCTCTTGTCAGGTAATAGGCGCGGGATTGAAGATGCACAGGTCGTTGTGGAAGCCGTACTGGTCGGAGTAGGGCTTCTTCACGCCGCTGGCCACGTCCAGAATCAGGTGGAACAGCTCGGCGCCCACGTCGGCGATGGTCTTCTCGCCGGTGGCGATGGGGCCGGCGTTGACGTCGATGAGGTCAAACCAGTGCTCCTTCATCTCGTTGCGGGAACAGACCTTGATGACCGGGGCGGCGGCCAGCCCGTAGGGGGTGCCCCGGCCGGTCATAAAGACCTGAAGCCCGATGCCGCTGGCCAACTGGCAGGGCCCGCAGACGATGTCGCTGGCGGGAGTGGCGGCGTAGATCAGGCCGTGCTTATGGGGCTTCTCCGCCGGGGAGAGCACCTCCTCGATGGGGGCGGTGCCCGACTTGGCGATGGAGCCCATGGCCTTCTCCACGATGTTGGCCAGGCCGCCCTTCTTGTTGCCGGGGGTGGGGTTGGCGTCCCGGTCCACGCCGCCGGCGTCCAGATAGTCGTCGTACCACTTCATCTCGGCGGCCAGCTTGTCCCGGGCGGCCGCGTCGCGGCAGCGGGCGGCCAGCAGATGCACTCCGTCGCGCACCTCGGTGACCTCGCTGAACAGGACGGTGGCGCCGCCCTTCACCAGCATGTCGGCGGCGTAGCCGGCGCTGGGGTTGGCGGTGAGGCCGGAGAAGGCGTCGGAGCCGCCGCACTGCATGCCGATGAGCAGCTCGCTGAGGGGCAGCTCCTCCCGGCGGCGCTCGTTGAGCCGTTTCAGCTTCCGCTCGGCCATCTCCATCAGGGCCTGCATCATGGCGTCGTGGCCCCGGTAGTCCTGGAGGGTGAGGGTGTTCTCCGGGGTGATGTCCTCCGGGGGGAGCACCATGTCGTAGGTGAGCTTTTCACAGCCCAGGCCCACCACCATCAATTCGCCGCCGAAGTTGGGGTGGCGGATGAGGTTGGTGACCGCCCGGATGGGGATATGGGCCTCCCGGGCCTTAATGGCCACGCCGCAGCCGTAGGGGTGGTTCACTGCCACCACGCCGTCCACATTGGGGTACTTGGGCAGCAGCTCCCGCTTGATGCGCTCCACCGCCACGTTGACCACACCGGCGGCGCACTGGACGGTGGTGACAATGCCCAGCAGGTTGCGGGTGCCTGCGGGGCCGGTTTTGTTGCGGTAGCCCATCCAGGTTCTGCGGGGCGGATCGGGCAGCTCTTCCATTGGGACGATGCTGGTCCCGTAGGGCATGTCGTCCAGGCCGGGGGACTGAGGCAGGTCCAGCATGTGCTCGTTGATCCAGGCCCCCACGGGGATGGGAGCCTTGGCGCAGCCCAGCACCACGCCGTAGCGGACCACCTCGCCCCCCTTGGGGATGTCAGTCAGGGCGATCTTGTGGGCCTGGGGGATGTCCTCACGGGTGACGACGCCGGGCATGATCTCGGTGCCGCGGGGGATATCGTGGACCGCGATGGCCACGTTATCCGCGTCCTTGACCTTGATGTAAAGTGGTGCACTCATAGACGAATACTCCCTTTTGACTCGATGTTATTCCACCGGGCGCGGGGCGCGCCGGACGGAATGACATCGAGGCGTTATGATGATTACTGCTTGCCGGAGAGCTCCTTCTCCTGGCGCTTGGCCTTGCGGTTGTCCAGAACGGCGTAGACCACGGACAGGATGATCAGCGCCCAGATAACCCAGCTCATGGGGCGCACGAACAGGCCGGTCAGGGAGCCGTTATAAGCGGTGAGCACCTGAATGAAGTAGTCCTCCAGGTCGCCGCCCAGAATGAAGCCGATGAGGAAGCAGGACACGGGGAAGTGGAACTTCTTGATCAGAAGGCCCACAATGCCGAAGAGCAGCAGGCACCACACGTCGAACATGCGGCCGTTGAGGGTGGCGTAGGCGCCCACGGTGCACATCATGAGCACCACGGGGTACAGGCGCTCCTGGGGAATGAGGACGATCTTCGCCAGCAGCTTCACCGGGAAGAACATGACTAGGTACATCAGGATATTGCAGCACAGCAGGGCCACCAGAATGGTGTTCCAGATCACCGGATTGTTGGTGATGAACAGGGGGCCCACCTGAATGCCCTGGAGCATGAAGGCGCCGATCAGGACGGCGGTGGTGGAGTCGCCGGGAATACCCAGGCTCAGCAGGGGCACCAGGGCGCCGCCGGTCAGGCCGTTGTTGGAAGTCTCAGAGGCGATCAGGCCCTCGGGCACGCCGGTGCCCAGCAGCTCGGGGTGCTTGGACCAGCTCTTGGCCTGGGAGTAGGCGATCAGGGAGGCCGCGGAGCCGCCCACACCGGGCAGGATGCCCATGAAGGTGCCCAGCAGGGCGGAGCGGAACACATTGATGATCTGCCCCTTGAAGTCGTGGAGAAGGCTGAACTTGACGTTGTTCTTGACCTCCAGCGTATCATCCTTGCTGTAGGAGGCGTGCATGCCAGTCTCACACTGCTGGAGCATCTCGGAGACGGCGAACAGGCCGATGAGCACGGGGAAGAGCTGGAAGCCGCTCTGCATCTGGCTCTCCAGGAACTCAGGGACCATGCGGTATTCATTGTTGACGGAGAACTGGTTCATCATGGCTACCAGCACGCCCAGCATACCGATCCACAGGCCGCGGAGCATCTGGCCCCGGGACAGGGCGGCGATGACGGTGAGGGCGAAGAGGATGATGAGGAACTTCTCCACAGCGGAGAACTTGATGGCCCAGCCGGCCAGGATGGGGGTGAAGAGGGCCAGCACCACCAGGGAGATCATGCCGCCCATGAAGGAGGAGGTGACGCCGATTTTCAGGGCGCGTTCTCCCTCGCCCCGCAAGGCCATTGGGTGTCCGTCGAAGGTCGTACACACCGACGACGGGGTGCCGGGAATGTTGATGAGGATGGCGGGGACCAGGCCGCCGGAGATGCCGCCCACATAGAGGCCCAGCAGCAGATAGAGGGCCATCTCCATGGAGTAGGCGTAGGTCAGGGGGAGGAACACGGCCACGGCCATGGTGGCCGTCATACCGGGGATGGCGCCGAAGATGATGCCGATGACGACGCCGAACAGGGCCACGGCGATGTACTCCGGGCCGATCACGAAGGGCAGTTCAAATCCCATGAATCACACCAGCCTTTCTTTAGTAGAGAATGAAGCCCAGGGACGGAATCTCAATGGTGAGGAGACCGGAGGGCAGGGTGATGGCGAACGCGGTGCCGAACACAACGCTGATAATCAGGCAGGCCACCACGGAGATGATCAGGCTGGTGATGTGGTACCTGGGGTTTTTCAACTGCGCCTTGTTGGCAAACAGGGTGTTGAACAGGAACAGGCAGATGATGGACCAGAAGGTAAAGCCCAGCTTGTCCAGCAGGAAGAAGTAGACCACCATCAGGGCGATCGTACCCCAGAATTTGAACTTGTCGTAGTGTTCCACGAAGAAGCGGCCGGGCTTGACAAAAAAGCCCTTGCCCGCCTTGATCCGGGCCCGCCCCTCCAGGGCGATCAGCAGGACGCCCAGAATCACCAGAATTCCAATGGTGATGATGGGGAAAATCCAGTGCTGGGTTGAATACTCCACATTGATACGCATCTTATTACCTCTCTTTCGCAGGGTGGTATCACGGAATATCACCCCGCTGAAGCGCCAACCGCCGGCTGGGCTTCAACGGGGTGACACTCCAACAGATATTAGGTCAGCTCGTCCAGGCCGGGGGCCACGTCGATGATCTCCTGGCCGATGTCCCGCTTGTCGCTGATGAACTGGCGGGAGGCCTCCAGATCCGCCTCCTCGGCGGTGACGGCGCTGTAGAGCAGGCCGGCCATCTCAGCCTGGAAATCGGGGTTCTCACAGACCTTCTGCATGGCGGCGGCGATCTCATTCAGAATGCCCTCGTCCATGTCCTTGGGGAAGAGCATGAAGAAGTCCTTGTTGAAGTCGAAGGGCTCGCCGTTGAAGGTGATGCCGTCGTCGGCCATGGAGATAACGCCGCTGCCCTCCAGGTTGCCGCAGGTGTCAAAGAGCTTCATGGCCAACTGGGCGTCCACGCCCTCCTTGGTGAACTCCACGCAGGAGGAATAGTCGGCGTAGATGATGTCGGTGTTGCCGTCCCAGAGGCGCTGCTTCTTTTCGTCGGTGGTGCCGCCCACCAGGGCCTTGATGCGGCTGGCCACCTCGTCGCCGTACTGCTCCTGAACCCACATATACCACACCACAAAGTCCAGGTGGGAGGCGGAGCCGGACTCAATGTTCACCCGCAGCTCCTCGCCGGGGTTATCGGCCAGCCACTGGGCGGCCTCATTCAGGTTGTTGTAGGGAGCGTCGGCCTTGGCCACAAAGCAGCCGCCGGGGTTGACGCCGATGCGGGGGCCGACGGTCAGGTTCTCCAGGGCGTAATCCTCACTGACCGCGCCGAAGAGTACGCTCAGGAACGCCATGTCGTGGAACATCATGATGGTGGTGCCGTCGCCCTTGGCCTTGGAGATGGTGTCCAGCGCCTGGGCGTTGCCGATGGCGTCCACCTTGCCGTTGAAGCCCATCTCCTCGCCCAGATAGCGGGTGACCATGTCGGCGATCATGTAGGAGTCGCCGCCGGTGGAGGTGGAGCCGATGACCACGCGGACACGCTTGCCCTTCAGGCTGCTCTCGCCGGAGGCGGCGCTGCCGGTCGCCTCGGTGCCGGGATCGCCGGTGGAGGGAGTGTCGGTTTCCGTGTTAGAGGGGGTGCCGCCACAGCCGGCCAGCAGGCCGACTGCCATGGAGGCGGAAAGGAGCAGAGCCGTCAATTTCCTGAACTTCATTGTTCAATTCCTTCCTTTCGTTCGGTTCATTCACTGGGGATGTTCCGTGCTTGCTTGCGGGGGATGGGGGCGCTTCACTACCGTGGCACTATGATAGCAGGCCGCGGCGCGGGTTTTCCATTCGCAAAAGGCAATGAAATGGGAGAGCAAATTTGTAAACTCTGTGTGGGTTTCAGAAAAATGAATTTAAGATTTCAAAAATACCCGTTCTGCGTTTCAAATATGGAATATTTGTTTCGCTTTGAACTGTAAATTTATAGAAAACATCGGTTGATTTTTATAGTTTCTCAGAAAAAACAAGTAAAATTTGTGCAAAACAGATAAGGGCGGGTGCGGTTCACCCTCCGCCTGCTGCTCCTTGTGCGGAACAAAAATATCTGTTACACTGAACATGAATACAAAGTTTTTGTACCGTTCTGGTCAAAAGGAGTGTCACACCATGAAATCAGAATCTGCGGAGCTGGTAAGCGGCCTCATCCGCCAATACCGCCGCCTGCGCCTGCTCTACCTGGGTTATCTGGCAGCGGCCGTCCTGGCGCTGGTCTTCTTCTTTGTGGACAAGCGCGTTACCCTGGCGCTGGTGGCGGCCAGCCTGGTCTACCACCTGGTGGTGGTACGGAGGGCGGGGAAGGCCTACCAGCGGGCCTTTGTCCACGCCTGCGGCCAGTGTACCCTGGCCCGGCGCCTCCAGGACGCCCGCCACACCGAAGCGCCCACCTTGGAGGAGGGGGAGCTGCGCCGCGCCCGCCTGATCGCCGCCAACGACGGCAAGGGCTCCGTCCTGGTGCGGGAGGGCGGCTCCGGTACCTACCACGGCCGCCGTGTGCGTCTGGGTGACGCCGGGTTTACCCATTCCTTCTCCATGGAGGGGAAAACCCACCACGAGTTCGTAGTGGGCACCTGGGTGACGGTGGAGCTGGGGAAGGACACCGGGCTGGACTGGCGGCTCATCCACGAGCGGGTGATGATGAAGCCGTCCCGGGACGCCATGCTGCGCCGGGAGAGCGGGCTGCGGCGGGTGGTGGGCTTCGGCCCCGGCTGGATGGAGGACGGCACCTGGTTTGCCCTCCGGCCGGAGGGCAAACCCGACGTGCCCGGTGACGCCTTCCTCGCCGCCCTGCGCCGGCTGTCCGCCGCCACCGACAAGCCCCTGGCCGTCTGCGTCCAGGGAGACCGCCTCCATGTCTTTGTCACCAACCGTATCCTGGGCCAGAAAGTATCCAGCCGCGTCCCGCCGAGCGCCGCCGTGGCCGAGGTGGATTTTCTCCCCGAGCTGGACGGAATTCTCAAGGCCTCGGACGCCCTGGTATAAAACTTCATGCGCCAAGAGTGCACCACGAAAACGGGCAAAGGCTTGTGGCGCATGAAGTTTATGCGCATATGGGCCGTCCAGGCCCATGCGCTTTGATTTCATGGCCGTGCCGCTGAAAGCGGCACATGGCCAA
>OBZV01000629.1_pt1 | contig 19677 bp, 17 predicted proteins | sample 1501581 | NCBI WGS metagenome assembly OBZV01 (sample SAMEA2580257, study PRJEB22360) | human gut metagenome | biome: human gut; feature: human-associated habitat; material: faeces | place: Denmark | collected 2008/2010
CTATTCTAATTTGGTTAAAATAAACAAAATCAAATGTTTTTCAAACACGCTTTAGTGTGCCGGCAAGCTGGTACACAAAAAAAGACAGAAAGGGGAAAAAATGAGTAAGATTTTCAAGAACATGATCCCGTACTGGAAATCGATTCTCGTGATTCTTGTGCTTCTGTTTGTCCAGGCGTGGTGCGACCTGTCGCTCCCGTCGTACACATCCGATATTATTGATGTGGGCATTCAGAACAGTGGTGTTGAGCACGTTACACCGAAACGAATCACAGAGGAAGAATTTCAGACGGCCGAGTTTATCATGACGGATGATGAGGTGGATTTATGGGAAAGCCTCTATACGAAAAAGGACGGCTATTATGAACGGAACAAAGCTTCTGAAAAAGAACTTGATGAAGCAGACGATACACTGACCGTTGCACTGCTGATGAATTACCAGATGGGTGCGATGGAGGAGGATACCTTTAAACAACTCATGGCACAGCAGACCGGTCAGGATGCGTCGGTGTTTGAAAACATGACGATTGAGCAGATCGGCGAGATGATGCATGTGGAGCTGAAGAGCTTCCAACAGGAAAAAGAGGATGACGATGGAAACAAAGTCAAAGTCACCTGTGTGGATGTCCGTCCAATCTTTGCAGCGATGCTCGAGAGCGGACAGATGGATAAAGACACCGTGCTCTCGATGCGCGACAGCATGGAAAAAACGCTTGATACGATGGGAAGCTCCCTGGTAAAATCGATGGGCATTGCGTATGCAGTTTCCGCAGACAAAGCGGCGGGCCTCGATCTAGACCAGATTCAGAAAACGTATCTTCTGACCGCAGGCCTCAAGATGGTCGGCATGGCACTCCTGATGGGTGTGGTAACTGTTCTCGTCGGACTGTTTGCCTCCCGCGTCGGCGCCGGAATCGGCCGCGATCTGCGCGAAAAAGTATTCAAACGGGTTGTCGGATTCTCCAATGTGGAGATGGATCAGTTCTCCACCGCATCGCTGATTACCCGAAGCACGAACGATATCCAGCAGATCCAGATGGTCTCCGTCATGGTACTGCGAATGGTTGCCTACGCACCGATCCTTGGCATCGGCGGTGTGCTGAAAGTCATGAAAACGGGAGCCGGTATGGAATGGATCATTGTTCTTGCGATCATCGTCATTCTCGGCTACGTGATGCTGCTTGTCTCCCTTGCGATGCCGAAATTCAAGCTGATGCAGAAACTGGTCGACAACATCAACCTCGTATCGCGTGAAATCCTGACCGGACTCTCTGTCATCCGTGCGTTCGGAAGAGAGGACAAAGAGGAAGAGCGCTTCGACGGTGCGAATAAGGAACTGACCAAAACAACCCTGTTCACCAACCGCGTCATGACCTTTATGATGCCTGGTATGATGATGATTATGAACGTGCTGACCGTCGGAATCGTATGGGTCGGTGCACATAAAATCGATGCCGGCACGATGCAGGTCGGTGCAATGACTGCATTTATTACCTACGCCATGATGATCGTCATGTCTTTCCTGATGCTGACAATGATGTCAATCATGCTGCCGCGTGCCGCTGTTGCCGCCGGCCGTATCGATGAAGTCATTCAGACAGAATCCTCCATTCAGGATGTCAAAAATCCGGAGCAGCTGGAGGTTCACAACGGAGTTGTCCGCTTCGATCACGTCAACTTCCGTTATCCGGGCGCCGAGGAGGATGTGCTGCATGACATCGACTTCGTTGCCGAGCCTGGCAAGACGACAGCGATCATCGGAAGCACCGGCTGCGGTAAATCGACGCTGGTCAACCTGATCCCACGTCTCTATGATGTGACGGGCGGAAAGATTACGCTCGATGGAAAAGATATTCGAAACATTACGATGAAGGATCTGCGCGATGAGATCGGTTTCGTGCCGCAGAAAGGTGTGCTGTTCTCGGGAACGATCGCATCCAACCTGCGCTTCGGAAAAGACGATGCGACGGATGCGGAGATCGAAAAGGCAGCCGCAATTGCGCAGGCAACCGAGTTTATCGAGGCAAAAGATGACAAATACGAAACCGCGATTGCACAGGGCGGAACGAACGTATCCGGCGGACAGAAACAGCGTCTGGCGATTGCGCGTGCGATTGCAAAAGACCCGAAAATCTTTATTTTCGACGACAGTTTTTCTGCACTTGACCTGAAAACGGATGCGGCGCTTCGAAAAGCACTGGCGGAGAATGTCAAAGACAGCACCGTGATCATCGTGGCACAGCGGATCAGCACGATTCTCCATGCGGAGCAGATTCTGGTGCTCGATGACGGAAAAGTAGTCGGAAAAGGTACGCATGAGGAATTGCTGAGAAGCTGCGAGGTTTACCAGGAGATTGCGAAATCTCAGCTGTCAGAGAAAGAGCTTGGACTGAAGGAAAGTGAGGTGGCTGACCATGAGTAATGAAATGAACCAGCAGCCGCGCAAAAGAGGACCGATGGGACGGATGGGCCGCGGCATGCAGCCGGGCGAGAAGCCGAAAGATCTGAAAAAATCGATCAAACAGCTCGCCCAGTACATCGGAAAATATAAAATTGCGATTTTTATCGTTATGATCTGTGCCGCATGCTCGACGGTGTTCAACGTTGCCGGACCAAAGATTCTCGGAAAAGCTACGACCGCACTGTCCGAGGGACTGATGGAAAAGATCCGGGGCACAGGAAGCATTGATTTTGCAAGAATCGGAACGATTCTGCTGTTTGTACTTGGCCTGTATCTGATGAGCGCCCTGTTCAGCTTCATCCAGGGCTGGATTATGACCGGCGTTACCCAGAAGGTATGCTATCGTCTCCGGAAGGAAATCTCGGAGAAAATCAACCGCATGCCGATGAAATATTTTGAGAGCCGCACCTATGGCGAAGTGCTCTCACGTATTACCAACGATGTCGACACACTGGGTCAGGGACTGAACCAGAGCATTACCACAATCATCACATCCGTGGCAACGCTGGTCGGCGTTCTGATCATGATGCTGAGTATCTCTCCGCTGATGACGCTGATCGCACTTGTGATCCTGCCAATTTCTATGGGGCTGATCGGACTGGTGACGAAGAAATCCCAGAAATTCTTCCGTGACCAGCAGGAATATCTGGGTCACATCAATGGACAGGTTGAGGAGGTTTACGGCGGCCATCTCGTCATCAAGGCATTCAACCGCGAGAGGGATACGATCGAAGAGTTTGAAAAAACCAACAATATTCTTTACGATTCCGCATGGAAATCCCAGTTTTTATCCGGTATGATGCAGCCGATTATGATGTTTGTCGGAAATTTAGGCTACGCCTGCGTGGCATTGACCGGCGGACTTCTGGCGATCAAAAACGTGATCACGATCGGTGATATCCAGGCATTTATCCAGTATGTGAAAAACTTTACCCAGCCGATCCAGCAGATTGCGCAGGTTATCAACATGGTACAGTCGATGTCGGCGGCATCCGAGCGTGTCTTTGAATTCCTGAACGAGGAAGAGGAAGACCAGATTGTCGAGAATCCGGCAGCAATCGAGACTGTGACAGGAGAAGTCACCTTCGACCACGTACATTTCGGCTACAACCCGGAGCAGATCATCATCAACGATTTCAGCGCCAAAGTAAAACCGGGCCAGAAAACCGCGATCGTCGGCCCGACCGGAGCCGGAAAGACGACGATGGTCAAACTGCTGATGCGCTTCTACGATGTCAACAGCGGAGCCATTCTGCTGAACGACCACAACATCAAAGACTTCAACCGCAGAGAGCTGCGCGATGCCTTTGGTATGGTCCTGCAGGATACGTGGCTGTTCAAGGGAACCATCATGGAAAACATCCGCTACGGCCGGCTCGATGCGACAGATGAGGAAGTCATCGCAGCAGCAAAAGCCGCAAGAGCCCACCACTTCATCCAGACCCTGCCGGGCGGCTATCAGATGGAACTGAATGAAGATGCCAGCAATGTGTCGCAGGGACAGAAACAGCTGCTGACGATTGCACGCGCAATCCTTGCTGACAACAAGATTCTGATCCTCGATGAGGCAACCTCATCCGTCGACACCAGAACTGAAATCGAGATCCAGAAAGCCATGGATAACCTGATGAAGGGCAGAACAAGCTTCGTCATCGCCCACCGGCTGTCCACGATTCGTGATGCGGATCTGATTCTTGTCATGAAGGACGGAGATATCATCGAGCAGGGCAACCATGAAGAGCTGCTTGCGAAGAATGGGTTCTATGCAAACCTTTACAATTCGCAATTTGAGGATGTCGTGGCGTAACATACAGCAATTCTATTTAAGAAGAAAGAGATTCCTGAAAACGGGAGTCTCTTTTTTGGGGAACAATTATGTAAAGAAAAATTTCATGAGTTTTCACCAAATTTTGCCGGAGATTTTTGGAATGCAGCCAGGTGTATTTCATGGTATGATAGTAGCAATATTTTCAAAAGAGAGGTATTGAATGGCAAAACTTGAAATTGTAAAGGACAGCGAGGGGAATAAGATCGTACTGATTCCAGAAATTCTATTTTTTAATAAACAGAACATTGAATGGGAATTAGTGGAACAATATTTGGAAAAGTATGTGGGAGAAATTGTGGAAATAGCCGAAACAAGAGAAGTCGTTTATATTGGGAAAAATTTCCAGATGAATATAGCGGCTCTTTGTATACAAGAAAATCCAAAGGTGCCAGAGCCAAAGCAAAAGCTAATGCGGCACAGGGGATAATGGAAATGATTGAGATTGCAGCACAAAAGGTATTCTGTGAGAATCGAAAAGAAAAACATTCACAGGATGCACAGAAAGGCTGGTATTATTATCATACAAGATTTGCATTACCATTGTATAACAATAAAAATAAAACGGAAGAATATAACGTTTATACAGCATGTCTGGTAATTAACTGCGCATCGAATGGAAAATTGTACTTATATGATATTGTAGATATAAAAAAAGAAGCGAGTAACCCACTCAAGACTGAAAACAGCCAAGTGGTACAAAACCGCTTCTTTTAGTATAATATCATTTAGAATGAAATAAGTCAACTCAAAATATTGAGCTGTTCTTGGAATCATAATTCGAGAAAGAATCCATACATTTCAGCATCTGCATCAGTCAAAATGATTCGGGTGCTGTTTTACGTTGCGGCTTATCCCAAATACTGCGGGTTATCCCAGATTGCTTGAGGTAAAAGAAAAAATTTGGTATGCTGTTGAGAAGTAGAATCTTCGATAAGAAGAGTATGGGGGAAAATAATGAATTTAATTTTATGCGATGATGATAAAGTGTTTTTAAATAAACTGGAAATCAGAATTCGAGGTTTAAGTCAGAAACATAAGATTGCAGTGAAAATGGAGTGCTACGTATCTGCGAAGGAGATGCTGGAAGGAATCAAAAATCTTGATGAGATTTCTGTTTTTTTTATTGATATCGATATGCCGGAAGTGAATGGATTTGAGGTTGCATCGTATCTGAAAAAGTGGAACAGGGAATGTTGTATTGTGTTTGTATCGAATAAGGATGATCTGGTGTTTCAGTCATTGGTGTATCATCCATTCTTTTTTATCCGCAAGGCACATCTGGACGAGGAATTGGAGCCGCAGTTGCTGGAACTGCAGAAAAAGGCAGGAAAGAAAGTTCCGCAAATAGAACTGCAGACAGGGCGTCAGAGTGTAAAACTTGCATTGCGTGATATCTGGTTTGTGGAGAGCGAGAAGAACTATCTGCTTTTTTATCGGGAAAAAGATACGAGGGACGAGGCGATTCGTGTAAGAATGAAAATGTCAGAAGCGGAGAAAAAACTGGAAGCGCATAAATTTGTAAGGACACATAAAGGATATTTGGTTAACATGAACTATGTATATCGGTTGCGCGAAAAAGAACTTCTGCTATTGAACGGGAAAAGCATTCCTGTCAGCAGAAATTATCTGAATCAGGTTCGAATGAAAATTATGGGAGTGGTGATGGAATGAGTGCAACATTTTGGAAGGTTTTTGAACTTGCAATTTCTGTTTTGGAAAATATGCTTCTGCTGGGGTTTTGTATGGATTTCATGCAGCAGCGGCCGAAAGGAAAACGGGGGAAATTTTTATGGTTGTTCGCGGTGCTGGTCGGAATGATTTTTCCGGCGCTGGAAAAGTATCCGGCGATTTATGATCGATGGGAATTATGGCTTACATTGCTCTGGCTGTTTGGATATCTGGCAGTGAGTACGCGGGGCAGTATTCTTCGAAAAATCATTGCTGCAGTAGTTGCGAGGGAATTAACGACGTTTGTGAATACAGCAGTTCTTTTTGGATGCAGTTTACTTCTACAAGAGAGTGTAGCATCTTTTATTCAACAACAGGATATCGCGAGAATTGCTACTGTTCTTTTGACGAAAATCTTATATTTTTTTGTGGGCAAAATTTTAAACGGCCTTCTTTTTGAAAGAAAAAATCTGGTGAATTGGCAGTGGATTGTTATAGGATGCAGTCTTGTATTTTCAACCGTTGCGGGAAAGACATTGATTACCTTGTCCAGAGATTTTTCGGGAATCCAGATGCAGGAACAGAAATTAATGCTGCTGTGCGTGTCCTGTATCTGGCTGATGTGCTTGATTATGTACTTTGTAGTACAGCAAATGAGCAAAGATAATCAGACAAAGCTAGAATATGAACTGATGAAAGAAAAAGAGAAATATTCAAAGGAAAGTATGGAAATTATTAAAAGAAGTAATGAAGAATTACGAGAATTTAAACATGATTTGAAAAATTATCTTTTACCTCTGCAAGAGGCAATGGAGACCATGCCGCAGTCGGAAATGGCAAAGGTATGGGAAAAAATTAATCAGAAAATTGAAGATGTACAGACATTGATTCAGACCGGAAACAGTTATGTGGATTCTATGATTAATACAAAAATTACTCTTGCGAGAAGTGAAAAAGTAGATGTGAAGTGTACGATTTTGAGCAAAATGGAAGGAATTGATGATTTGGAGTTTTGTTCTGTGTTTGGAAATCTCATGGATAATGCGATTGAAGCAGAGCGGAAAGTTACAGAGAAGAAAGAAATTATAATTTTTGTAGAGGAAAAAATGGGATATCTTCGGTTGGAGATTCAAAATAAAATAGAGAAATCTGTTTTAAATGAAAATTCAAGTTTGAATACGACGAAGAAAGATACAAGCAGCCATGGGATTGGGCACAAAAGTATAAAACGGACGATGCAAAAGGTAGGTGGCGCGTTAAAGTATTATGAGACAGGAGATTTGTTTTGCGCAGAGGCAGTGTTTCCGATAAAATAAGATAAAACGTAATAAAAAAGACTTTGTTTGTATGAAGGAAGCAAAAAGAATGCGGATTTCAAAGAACAAGGTCTTATATTTTTTGCTATCTGTACCGATTATCCCAGATAGAGCATGATATCCCAGATCCGTTGACGATGGAGAAAATTTTCGTTATGCTTCGAGTAACAGAAGAGAAAGAACGAAATTTTGAAAAGAGGGGATATATGGGAAAGAAAGTGTTGGGAGTTCTGACGATATTGTTGATTCTTACGGGTTGTCAGAATATGGGGAATGAGGCAGAAAATTTGCAGCAGGTAGAAAAACAGGAAAATGGAGAAGAACGGAATAGTTCTATCAGCAATGATGAAACGGAGACAAATGTGACACATGAAAAGGATCAGGAATTAAGCAATGGTGAGCACATCCGTTTTCAGCTTGGCAGCCAGGCAAAAATTGATGCGGTTGTTGACATGCCGGACAAAAAATGGAACGAGTTTGAAAAATGTATGATAGAAGTGGATGGATTTCAAGGAGAAAGTGTGTTCAATAAAATACTTGGGAAACTTCCGGAAAGTGGATTGGAAACAAGAAAAGGAGACATGGGAGAGCCAGATGTTTGTTATTCGTATGAGGGAATACTTGGCGAACAATTAAAAAATCAAAAAGGAACGGTGTCTGTCAGCAATATATTAGGAGTGGAAACGGAAGAAGGAAAAAAAGTTTATTATAATTTACCTGTTGAATATATTACATCAGCCTATGGTGAAGGGATTTTGGTCAGAGACAATGAGCAGAAAATTTCATTGGAAGACGAAGAAAAGCTGATAGAGGAAGGAAAAGAGTTTGTTAGATGGATTGGAGACTGGGAAAAAGTTGAATTGACCAGTAAATACAGTTTTTCGTATGAACAGATGGAAAAACAGCAGGAATTAATGGAACAGGCAATCGAGAATGGAGAATTGCTAAAGCCTCAGAAGATTCAGAAATATGAGTGGTCAAAAGCAGATGATTGTTTCCTGGTGTTTTTTCAGGGTTATCTGAACGGGGTTCCTGTATTATGCAATGAAATTAACCGGCAGGATGATCTTTATATTCCGTCATCTAAAATACAGGCTGTTATAACGGAGGGCGGGATTCAATATCTTCAAGCAGTTAATCACTATGCTATCCGGGAAAAGGAACCGGTATCTCTTGCGGAAAAAGATATTATCTTGGAAACGCTGAGAAATAAGTATGATTTGGCAATTGCCGAGCCGATTACACTGGATCAGATGAAACTGATTTATTACCCGATGACAACGGGAAGAAATGAAACGGGGCATTGGATGTGCGATATGATTCCTGCGTGGCAGTTTCGATTTATAGAAGATGAGATCGAACAGTATGTTTACATCAATGCACTGGATGGACGGGAAATTGCAGGGTGAGTTTGTCTGAGCTTTATGACTTACTCAAAGAATAAATTATTTTTGTGAAAGATGTGGCTCCGGGCTAGGCGGGGTCACATCTTTTATAGAGAAGAAGAGAAGTTTCGAGAGAGGGAATGTACTAACCGGTAAAACCATCTCGAAAATCAAAACAGAAAGAAGGTGATCTTTCATGAGTTTTTTTCGGATGATAAAAATGGATTTTAAAAGAATGTTTTTATCAGGAAAATTTTATTTTGCCATCGCAGGTGCGATGCTGGTTACCGTGTTGAACATCAGTCAGGAAGCAATGCAGAGCCGGTGGAATGCATCGGTATATTACCTGGTTGTCAGCAGTCATGGTGTGGGGGCATTTTTTGAAGTGCTTTCTGTGCTGGCTGTGCTGCCGTTTGCGCTGAGCTATTGGGAAGACAGCAGAAATGGCTATCTTAGATGCATTGAGACACGCATAGGGAGAACAGCATATTGCTGGTCGCATCTGGTGGTTGCCTTTTTCGGCTCTGTGATCAGTATTTTTCTGGGAATGGCAGTTGTTTATGGCGTTTTGGCATTAAAAATACCGTGGATAAAAAAAGAAGAGCTTGAAACATTAACAGGCGGTTTAAGCTATGGAAATGGACTCGTTCTGCCGTTTTACCTTGCCGCAAGATTTGGAGTTGAGGCTGTCAAATATGCATTTATGGCAGTTTTTGCGCTTATGATATCAGGGAAAATAAAAAATCTGTTCGTGCTGGTCAGCACACCGGCTCTTTTCTATTATGCTAGCCAGCTTGTAGCAGAAGCGCTGCAGCTGCCGGGCCAGATGAGGTGGTACCAGCTCCATGGGGGAAGTATACGGAATTTTAAAGACTTTTTTGTGATAGCCGGTTATTTCCTTATTCTTACAGGGATGGAAGGTGTAATTTTCGTGCGAGTGGTAAAGAGGAGGGCGCAGAATGGATAGAATACGGATGAGCCTTCGGGTATGTCAGATACGTTTGCGGAAAACATTCACAACACCACGGTTTTATGTTGCGCTGTTGTGGATTGCGATCCTTTTTCATGTAATGACGGTGGGTATTCGAGGCTTCTGCGAGCAGACCGGAGTTGATGTGACTTTTTGGATGCTGCCGTTTATGACCAGATATAATGGAGACCAGATTATCATTGTTCTTGGGGCTCTGCTGCTTTTCTGTGATGCTCCGTTTCTGGAACCGAACAGCGGGTGGCAGATTTTGCGGGCCGGGCGGAAAAGCTGGTTTTGGGGAAACATGCTGTACATTGTGGTTGTTTCCTTTTTTTACACCATATGCTTAAGTATGATTCCGGTACTGCTTGTGTTTCCGAATGTAGGGTGGGAAACCGGATGGGGGAAGGTGATCAGTACGCTGGCTCAGACGAATGCGGCATATACCTTTGACCAGGAACCGTTGGATTATCTGATCCTTTCGAGATTTTCGCCGCAGGAGGCCATGGGGCTCACAATGCTTGCGATCTGGTGCCTGTCGGTTATGACAGGCGTTGTGAGTTATGCAGGAAATTTTCTGGTACACAGAGGATTTGGAATCGTCATCAACTGCGGCATCGCACTCACCGCGCTTCTGCTGAGCAAATTTTCCAGCATCACAATCGGCTATTACTGCGCGCCGCCGCTTTGGATGAATATTGCAAGCTACAAGTGGCAGGGGTATGGAAACGGGCCGTCGATAGCATATGTTTACAGTGTCTTTGCAATTGTCATCGGCGCATGCACGATCCTTTCGTATCTCGGGATCCGGAAAAAGGATCTGAACTTTGTGGAGGAAATCTGAAAGAATGGAAGAAAAGATAAGAATAGAAAACGTGACAAAAAAGTTTGGCAGCTATGCGGCGCTGGACGGGATCAGCCTGAGCTTTGAAAAAGGAAAAATTCACGGAATGATCGGAAGAAACGGAAGCGGCAAGACGGTTCTGTTCAAATGCATCTGCGGATTTCTCCGGGTGGACGATGGCGCGGTTTTTGTGGATGGAAAGCAGATCGGGAAAGAGATCGAAGCGCCGGAGAGTATTGGCGCCATCATCGAGACGCCGGGTTTTCTTCCGGGCTACAGCGCCAGACAGAATCTGCAGTTTCTTGCCGGCATCCGCAGGAAGACCGGAAAAAAAGAGATCGATGAGGCTATCCGAAAAGTCGGGCTGGATCCGGAAGCGAAGAAGCATGTCGGTAAATATTCCCTCGGTATGCGCCAGCGCCTCGGCATTGCACAGGCGATTATGGAAGAACCTTCTCTTCTGATCCTAGACGAACCGATGAACGGTCTCGACAACCAGGGCGTGCAGGAGATGCGGCAGCTGTTTTTGAAACTGAAAGACGAAGGAAAAACGATTCTTCTGGCCAGCCACAACCGGGAAGACATCGCAGCACTGTGCGATACGACGGTGGAGATTGACAGAGGAAAGATTGTAGGCTGACGGAAAAAAGTTGCTCGTTTTTGGTGAATCTCATTGTCTTCCGGTGAAGCAGAGAATATAATAAAAACATAGAGAAGATCGAATCTTACGCTATTTGGTGTAGGATGGAGACAGGGAAAACAAAAAAAGATTACGAAAACGAGGACATGAACAATGGCAGACAGACACACAACAGAAAAATTGCTGGAGGGCGAACGCCTTTCCGGAAAGGTGACACTTTTTGCAAAAGTAACGATTTTACCGGGTGATGAGCTTCCGTATCATGAGCATCATGGGGAGACAGAAGCGTATCACATCCTGTCCGGTGCGGGTATGTATCAGGATAACGACAAAACCTACCCGGTGCAGGCGGGCATGACGACGTTCTGCGAGGACGGCAGCGGCCATGCGGTTTCCTGCGCAGGGGAAGAACCGCTCGTGTTTCTGGCGATGATTCAGAAAAAAGTAGAATAAGCAGGTACGGATATGAGCAGAAAGAAAAAGCCCAGAATGGAATACCGCTATTACGAAGTGCCGGAAAAATGCCCGGTGCTGGTGCTGCAGGGAGAAAAATGGTTGCAGAATTATGGGTACCAGATTGATTATCTGCATTTTCATAACCTGATGGAGATCGTTTTCTGCTATTACGGTGAGGGAACGATTGTTTTGGAAGATGAGGAACTGCCGTATCATGGCGGTATGTTTACGGTGGTGCCGAAAAACTTTCCGCATACAACAAACTCAAAAGAAAACAGTGTATGTTCCTGGGCATGGGTGTTTGTGGATGTGGAAGGATTTATTACAGAGCTGTATAAGGGCAATATGCGCATGGCACAAAAGCTGATTGCGCGTATTAACCAGAAGGCCCATTTTGTGAAAAATGAGGAAAGGCCGGAGGTCGCGGAGATGATCAAACTGATCATTAAATGCATGGGTGAAAAACGGGAATTTTATCTCGAGGAAGTGAAAGGACTGACCAGAGCGCTTCTGATGCAGATTGCCAGATGGAATGAAAGGGACGAGGAGCAGGAAAAGAATTCTATTGTAGATGATGCCAGTATCGCTCTGATTCTGCCTGCGCTGGATTATATTGGAGAAAATTATAAAGAGATTCTTCGAATTGAGGAGCTGGCAGAGGTATGTCATATCAGCGAAACACATCTGCGCCGTATTTTTCAGGAATCCATGCGGATGACGCCGGTTGAGTACATTAACTGGGTCCGGATCCGGGCGGCATGTAAGGAACTGCGGAAAACAAATATTTCTGTAAATGAGATTGCAATGCGAAGCGGATTCACAACAATTTCTACATTTAACCGTAATTTCCGCCGGATTCTTGGTGTATCTCCACAGCAGTGGCGAAGTGCACCGGAACATTATGAACGAAAATTGTTGAATTTTGATATAAAAACACAGGAAGGATGGTGATGTCCGTCAAAATGCCTATAAATGGTTGAAAATGCATAGTATAGAGTTAAAAATGCGCACAAACGACGGGAAAATATGTTATACTTTGTACATGTTGAGGGAATAAAAACATAAAAAATGTACAAAACAACCAAAAAATTTCTGCGCTGTAAAAAGTGCGGAGGTTCCGGTTGTAAAATAACATCTTAAGGAGGATGTGCAATATGAAAAGAAAAATTGTATCAATCGTAATGGCATCAGCAATGGTATTTGGACTGGCTGCATGTGGTTCCAGCGGAGGAACTACAACAAGTTCCAGCAACGGCGGAAACGATGCATCAGCAGCAAGTGAAACCACTGCAAAATCAGAGAGCAGCGACGTAGTAGAGGGCAGCTCTGATGATGACAACACCTTAACCGTATGGACCTGGGACCCGAACTTCAACGTTTACGCGATCAAGAAAGCAGCTGAAATTTATGCACAGGATCACGAAGGATTCAAAGTAGAAGTCAGCGAAGTACAGTCCGACGACATTGAAACCCGTCTGACCACAGCAGTTTCCGCAGGAGACTTAAGCACTCTGCCGGATATCTTCCTGATGCAGGATAACTCCTTCCAGAAATATGCAACCAACTATCCGGACATCTTCACCGATCTGACCGATTCCGGAATTGATTTCAGCGAATTCTCATCCGCAAAAGTTGCTTACTCTACTCTGGATGGGAAGAACTACGGAATTCCGTTCGACAATGGTGCCGTTATCGAGTGCCTGCGTACTGATATGCTGGAGCAGGCAGGCTTCACCGTAGATGATTTCACAGATATCACCTGGAATGACTTTATGGAGAAAGCAAAAGTTGTCAAAGAGAAAACAGGCCAGCCGATCCTGACATCTCAGGCCGGATCTCCGGACCTTGTTATGGAAATGCTGCAGTCCTGCGGTGAGTCCCTTTTCAACGAAGATGGATCTGTCAACATCGTAGACAACAAAGCACTGAAACCAATCCTTGAGATTTACAGCCAGATGGTAAAAGATGGCACTCTTGTAGAGGTTACTGACTGGGATCAGTACATCGCATCCATCAACAACGGAACTACAGCAGGCGTTATCAACGGATGCTGGATCATGGCTTCCATCACAGCAAATGAAGATCAGTCCGGCAAATGGGCAATCACCAATATGCCGAAACTGGACGGCGTTGACGGAGCAACCAACTACTCCAACAACGGTGGTTCTTCCTGGGCAATTTCTTCCAACTGCAAAAAACAGGATCTTGCCATTGACTTTATGAAATCTACCTTCGCAGGCAGCACAGCTCTTTACGATGATATCATCGCAAAAGGCGCTCTGGCAACCTGGGCACCGGCAGGAGATTCCGAAGCATATGCACAGCCAGTTGCATTCTTCAGCGATGACCCGGTTTACGCAAAGATCGTTGATTTCGCAACCAAGACTCCATCCAACATCACTGGAGCATTCTACTACGATGCACGTGATGCTGTCGGAACCGCACTTTCCAATATCATCCAGACAGGAGCAGATATGGACAGCGAACTTCAGACCGCACAGGAAACTGTAGAGTTCAACATGGGTGGCTGATATCCTGCAATACATAAAAAAGTAGGACGATAAGAAACGGGTCTGCTTCCTGGACAGACAGAAGCAGGCCCGTTCTGTATCTATGCGGTGTGTGTTTGAAAAATGATTTCTGCAGGAGAACATGAAATGTTGTCTGCAAAAAGATTTTTTCAAACACACGCCAGGTAAAAAAAGAAAGGAAGATTCCATGAGCAGTCAGAAGAAAAAAGGAATGAACTTGGAAAGAAAACAGAATCTTACCGGCTGGGCTTTCCTGATGCCGGCAACGATCCTGATCGCATGGATGAGCTTTTATCCGATGATTCAGGCATTCATCCTGTCTTTACAGACAGGTATGGGCATCAACCTAAAATTCAACGGATTTGCAAACTATGCCCGTATTTTAAAAGACCCGACCTTTAAACAGACCTTAAGCAACACCTTCTTTTATCTGATTATTCAGGTGCCGATCATGCTGATCCTCGGCCTGATGTTTGCTTCCATGCTGAACAACAAAGATCTGCGTTTTAAGGGGCTGTTCCGTACCTGCATTTTCCTGCCGTGCGCAACATCTCTCGTATCTTACGCGATGATCTTCCGTTCCCTGTTTGCAAATGACGGTTTTATCAACACCGTTCTCCGCGGCCTCGGCATGAACCCGATCATGTGGTTCTCCAATGCGTGGACAGCCCGTGCGGTTATCATCATCGCCCTGATCTGGAGATGGACCGGATACAACATGGTCTTCTATCTCTCCGGTATGCAGAACATTGAATATTCGATCTACGAAGCAGCCAAAATCGACGGCGCAAGCCCGCTGCAGACTTTCTTCAAGATCACCGTTCCACTGTTAAAACCGATGATTCTGCTGACCACAATTACTTCTACCAACGGTACTCTGCAGCTGTTCGATGAGTCCCTGAACCTGACAAACGGAGGTCCTGGAAAATCAACCATGACCATGTCTCATTATATTTACAATATGTCCTTTGTACAGAGCCCGAACTTTGGCTATGCGGCAGCAATGTCCATCCTGATCCTGATCATGGTAGCCATTCTGGCACTGCTTCAGATGAAAGTAGGTGACGAGCGATAATGGGAAAAGCAAAGAAATTTTTCATGTATCTGATTTTAACGGTAGCGTCGATCCTTTCTGTTTTTCCGCTGTACTATATGTTCTGCGCGTCTACAAACAGAAGTATTGATGTCATTGCCGGAAAACTGATTCCGGGTACGTATCTGATTGACAACTTTAAAGCGCTGATTGCGCAGCAGAACCTGCGCCTTGCACTGTGCAACTCCTTCCGGAATGCGACGGTGCTGACCATTCTCTGTCTTCTGGTCTGCTCGATCGCCGGTTATGGATTTGAGATCTATCATGATAAAGCAAAAGATGCGGTATTTACCGTACTTCTGACTGCGATGATGATTCCGTTCGCAGCCATCATGATCCCAATGTTCCGTATGTTTTCCCAGCTAAAGATGGTCAACACGATGGCAGCTTTCATGCTTCCTTCGATTTCAACACCGTTCATGATCATGATGTTCCGCCAGGCTTCCCGTTCCTTCCCGCACGATATCATCGAAGCGGCAAGACTCGATGGCTTAAGCGAGACAGGAATTTTCTTTCGTATGTATATGCCGACCATGAAATCGACGTATGCGGCAGCAACAATCATCACCTTTATGAACGCATGGAACAACTACCTGTGGCCGAAGGTTATCTTACAGAACAATGAATCCATCACCATGCCGATGCTGGTAGCGAACCTGCTCGGCGGCTACACTGTAGATTATGGTGTGCTGATGCTCGGCGTATTTATCTGTACGATCCCGACAGCAATTATTTTCTTCTGCTTCCAGAAGAGCTTCACAGAAGGTATCACAGGTGCCGTAAAATAAGAAAAAGAATCGAACAGAAAAGGTGGATATTTGGATGAATATCCACCTTTTTTTCAAAAGATCAAAAAGAACAAAATTCCAGAAGGAGGAAAATAAAAATGGGTGTATTTCAGTATGAAAAAGTGAAGGACCCGACGTACTATGGAGAAAACCGGGTGGCGGCGCATTCCGATCACAGATATTATGGATCGGTGGAAGAAATGGAGCAGCATGTGGAAAACTTCCGTCACAGTCTGAACGGACTGTGGAAATTCCATTACGCAAAGAACTACGAGAGCACGATTCCGGGATTCGAGACACCGGAGTATGACTGCACAAAATGGGACGATATCCGCGTGCCGGCACATATCCAGATGGAGGGATATGACGCACCGCAGTATGCCAATGTGCAGTACCCATGGGAAGGAAGAGAAGAGATCCAGCCGGGCGAGATTCCGGAGCGGTTCAATCCGACGGCTTCCTATGTGAAATATTTTGAAGTGCCGGAGCAGATGAAAGGAAAACGGCTTTTTGTTTCCTTCCAGGGAGCAGAGAGCGGTATTGCCGTATGGCTGAACGGAACGTTCCTTGGCTACAGCGAGGATACGTTTACTCCGTCCGAGTTTGAACTGACCCCGTATCTGAAAGAGGGCGAAAATAAACTGGCTGCGCAGGTTTTCAAATGGACGAGCGGAAGCTGGTGCGAGGATCAGGATTTCTTCCGTTTCTCCGGTATTTACCGTGATGTGTATCTGTACACGATTCCGGAGGTTCACGTTTCGGATCTGAAAGTACAGACGCTGCTGGATGATACGTTTACGAAGGCAGATCTGGTCATTGATACGAAAATGATCGGAACAGGAAAGGTAAAAATTACCCTGTTAAAAGACGGAACGGCACTGCAGAGCACCGAAGGTGTGCTGGATGGGGAAACACAGTTTGTTCTGAAAGTCGATCACCCGGAACTGTGGTCCGCAGAGACACCGGTGCTGTATGATCTTCTGCTGGAAGTCACCGCAGAGGATGGAACGGTGCAGGAACTGATTCCGCAGAGAGTCGGATTCCGCCGCTTTGAGATGAAAGACCACATCATGATGCTGAATGGAAAGCGGGTTGTCTTTAAAGGCGTCAACCGCCACGAGTTCAGCTCCGTATTCGGCCGTGTCGTTTCGAGAGAAGAGCTGATCAAAGACCTGACGACGATGAAACAGAACAACATCAATGCAATCCGTACCTGCCATTACCCGGATGCGGTCGGCATTTATGATCTGTGCGATGAATACGGTCTTTACATGATCGCGGAGTGCAACATGGAGTCCCATGGAACGAGAGATACGGATGCGGTACGAAGCGGAGATTTCTCCGGTGTTGTACCATGCGACCGCCCGGAGTGGATGGACTGTATGCTCGACCGTGTCAATTCGATGTATCAGAGAGACAAAAACCATCCGGCGATTCTGATCTGGTCCTGCGGAAATGAATCGTTTGGCGGAAAAGTTATTTTTGAAATGTCCCAGTTATACCGGAAAATGGACCCGACCCGTCTCGTTCATTATGAAGGAGTTAATGACGACCGCAGATACAACGACACCAGCGATATGGAAAGCCGGATGTACACCACCGTCAATGAAATCCGTGAATTCTTGTCGAAAGACAGAAGAAAACCGTATGTCTGCTGTGAGTATGCACATGCGATGGGAAATTCCTGCGGCGCCATGAAGAAATATATGGATCTTGCCGAGGAAGAACCGCTGTTCCAGGGCGGCTTTATCTGGGATTATATCGACCAGTCAATCTACAAAAAAGACCGCTACGGAAAAGAGTTCCAGGCGTACGGCGGAGACTTTGATGATCATCCATGCGATTACAATTTCAGCGGAAATGGTATTGTATACGGCGGCGAGCGCGATGCTTCCCCGAAGATGCAGGAAGTAAAATTCTGCTATCAGAACATTGCTGTGGATGTACAGAAAGACAAAGCAGTTGTAAAAAATAAGAACCTGTTTGTGAATACCGATGCGTTTGACTGCGTGGTAATTCTCGAAAAAGAAGGAAAGAAACTGAAAGAAGTGCCGATGGAAATTTCCGTGGAGCCGCTTTCCGAAAAAACAGTGGAGCTTCCGATTGCCGTACAGACCCTTCCGGGCGAGTATGCGGTGACCGTTTCCTTCCGCCTGAAAGAAGATACCATATGGGGCAAGCGCGGCCATGAAGTTGCATTCGGACAGGGTGTTTATGAAGTGGAAGCACCGGCGAAAGCAGAAAAACCGGCGAAATTTGAAGTGATCCGTTCCAACCATGATTTTGGTGTGCGCGGCGAAAATTTTGATGTGATGTTCTCCGATCTGAACGGCGGACTCGTATCGTACCGTTACGGCGGCGTTGAGATGATCAAAATGATTCCGAAACCGAACTTCTGGCGTGCGCCGATCGACAATGACTGCGGAAGCCTGATGCCGATGCGTTACAGCCAGTGGAAGATTGCTTCAATGTATCTGTCCCACAAATATCCGAACGGCAGCCATTATCCGGGACTGTATGCGCCGGAAATCGAAGTACACGAGGACTGCGCAGAAGTCAGCTACCGCTATGTAATGCCGACCACACCGGCGAGCGAGTGCCGTCTGACCTACCGTGTCTTCGGCGATGGAAGCATTCAGACGACGCTGACGTATGATCCGGTGAAAGAGCTCGGCGATATGCCGGAATTCGGCGTGATGTTCAAACTGGATGCCGATTATGACAACGTTACCTGGTACGGCATGGGACCGGAGGAGACGTATGTGGACCGCTGTGCCGGAGCAAAGCTCGGTGTTTATAAGAATAAAGTCGAAGATAATATGGCGAAATATCTCGTTCCGCAGGAGTGCGGCAACAAGGTTGGTGTACGCTGGGCAACCGTGACGAACCGCAAGGGCCGCGGTATGATGTTCAGCGGCGACAAGATGGAATTTTCCGCACTGCCGTACACACCGCACGAGCTGGAAAATGCGATGCATCCGTATGAACTGCCGCAGGTACATTACACCGTTGTGCGCGTGGCAAAACAGCAGATGGGTGTTGGCGGAGACGACAGCTGGGGTGCACAGACCCATCCGGAGTACCTGATTCCGATTGATAAAAAACTGGAGTTTACCTTTACGTTTAAGGGAATCTGATGCGTTCAGCCCATTCTGTCCGTGGACAGGATGGGCTGTCTGCGAAAGAAAAGGAGACAAAAGCAGATGGGGAAAGAAGTAAATTTTGGAAAGCTCCTGCACGGGGGCGATTATAACCCGGAACAGTGGCTGGATTACCCGGAGATTCTGGAACAGGATCTGGCGTATTTCAAGAAAGCCAGAATCAACGAGGTTTCGCTTGGCATGTTTTCCTGGGCATTTTTAGAGCCGGAGGAAGGAGTTTTCCGTCTGGAATGGTTAAAAGAGGTGATTGACCGCCTGTATGAAAACGAAATTGTGGTCATGCTTTCCACGCCGACGGCGGCAAGACCGCGCTGGATGGCGGAAAAATACCCGGAGGTGCTCCGTGTCAATGCAGCGAGAGAACGGAATCTGTACGGGGAGCGCCATAATCACTGCTATACCTCACCGGTTTACCGGGAAAAAACGAGAATCATCAATACGAAGCTGGCGGAAATGTTCAAAGACCACCCTAGAGCGTGTCTGAAAATTAAAAATTGCACAAAACATATGTTTTTATGCCCTTTTTCATGATAAAA
>OBZV01000647.1_pt1 | contig 18831 bp, 16 predicted proteins | sample 1501581 | NCBI WGS metagenome assembly OBZV01 (sample SAMEA2580257, study PRJEB22360) | human gut metagenome | biome: human gut; feature: human-associated habitat; material: faeces | place: Denmark | collected 2008/2010
GTGAGGCATATCCGGGAGATGTTTTCTATCTCCATTCCAGATTACTGGAGCGTTCCAGCCGTCTTTCTGACAAGTTAGGAGGCGGTTCTATCACTGCGCTTCCTATTATTGAAACACAGGCGGGAGATGTATCTGCCTACATTCCTACCAATGTAATATCTATTACAGACGGTCAGATCTTTCTGGAAAGCGATCTGTTCTTTTCAGGAATGAGACCGGCAGTAAATGTAGGTCTTTCTGTGTCCCGTGTAGGTGGTGCTGCGCAGACAAAGGCTATGAAAAAGTCAAGCGGAACCATCCGTGTAGACCTGGCACAGTACCGGGAACTGGAAGTATTCACCCAGTTCAGCTCTGATCTGGACGAGATGACCAAGGAGCAGTTAGCTTATGGAAAACGTCTGATGGAACTGTTAAAGCAGCCTCTCGGACGTCCTCTTTCTATGGCAGAACAGGTCATTACTTTATGTACGGCTACCCATAAACTGATGCTGGATGTGGATGTAAAGAAGATTAAAACATTCCAGATGGATCTGTTAGGCTGGTTTGAAAATAAGCATCCGGAGATTGTAAATGAGATCACTGAGAAGAAAGCTTTAAGCGATGAGCTGACAGAAGATATCTTAAAAGCTGCAAAGGAGTTTAAGGAGGCAGTATGGCAAACGCAAGAGAGATCCAAAACCGAATAAAAAGTATTCAGGACACACGTAAGATCACCAATGCCATGTACCTTATTTCTTCGACGAAGTTAAAAAAGAGCCGGAAGCTTCTGGAAGATACAGAACCTTATTTTTACACACTGCAAAGTCTGATCAGGCGTATCCTGCGCCATATGGGAGATACAGAACATCCTTACTTTAATGCAAGAAAAGAGATCAAAGAAGAGAACCGTATCCGGGGGCTGGTGGTCATTACCGGCGATAAGGGACTAGCAGGTGCATACAACCACAATGTGCTGAAGCTGGCTCATGAATGGATGGAAAAAAGCGAAAATAACCGTCTGTATGTGGTGGGAGAGTTAGGAAGGCAGTATTTTGCTGCCCGCCATATGCCGGTGGAAGAACAGTTCCATTATACCGTTCAGAATCCTACCATGCACAGGGCACGTCTCATAGCATCTTCCCTGATCGAAGACTATGCAGAAGGCCGTCTGGATGAAGTGTGGATCATTTATACCCAGATGATAAACAGTATGAAGGTGGAAGCACAGATGGAACAGCTGCTTCCTCTTAAAAAAGAGGATTTCAGCAATGTGGCGATCCCTGCAGACATCCACCAGGAAGAGATTCAGATGGTGCCGTCACCAACAGCAGTTATGGATCATGTGGTGCCAAACTATGTTACAGGATTTATCTTCGGTGCCCTGGTAGAGTCATTTTGCAGCGAGCAGAATGCCCGCATGATGGCCATGCAGTCTGCCAGTGATAATGCAGCAGAGCTGTTAAATGATCTGTCAATAGAATATAACCGTGTGCGTCAGGCTGCCATTACCCAGGAGATCACAGAGGTAGTAGGCGGCGCTAGAGCACAGCGGAAGAAGAAACGATAATGCGTGCAGGGAAAAACAAGGAGACATTTGTTTTTCCAGATCAATAAAAGAAGGAGGAAGCCATGAATAAAGGAAAGATCGTACAGGTAATGGGACCTGTAGTAGATGTGGCTTTTGAAGATGGAAACCTTCCTCATATCCAGGATGCGCTGACTGTAATGAACAATGGAAAGCGCTGTGTCATGGAAGTAGCCCAGCATATTGGCGGGGATGTAGTCCGCTGCATTATGCTGGCTGCCAGTGAGGGACTGTGTAAAGATATGGAAGTAGTAGCAACAGGAAAGGGAATTGCAGTTCCTGTTGGTGAAAAAACACTGGGACGCCTGTTTAATGTACTTGGAGATACCTTAGACGGCGGTGAAAGCCTGGAAGGGGAAGAAAAATGGGTCATCCACAGAGATCCACCCAGCTTCGCAGACCAGAGCCCGGTTGTGGAGATGCTGGAAACCGGCATTAAGGTCATTGACCTGTTAGCCCCATACGCAAAGGGCGGTAAGATCGGTCTGTTTGGAGGTGCCGGTGTAGGAAAAACCGTACTGATCCAGGAGCTGATCACCAATATTGCAACAGAACACGGCGGATATTCTATTTTCACCGGTGTTGGAGAACGTTCCCGTGAAGGAAATGATCTTTGGACAGAAATGGGTGAGTCCGGTGTTTTAAAGAAAACAGCCCTTGTATTCGGACAGATGAACGAGTCCCCGGGCGCACGTATGAGAGTGGCGGAAACAGGACTGACCATGGCAGAGTATTTCCGTGATGTAAAGCACCAGAATGTGCTGCTGTTCATTGATAATATCTTCCGTTTTGTCCAGGCTGGTTCAGAGGTTTCTGCCTTACTTGGCCGTATGCCTTCTGCAGTTGGTTATCAGCCAACCCTGGCAACCGATCTTGGTGGTCTTCAGGAACGTATTGCTTCTACAAAAAACGGTTCTATTACTTCTGTACAGGCAGTTTATGTACCTGCAGATGACTTAACAGATCCGGCTCCTGCAACTACTTTTGCACATCTGGATGCAACTACGGTTCTTTCCAGAAAGATCGTAGAACAGGGTATTTATCCGGCTGTAGATCCTCTTGAGTCTTCTTCACGTATCCTTGAGGAAGATGTAGTAGGAAAAGAGCATTATGAAGTAGCAAATAAAGTAAAGGAAATGCTGCAAAAGTACAAAGAACTTCAGGATATCATTTCTATTTTAGGTATGGAAGAACTGTCTGAAGAAGATAAGCTGACTGTAAGCCGTGCAAGAAAGATCCAGAGATTTTTATCCCAGCCCTTCCATGTTGCAGAAAACTTTACCGGTGTTCCTGGAAAATATGTGCCGGTAAAAGAAACAGTCCGCGGCTTTAAAGCTATTATTGACGGGGAAATGGATGAATATCCGGAAGCAGCTTTCTTTAATGTGGGAACCATTGACGAAGTAGTGGAAAAAGCGAAAGCAGGGAGCGTTATATGACAACATTCTGGCTTAAGGTCATAGCCAGTGACCATGTATTTTATAATGGAAACTGTGAAGCGTTAGTTGTTCCGGCCCATGACGGAGAGGTAGGTATCCTTCCCCACAGAGAGGCCATGATCCTTGCGATCCAGGAAGGAGAACTTAAATTCCGGATTCCGGGAGAACAGGAATATCACCATGCAGTAGTAGGCCTGGGGATCGTTCAGGTAGCAAATAACCGTGTGACCGTGGTGGTTGATACGGCAGAACGGCCGGAAGATATAGATGAAGTCAGGGCAAAGCAGGCTTTGGAACGGGCAAAAGAACAGCTTCGGCAGAAACAGAGCATAAGGGAGTATTATATGTCAAAGGCATCCATGGCGCGTGCATTAAGCAGGCTGAAGGCCAGTCAGCATAAGGGCAGTGAATACCATGGACTTTAACAGAAACATGCAGAAAATAACGCAGACATAAAAAGGCGCGCCGGATATGACGTGCCTTTTTATGTCTGCGTTTTGTGTATCAAAAAGAAGCCTCCTGACTTACATCCAGTTATTATGCTCTACCAGATAATTACAGAAATCCTTTACAATAGTGCTGTTCTTTCCTTTTTCCGAACAGGTCAGGATGATCTGCCGGCGGCATTTCTGGTCAGTGATCGGAAGCAGCTTTACCGGAAAATGTCCGGGAGAACTGCCAAAATTACTGGTAAGAGGCCCCCAGGAGCAGGCAGGCCAGAAACCGATGCCCATTCCCGCTGCGATCAGGTTGCGCACAGATTCTGTGGTGTCGCTTTCAAAAATGATATGGGGGGAAAATCCTGCTTCCATAAAATAGCTGTTTGTGATCTGACGGATGGGTTTGGAACCACCCAGACAGATGTAATCTGCATCTTTCGTGTCTGTTAAACGGATCGAATCCCTGGAACCATAGGGGGAATGGGCAGGAACGGCCAGATACAGATCTTCTTCCAGCATGATCGTAGCGGGATCATTTTCCTTTGGGGCAGTATCCGCTCTCCGGGCTGTTACACATACGTCATAATCATCTTCCTGTCCGGGTGTCTGGTACAGTTGAAAGTTTACGTCCGGACGGAGATTACGGTAGGCAATGATCTTATTGGTGATAAGAGCAGAGGCAGACAGCAGCCGCAGGTGGACTGTATGGGTAGAAGCTTCTTTTCCCTTTCGCAGCTCTTCCGGCAGCCGGTCCAGACTGCTTAATAAAGGAATAAGCCGTTTCTGTAAAAATTTCCCTTCTTCGTTTAATTCAATACTGCGGTTTTTTCTCTCAAACAGCGGACCCCCAAGCTCTGCCTCCAGCCTGTGTATGGCCTGGGAGAGAGCCGGCTGGGCGATCTGCAAGTGTTCGGCAGCCTTGGTCATATGCTGATACTGGGCTGCTACCAGAAAATATCGTAACTGTAGTAATTCCATGATGTACCTCTTCATTTGTTATCAGATATTAAGTATTTTTATTATAAACAAAAGCAGAAAAATGTCAAATGGACATGCAGGTACATTTGGGCTATAATGAGTTAAGAGATTGTGAGGGCAGCTGCCACAGGTGGCTGCAGATCAGAAAGGGGAGTATATATAATGAAGGAATTATTATTTATGAAACCGGTTTTCAAGGAAGCTGTATGGGGAGGAAAAAAGCTGAGGGAAGATTTTGGTTATGAAATACCGGGAGATGATACTGGGGAATGCTGGGGTATTGGTGCCCATAAAAACGGTGACTGTACCATTGCAGAGGGAACCTATAAAGGAGAACATTTGTCAAAGCTGTGGACAGACCATCCGGAGCTGTTTGGAAATGAGGATGGAAGGTATGGGAAAGAATTTCCGCTCCTTATTAAGATCATTGACGCAAGATCAGACTTAAGCATTCAGGTCCACCCGGATAATGATTATGCAAGGGAGCATGAAAATGGCTCTCTGGGAAAAACAGAGTGCTGGTATATTTTGGACAGCGAACCGGGAACGAAGATCGTCATTGGCCATTATGCTAAAGACAAGGAAGAATTAAAACAGATGGTAGAAGAGAAGCGCTGGAAAGACCTGATCAGGGAAGTGACGGTAAAAAAAGGTGATTTTTACCAGATCGATCCCGGCTGTGTCCATGCTATTAAAGGGGGAACCGTTATTTTAGAGACCCAGCAGTCCAGTGATATTACCTACCGTGTATATGATTATGACCGTAAATGGAACGGAAAGCTTAGAGAGCTTCATGTAAAACAGAGCCTGGATGTGATCAAAACACCATTTCAGCCTGCAAAAGACCAGAGAAGCCTTACCCATACGGAAGGAGCTGATCTGGAACACCTGGAAACATGCCCTTACTACACAGTGGAAAAATATGATATCCATGGAATCTGGGATCATGGTTTTGAAGCTGGTTTTGTAAATGTCAGTGTGATCGAAGGAGAAGGAAGTATAAAGGGTAAAATGATCAAAAAGGGCGATCATTTTATCATCCCGGAAGGGTTTGGAAACTGCCGGTTTGAAGGGAATATGAGCCTGATCTGCTCCTGGGTATAAGAAGAATAAGGTTTTAAAAATAATTTTCCGTTGCTTTTTAGATGGTTAAGTGTTAGGATAATTTCATATCGAGTTAAGAGCAAATGGTGCCGTTTGTTTTGGACAGTCATATGGCTTTTGTCCATTTATAAAGGGGTAAAAGGGAAGCAGGGGAAGTGCCTGCGCGATCTCGTCACTGTAAGCTGTAAATGGAACTGGAAATGTATTTTTCCATACCTGTTCATATAAGACGTGGATAGAGATGATAAATATCCGCCACTGGGAAACCGGGAAGGCAGTTTTATATGTGAAAAGCAGCAAGCCAGGAAACCTGCCATTTGTTGGTACAGGAGAAGGTTCATTCCGGGTCACGAGTAATTGATCGTGCCGGTCCTGGAGATGATCGTATGTGTCAGCTTTCAGCTTTATGGCACTGGTAGCATACTATTTTCATCAGGATTTCTGACTCACAACAGGAAAATGGACTCCTGCGCCCTGCCGGGATCTTTCCCGGACCGATACATAATTATTATGTGTCTTAGGACAAGGAGGAAAATGAAAATGAAGTTGAAAAAAGCAATGCTGCTTTTCGCAGCGGCAGCAGTAGCTGCAGGTACCGTAGCAGGATGCTCAGGAGGCGCAAAAGAAACTACAGCAGCTTCCGCAGCAGAGACAAGTGCCGAAGCAACAAAAGAAGAGACTACAGCAGAGGAAACAAAGGAAGAGGAAACAGCTGCTGAAGAAGAGGACGAAGAAAACTACGATACAGGAGATGCAGCATTGGATAACACAAGAAACCAGGATGAGATCGGAGAAAAGGAACTTTTAGTTGTAAGCTTTGGAACCAGCTTCAATGACAGCCGCCGTTTAACCATTGGCGCTATTGAGGATGCCATTGAAAAGTCACAGCCTGATTTTTCTGTAAGAAGAGGTTTTACCAGCCAGATCATCATTGACCATGTAAAGAAGAGAGATAATGTTTCTATTGATAATGTAACAGAGGCTCTTGACCGTGCAGTAAAGAACGGTGTAAAGACCCTTGTTATCCAGCCAACCCACCTGATGAATGGTCTTGAGTATACAGATCTGGTAAATGAGATAGCGGAAAATGCAGATTCCTTTGAAAAGGTAGCTGTAGGTGAGCCATTACTTACTTCTGATGCTGATTTTAAGGCAGTGATCCAGGCTATCACAGATGCGACCAAGGAGTATGATGACGGCGAGACTGCGATCTGCTTCATGGGTCATGGTACAGAGGCTGAATCCAATCAGGTATATGCAAAGATGCAGGATATGCTCACAGAGGAAGGCTTTGAGCATTACTATGTAGGTACTGTAGAGGCAACCCCAAGTCTGGATGATGTGCTTGCAAAGGTAAAAGAAGGTTCCTATAAGAAAGTTGTATTAGAGCCGTTAATGATCGTTGCCGGTGATCATGCAAACAATGATATGGCAGGCGATGAGGAAGGTTCCTGGAAGACCACATTTGAAGAAGCTGGTTATGAAGTAACCTGTCTGGTAAGAGGCTTAGGCGAGTTAGAGCCGATCCAGCAGCTGTTTGTTGAACATGCGAAAGCAGCTGTTGACAGTCTTGCAAAATAAGATTTTTGCACGTTGATGCGAGATTAAAACAAAAAAGGCGGTCAGAAAACAATCTGGCTGCCTTTTGTTGCAAGTAGTGTACCCGGCGGTGCGCCGGGCGGACAGCATGTATAGTGAGAAAGACGGTGAACAGGATGAGGTTAAGAAAATATATTTTATGTGCCGGGATCATTGGTTTAGTGGGGATGTCTGCTGGATGCGGACAGAAGACGGACAATGCAGCAGCTTCACAGACAGTGAAGGAACAGATGGCTGCTGATGAAAGCACAGAAGCAGCCAAAGAGGAGAACACAAAAGAAGACAATAAAAAAGAAGATGCACAGGTAGCACAAGATGCAGGTTCAGAGACAGAAAAAGAAACAGCTCCTACAGTACAGGTAGTAGAAGATGGTATGGTGCCGGTAGAAGCAGATGCCTTAAAAGACGGCGTTTACTCGGTAGAGGTGGACTCCAGCTCTTCTATGTTTCATATTACAGAGGCAGAACTTACAGTAGCAGAAGGAAAAATGACAGTCCGCATGACATTAAGCGGTTCCGGTTATGGAAAAGTATTTATGGGAACCGGGGAAGAGGCGGAAAAGGCCGGTGAGGCAGATTATATCCAGGCAGAAGAGAGTGCGGACGGGAAAAATATATTTGAGATCCCGGTAGAAGCTTTGGATAAAGGCATTGACTGCGCTGCTTACAGCAAAAAGAAAGAGACCTGGTATGACCGTACTCTGGTAGTCCGGGCTGACTCTCTCCCGGCAGATGCCTATAAAGAAGGAAATACAAAGACAGTAGAAAATCTGGGACTGGAAGACGGGGATTATACTGTAGAAGTAACATTAGAGGGCGGTTCCGGCCGTACGACTGTGGAGTCTCCAACAGAATTAAAGATTGAAAATGGACAGGCAACTGCGGTTATCACCTGGAGCAGCTCCCATTATGATTATATGAAGATCGGTGAGGAAAAATATGAACCTGTAAATACAGAGGGCAATTCCGCTTTTGAGATCCCGGTTACAGTATTTGATTATAAACAGAAGGTGATCGCAGATACTACGGCCATGAGCACACCTCATGAGATCGAGTATACGCTGACATTTGACTCTGAAAGCATAAAAGCGCAGTAATGGAAAATGAATATGAAAAAAATTAAATTTTTGTTCCTGGGATTGCTGACGGGATTGGTGCTGAGCGTGTGTGCCGGGTGCGGACAGACAGCGGGAGATGTAAAGAGTACAGAGGATGCAGATCCGGTAGAAAATGCTGGAAACGCAGATACAATATCCTGGCAGGACCTTGCTCCTATAGATGCCCTTGACTTAAAATATGCAGACCAGTTTTCTGTCACCTACTATGGGGAAGAAAAATACGCCCTGGTTACTATTGGGGAAGATGAAAAATTCCTGGTAGTACCGGAAGAAGAGCAGGTGCCGGAAGATATTCCGGCAGACATTACGCCTCTTTCCAGACCATTAAATAACATGTACCTGGCGGCTACTTCTGCCATGGACTTTTTCTGTCATCTGGATGCAGTGGATCAGATCACTCTTTCCGGTACAGACAGCTTCGGCTGGTATCAGGAAGAGCCGAAAAAAGCCCTGGAAGAAGGAAAAATGGAATATGCAGGCAAATACAGCGCTCCGGATTATGAGCGGATCGTAGATAAGTCCTGTTCTCTTGCCATTGAGTCTACCATGATCTATCACTGCCCCCAGGTAAAGGAGCAGCTGGAAAAACTGGGTGTGCCCGTATTAGTAGAGCGCTCCAGTTATGAGGCAGATCCATTAGGCCGTATGGAATGGGTGAAGCTGTATGGTGTGCTTACGGGAAAAGAAGGGCTGGCAGAAAAATTATTTGAAACAGAGATGAAGAACCTGGAAGGTATTTCTGATCAGAAGGATACAGGAAAAACCGTGGCTTTTTTCTATATTACTTCCAAAGGCAGCGCCAATGTGCGAAAGCCGGGAGATTATGTGGCGAAAATGATCCAAATGGCAGGCGGAAACTATGTTCCACAGAATGCCCAGGCAGAAGAAGAAAATGCCCTTTCCACCATGAACATGGAAATGGAAGCTTTTTATGATCAGGCAAAAGATGCAGATTACATTATCTATAACAGCACCATAGATGGGGAATTATCTACTTTAAAGGAATTTCTGGCGAAAAGTCCGCTGCTTGCTGATTTTAAGGCAGTAAAAGAGGGACATGTGTGGTGTACGGGAAAGAACCTGTTCCAGGAGACTATGGGACTGGGAAATATGATACAGGATATCCATAAAATACTTACAGAAGAAGAACCGGATCCTGGGCAGATGCATTATATCCACCAGTTAAGATAAGAAAGGGGAAACACAGGATTGAAAAGCAGAGAAATATCCGGCATAAAAAAAAGGCGAGCAGATATAACAGGGGGATTTCTGTTCCTGTTTGCAGCATTAGTCCTGCTGTTTTTCTGGAACATCTACTCCGGAAGCGTAAGTGTGAAGCCAGAGGAAGTGCTGCAGCTGCTGGTCAAAGGGCCGGGAGAGAGCAGCCAGTCAAGGATCCTCTGGGACATCCGTTTTCCCAGAGTGCTGGCAGCCATGCTTCTTGGTGGCGCATTGTCAGTATCTGGTTTTCTCCTTCAGACTTTCTTTGCAAACCCCATTGCAGGACCTTTTGTGCTGGGGATCTCTTCCGGCGCAAAACTTATGACAGCGCTGGTAATGATCTTTTTGCTGGGAAAAGGTCTGGTGGCTGGTTCTGTTATATTGATCCTGGCAGCTTTTGCCGGGGCCATGGTTTCCATGGGCTTTGTGATCCTTATTTCCAATAAAGTAAATAACATGTCCATTCTGGTGATCTGCGGCATTATGGTCAGTTATATCTGTTCTGCTGTTACAGATCTGGTAGTTACTTTTGCAGATGACTCCAACATCGTAAACTTGCATAACTGGTCTTTAGGCAGTTTTTCAGGCATTACATGGGACAATATTTCCGTTATGGCAGTGGTGATCCTTTTTTGCATGGTCTGTGCCTTCTCTCTGGCGAAACCGGCGGGGGCATATCAGCTGGGGGAGGTTTATGCAGCCAGCATGGGAGTGAACATAAAGGCGTTCCGCCTGGCCCTGATCCTGGTTTCCAGTATCCTTTCTGCCTGTGTTACCGCCTTTGCAGGCCCGGTGTCCTTTGTGGGGATCGCGGTTCCCCAATTAGTGAAAAGCCTGTTTAAGACAACGAAGCCTGTGATTATGATACCTGCCTGCTTTTTGGGAGGGGCAGTATTTTGCAGCTTCTGCGACCGGATAGCAAGAACTTTATTTTCACCGGTAGAATTAAGCATCAGCACTGTAACAGCTGTATTTGGAGCGCCTGTGGTCATTTATATGATGATACAGGGAAAAGGAAGAAGGGGATAGAAAATGGCAGAGAAAGATTCTATGACCTATATTTCGGCAGAAGATGTCAGCGTAGGCTATCATGACCTGCCATTGATCGAAAAAATAAACCTTCACGTAAACAGGGGGGAGATACTGACTCTCATCGGGCCCAACGGCGCAGGAAAATCTACTATATTAAAGAGTATTATCGGCCAGTTAAAGCTGGTAAAAGGGGCAGTGTGGCTGGACGGAAGTTTAATGGGAGCCATGAAGGAGAAAGACATTGCTCTTCGCATGTCCGTGATGATGACTGGCCGGGTGAAAACAGAGCGGATGACCTGCCAGGAAGTAGTCAGTATGGGCCGTTATCCTTATACAGGGAAAATGGGCATTCTTACAGAAAAAGACTGGCAGGTGGTCTACGATTCTTTAAAGCTGGTCCAGGGACTGGAGCTGGCAGAGAAGGATTTTGAGACAGTCAGTGACGGACAGCGCCAGAGAGTTCTTCTTGCAAGAGCCATCTGTCAGGAGCCACAGGTCATTGTTCTGGATGAGCCAACGGCATTTTTGGATATCCGCCATAAGTTAGAGCTTTTGTATCTTCTTAAAAATATGGTAAGGGAAAAGCAGGTGGCAGTACTGATGTCTCTTCACGAACTGGATCTGGCCCAGAAGATATCGGATCATATCATTTGCGTAAAAGGGGACAATTCCATTGGACGTTTTGGCACGCCAGAGGAGATCTTTCGGGGGGATTATATTAAAGAACTGTTCCAGATCGAAAGAGGAAGCTACCTTACGGATTACGGCAGTGTGGAACTGGAAGCAGTAAAAGGAGAGCCGAAAGTATTTGTCATAGGGGGAAACGGAGCGGGTATTCCTGTGTACCGTCAGCTGCAAAAGCAGGGGATCCCCTTTGCGGCTGGCATTTTATGGGAAAATGACAGGGAATATCCGGTGGCAGAGGCACTTGCTTCTGTGGTGATCCGGGAGAAAGCCTTTGAACCGGTTTCAGATACTGCTTTTGAAGCTGCGGTCAGAGTCCTGAAAAACTGCGAAAAAGTGATCTGCTGCCTGGAAAATTTCGGAACGTACCAGGAATCTTGCAGACAGTTATGGAAAATAGCGGAAAATCTTGAAAAAATTTGACTTATATATCCGTCTTTTAAAGGAAAAGAACCCGGATGTGTATACAGCAGATGAAGAGATCCTGGATGATAATGATTATCTGGATGTATGGGGAAAGTTTAACGGCAAGAAACCTTCAAAACTGAAAGAAGAGTAATTTTTATGGAAAATGGGTCAATGAAAAGTGCGCCTGTAAAACAGGAACATAAAAATATTACAATGGATATGACGAAGGGAAGCCCTGCGAGGCTTCTTCTTCGCTTTGCGATGCCTCTTTTTATAGGAAATCTGCTGCAGCAGTTTTATAATCTGGCAGATACCTCTATTGCAGGACATATGCTGGGAGACCAGGCTTTGGCTGAGATCGGTGCAACGGCAGCTCTTTACAGCCTGATCACTAATTTTGCCTTTGGCATGAACAATGGCCTGGCTCTTACAGTCAGCCGCAATTTTGGCGCGGGAAATGAAAAGAAGATGAAGCAGGCAGTGTGCTGGATGACTGTTTTGTCTATTTGTACTGCCTTTGTGCTTTCATGGGGCTTTCTTCTGTTTCAGAAAACGCTGCTGGAACTGCTTAAAATACCCTGGGAGAATATGACAGGAGCGCTGGCTTATCTTACGGTGATCCTGGCAGGTATTCCTCTGACTATGATCTACAATCTGGAGGCAGGTTTATTGCAGGCAGTGGGAAACAGTCTTACTCCCCTGTGCCTGCTGTTATTCAGCAGTGTGTTAAATGTAGGATTGGATATTGTATTTATGGGAACTTTAGCTATGGGAGTCCGGGGAGCGGCCATCGCTACGGTTCTGGCCCAGGGAGTCAGCGCTGTACTGGGCTTTGGTTATATCCTTGCAAAGTATCCAAAGCTTCGTTTTACCAGAAAAGAGCTTCATGTATCCCCTGCTTTTGCAATGGGAATGTTTGAACATGGAGTGAGCATGGGCCTGATGAGCGCCATTTACAATATTGGAAGCGTAGTACTCCAGAGCAGTATTAATGCCCTTGGCAGTGTATACATAGCCGCCCAGGTAGGTGGAAGACGTCTGGCAGAAATGTTTTATGTTCCGGGAGTGGCTTTGGGAACCAGTATTGCTACCTACAGCAGCCAGAACTACGGCGCAGGGACCAGAAGCCGGATCAAAAAAGGAATCGTGACTGCGATCTGGATGTATGGTGTGTGGTGGCTGATTGCTTTGGGATTTACCATTTTCTTTGCACAGGTGGCTGTAAAATTTATTACAGGAACGGATAATAAAGATGTGATCTATTACGGCTCTTTATATTTGCGTGTCAGCATCCCTATGATACCGCCTATGGCAGTACTTGTGATCCTGAGGAGCGCATTTCAGGGAATGCAGCATCTGCTGGCCCCACTGTTCTGCAGCGGCCTGGAACTGATCGGAAAGGTGATCTTTGCCATATGGCTGGTGCCGGTGTGGGGGTATCCGGCAGTATGTACCTGTGAACCAGTTACCTGGGTGGTATGTTGCGCGTTTATTTTAGCAGCGCTTTATCTGTTCCGAAATGATTTTCGGGATGATGAAATAAAAGAAAAAGTTTCATGAGAACAGGAGGAATGATATTATGCCATGTACAACTATTTTAGTAGGAAAAAGGGCAAGTTATGACGGTTCTACCATGATCGCCAGGAATGATGATGCAGGAGGCAATCATTTTACAGCAAAGAAATACGTGATCGTCCACCCAGAAGAGCAGCCAAAAGTATACAAGTCTGTGATCTCCCATATAGAGATTTCGCTGCCAGAGCATCCCATGCGCTACAGCGCAGCTCCCAATGCCATCCCGGGACAGGGGATCTGGGCGGCCTGCGGTGTCAATGAGAAAAATGTGGCAATGACTGCCACAGAGACCATTACCTCTAATCCAAGAGTCCTGGGAGCGGATCCTATGGTGGTATATCAGCCGGCAGAGGATGGAAAAGCAGAAGTTCCCGGCGGTATTGGGGAAGAGGATATTGTTGTCCTGGTCCTTCCTTATATAAATAGTGCAAGAGAAGGCGTGAAGCGTCTGGGAAGCCTGTTAGAGCAGTATGGAACTTATGAGAAAAATGGGATCGCATTCCAGGATGTAAATGAGATATGGTGGTTTGAGACTATTGGCGGTCATCACTGGATCGCCAGAAAAGTACCGGATGACAGCTATGTAGTGATGCCGAATCAGTTTGGCATGGATGTATTTGATCTGGAAGATGCTTTTTCTGAACAGAAAGAATTTATGTGTTCCCCGGATCTGAGGGATTTTATTGAGGAAAACCATTTGGATCTGTCCTTAGACGATTTCTTTGATCCAAGAGCTGCTTTTGGAAGCCATGAGGATTCCGACCATGTATACAATACTCCAAGAGCCTGGTCCGGCCTTCGTTACTTCAATCCCCACACTGTAAAATGGGAAGGGGAAGATGCAGATTATACCCCTGAATCAGATGATCTGCCATGGTGCATGGTGCCGGAAAAAAAGATCACAGTAGAAGATGTAAAATATGTGCTGTCTTCTCATTTTCAGGGAACACCTTATAATCCATATGCAAAACATTCGGATCCGATCTACCGCAATAAATACCGTGCCATCGGCATCAACCGCACGGATCTGTTATCTTTGATCCAGATCCGCCCCTATATGCCAGAAGAGTTTCAGGTAATCCAGTGGGTGGCTTTTGCCTCCAATGTATTTAATGTACTGGTGCCATTTTACCCACAGGTATCCAAAACACCGGAGTATATGTCAAATACCACAGCAGAGGTCTCCACAGAGAATTTCTACTGGTCCAGCCGTCTGCTTTCTGCTATGGCAGATGCAGCTTATGCAAAGACTTCTATTTACATTGAGCGCTATCGCCTGGCAGTAGGTTCTAAGGCTCATGAGCTGATCATCAAAGGTGATAAGGCCCAAAAGGAAGCTGCTTCACCAGAGGAAAGAGAAAAGATCCGTGAAGAGATCAATGAAGAAATGGCAGCCATGTTAAAGAAAGAGACCGCAGGTACACTGGATAAAGTCCTGTTTGAGCTTAGTTCTTCCATGAAGAATGCCTTTTCAAGGTCGGATGCTTAAGATGAATAAAGATCCCGTCTGCGTAGGCAGGCGGTGGAATGTATCAGAGTAATATCTGAGAATACAGGAAGCGCCCCGGAAATGTGCGAGCATGTTCCGGGGCGCTTTTTGTAGTTTACAGTTTGCAAAAATCATACATTTTCTATACATTTCCCTGGTAGTAGATTTTACATGGCTTTTTTATACTAAAACTATGATCATGATAAAAATAACAAAATCCAATATAACACAGAAAGGGAATGGATATGAGAAAGAGAAGAATTGCAGCAGGACTTTTAGCAGGTGTACTGGTGATCGGAGGGCAGCAGGTATGGGCTGCTACCACACATTATAATGACTCTTCCGTAACCGGAGGATCACAGGCATGGCAGCAGTGGGTGGCAGACTGGGATCAGACAGCCACAGATTTTACAAAAGTGTCATTAACTCCAGGCGGTGCAGCATCTGAACTGAATTTTGCATGGTACAGTGAAGGAAATGAGCCAACACCAGTGGTTTATTTTGGAACAGATAAAGATAACCTTGAAGCCTGTCAGGGAACTGCAAGTAATGTAGACACATCTCTTACAGGAGGAAAGGCTTATAGCTACAATTATGTAACTGTAGGCGGACTGAAAGAGAATACAACCTATTATTACTCTGTAGAGAAAAGCGGTGTAAGAACACCTGCTGAAGTTTACAAAACAGGAAGCTTTGAAAATGTAAAGATCCTTTATGTAGGTGATCCACAGGTAGGTGCTTCCAAGGGACAGCCTCAGGGAGAAGGAAAATTAAGTGCAGATTCGGGTGTGGCTAACACAGCAGCACGTAATGACGGTTTTGCGTGGGACCGCACTTTAGATACAGCTCTTGCACAGAACCCGGATCTGAACTTTGTGATCTCAGCAGGAGACCAGGTTAATAAAACAGGAAAGCCAAAGGAAGAAGAGTATGCAGCGTATCTTTCTGCTGATGCATTAAAGAACATTCCGGTGGCAACTACCATTGGAAACCATGATTCTTTAAACAAGGATTACAGCTACCATTTTAATAACCCGAATCCTACCAATCTGGGAATGACAGAAGCAGGGGGAGATTATTACTACAGCTACGGCCCGGGTCTTTTCATTGTATTAAATACCAACAACTACAATGTGGCAGAGCATGAGCAGGCTATTAAAAAGGCAGTTGAAAACTTCCCGGATACTAAATGGCGTATTGTGACGATCCACCAGGATATCTATGGATCCGGGCTGGATCACTCCGATACAGACGGCATGATCCTTCGTACCCAGCTGACACCTGTTTTTGATAAATATGATATTGATGTAGTTCTTCAGGGACATGACCATACATACAGTCGTTCCAAGATCCTTTATGGAGATGGAAAAACACATGGTTCTTATGAGTTCAGACTGGATGAGACAGGCCTGGATTATGACTGGGATCATGCATACAACAAAAATACAGGGGACAGCATTACTTTAAATCCTCTTTCATCTGATACGGCAGCAGTGGAGGCAAAGGATGCATTTACAGCAAGGTATTATCGCTATACCATTGAAAGCTCCGGAAAATCTGTTGTGACCAATCCCAAAGGAACCCTTTATATGACTGCAAACTCTGCTTCTGGTTCTAAGTATTATGAGCTTATCAATTCACAGCAGGATTACATTGAAGTAAGAAGCCAGAACTGGCTGCCAAGCTACTCTGTGATCGATCTGACAAAGGATGATTTCAAGATCACTACTTACCAGATCACAGATGAAGGAAAGGTAGAAAATATTGATAATACCTTTACCATCCACAAGACAGTAAGCAGATAATAATAAGCAGATAATAAACAGATAAGCCTTAAAACGGCATACAAGACATCAAAGACAAAGACATAGGAGATCAAATTCCGTCCCGTGGAGGCTGAAAGAAAGCCTTGCGGGACGTTGATCGGATAGATCGGGGCAGTGAAAATGGATCAGGCACTAAAAAAACAGGTAAAAAAATACGCAGTTATGACAGTAATCATGTTTATCATGGCACTGGCAGTCATAAAAGTGAATCAGGTGAATAAGACACAGCTGGTCAACCGTACAGGACAGACTTTTGAAACAGGGAAAGTGATCCGTATCCTGGAAGACAACATCCAGGAAGACGGAATGCGTGTGGGACAGCAGTCTGTAGTCGTAAAGATGACGAGTGGAGTGAAAAAGGGACAGGAACTTACAACTACCAGCAGTGCAGGCTATCTTTTTGGTGCAGCCTGTAAAGTAGGAATGCGGGTAGTGGTTCTCCAGAGCGTTGCAGGGGATTCTGTGATCACAAGCGTATATTCCATGGACCGGAAAGAAGTTATCATCGGTTTTGTGGTTCTTTACCTTCTGGTATTGTGCCTGGTTGGCGGTATGCAGGGCGTAAAAGGTGCGTTGGGACTGATATTTACTTTTGGAGCCATTCTTTTTATCTATCTTCCAGTGGTCTACATGGGATATTCTCCCTTCTGGACAGCTGTATTTATATGTGCAGTCACAACAGCAGTGACCATGTACCTTATTGGAGGTGTCTCGAAAAAGACAGTCTGTGCAGTTGCGGGGACTATAACAGGAGTCCTGATCGCAGGGATCACAGCTACTGTATTTTCAAAATTATCAGGAATTACAGGGTGGAATGTATCAGATATAGAAAGTCTGCTCACCCTTTATGAAACAAATAATATACAGGTAGGCGGTCTTTTATTTTCAGGTCTTCTTATCAGTACATTAGGAGCCGTTATGGATGTAGCCATGTCCATATCCAGTGCCATGAAAGAAATTTATGACCAGAACCCTGATATTTCCCGTATGCAGCTGATCAGAGCAGGAATGCGCGTAGGCCGGGATATGATGGGAACAGACTCCAATACGCTGATCTTAGCTTTTGCAGGCAGCAGTGTGTCAATGCTGATCATGGATTATGCCTATCATCTTCCTTATCTTCAGATCATCAATTCTAATAATATCGGTATTGCCCTGATGCAGGGACTTTCCGGCAGTTTCGGGATCGTATTAAGTGTTCCGGCTACAGTAGCCTTTGCAGCATGGATCTATGCAGGGATCAAATAAAATCCATATTTCTTTTTCTGGTATGCAACAATGGAGGTGGTAAGTACCGGCTTTGTGCCAATGGAAAAGCAGCATCCTTCAGGGAAAAAGCGGGATTCTTCCCGGAAATAGCTTTCTGGGGCAAAAGCAGTCCCGAGACCCTGGATCGCCAGGCGGATGGACATAGCGCTGTCCCTGCTGATTTGCAAGCACAATTGACACTTGTTTAAAATCAAAGTATACTATATAAATCAATATGTTACGGATTGACATAAATTTAGTATATAAAAGGAGACTACCATGAAAAAAATCGAAGCAGTTCAGCAATTCAAACGATTTTTAGACAGCAATCGTGATAAGCTCCTTGAACGTGCAATAAAAGTTGAGGAACTTCCGCCCGATGATGAATGGATCCAGGATAATTCCTGGGATGAAATATATAAACAGGAGGAAGTTCGCAATGGAAAAGTATAATATTGGTGATGTATGGTGGATTCATTTTCCATATGAAGACGAGGACAAGGAAAAAAGAAGACCGGCAATTGTGATTGATGATGATACGATTGCGATCCTTGCAATGTATGTAACCAGCCAAAATAAAGAAAATCCATATAGTATAAAACTTGAGGACTGGGCTGAGACGGGATTGTCAAAACCATCATGGACAAGGATTGATAAGATCATCAGCATAAATGAGTGGTATATGGATAGAAAAATAGGAAGTTTATCTCCAAGAGATCTGACAAAGATCATGCAATTGGCGGCGGAGCTTCTGAATAACGAATTCCATGAATTTTCGCTTATTGCAGTAAAAAATCCAATGGGAAAATATTTACAGAAATATGACTACAGATGGAACTGTTGGTTATTTCCATATATTAAAACCGCAGAAAATAATAAAGAAAATGTGGATGAATATATTAGTGAATTATTTCATTTGTCTATAGACACAAGTTACATAGCACAAGCAAAACATTGTAAATATTCGGAAAGCGATAACGTATATAAAATATATAATCATAAACTATACGGAGTATTGTTGACTCATACACCGGAAATCATGTTACAAGATGAATTTTATATGGAAGATGTGAAATATCGTTGGATGTCTATTAAGGAATTAGAAC
>OBZV01000687.1_pt1 | contig 17637 bp, 14 predicted proteins | sample 1501581 | NCBI WGS metagenome assembly OBZV01 (sample SAMEA2580257, study PRJEB22360) | human gut metagenome | biome: human gut; feature: human-associated habitat; material: faeces | place: Denmark | collected 2008/2010
GTACTAGTACAGCCTTTTCTCTTCGTATTGTGATTCAAAGTTCTCAACCAATCCAGCTTTCTTTTTCCCAATCACATTTTTCAGTTCTTTTCCTGTAAGCTTACCGTTAAAATACATATGGGCCATATCCATTGGCACAGTGCCTATTGCAGCGATCAGTTCAAGATATGTCATTTTACAGTCCTCCTGTTTTTATCCTGCGTGACAGAAATATTTTGACACGCTCTAATACTATATGAAGGAACCGGAAAATGTATGACTGTGATTTCTTTAGAAATTCGTAAACATTTCTTCAAACTGAGGCCATGAAAATAAGGTAAAATATATTTAAGCAATATAAATATGTGATTACAGAGTGATTTTTCTTAGAATCTTCCCACAGAATCAAGTACAAAAAGATTCCGAGAGAACATTAATCTACAAAGGAGGGATCATTTATGGATACCAGTAAAAAAATCATTATAGGTGCAGTTGGTACGGCTGTTGTCATTGGCGCCGCTTCGATCGGTCTGATCCTTGGCCGTGCGCCAGCAGATACGGATCTTTCTACGATCCATACCCAGGCAGTGGCAACTACCCAGGAAACACCAGCAAAAACAGTGGCTGTGACGGAAAATACAACTACTGCTGAAAGTGAAACAATTAAGGAGACTTATACAGGTATTAATGTACAACTGGAGACTTATACTTCGGGTAATATTTCCATCCAGTATCCTGTGGTTGACCAGATGCATGATACTGCGAAGCAGGATGCAGTAAATGAACGTTTAAAAGCCAATGCTCTTTCTATTATCCAGGCAAATGATCTGGATGAAACAAAAGATACCCTCACTGTGAAATGTGAGGTCATTTCTGCAGACCGCAAACGGCTTACTGCTGTTTATAAGGGGGATCGTATGAGTGACGGTGCGGCTTACCCGGTCAGTGTTTTTTATACTAATACAATGGACCTGAACCAGGTGCGGGATCTGGGACTTTCTGATTTTACAGACGGATACACCATGGCTGGTTATGTTTTAAGTGATGATGTGGAGTTTCTAGGCGTTACCCAGGAACAGAAAGAAGCATTTTTAAAGTATCGGGACAGCTTAGATATGGATATTCTTACAGAAGTATTTAATGGGGCAGATTTTCCATTGGCATCGGAAAATGCATGGCCGGAATCTTTTAGCTACGAAAGCCATGGAACCATCTGTTTTTCTGTTCCGGTACCCCATGCTTTAGGTGATTATGTGATCGTAACTTTTAATCCTTCTACTAAGTAAACGTTGCTATAATCAATACTTTCAGTTATAATAAAGAACAGAAAAAAGACAATTATTTGTCTTATACAACACAAATAAGGAGCAGCAAAAAACTATGGAAAATGTAATTGTTTTTGATCATCCACTTATCCAGCACAAGATTTCTATCCTGAGAAATAAAAACACCGGAACCAATGAATTCCGTGCTCTGATTGAAGAAATCGCTATGCTGATGGGATATGAGGCTTTAAGAGATCTTCCTCTGGAAAATGTAGAAGTTGAAACTCCATTAGAGACTTGTATGACCCCTATGATCGCAGGCCGCAAACTGGCTATCGTACCTATTTTAAGAGCTGGACTTGGCATGGTAAATGGTATCCTGGCACTGGTTCCAAGTGCAAAGGTTGGACATATCGGTCTTTACAGAGATGAAGATACCCATGAGCCGCACGAATATTACTGCAAGCTTCCGGATCCTATTGAAGAACGTACCATCGTAGTCACTGACCCAATGTTAGCAACTGGTGGTTCTGCTATTGCAGCTGTTAATTTCATCAAACAGCACGGTGGGAAGAAAATTAAATTTATGGCCATCATTGCAGCACCGGAAGGTCTTAAAAAGCTTCAGGAAGCACATCCGGATATACAGATCTATGTTGGACATCTTGACAGATGCTTAAATGAAAATGCCTATATCTGTCCAGGTCTTGGAGATGCCGGTGATCGTATTTTCGGAACAAAATAATATATAAAGCATTAAACCCCGCCAACTGGCGGGGTTTTTTATCATTTATTCCTTAACAACCTTTGGTTTTCTGGTTGCTCTTTTCTTTGGTGCAGGAGCTTCTTCACGGCTTTCTTTTGCTACAACATTATCCTGGTTCTTATAAATAGAATGAGTGGCAATACAGCCTCTGACACTGGATAATGGATAGATATTGCTTTCTTTTCCTACAACAGTTCCTGGATTAAGAACACTGTTACAACCGACTTCTACACCATCACCAAGGATCGCACCGAATTTCTTGAATCCGGTAGCAACTTCCTTATCTTCTGCGTGTACTACAACTAAGGATTTGTCGGACTTCACATTGGAGGTAACAGCACCTGCGCCCATATGAGCCTTGTAGCCAAGTACAGAATCACCTACATAGTTAAAATGCGGGATCTGCGCTTCGTCAAAAATCAGGGCATTCTTTAACTCACAGGAATTACCAACAACAGCACCTGCGCCGATGATAACATTTCCCCTTAAGAATGCACTGTGGCGCACATTTGCACCTTCACAAATGATCATTGGACCAGCCATCATAATAGTAGGAGCAACCTTTGCACTCTTGTGTACCCAGATATCATTACCAATCTTACGGTATTCATTTTCCGGAAGAAGAGGTCCTAAAGAACGGATAAAATCACCAATCTCAGGAAGCACTTCCCAAGGATAAGTATGGTTATCAAAAATTCTTTCTGCAATTGTATGGCTTGTATCAAACAGCTCTTTAATTTTCATTTCCTTCAGTTTCATCGTAATCAGTTCTCCTTTTTTGTTTTGTAAAAGGCGGCAGCCGCGTCAAAAAGTTCCCGCATATCATACTGGTTGTTCAGTCTTGTTACGTTTACTGTACGCATAGCAACAAAACGCTCCAGCTTTTCCATATATTCATCCGATGTAATGGAACCTTCTGCCACATAAGTCAGACCTTTTTCCCAGCTGGCGGTAAGCTCTGGATTTAATAATTGTCTGATGGAGTGGTCCACCACCTCATACACCATTTCTCCCAACAGAGATGGCGTGATCACCTGAGTTTTCTGATTTAACCCAAGGTATTTGATACTGACCAGTTTTTTCAGTATCTCTGCTCTGGTGGCACTGGTGCCGATGCCGCTGCCCTTGATCTGGGCTCGCAGCTCCTCATCTTCGATCAACTGGCCTGCATTTTCCATAGCCAGGATCATGGAACCGGAGGTATATCTTTTTGGTGGAGAAGTCTCTCCTTCCTTCACCTTCAGATCCGCTATAGTAAGTATATCATTTTTTTTCAAATCTGCAAGCACCTGTAGCAGCAGAGTTCGGTCAACTTTTGGAATTTCCGTATTTTTTTCATCTGTTTGTACGGAATTCCCTTCTTTTTCATCAGAAAAAGTTTCCTGAATGCTGTTTTTCTTTGCAAGATTCACATCAGCAACTTTCAAATAACCAGGTTCTGACAATACTTTAAAATTTGCAAAAAACTGCTCATTTTTCCGTTCCAGAACAATACTGTATTTCTGGTAAATGGCAGCGGGATAAAAGATGCTTAAAAAACGACGGCAGACCACCTGGTAAACCTTCTCTCCCAAAGGAGACAGCCCACGCAGATTTCCAAACCCCTGTCCTGTAGGTATAATGGCATAATGGTCCGTGATCTGTTTGTCATTAACATATCTTGTTTTTCCAATCACCTTGAAACTTCCAAGATCAATGGCCTCTTTGGCAAATCCAGCCATAGGTTCATAGTGCATCAGTCCACTGATATTTTTATAGATTTCTTTGGCAACCGCTGTGGAAAGGACCCTGGCATCGGTTCTTGGATATGTTACCAGTTTCTTTTCATATAACTCCTGCACTACTTTTAATGTTTCGTCAGGGCTTATTTTAAACATTTTAGAGCAGTCATTCTGAAGTTCTGCAAGGTTATAAAGAAGAGGTGGATTTTTTGTTTCCTTTTTCTTCTCTTTGGAAAGGACTTGTACCTCTAATGGTGGCTCTGTTTTTAAATAAGCGATCAGTTCCTCTGCTTTTTCTCTTTCTTTAAAACCATTTTCTTTATACAGATACGGTGTTTTAAAGTATTTTGAGCCTTCTACTGCCTTCCATTCTGCATCAAGTAGTACAGGTATACCGTCTTTTGCAATTGCCTGAAAACTTCCTAACACACGATAGAAAGGAGTTTTTACAAAGTTTCGTATCTCACGTTCCCTGCGCACCACCATTCCAAGAACACAGGTCATAACACGACCTACAGAGAGAACTGTAAATTTAGTTCCCAGATACTGGGACATAGACGGTCCATAGCGCAATGTCAGGACTCTGGAAAAATTAATCCCCATAAGGTAGTCTTCTTTTGCCCTTAAATAGGCAGAAGCAGACAGATTATCATATTCTGACTCATCTTTTGCTTCATGGATCCCGCGAAGGATCTCTTCTTCTGTCTGGGAGTCGATCCATACACGTTTTTGTTGTTTGTCCTTTACACCAGCCATTTGGGCCACCAGACGGTAAATATACTCTCCTTCACGTCCGGAGTCGGTACAGACATATATGGTATCTACATCCGGTCTTGTAAGAAGACCTTTAACAATGGAAAACTGCTTTCCCACATTGGGTATTACTTCATATTTAAATTCTTTTGGCAGAAAAGGCAGTGTATTAAGGCTCCAGCGCTTGTATTTCATATCGTAAGCTTCCGGGTAACTCATTGTCACCAAATGACCTACGCACCAGGTAACAATGGTATCTTCTGACTCAATATAACCATCGCTCCTTCGTCCACGTATCTTTAACGCATCTGCAAACTGCTGGGCTACACTGGGCTTTTCCGCAATGAATAATGATTTTGACATTTAATCCCTCAATTTTATATAAGGCTTTTTTCTGTAAGCCACATTAATAATTCTTATAAGACATATTTTATGAGTATAACATTTTTTCGGGGGGCTTGCAAGAATTTACCAGAAAGTTAAAGAAATTAGAGAAACAGCCCAAAACCATTTTAGGCAATGGGCTGTTTTGTTTAAGTATTATGAGCAAAGACCGTCTGTCTGTGATATACTCTTCTACTCTTTACTCTGCATAGAACTTATAAATAGTTGTTGTTTTATAAGTATCTCCCGATTTTAAGATAGGTGACGGGAAATTTGCCTTATGGCAGGCATCCGGGTAATACTGTGTTTCAAAACAGAAGGCGTGACGTCTGTTATAGTGAGCTCCGCCTTTTCCAGGACGTTCATCTGTTAAAAAATTTGCAGTATAAAGCTGCATGCCAGGAAGATCAGTATAAACTTCCATTACGCGGCCACTTGCTGGATCTTTTGCTTTTCCTGCGATACCAAGTACACCTGCTTCGTGGTTCAATACCCAATTGTGATCATATCCATGGCCTAATTTTAAAGCTTCAAAATCAGCTTCAATATCCCGTCCAAGCGGTTTCATTTTTCTAAAATCCATAGGAGTCCCTGCTACAGGAAGAATCTCACCAGTCGGGATAGATGTTGCATCTGCTGGGGTATAGCTGTCAGCTGCCAGCCATACCTGCTGATCTAATACAGGACCGCTGTTGTGTCCAGCCAGATTAAAGTAGCAGTGATTAGTAAAGTTTGCCACTGTATCTGCATCGCTGACCATGTTATAATCGATCTTTACACAATTGTCTTCTGTTAAAGTATAGCTTATGCGGATTTTTGCATTTCCAGGATAACCCTGGTCCCCATCCGGGCTGTTTAAAAAGAAATCCAGACGGCTTCCTTCTTCCGTCTCGTATGCCCAGCACTCCCATAAACGGCTGTGATACAGATCAGGACCACTGTGCAGGTTATTAGGTCCGTTGTTTGCCTCTAATTTATAGTCTTTTCCGTCAATAGTAATAACTGCATTTCCAATGCGGTTTGCATTTCTGCCAACTGGTGCACCGAAATGGGGTTTGTTTATCTGATAGCTCTCCAGATCATCATATCCCAGGATCACATCTGTCATATTTCCATCACTATCCGGTACCAGCATTTTAGCCCAGACAGCCCCAAGATCAATAAAAGAGGCACTGATCCCTTTTTTGTTGGTTAATGTGTACTCATATACCTTTTCCCCTGAAGGCATAACGCCAAACTCTTTTTTTAAGATTGCCATAAGAAAACCTCCTATTAGTCAGTATGTCCCCCGTCATCCAGGAGGACATACATTTTTTCTATACTATTTAGCTGCAATATATCCCTTTGCAGTAAGCAGTTCTGCACACAGAACTGCTCCGCCTGCTGCACCTCTTACAGTGTTATGGGAAAGACCTACAAACTTGTAGTCATATACTGTATCTTCTCTTAAACGACCTACAGAGATGCCCATGCCATGCTCAAAATCTACATCCAGGCTTACCTGTGGACGGTTGTCTTCTTCCAGATACTGGATGAACTGCTTTGGAGCACTAGGAAGTTCCAGTTCCTGAGGAATTCCTTTAAAGTTTACTAATTTCTCGATCAGCTGTTCTTTCGTTGGCTTCTTTCTAAACTTAACAAATACAGCTGCTGTATGTCCATTTAATACAGGAACACGGATACACTGGCAGGTAATAACCGGACTTGTTGCTTTTACGATCTGTCCGTTCTCAATGTGGCCCCAGATACGCAGTGGCTCCTGCTCACTCTTCTCTTCTTCTCCGCCGATGTATGGGATGATATTTCCTTCCATTTCAGGCCAGTCTTTAAAGGTCTTTCCTGCACCGGAAATTGCCTGATAGGTAGTTGCAACTACTTCATATGGCTCATATTCCATCCAGGCAGTTAAAACCGGTGCATAGCTCTGGATAGAGCAGTTTGGTTTTACTGCGATGAAGCCTCTGGTGGTTCCAAGACGCTTTTTCTGGAACTCAATGACATCAAAATGCTCTGGATTTACCTCCGGAACGACCATAGGAACGTCTGGAGTCCAACGATGTGCACTGTTATTAGAAACTACGGGGGTTTCTGTCTTTGCGTATTCTTCCTCAATGGCGCGGATCTCATCTTTTGTCATATCTACAGCACTGAACACGAAATCAACACTGGCAGCTACTTTCTCTACCTCGTTTACATTCATGACAACCAGCTTCTTTACAGCTTCCGGCATAGGTGTGGTCATTTTCCAACGGCCGCCTACTGCTTCTTCGTAGGTCTTTCCTGCTGATCTTGGGCTGGCAGCCACTGTAACTACCTCATACCACGGGTGATTTTCCAACAAAGAAATAAATCTCTGTCCTACCATACCTGTTGCACCTAAGATACCAACTCTTAATTTCTTTTCCATAGTTCCTCTCCTCATCTCTTACAGGGCCTTAAGTAGCAGCCGCTGCTTTCATTTTACTCCCACATCGGGGAATCTTTTCCTATCCTATAACAAAGTCGGAAAAATTGCAACATAAAATTCGCCATTTACGTACATTTGTCTTTGTATTGCGGACATGGCCTTAATTTTGTTCGTCTATGGCTTTATTATAAACGGACCTTGGTACCTTTTCCATCTCTTTTTGCCAGTTTTAACCTGTTTAAATGAACTTCCTTGCCTTTATAGTCAATGACAGGATTTTCGCCAATGAGATATACAGTTTCCAGTTCTTCATTTTTTGCAAGACGAATGCCGCGCACACCCCGGGATGCTTTTTTTAGTATGGAGATCTCATCTAATGGGAATCGCAGGAAATTTCCGCCTGTTGTCTGAAGAACAATGTCTGTCTCACCATTTATCATTGTCACAAAAACTACACTGTCTTCATCCTGAAGCTTGGTAGCTGCTACCATACGGTTATTCGTCTCAAATTCTTCACCAGGCACCTGTTTTACCATAGCAAGACGGGTAGCAAATAAAAGGACGCGGCCTTTGAGCGCACGGGCTGTGGTGAGAAGGCAGATGGTTTCATTTCTGCCATTATATTTGCTTAAATTTTCTATCGGAACACCCTTGTCACGAAGCTTGCCAGATGGGATGTCCATTGCTTTGATCTGGTGAAGAACACCTGCAGATGTGAACAGGCACAGTTTATCCGTATTTAAGCATCGGAGCACATGGACCTGTTCTGTATCTACCGTTTCCTGATTGCGCTCATATGTTGCTTTATCAAGGAGTTTACAGTAGCCGAAGCGGTCCATAACAAAAACAACTTCCTGTACTGAAATCTCATTTTCCACATAAACTGCTTCTGCGCCGTCTTCAATGCGGGTCCGCCTCGGAATGGCAAATTCTGTCTTGATAGCAGCCAGATCATCTTTGATCACCTGGTTCATAACAGCTCTGCTGCCAAGGATCTTTTTGTATTCGGCAATCTTTTTTAAAGTTGCTTTGTGTTCTTTTTCCAGAGCCAGTATTTCCAGCCCGATCAGTTTATAAAGACGCATTTCCAGAATCGCAGCTGCCTGACGTTCTGTAAAATGAAGTTTTGCCGCATCTTCTTCAAAACCAGCCACTTTAAAATTTATATTGGAAATATCGCCGTTCATCAGACACGCTTTGGCGTCCTTCAGGTTCTTGGAGCCACGTAAAATAGCGATGATCAGGTCAATGCAGTCGCAGGCTGCGATCAGACCTTCCTGGATTTCTTTCTTATCCAGTTCTTTTTCCAGAAGCACATTGTATTTGTGTTCCGTATTTTGATACTGGAATTCCATGAAATTACGCAGGATACCTTTTAAATTTAAGGTTTCCGGTCTGCCATCTGCAATAGCAAGCATATTGACACCGAAAGTATCCTCTAATTTAGTTTTTTTATATAAAATATTTTTAATACGATCAATATCCGCGTCTTTTCTTAGCTCCAGAACAATACGGATCCCGTCCTTGTTAGACTGGTTGGAAATATCTACTACGTCTGTCAATTTCTTGGACTCTACCAGGTCTGCTACATCTACCAGAAACTTATTAATACCTGCGCCGATCATGGTATAAGGAATCTCTGTGATGATCAGCTTGTCCTTATCTACTTTCCTCTTTCCAAGTTCTACTTCAAAACGACCTCTTAATTTAATCTTGCCAACGCCTGTTTCATAGATTTGAGGCAACTCACTTTTATTAGCAATAATGCCTCCTGTAGGGAAATCAGGTCCCGGCAGATATTTCATCAGCTCTTCTGTAGGAGCTGCCGGATCATCAATATATGCCTGGACTACGTCTACTACTTCTCCAAGGTTGTGGGTTGGGATGCTGGTACTCATACCAACAGCAATTCCTTCTGCACCGTTTACTAAAAGGTTTGGTACGCGTACAGGAAGGACTTCCGGCTCTTTTTCTGTTTCATCGTAGTTTGGTACGAAATTAACAGTCTTATCCAGGTCTTTTAAGTAAACTTCCTGGGCAAATTTCTCCAGTCTTGCCTCTGTATATCGCATAGCCGCAGCCCCGTCTCCTTCAATGGAGCCGAAATTTCCGTGACCGTCTACCAATGCCATACCCTTTTTAAATTCCTGGCTCATAACAACTAAGGTATCGTAAATGGAGCTGTCACCGTGGGGGTGGTATTTACCCATGGTATCACCTACGATACGGGCTGATTTTCTATGTGGTTTATCATGATCCAGATGCAACTGGCTCATGTCATAGAGAACACGGCGCTGAACTGGCTTTAATCCGTCTCTTGCATCCGGGATTGCTCTTGCAGTGATAACGCTCATGGAATAATTCATATAGCTTTTCTGCATTTCTTCACTGTATTCGGTTCTTAATATCTTCTCCGCCATCTCTGTCTGTCCTCTCTGTTATGCGTCAATTTCTGCTTCGTCTGCATGTTCATAAATAAATTGGCGGCGAGGTCCTACCTCACTGCCCATAAGCATTTCTGTTACTTCTGACGCCATTCTTGCATCTTCAATCTCTACCCGCTTTAATACACGCCGCTCCGGGTCCAGTGTGGTCTCCCAAAGCTGCTCCGCATCCATTTCACCAAGACCTTTGTATCGCTGTAAGGTAAAATCCCCGGTGTGAACCCTGCGGTAACGTTCCAGGTCCTTTTCATCATAAAGATACTGTTCTTCGCCCCGTTTCGGGATCACTTTAAATAACGGCGGCATGGCAATATATACATGTCCGTCATAGATCAGCTCCGGCATGAAGCGATAAAGAAAAGTTAATAATAAGGTATCAATATGGCTTCCGTCTACATCCGCATCTGTCATAAGGATGATCTTGTCATAGCGCAGCTTGGTGATGTCAAAGTCATTTCCATAGCCTTCGGAAAAACCACAGCCAAAGGAATTGATCATAGTCTTGATCTCTGCATTTGCCAAAACCTTATCCATAGATGCCTTTTCTACGTTTAAGATTTTTCCCCTGATAGGAAGGATAGCCTGATATTGACGGTTTCTGGCTGTTTTTGCAGAACCGCCTGCAGAATCTCCCTCTACGATGAAGATCTCACATTTGGAAGCATCACGGCTTTCACAGTTTGCCAGTTTTCCGTTGCTGTCAAAGGAAAACCTGGATTTAGTCAGCATGTTTGTTTTCGCTTTTTCTTCGGCTTTGCGGATCTTAGCTGATTTCTCTGCACAGCCGATCACACCCTTTAAGACCTCTACATTTCGGTCAAAGTAAAGCTGCAGCTGGTCTCCTGCCACAGTAAATACAGCTTTAGTAGCATCTGCACTGGCAAGTTTTGTCTTAGTCTGTCCCTCAAAAATGGGATCCGGGTGTTTTACTGCAATCACAGCGGTCATACCATTTCGGGTATCGGCACCGGTAAAATTGGAGTCTTTATCTTTTAAAATACCTAACTCTCTGGCATAAGAGTTGATCAGAGCTGTAAATTTGGTTTTAAAACCGGCTAAATGAGTGCCGCCTTCCTGAGTGAAAATGTTGTTGCAGAAACCAAGTATATTTTCTTCAAAAGTGTCTACAAACTGTATGCAGGCTTCTACCTCTATCTTATCTACCACACCCTTAAAATAGATTGGATCATGGATGGGTGCTTTTCCTGCATTTAATTCTTTTACATAGGCGATAATGCCATCTGGTTCATGGTAAGTTACCTTCTCTTCTTCCCCGCTTCTGCGGTTTTCATAGTGGATCATCAGGTTTGGATTTAAGTAAGCTGTTTCATGTAAACGGCTTTTTAACCAATCTGCTTTAAAACGGGTCTTTTCAAAGATTTCCCCATCTGGAAGAAAATTGATCTCTGTTCCTGTCTCGCGGCTTTTTCCAATTACTGGAAGAAGACCATTTTCCAGTTTTGTAGTAGGATGTCCCTGATGATAGGTATCCTGATAGATACAGCCGTCACGGTAGATTTTTACAGTCATATGCTCAGAAAGAGCATTTACAACGGAGGAACCTACACCGTGAAGACCTCCACTGGTCTTATATGCATTATTGTCAAATTTTCCGCCTGCATGAAGGGTAGAAAGTACTACTCTGGCTGCAGACACTCCCTTTTTATGCATTTCTACTGGAATACCGCGTCCATTATCACGCACAGTACATGAACCGTCTTTTTCCAGCCGGACAGTGATCTGGGTACAAAAGCCTGCCAGATGCTCATCCACTGAATTGTCCACAATTTCATAGATCAGATGGTTCAGCCCTTTAGATCCCACTCCTCCGATATACATACCTGGTCTCTTACGGACCGCTTCCAGTCCTTCCAGGACGGTTATACTGTCTGCATTATATTGTTCCTTTGCCATTTTTCCCTCCATATTGCATTGATGTCCTCTCGGAATCTTTCTTGCACGCCTTTGTGGTCGATTTTCCGCCAGTCGCCCCCGGATTTCATCGCCGTACACCCCATACGCCTCAGAAATTTGGGTATAACGGACAAAAATCTTCTCACAAAATCAGGCACAGAAAGGTTCCGTGAGAACATATTGTGTTCTTTTTGAACTTTCTGATGACAAAAAAAAACCTTATAGAAACAAGGCTTTTTAGTATTTCATAATTATATTCTAAATTGACATGTCATCTGACGGTAACGTCATCATAAATGAAAATCATGTACTACATGCTGTTGGAACTTTTGCAACTGCTACCAATATTCGTAATCCGACCTGTCACCCTGCTTATTCATAACCAGCTTGGCTGCCAAATATCTATATAGCCTTGCACACTAGCAGTTCCCATAACCACCTAGTACATCGTTTCGTAAATAACTGTACTAATCACATAGGATGCGGATTTGAATGTGCAGGTCTAAAAACGCAGGCGTAGCGGACTGCGCTGAGGCTTTTAGACCTGTGTAATCAGATTCGCAGACAAGTGAGTGGTATAGTTATTTCGAAAATGATGTACTAGCAACACGTTCATAGTAGTTCTTCTAAATCGGCATTATTATAGCAATAATTTGCAAAATTAGCAAGACGTTTTGTGTTTTGACCAAGCTGCAGCAGAATCAATATGATTTTGCCACAGTCTTAATTTAATCTAAACGAACATGTTACCTAGTACATCGTTTCGTAAATAACTGTACTAATCACGTAGGATGCGGATTTGAGTGTGCAGGTCTAAAAACGCAGGCGTAGCGGGCTACGCTGAGGCTTTTAGGCCTGTGCAATCAGATTCGCAGACAAGTGAGTGGTATAGTTATTTCGAAAACGATGTACTAGCTGTAATATCTCCACAAATGAAAATCAGATGTCACCCGCTTCTGACACTCCCATAACTGCTTCCAATATTCGTGATCAGAGCTGTAATCCTGCTTACCCATACCGGCTTGGCAACAATTTCATAGTAATTATTGTGAAAGTTCCAGTCCAAGTCCCTTACATACATTGGTGACGAAATCCTGTACATTGGTAACAATACCCCGGGCAGAAAGACTGCCGCGATCGGTCAGTTTATTTACGGTGAATTCTGAAATATCCACACAGTAGAAATAAACTTCCCGGATAGAACCGTCTTCCATAACACGGAAAGATGGTGTCATATTTCCAGTTGCTATGGTATGAAGCATCGTTGCCAGGCAAATCACTGTGGTAGCTTTTCTCACATGGGAACGCATGGCATCCTGAGCTTCGTAAACATTTCCATAAACCTCTGGCAACGGACCGTCATCTCTGATAGAACCAGCTAATACAAAAGGAACCTTATGCTTCACACAGTTATAGATAATACCATTGTTGATATTTTCTTCTTTTATAAAATTCTCTATAGAACCACAGGTTCGGACACGATTGATCGTAGTCAGATGGTTGTAATGCCCATTTTCAACACTTTCCTGGGTGTAGATATCCTGGCCAAGTGCCGTTTTCAGATAAGCACCTTCCAGGTCATGAGTTGCCAATGCATTTCCTGCAAGTACTGCATCTACGTAGCCGTTTGCCACCAGCTGGGAAAAAGCATTTCTGGCATCACTGTCAAAGCTGAACGCCGGTCCCATGACCCATACTACATAGCCATGCTCTTTTTCATGATGTAAAAGTTCATAAAGTTCATCATAGTCTCTTGAAAAGGCTGTTTCTCTGGATCGGTTCTGACGGAACGCAAATACTTCCTGCTTTTTGTCAATGCTTCCAAAGCCGTTTGCATGTACATAAATGCCGTCCTGACAATCTTCTGTTCTCCCTACGACTACCAGATCGCCTTTTTTCAAATGACGAGGTTCGATCACATAAACTTTCCCATCTTTGTATACAGGAACACAATCCATACGGCTGTCCTCTGCAAGAAGCCATTTCCCGTTTATCTTAAAATATTCCGGAAATATGCTCAGTGCATGAAAATTCTCCGGGGCTGCCATATCTACTGGGGCTTCTTTTAACACAACATCTGGTGCAGAAATGAATTTTTCCTTTGAAAAATCTGGTGCTGTATAAGTTCTTAAGTGAAATGCCATATTTTTTCCTCCTCTTTTGAAAAATAATTACTTTTTTATGATATCTCATTTCTAGGAATAGGAAATCCACATAAACCTTGTAGTCATATGAAAAAGCCTTGTGAGTATTGACTTTTTCAGCATTTGCAAGGCTTTTCACAAGAAGCACCCGGATACTTCAAAGCTCCGTCTTGTCCTGGCGTCAGAGTGACTAGTATAATCCACAGACAAGAGCGATAGTTATTTCGAAAACGATGTACTAGCCTTGTTGCCATACGACCTTCTGTATCCATATAATACCATTTTCCACCGATAGTTTGCAAGCCCTTTACCATGAGTTGAAAGCTGATTTCATTTTCAGATCAATGGTATATGTAACAATCAAACAGAAACCATGGCACTCTCATTTGATATTGATTGTAAGTGCCATAAAAGCCGAGATGTAAGTTTTATTCCACCTCGGCTTTTTATTGATACTATAATACTTCGTTGTTACTGCCCATAACCGGGCCGTCTTACATTCCTCTTCCTCTACTTTTCTTCTTTAGCTTTTCCTGTACCAGATTTTCTACGTTGATGTCGTTCATAATGACAATTTCACTGGTGTTCCAGTCTTTTATATGGACAAGAATGGCAGTGCCGTTCGGAGCTTTGATTAATGGAATGATATCAGTGAAAACATCTATCTGCCAGAAATTTCGGGAAATGATATGGATAACTTGTCCGGTTCCATAAGTTAAAAGCAGGGGATTTACAAGAATTTTTTATAAAAGAAAAAGGCGGCTGACCTTTTATGATCAACCGCCAAAAATCACATCATTCCCAGCACTCTCTTAAATACCCTGAAATTCGTATCATCACGAGGCGAACAATATACAGCAAACTCAATGGTTTTAAAGACTTGCAGATAATCCGTAATCACTTCTTTTGCAGCTCTGGCCACCACTTCCGGTTTATTCTGAAAGGCTCCGCACCCAAAAGCACCAAGAATCACTACTTCCGCATTGTTCAGTGCGGCAACATCCAGAATCCTGGTCAGTCTCTTCTTATGGATTTCAAGAAGTTCTCTATCACTGACCTTTACAGCGTGATCACCATTATTCTGATTGAACCGATTGCTTGGTCTTTCCCGTAAATTCGGTGCTGCGCAGGTGATAACATCTACATCATACCAGTCTTTCTCATCCAGCAGTTTCGGATTGCTTGTATCTGTCTTAAATACAGTTACACCCGGCGTATAGATGATATCTGCATTATTGATCGGATTTTTCGCATTTCGATGAGGATAATAAAACCCTTTCATCATCTCCGGTACACTTAAGCAAAAATACAGTCCGGAGCATCTACACAGGCATTCCTCCTGGGCACTGGATCCTCTTGTCACTCCACCACCCGGATTAGTGGAAGAAGCAAAGTTATGCTTTACATAACCAGAAGCTGCCGCAAAAGTCCGCTTTGTGGATACGATCACTTTTGCATTATCTGTAAAACGTGATTTATCCACAACAGGCAGATGTTCTCCTTCCAAAATAAGTTTTTGATTTTTCACGGATTTAGCAAGAGATTCTTTAATTCTTCCATTTTTTTCACACAGATTTTTTGTATCTTCAAAAATCTCTACATTTTCAAAACTGCTCATATATTTACCATTCCTTTTTTATCTATTTGTTCTCAGTCTTCATTTTTATCTGGCTCACCAAAAGTCCCCTTTAAAACAGCTGGTTCCCCTGTTTTCCTGGCAATATGAGCCAATCTCTTTACCATATCTTCCGCAATGATTGGTTCTGTCGAACGATTGCTATTTAAAACCCCATCAATATCAAGAAAGATCACTTTTTCAGGGCCAGTACTAATCAGTTTTTCCATTACAATCCCTCTGATTCAATCATTTTCTGGTATCGTTCTTCCAGTTCTTCATCTGAAAGTTCCTTTCTCTGAAAGACTGGTTTATACTCCCACAGTTCCTGATCAGATGGAACACGGTTTAAAAATTCATCCTCTGTAAGATTAAAACTCTCTATAATATAATCATCGTCAATTCCCTGAGAAACCAATTCCAATACTGCGTGCTTGTCTGGATCCTTTGCCCATTCTTTTACACAGGATAAATCTATACCATATCCTTCGGATATTATCTCGCAATCAATGTCCTTATTTTTTAGGTAATTACAAAGGCTTTCCACTTGCCCGATCAAGTTTCCCTCAGCATAGCATTCCTTAATTCTCAACTTCCACTGGCATTTATCTGCGATTTCTTCAATTTCCGCTCTGGAAAGGCCAGTATAATACTCCATATCAGCATACGTTGGACCACCAATCAGTGATTTGGCATTTCTCCACAGGATCCGCTCCGCAATCTGTTCTTTCTGTTTTTGAAGTTCTTCCTTCAGGTATGCCTGAATTTCTGGATTATTTTTATCGATCATAAGTCTTTACCTCCTTAAAATAGCCGTACATCATGGAAAAGAAATTCCATCTTATCAATACGTTTATTGATATGCCAATATCCTCAATACCACTTCTTATAATCCAGTTTATCTTCTATCAGATCCAGCCACTCTTCTGTTGTTGTATCTATTGTGCTCTGATCAATTCCATGGATCATTGCTTCAAGCGGACGATATTTATAGGGACAGGTATGAGAAAAGACGGTATCTACTTTCCAATTTACTCTGGCAAGCTGTTCTTCTGCAAATTTCTTAATTTCAGCAGACGGCTGCTCATTGGGAAACCACTGATAATCATGAGCAAGCCTGTAATACTTATCTACGGAATATGCACCGCCAAGTACAATTACTTTCTTGCCATCCAGATCATAAATTTCTCCATCTTTTGCAAAGATCAGATTTGGAAATTCCGGTTGCCGCCAGACTTTTCCACCATGCCAGTCTATCAGTTCATAACATCCGGCATCTTACGGCCGCATCTCATGATTTCCATGAATACAGAAAATCTCTGGTCCAAGTGCATTTGCTTTTTTCTTTCGTTTATAATCTTTCCAACCACCAAAATAGTTCAGCGCCACATCGCCAAGGATAACGATGATATCACTTTTCTTTAACCCCATTGCACAACACCACTGCTGCAACTCAAAAAAATCACCATGCACATCACCTGTAATATAAATGCTCATATCTTATCACCCCTTCTCTTATTTATTATACGTCAGGTAAAGCAAAACCTCATTCAACTGCCGGTTGAATTATGAATTTATGGCAACATCTTTATTTTGTATATAAATACGAAAAGAGGCTGCATTGTTTTAAAGCAACCTCCCTTTGATCAGTTTTATAATCATTTATTCTGTTTATATTGTTTATTTCGTCAAACTTGAATCTGCCTATTTCTTTTTCGACTTAGGAACTGGCAATTCCGCGTACATTGCATTAAAAAGCCCAGCCAGAAATTCTTTGCTGTCAACCTCTTCTACCAACAGCATTTCTTTTGCTCCATCATATGGTAATTCATAAGTTACTGTTGGCATGTAAGAAATTGCAGATTTTATGGGTTTTACAAGTAATCTGTCATCATATATGCCTCCGATAATTTTGCTCCGATAATATATGATGTATTCTCCCATCATAGCACGATAATTAATCTCTTCTAAATCCGATAACTGTTCTAATACAAATTGTAAATATTCTTGACTTGATGCCATAAGTTTATCCCTTCAACTACCAACTTTGAAAGGCAGATTTCTTTATTACAATTTTATCTATACATTCCCGTCAATCCATTCCCGAACTGTATCAACATTGATTTTAACTGCTTGTGCAATCTTATCAACAGATAAGCCCATTTCAGCAAGGGAAAGGGCGGTTTCTTTGGCTTTCTTCAGTTCGCCTTTTTCAATGCCAAGCTTTTCGCCCTTCGCAATACCA
>OBZV01000689.1_pt1 | contig 17610 bp, 10 predicted proteins | sample 1501581 | NCBI WGS metagenome assembly OBZV01 (sample SAMEA2580257, study PRJEB22360) | human gut metagenome | biome: human gut; feature: human-associated habitat; material: faeces | place: Denmark | collected 2008/2010
CTCGTCCTTGAACGGGTCGAACGCCTGGGTGCTTTCCAGGGCGGCGGCCTGCTCATCCAACGGAATGCCCTTGCCCCAGGTCAGCGTGTCTTCCAGCGGCGCAAACGTCTCGCCATAGCGGCCGGTGCGGCCGGAATGCACGGAATTGGCCAAACGGGCGATGCCTTCAGACGGCTCGTCACTGCCCTCGATGGCCTTGGTCGCCGCCGCCAGCACATGATGGGCGGTGTCGGACTTGGCTTCGACTTCGGCATCCGGGAAGAACAGGGCGGAATCGTAGGAGCCATGAGCCTCGTCACGCACGATCTTGCCGTTGTGCAGTTCGACCACGCGCTTGCGCATCGAGTTGACGATCTCTTCGTTATGCGTGGCCATGACGATGGTGGTGCCGGTGCGGTTGATGGCGTCCAGCACTTCCATGATGCCCAGCGAAGTGGTCGGGTCGAGGTTGCCGGTGGGCTCGTCGGCCAGCAGAATCTGCGGGTGATTCACGTAGGCGCGGGCGATGGCCACACGCTGCTGCTCGCCACCGGAGAGCTCATGCGGATAGTTCTTTTCCTTGCCGGTGAGTCCCACGGTATTCAGCACCTTGGGCACCAACGATTTGATGGTGGACCGCCGCGTGCCGATCACCTCAAGGGCGAACGCCACGTTCTCCCATACGGTTTTGTTATTGAGCAGCTTGTAATCCTGGAACACGAAGCCCAGCGAACGGCGGTACTGCGGCACTTGACGGTTGGTGATGCGCCGCAGATCGTTGCCGGCCACGCGAATCTCGCCGCTGGTGGCCTCCTCCTCGCGCAACAGCAGGCTCAAGAGCGTGGTCTTGCCGGAGCCGGACGCACCCACAAGGAACACGAAATCACCGCGTTCGATATCGAGGTTGATGTCGTCAAGCGCCGGTCGGGTGCCTTTGGGATAGATCTTGGACACATTGTCCAGTGAGATCAGTGCCATAATGCTGTTTACTCCTCGGTTTCGGCGGCGCGGCGCTGTTCATGGCGCCAGCGGATGCCGGCCTCGATGAACGCGTTGATGTCGCCGTCGAACACGGCCTGAGTCTGGCTGGTTTCGTAGCCGGTGCGCAGGTCCTTGACCATCTGGTAGGGGTGCAGCACGTAGGAGCGCATCTGATCGCCCCAGCTGGCCTTGATATCGCCGGCGAGCTCCTTCTTCTTCTTGGCCTCCTCCTCGTGGCGCAGCACGAGCAGTCGGGACTGGAGCACGGCCATGGCGGAGGCGCGGTTCTGAATCTGCGAACGCTCATCCTGCATGGTCACCACGATGCCGGTGGGAAGGTGGGTGATGCGCACGGCCGAGTACGTGGTGTTCACGCCCTGGCCGCCGGGGCCGGAGGAGCAGTAGGTGTCCACGCGGATGTCCGTATCCGGAATGTCGATGTGATCGGTGGCCTCGACCAGCGGCACCACTTCCACGGCGGCGAAGCTGGTCTGGCGGCGACCCTGGTTGTCGAACGGGGAGATGCGCACCAGACGGTGGGTGCCGCCTTCCACGGACAGTCGGCCGTAAGCGTAGGGGGCGTCCACCTGGAAGGTGGCGGACTTGATGCCCGCCTCTTCGGCGTAGGAGGTGTCCATGACCTTGGCCTTGAAGCCGTTACGCTCGCAGTAGCGCAGGTACATGCGCAGCAGCATCTGCGCGAAGTCGGCCGCGTCGACGCCGCCGGCACCGGAGCGGATGGTCACCACGGCGGAACGTTCGTCATATTCGCCGTCAAGCAGGGTCTGAATCTCCATCTGGTCGAGATCCTTCTGGATCTCGCCGATTTCGCTTTGCGCCTCGTCCAGAGAGTCCTGATCGCCCTCCTCGTGGCCGAGTTCGACGAGCGTTTCCACATCGTCGATGCGCTGGGAGGCGGAGTTCAGACGCTTCAGCTGCGATTCCGCGGCGGACAGCCGGCTGGTGATCTTCTGGGCGTTTTCCGGGTCATCCCACAGGCCCGGGGCCGCGGCCTGCGTTTCGAGATCCTTGATATCGGCCTTGAGTCGGTCGACGTCCAGCGCCTTGGCGATGGATTCGTATTTGGCGCGGGCTTCGCCGATCGCCTGGGTAAAGTCAAATTCTGCCATCGTGGTTTACCTTACTGTTGATTCTTTGAGATTCCTTGGGAAGTCACGTCCTTGTTGACAGCCTTCGCACATTCCTCTGGCGTTGGCGGGCATTGCCGCGCCACACGCGCATCCGCCTGCAATCCATGCTGTCAGAAGGTTCCGGGCCTGCCTTGCCGATAACCGGCCGGGCGACCTCACGAATCCCTCGCATCAGACGTGTTCAACTGCGGGCACGAATATGCGAAGGCAACGTCAAAGCCCCGCGTAAATCGCCGGGATGACCAGGGAGCCGAGCATGGCCACAGCTATGACCACGCACACCACACGCACGATGGTGCGGCGGCGGTTCTCACGCTGCTGTCGGCTGTCCTGATAGTTACTCACGAGACCAATAGTGTACTCACCGCTTACGACCGCAGGACTTGCCGCCGACGCCCGCCCTGCCGGTGGACCCCCACGGCCCTTTCCCTTGCGCTTTCAGCGCCGCCAGATGGTGTTTCATGGCCACCAGCATGATGTGCGAATCCTCAAGGCCCAGGTGGCGTTCGTTGTGGGCGGAATCAAGCGCGCCCTGACGTTTGGCGTAGGCGTCGAGCGTGTTGTCTCCGTAAGGATGCTCGTTGGTGGGTACCGCGCCGGGGTCCCACTGCCGGCTCATCGGCAGGGTATCGATGATGGTGATGCGCCCGGCGCGGTAGCTTTCCGCGTATCCGGCGACGTTCAGCATGAACCAGCTATGTTCGAAGGTGGCGTTATGCGCCACGTACGGCTGCTGGGTAAGCCGCGCGAGCAGGCCGGCCTGGGCTTGGGGCCATTCGTCGAAGAGTCGGTACCCGGCCCCGCCGGTTGGGCATCGAACATCGATGCCGGTGAGTTTGGCGATGAGGGCGTTGCCGAGCGCCGCGTTTTCCGGCGGCACGCCAAAAGCGAGGCGGGACTGGCCGTAGGCGTCGCCGGCGGCGTAATAGCCCTGCTCATAGGCGTATGTCTCGGGTTCGCCGGCCGGGCGCGGACTGGCCATGTTCATGAACTCGAAGCCGACGTCGATGATGTAGTCACGTGCCGGATCGATGCCGGTGGTTTCGATGTCGATGCCCATCACCGCATCCACGTCGCGGCCGGGCAGGTAGGCGTCGCGCCAGTCGGGCTTGGGATGGTGTCCGGTAGCGTTGCCAGACGCGGCGGCACCACCCGGCAGAGCGGCACCACCCGGCGCAGTCGCGCCGGCGAGCTTGGCGCGGGCCATCGCCGCATCGCCCGCCCGCTTCTGGAAGCGCTGGGCCTTACGCCGTTCGGCGCGTGCGTCAAGAATCGCTGCCGTACGATCTTGGACATCGTCCAAGGCGACTGTTGTGGGGAACTTGACATCGCTGTTTTCGGCGGCAGTGTTTCCGGCAGATGTGCCACCGGCTTCGCCGCTCAGATCCAGCATGCCTTGGTCATCGTTCGACGGGCCGCTGCCGGAGTACGGCTTGAGCACGGCAATGGTGGGCCTCCCCCCCCGTTCGCGACTGACCGCCCATAGGTGTTGCTGTTCGCCCAGATGCAACAGCGTGTTGATGTTGTCGTTGAGCCGACGATTGGCGTAGGCGAGCGCGCGAGGCAGACGATAGGAGCCGATGAACCGGTCGAAATCGGTCATGAATGCGCTGTTGCATTGGGCGATGATCGATTCCAGACGCTCGCGTGTGGCGTAGTCGGCCTTCAATGCGTCGTGGATGGACTGTGGGGTGGATTCCGGTATTGTGCCGACGCCATGCGCCAGGTCCAGAGAACGCACCCAGTCCCAGTCGATGGTGGTGCCATCGGCGTCCTTGGGCATGGACGCCGCCCATTGGGGAATGTCTCCCTTGGCGGCGTCGAACCATGCACGGTCGGTCATAGTGCGAAACCGAGCTCTTCAGCGGCCTCGGTGGGCACCGGGTCTTCGCACCAGTAGTCCTCGAGGTTCTCGTTGGTGGTCAGCGAACGGATTTCGGCGCGATCGATATACAACTCGCCGCTCAAATGATCGGTTTCGTGCTGGAAGATGCGTGCGGGCCAGCCGTGCAGCGGCTCGCTGTGGTGTTTGCCGTCTTCATCATCCCATTCGGCGGTGATGTCGAGCCAACGCTTGCGCACAGCTTGGTATCCGTCGAAGCTCAGGCAGCCCTCGTAGAACGAGGCGGTTTTGTCGCTGGTGGGTTTGTAGCTCGGGTTGATGATCACGTGGAAGGGGAATTCCGCGATTTCGCGCGGATCATCCTCGTCGTCGCGCACGTGGTCTTCGACCACGGCGAGCGCGAGCCCCAAGCCGATCTGGGTGGCGGCGAGCCCCACGCCGGGTGCCTCCAGCATGGTGGTGTGCATCGTATCGATGAGTTTGGCGAGCGTACGCTTGGAAAGCTGGCCATTATAGGCCACTGTCCGTTGGCGCAACACCGGTTCGCCGGCCTGCACGATGGGCAGGAGCTTCTCCTTGCCGCCGGTTTTGATGAGTTGTTCGACATCACGGTTGAGTTCGAGGTCGACTTTGGCGTTCTTTCCAAACATTGTTTTTTCCTTAGGGAAGGGTGCTACAGCGCGAGTTCTTCGGCGACGATCTTGGCGAGGCGGGTGCAGACTTCGTCGGCGTAGGCTTGGGTGGCGGCCTCGGCCATCACGCGCACGAGCGGTTCGGTGCCGGAGGGGCGCAGCAGCACACGGCCGGTGTCTCCCAGCAGTTCCTCCTCACGGGCCACGGCATCCTGGATGCGCTTGTTGGTGGAGGCGGCCTTCTTGTCCACGTTCGGCACGTTGATGAGGGTCTGCGGCAGCTGCGGGAAGTCGGCGGCGAGCTCCTTCAGGCTCTTGCCGGACTTGACGACCTCGTTGCACAGGGTCAGTGCGGTCAGGGTGCCGTCGCCGGTGGTGGCGAATTCGCGGTTGATCACGTGGCCGGACTGCTCGCCGCCGAGCGAGTAATCGCCCTTGAGCATTTCCTCAAGCACGTAACGATCGCCCACGGCGGTTTCCACGGTCTTGATGCCCATATCTTTCAGGGCGAGCTTCAGACCGAGGTTGCTCATCACGGTGACCACGAGGGTGTCGTGGTTGAGCTTGCCTTCGCGCTGCTTGGCGCGGGCCAGAATGCCCATGATCTGGTCGCCGTTGATCATGTTGCCGTCTTCGTCCACGGCGAGACAACGGTCGGCGTCGCCGTCGAAGGCCACGCCCATCACGGCATCGGTGGCCTTGACCATGGCCTGCAGCTGCTCGGGGTGGGTGGAACCGGCGTTCTTGTTGATGTTGTAGCCGTCCGGCGAGGCGTTGATCACGATTACATCCGCACCGGCACGGCGCAGGGCTTCGGGAGCCACCACGGAAGTGGCGCCGTTGGCGCAGTCGGCCACGATCTTCAGTCCCTTGAGCGGCTTGGGCTGGGTTTTGTCATCGTTCAGCGGAGCGATGGTGGCCACCAGATGATCGATGTACAGGTTGGTGGCAGTGGTCTGGTCGTGGCTCACGCGGCCCACGCCGGCACCGGTCGGGCGGTCCCAGTCCTGGCCGAGCACGGCCTCGATGTCGTCTTCCTTCTGGTCGGGCAGCTTGAAGCCGCCGCGTGCGAAGAACTTGATGCCGTTGTCGGGCATCGGGTTGTGGGAGGCGGAGATCACGGCACCCATCTCAACGTTGAGCACGCTGGTCAGGAACGCGATGCCCGGGGTCGGGATGATGCCTGCGTCGATCACGTCGAATCCGCCGGCGGCCATGCCCGCAGACAGGGCGGAAGCCAGAAAATCGCCGGACACACGGGTGTCACGACCCACGAGCGCGCGGCGGCGCCCCTCAGGCTGATCGTCTTGGGTGCCGGCGTCGCCGAGCACACGCACGGCGGCATCGCCCAAATCCAACGCCAGACGTGCGGTCAAATCCCTATTGGCCAGTCCTCGAACACCATCGGTTCCAAACATCTTCGGCATATGAAGTTCCACTCCTTGTATCGCGTTACCCGCACCATCGTAGTCGTTGTGCTCCACCCTAGGACCCGACTCGGCAAAAAACCGCCACGGAATCTGCTCCAGAACCGGAAATCAGCATTCAACAGCCGCAATGGCATCACCCACAAACCCGCATATTCATCTTGTTCGGCGGATGAATGATGAGATACATTCGTTAGCGGGCATGCCGGGCGGACCGATGCACTCCGGCACGGGAACGAAGCCATCGCACTAGTAAGAACGGGCCGGCAAACGCGCCTGTAAACAATACAGCGGCAAATACGACGAACGGAACTACCCAGCGTACATCGATAACCGGCAAAGCAACACCAAACAGAACGACGGCGAGGAACACGCTGAGCCATGCGATGAACATGCCCAACGGCATCTCCTCTACCGGGGTGGTCTCGGCCATGAATGCAACGATCTATTACTCCGATGTTGTGGTCAGTATGTGCGGCAGTTGCTCGTCGCGGTTGAGGAAAGAACGCGTTTGGCAGCGAAGTAGCGTATGCCGACCTTCCTCAGTGCGGGCGTATACCATGGTGCAATGCGTCAGGCAGCGGTCCAACTGCCGGCTCAGTATCTCGGCGTCCTGCTGGCGGCGGGCAAATACGGACGGGCAGGGGAAGCTCACGCAGTAAGCGCGCACGCCCCATTCCTTACCGATGATGACATATCGCGGATTGTTGATGGGCGCGAGTAGCTCCTTCATAACGCCGGCGAACAGCACCTGCTCGCGCCGCGAACCGCCAATCAGCATGACACGCAATGCCGTGAATCTGCGACGTGTCTGGCGGATCGAGGAAGTCGTTCACCGCTTCGCCTGCCGCGCTGGTTTCTAGGCGCTCAGGTTCCGCAGTCGCCAAATGCCAGACATTGGCCACCTTATCGGGGTCTGCGACCACGCTGCGGTTGACGGCCATGCTGTATGCTTCACTGCATCAGTGTAAGGCACGAATCAATAGGTTTTGAGCCCCAGATCGATGGTAAGAATGATGCCGGCGATTACGGCGGCGGCGCGCATGATGTTTGCGGGAATCTTGCGGGTGATGGACGGGGCGATGTACCCGCCGATGAAGCATCCGACGCACAGCATGATGGCGGGCGGTGAGGTGCGGTAGGGGTGGTTGCGCGCTTGGCGGCTTCAGTGGCTTCAGTGGCTTCAGTGGCTTCAGTGGCTTCGATGTGCTTGAGTTGCGCGGTGGCATCCGCGGCGGCTTGCTTGGCCTGCATGCGGCCGCGCGGATTGATGGCGATGATCAGCGAGCTCAGCAAAATCAGCACTGGTGCGGCAAATTCAAAGACACTCGGGTCGAGTTTGAGCAACAGAAACGCACCGGCCACCCCGCCGAATGCGCCGATAACCACATACGTAATGGAGCGTACCGCTTGGCCTTTGAGTTCTTTGCGCGCACCCATCACGCCACCGATGCCCGTGCCGACCACGCCAACGGTGTTAGAAGCGTTTGCCAATACAGGCGGAATGCCGAACGCGAGCAGGGCCGGGTATGAGACCAGTGACGATGCGCCTACCGCATAGCCCACGAATCCTGCGCCGATTCCGGCCAACAGAATCAGCAGTAATGAAGTTATGGAAAAGCCCGCAATCATTCCCCGTATCCTTGTCGCTCATCGACCGGCATATTGCCGGCCTTGAGCGAGAATACGCTGTTGAGGATTGGTTGCGGGTTTTATGTTGGAATGTGGACGTAGCTTCTCGCGGAAGCGACTCCCCTCAGTCGCCTGAGGCGACAGCTCCCCTCGCGCCCGAGGGGAGCCAGAAGGAAATCAGAGCGCTTCGTTGTATTCGCGAACCTTGAGGGTGCGGTGGGAGGATGCCACGTTTTCGACGATCAGACGCTTCAGGGCATTGTCGGCGGCAATGTGCTCGTCCAGCCAGGCGTCACCGAGCTTGACCAGCGTGGCGGGATCGGCGTAGCCCGGGTACAGGCCGTTGAGCAGGGCGTCGGCCATGTGGTAGGTCTTGTTGGCCCAGACCCAGTCCACAGTCTCGAAGTACTTGGCGGCGAACGGCCCGGCCAGATCGGAGCGCGGGGTGGCGGAGAAGCCACGGGCCACGGCCTCGAGCTGGGAGTTGGTCAGCTCGTCGTTGTGGAGCGCCTGATCCCAAGCCCATTCCTTGGCCTCAGCGGTGGCCATGGAGGCACGGGCGCCGTAGGCGAACTCGCGGTTTTCCGTGGTCTCCTTCTTGGCGAGCTGCGCGTCCACGTCGTCGTTGGTCATCTCGTTGACGGAGGTGAGCGCTTGGACGATGGTCCACGTGAAGTTGTTGTCGATTTCGAGGCCTTCAAGACGCACGGTGCCGTCCAGCAGACCGTGTGCGTTGGCGGCGAATGCGGCGTCGCCCTCCTCACCGTAGCCCAAGTAGGCGGTGACGAGCTGGAACTGGGTGTCCGAGCCGGCTTCGGCGGCGTTGGCCAGAGTCCACAGTTCGGCGGCCACGTGGCGCAGCACATCGTCGCGGCGGGCGGGCGCCACGTAGTGGTGGGCGGTGGTGCTCATGCAGGCCAGCGCGTAACGGAAGGTGGTGGATTCGGTTTCCGTGGCCAGAAGACGCAGGGTCATGTCCACGAAGCGTTCGGCCGGGAATTCGCCGTCACGGGTCATATCCCAGAAGGCGAGCCAGGTCACGGCGCGGGCCAGGGCATCATCGAAACGATGCAGGTTGGCTTCGGCGAATGCCTGGGATTCGGCGTCGAAACGAATCTTGGTGTAGGTCAGGTCATCGTCGTTGACCAGCACGAATGCCGGGCGCGGCTTGCCGGCTGCGGCCTCGACGATGGTGGTTTCGCCATCTACATCGAGTTCGAACTGCTCGGTGCGCACGATCTTGCCGGTTGCGGCGTCTTCGTTGTAGAAGCCGACGGCCAGGCGATGCGGGCGCAGCACCGGGTGTTCGGCCGGCGCGCTCTGGGTGAGCTTCAGTTCGGCGATGGTGCCGTCCGCGTTTACGGTCAGGCCAGTGGCGATCGTGTTGATGCCGGATTCCTCCAGCCACTTGGCGCTCCAGGCCTTGAGATCGCGGCCGGAGGTCTTTTCCAGTTCGCTCAGCAGGTCGGCCAGGGTGGCGTTGGAGTAGGCGTGACGGTTCAGGTAGTTGTGGATACCTTCGAAGAACTGCGTGCGGCCCACGTAGAATGCCAGCTGCTTCAGCACGGAGGCGCCCTTGGCGTAGGTGATGCCGTCGAAGTTGACGTAAGTGTCGTTGAGGTCGTTGATCGGCGCGACGATCGGGTGCGTGGTGGGCAGCTGATCCTGGCGCAGCGCCCAGCTCTTCTCGCCGGAGCAGAAAGTGGCCCAAGCGTCATGCCATTCGGTGGCTTCGGCAGTGGCCAGCGTGGAGGTGAATTCAGCGAAGGACTCGTTGAGCCACAGGTCGTTCCACCACTTCATGGTCACATAGTCGCCGAACCACATGTGCGCAAGCTCGTGCAGCACGGTCACCACACGACGCTCGGCCAGCGCGTCGGTCACCTTGGATTCGAACACGTAGGAGTCGCGGATGGTGACCATGCCGATGTTCTCCATCGCGCCCGCGTTGTATTCGGGAACGTAGATCTGGTCGAACTTGGCGTACGGGTAGGGCACGCCCCAGGTCTTGGCGTAGAACGCGAAGCCCTTCTTGGTGATGTCGAACAGGTAGTCGACGTCCTTCGCGAAGGCCTTGGCCAACGACTGTCGGCAGTACTGGGCCATTGGCACGGTACGGCCGTCTTCGTTCAGGTATTCGGTGTGCCATTCGGCGTACGGGCCGGCGCAGATGGCGGTCAGGTAGGAGCTCATCACCGGGGTCGGCTCGAAGTCCCACAGACGGGTGCTTTCGTTCGGCTTGTCGCCGAGGGTGCCGTCGAGGGTTTCGCGCGGATCGTCCTCGATGGTGGCAACCGGCATGTTGGAGGTGACGATCCAGCTGGCGGGAGCGAGCACCTTGAAGTCGAAGGTGGCCTTCAGGTCAGGCTGGTCGAACACGGCGTAGACGCGGCGAGCGTCCGGCACCTCGAACTGGGAGTACAGGTAGATGTTGCCATCGGACGGGTCGACCGAGCGGTGCAGGCCCTCGCCAGTGTTGGAGTAACGGCACCTGGCTTCGACGGTGACCTCGTTCTTCTCCTTGAGGTCGGTCAGTTCGATGCGGTTGTCTTGGAAGGCCACGGCCGGGTCCAGGGACTTGCCGTTGAGGTCGATGGAGGTCACTTCGTCGGCGATCAGGTCGAGGAAGGTCGACGAACCAGGCTTCGCGTTGAAGCAGATGAACGACTTGGAACCGAAGTTCTTCGCGCCGACCGTCAGGTCAAGGTCGACGTGATAGTGAATCGGCGCTTCGATAACGGCCTTACGTTCTTCGGCTTCAATACGAGTGAGATTAGAACCGGGCATGACTTCAATTACTCCTTACGGTCGTCCCTGGATAATCCGGACTACTTGGTTTCTACGGTTTCGACGTCCTGGGCGATGTCGGCCACGACGGGCACGATCATCGGCTTGCGGTGCAGCTGGCGCGCAACCCAGCTGCCGAGCGTGCGGCGCATGGTCTGCTGCAGCTTGTAGGTGTCGCGCGTGCCCTGCATCATCTGGTCGTTGAGCTGTTCGACGATCTGGTGACGAACCTTGTCGAACTCGCTTTCGTCCTCGGCCACGGCATTCAGGTAGATCTTCGGGCCGGTGACGACCTCGTGATTGTCGGTGTCGACCACCACGAACGCGGAGACGAAGCCCTCGGTGCCGAGAATGCGGCGCTTTTCCAGCTCGTCATCGGTCAGCTCGCCGACGGAATCGCCATCGACGTACACGTAACCACACGGCACGGAGCCGACGACCGCGGCCCTGCCGTGGTACAGGTCGACCACATCGCCGTCTTCGGCCAAAACCACGTTCTGCGGGTCCACGCCGGTCTTGACGGCGATCAGGCCGTTGGCCACCAGATGGCGGTTTTCGCCGTGGATCGGCATGGCGCACTTGGGCTTGACGATGTTGTACATGTACAGCAGCTCGCCCTCGTTGCAGTGGCCGGACACGTGCACGGCGGCGTTGTCGCGGTTGACGACCTTGGCGCCGAGCTGCACGAGCTTGTTGATCACCTTGTAGACGCCGTGCTCATTGCCTGGAATCAGGGAGCTGGCGAGAATCACGGTGTCGAACTCGTTGATGTGGATATCGCGGTGGTTGCCGTCGGCGATGCGGCCGAGTGCGGCCATCGGTTCGCCCTGGGAGCCGGTGCACATGAAGACGAGCTTGTCGTCCTGAATGTCGTTGGCCTGCTTCAGGTCCACGACGGTGCCTTCGGGGATGTGCAGGTAGCCGAGGTCGGCGGCGATGGACATGTTGCGCACCATCGAACGGCCGACGAACACGACCTTGCGGCCGTACTTGTGGGCGGCGTCCACCACCTGCTGCACACGGTGCACGTGGGAGGAGAAGCTGGCGACGATGATCTTGCGGGTGGCCTGGGCGAACGCTTGGTCAAGGGCCGGGCCGATGGAGGTCTCGGGCTTGACGAAGCCGGGCACCTCGGCGTTGGTGGAGTCCATCATCAGCAGGTCCACGCCCTTTTCGCCGATCTTGCCGAATTCGACGAGGTCGGTGATGCGGTGGTCGAGCGGCAGCTGGTCGAGCTTGATATCGCCCGTGTCGATCAGGGAGCCGGCCGGGGTCTTGACGTAGACGGCCAGGGCGTCCGGGATGGAGTGGGTGACGTTGACGAATTCGAGGTCGAAGGGGCCCACCTTGAGCTTCTCACGGCCGGCAACCTCAACCTTGGTGGGGTTCTGGTGGTGTTCCTTGCACTTGGCGTCCACGAAGGCGAGGGTCAGCTTGGAGCCGATCAGCGGGATGTCCGGGCGCAGCTTGAGCAGGTAGGGCACGCCGCCGATGTGGTCCTCGTGGCCGTGGGTGAGCACCAGGGCGTCGACCTTGTCGAGACGGTTCTTGATGTAGCTGAAATCGGGCAGGATGAGATCCACGCCCGGCTGCTCCTCCTCGGGGAAGAGCACGCCGCAGTCGATGAGCAGCAGGTGACCGTTGTATTCGATCACGTTCATGTTGCGGCCGATTTCGCCCAAGCCGCCGAGCGGCGTGATGCGCATGGAGCCCTTGCGGTACTTCGGCGGGGCGATCAGCACGGCATCCTGCTGGGGTGCGGTGGCCTGCCGGGTGGCGTTGATCTTACGGGACGGCGTACGGCTGTTGGATCCGTTGGCGTTGCGGCCGCGCGCGGAACCGCGACGGCGAGAATTCGTGTTCTTGCTTGTTTTCTTTTGTTCTTGTGCCATAACCTTTTTGGGATTTCTGTTGTGGTGCCTCTGCTCTGTCATGCAGGGGCGGCGGGCTGGCAACCCGTATGCAGCGTTTCGGGCTTACAGCAGTCCGGCAGCGCGCATGCCCTCTTCAGCCTTGTCAAGCTGAGTGGCGTCGGGACCGATGTTCGGCAGACGCATGGTGGTGGAGGGGATAACGCCCTTGACCTTGAGCGCAGCCTTGGCCATGACGGCCTGATAGCCGTCGCCATTCAACGCATGGACAAGGGGGGCGAGCTGGTTGGCGAGGCGACGGGCGGTGGTGATATCGCCGCGATCGAATGCCTGGACAAGCTGCTGCATGGGGTTGGAGGCGACGTGGGCAATCACCGAAATGATGCCGACGGCGCCGATGGAGAGGAACGGCAGGAACAGGCCGTCATCGCCGGAATACCAGGCGAGGCCGGTGCGCTGCTGCTTCTCCACTGCGGCTGCAAGATCGCCGGTGGCGTCCTTGACAGCCTTGACGTGTTCAAGTTCGGCCAGTCGGTCGTAGGTTTCGACCTTGACCTTCAAGCCGGTACGGCCGGGAACATCGTAGACGATGATCGGCTTTTCGGCGGATTCGTCGACGGCCTTGTAGTGGCCGACGATACCGTCCTGCGAGGGGCGGGAATAGTAAGGCATGACGACGAGCACCGCGTCGGCGCCCGCTTCCTGAGTCTGTTCGACCATACGCACGGTGTGTGCGGTGTCGTTGGAGCCGGCGCCGGAAATCACCGGAACGTCGACGACCTCCTTGACGGCCCTGACCAGCTCGACCTTCTCATCCATATGGGTGACGGGCGATTCACCGGTGGTGCCATTGACCACCAGACCATCCGCGCCATCGGCGACGAGGTATTTGGCGAGCTTCTGCGCGGCGGCGAAATCGACGCTGCCGTCGGATTTCATCGGGGTGACCATAGCCGGCAGAATGCGGCCGAAAGGTGCTGGCTCAAGAAGGTGCATGTCATGCTCGCTCATAGTGTTCACCGTACTTCCCATTGTGGACTCTTATACTACGTACCTTGATTGTTGCTGAATGCGTGGCATTATGGCCGGAGCCGGTGGCAATGCCGTGATGCGCGTCCCGGCGCGCTTCCCTGCCTGAAATGCGGGGGCGACTACTGGTCGACTGCGGGTCGATTACAGGTCGAGGAAGTGGTCGAGGCCGATGGTCAGGCCGGCCGGAGCGTCGCCGGCGAGCTTGCGCACGGCAAGCAGGACGCCGGGCATGAAGCTGGTGCGGTCGAAGCTGTCGGCCCGAATGGTCAGCTGCTCGCCGGCGTTGCCGAAGAGCACTTCCTCGTGGGCGTTGAGGCCGCGCAGACGCACGGCGTGCACGTGGATGCCGTCGACCACCTGGCCGCGTGAGCCGCCATCGGTTTCGGTGGCGTCCGGCACGGGGGCGAGTCCTGCGGCCTTGCGCGCTTCGGCGATGCCGTGGGCGGTGTGGATGGCAGTGCCGGAGGGGGCGTCCACCTTGGTGGGGTGGTGCAGTTCGATGACTTCGGCGGATTCGAAGTATTTCGCGGCCTTGGTGGCAAAGTAGTCGGCCAGTACGGCGGAGATCGCGAAGTTAGGTGCGATGAAGACCTTCTGGGTTTCGGGCTTCGGACCGTTGGCGATGGCGGATTTGACCTGGGCGAGTTTCTCGTCGGTCCAGCCGGTGGTGCCGACCACCACGTCCACGCCTTGGCCGATCAGGGTCAGCACGTTGTTCAGGCTGACGGACGGCACGGTGAATTCGACGACCACATCGGTGTTGTCGGTGGTGATCTGGGTCAGGTCGTCGCCGGCATCCAATGCGAGCGCCAGCTGCGTATCCTCGGCGTTGTTCACCGCTTCGACCACGTGCGAGCCCATGCGGCCCTTTGCTCCGACCACCGAAACCTTGATCATGTCTTCTTCCCTGTCTACCCGTACCTGCCCGGCAATGTACCCGGGACGTTTTCCAATCGGCAATCAGCCTATCACCGCCAAGCCCTCACGCCAATACCCCGTCCACAGAATCAAGCTCCCTCTGACGAGCCGAACCGTGAAGTCGAGCTCCCTCTGATGAGCCGAACCGTGAAGAAAACGCCGGAGGCGTTTTTAGGTGAGGGCGAACGACAGTGAGCAATAATTCAGTTGGCTGAAAGCCATCATTAATTGCGTTCGAGCTGGACGCGAAGCGGACTGAGGGAGAGACCCCGGCGAAGCCGCCAACCATCCATCGGGCGTAGCCCGATCCCGTTTCACCCACGCCGCTTGGCCAAGGCCCATCCGGCCAACGCCAATGGCACGGACGCCAGCGTGAAGATGAATGGCAGCATCATGCCCACATGAGGGTTGGAGGCGTCAAGCACAATGCCGGCCGCGGACGAGCCGATCGACGTGCCGACCGTGCCTGCGGTGGTTACCCAGCTCAGTCCTTCGGTCAGGGATTCCGCCGGCACCAGATCCTTGACGATGAGGTTGCCGGTGGCGAACGTCGGCGAGACGGTCAGGCCGGCGAGGATTTCGAAGACGCCCAGCAGGATGAGATTGTCCATTGACAACCGGAAGAACACGTAGCCGACGGTCAGCAGCGACAGGAACATCACCATATGCGCCCAATGGGAGCCTTTGAGTTGGCAAGAGCCGAACACCAGCGCGCCGATGCACGAGCCGACCGCGAACATCGCCAATTGCAGACCGAGGAAGGGCTCAAGTCCCATGGATTTCATGGTGGCGGTAATGGACACGTCGAAGGACGTGAAGCTCATATTGAACACGATGAACACGGCGAGCAACGGCAGTACGCCGGCATAGAGCAATACACTCTTGGGCTTGGCACCGCTGCGTTTGAGTTGGCGCAGGGTCAGCTGGTCGGCATCTTCGCTTGCAGCGGGGCTGCCGTCATCGTGCGCGGCCACGCTGACCTGTTCCACGATGACCGGCGGCTGGGTGGATTTCAGCGAGAAGAATATGGTGCCGCCGATGCCGCATGCCACGGTGGGCACGAACAGTTGGGATACCGGATGCACGGAGGTGGCCAGCCAAGCCGCCAGAATCGGCCCCAGAATAAAGACGATCTCGTCAATGGCGGCTTCCATGGCGTAGGCCGTGTTGAGCAGCTGTTCGCCATCTTCCACACCGCGCAACGCATAGGACCAACGGGTTCGGACCAATGCGCCGAATGAGAACTGCGTCAGACCCATGATGATGGCCAAAGCGAACAGCAGCGGAATCGGCACGCGCACCAACGCCGCGAAGGCGAAGGCGAGCATGGCCACGATCTGCACGGCGAGCGCAAGCCGGCCCACGCGGGCTTGGCCGAAACGGTCGAAGGCGCGGGCGTAGAACGGGGTGACGCAGCTCATGGCCAGCACATAGGCGGCGCTCATGGTGCCGGCGATGGTCCAATTGTCGTAGAGATGGTTGAGCGCCAGAACGATGCCGAGACTCATCATGGAGATCGGCAATCGTGCCACCGCACCGGACAGGCAGAACGCCTTGGCTCCGGGCAGCATGAACAGGCGCCGATAGGGCGAGTGGGCAGCGGACGACTTCGAAACCGCGCGAGTCGTGGACACAATAACTCCTTACTGGTGCGTTGTCCGGCACGTGCGCCCGCCCACACGTGCCATCCGAGGGGTAGCGGTTCCCAAGCAACGTCACGCGGCGCGTTTCAACCGCGGACCGGTACGTGGCCAGTCGTCTTCATCGTCGGAGATGCCTTGCGATGCATAAGGTCTCTCCGCCGGTGAAGGCCGTCCGATGCTGTACAGGTCATGAGCCTTTGGGCTCAGTCGTTGTCAGATTGTTCGGGAATGCCGGAGCTCAACTCGGTAAGGATTTCCTGTTTGGTTTTCGCGCGGGCGTGAAGCTCGCGCAAGCCCTCGTCGGGCTCACTGACATAGTAGAGAGTGGCGTCGATACTGTCCAATTCCACACCTTCGACCGCTGCCAGCAGCAGTCGGTACATGTCGAGCTGGGCGAGTTTGCGGGTGATGTCGTCTGGCTTGGTGGGCCGACGACCGGTTTTCCAGTCGACCACGGTAAAGCGTGCGGTGGTGCTGGACGGGTCAAGTCCACCGATGAATACCGCATCGAGTTTGCCATTGACCAGGCCCACGCCCGGCACGTCCACGACGATGGCACGCTCCGTCCACGCCGGGATGCGCTTGGCCCACGATGATTCGGCCAGTCTGCGCTGCCACGCCACCAGCTTGGACTCGGTGGCATTGTCGCTACTTATGGAAGTGGCGGAGGCGGCGGATACGGCGGATGCGGATTGTTGAGCCGTGGGCTGTGGGACAGCGGGCTGCCGTGTGGATGGCTTGCGGCATTGCCGCTCCCGTTCGGCCAAATCGGCCAACATGGCTTCCCGGGAAACGAATCCCGCATCCTGACCTGTATGCGGCATACTTGATTCGGCTTCATATGCCAGTACCGCTTCATCCGGCTTACCGGCATTGATGAATTGCTCAGCCCACGCATGGAACTGCGTGCCGGCCTCGGCCGCCGGAGACGATATGCGCGGAATCGGGCGGATAATGCTACGCCAGTAGAGGCGCTCCTCCCGTTCGTTCATGCCACCTACGCGGGCTTGCAGGCTTGTCACGTTCTGGCGTCCTGCAGCCAGAACGCGTTGCGCCTTGGCTTTGACTGCCTCATCAAGCGACTGGCCGCTGGCGGCATCGGCCATCAAATCGGCGTCGTCCACCAGCAATTGCGCCCGTTGCAGCAGTGGACCGGCGTCTTGGTGCTGCTCAAGTGACGAGGAATCTGCGGCGATAACATCGATGCCACGTGACAGCTGTTCATGCACTGCGTCGCTGAGGGTAGCCGGCCACGGCAATTCGACAGCGGCATCCGTCTGCGTAATCGGCGTCTGCCATGCCTCCCCCACCACGGCGTCACCGTATGCCGCGGCATGCTCTCCGATAAAGAACCCTTCGGGAGTGGCAATCGCTTCGCCTTGCGCCGAGATCAGCATGGGCTTCCCGGCATTGGCGGCTTGCAGCCGTTCCACACAGTCCTGAGCCGATATCGCATGTTCACGGGCTTGGAGCGCGTCATGCACTTCAAGCCAGAAATTGGATGGCTGAGCGGCGCGAGAGCCTTTGGGCACCACTGACGGGTCCCGCCCGGATTCGCCCGTATAGGCGCAATAGGTCATCAGGGCATCTTCTCGCGCACGGGTAAGCGCCACATACATCAATCGACGTTCGTCGGCATGCAGCCGGCGCCCATATTCCTCCGCCTGCGTCAAATACCAGCCGGATGCATCCACTTCTTCCACGCCATCGCCGA
>OBZV01000692.1_pt1 | contig 17532 bp, 19 predicted proteins | sample 1501581 | NCBI WGS metagenome assembly OBZV01 (sample SAMEA2580257, study PRJEB22360) | human gut metagenome | biome: human gut; feature: human-associated habitat; material: faeces | place: Denmark | collected 2008/2010
AAGGCCCCCATGTTTCGCACCCCGGCCTCGGCCATGCGCTCCTGGAGCAGCGCCAGCTCCTCCTCAGACACCATAACGTGCAGGTGGATGGGCCGCCGCCTGTTCCGGCTCACCGGGACGGCTCCTCCCGTTCCTGCCGAGCAAAGGGCTGGAGCCGGACGGGGCTCTGACCGTCCTCGGTGCGCAGGAAGTCTATTCTGCCTGCCGCAAAGATGGCGTTGCGGTTGAGCTGCCGCTGCCACGCCCCCTGGCTGGGGGCCCACTTGAATCCATTGTGTTTGAGCTCCTGCCGCTGTTCCTCGGTGGGCTTTTCATCAAAGAACAACTGCAGCCGGTTTTCCCCCTCATTGATCTCCGCCTTGCCGCCGGGGAACTCCCAGCCCACAAAGTCACCCCAGTTTTTCAGATCGTCAATGCGCTGCTGCACCCGGCGGATGTTGGCGTTGTTGTTGGAGAGATGGAAAGAGGGATAGGGCACCGGGTCTTTCCGCCAGTCCCGCTCCATAGAGGCCCGGAGCTTGGCGATCCCCTCGTCGGTTAGGCCGGGGCAGCCGTCCAGGGTCTTGTGCTTGCGGTAGTACGCATTGACCGCTTTCATGTGTTCCTGGTCGGCCTTGAGCCCCTCCAGCTTGGCCTCCAGCTTTTCCACCGCCTGCCGGTCATCGGCGGAGATACCCGCCGTGCCGGTGGAGCGTATCTTGTCCAGCAGGCCCTGGATATGCTGATACTCGCCCATGTTCTTATCCCGTGCTGCGTTCTGCTTGAGCTTTTTCTGCACGGGGAAGTTGCCGCCTCCGGCAACTAGGATCGAGGGCACACGGGCATCAATGGCATGGGCCTGATTGAGATTTTCCGCCAGCTTGCGGGCATAGAGGTCTGCAAGGTAGTCAATCTTCTCATGGTACATGGGATCAACACGCTGTTTCTGTTCCTCTGCCAGTTGATAGGCGGCATCCACTTGAGCCTGATAACTGGCCGTGGCGGAGCCGGGCTTGTAGTCACGGTAGCTGTTGAGGTCGTTGGCCCGCCGGGCCGCCTCTTCGCTGATGGGATAATACTTCGGCATCCGGCCACCCCCTAACGGTCGCCCCGGTCGGGAGCGTCCCTCCTCGGAACCGCCGGGCCACGGTCAGCCTCAACTTGGGCCTGGGCGTCCTTCATCTGCTGAGAGATCGGACGGGGACGGCTGCCGCTGTTCTGGCACAACTCGGCCACATCGGGGGCGGGCCGCAACTCATAGTCGGCCACCTGCTTTTCCGTCAGGGGCCGGGTATAGGTCAAATGGCCCCAGGCCAAGAACGCGCTGCCCTCTACGGGAACACGCTGGCCGTAGTTGATGATTTCATCCGGGGCATTGCGGGGCGGTTTCGGGAATGTGCCGATGTCCACAGGCCGCTGGGTAGAGTAATACTTGTAGAGCCCAGGGGCCTCCTCCTGGACAACGCGGACTTTGAATTGCATCTGGTACTCCACCAGCCTGCGGTTGAAATCCTGTTCCATCGCGGCGAAGTCATCCCCATAGTGGCCCCATTCATACTGCCGCTGGTCGTGTTCATCGTCATAGCAGGCCCAGGTCACATAGCGGGATGGGGCCTTGGGGTTTTCCCCCAGGGCAAAGCCCCTGCCATTTTCCAGCATGGCAACGCGGAGAATGGTATAGCCTTGGTTTTTGTCCATATTGCCTCCTTCCACGCGCCGCGCCCCTTCGGGACACTTTGTCCCAAAGGGGCGCTGGCACAAGATGTTTGAAATATCCGTGAAAATGGGGGCCGGACGTAAAATCATACCGGCCCCCTTAAAAGCAGCCCCGGAAAGCCCCGTCATCAGGGCGTTTCCGGGGCTTTAATCGTAACGCTTGTACCCCTGTTTCCGGCGGTGGCTGCGCATCCGCTCCCGGCTCTTGCGGCGGTTGGCCTCGGCTTGGCACGCCTGGGAGCAGTAGAGCTGCCGCCGCTTGGGGAGAAAGGCCCTGCCGCACAGGGGGCAGATACGCAGCTCCTCCACCGGCCCCTCCTGGGCAAGCTGCACCGCCAGGGCCGAATCAATGGGGAGAACGGCGTCCCGGAAGTAGCGGCACATGGGGCCCGTCCAGCACTTCATCAGCATATAACATTCACACTCCAATGGTAAGCATCCGTAGTCCCGGTCGTAGTTGGCGCACCACCTTGTCACCAGGGCCCGGATGGATTTTTTCTCCTCACGGGTCAGTTCACGGGGCAACGCCTCACCTCCCGCGCCGCAGCAGGGCGCGGAAACAGGTCATACAGCGGATACCCTGCCAGTAGGGGCACCCGGCGCACCGGGAGCCACGGGGGGCCGGAGCCGAATCGGGCTGCTCCTGCCGGGGCTTGCGCCTCATTTCCCGCTCCAGGTGGTTGTTGGTAAAATTCAAGATTTATCCCCCGTTTCCTCTTCATCGCCGTATTCGTCCTCGCCGTAGGGGTCATAGTCCTCCTCGGGATCGTCATAGGGCTCGGGCTCGTCGCCGTAGTCCTCCTCGGCCTGGGCCGCTGCCCGCTCCTGCTTGGGCCGGTAGATTTTGAAGTACCACCCGACGACGCCGCAGATCACCACCGCAGCCAGCACCATCGCCAGCAGCCCCAGGGAACCGCCCTCGGCCTCCGGTTCGGGCTCTTCCACAGGCTCCGGTTCCGGTTCAGGCTCCGGCTCCACCCCCACGCACTCGGTCATGTTGGTGGCGCAGACAGGGCAAGCCGTGTTCACAGCCCCCGCCGCGCACTTTTCCGTGCAGGAGCAGGTGGGCAGCTCCCCGCCGGTTTCCTCAAAGGCGGCCAGCAGGTCGGCCTCATCCACCATGCCTAAAAAGTAGGTTTCATACTGCTCGCCCTCCTCGTCCACAGGCTTGTCGTAGTCAATGACAAGGTAGAACGTGCTGCCGCCCTTGGTCTGGACAGTGATAAACTGCTTGTTGGTGTTTTCGTCGTAGAGCAGATCGCGGGTCACAAACTGGCCCTCCTCTGAAAAGCCCTCGCCGGGCTCAATGGTGGGCTCTGGTGCGGGGGCCTCCTCTACGGTGGCGTCCTCATCCGTGGGGGCGGGATCGGTTTCCTCATAGCCCCCGGTGGGCTCGTCCGAGTAGGCATAGGCCGGAGCGGTCATGCCGCACAGCAAAAAGGCGGCGCACAGCGCCGCCATCAGGACACGGTATTTCTTCATTCCTCAATCTCCTTTTCCTGAGTGGTAGGGGCGGACTTTGAGACATTTTGTCCCAAAGGTGCGCCGGAGCGGATAGCCTGGAGCAGCGCGGGCAGTTCATCCAGTGAAATGCTCATGCCCCGCACGATGTCCACGATCTCGGTGTTTTCCGTTTCCAGTTTTTTCTGCTCCAGCTCCTTGAGCCGAGCCTGCTGTTCGCTGATTTTGGCCTTGACCTTTTCAATCTCGGCCTGGATTTTCGCGCTCTTGCTGGTTGCCAATGTTATCATCCTCCAATCATGGCAAGCGCCCGTAGGCATACAGGTGCGCCTGCCAGTAGCTTGAATTTAGGTTTGCGTAACCGATGGGATCTCCACAGTGGAGCATCATCCCGTCGCCAAGATAGAGCCCACAGTGGGAAACGCCCGGGGTATCATAGGTGCCCACGAAAAACACCAGATCGCCGGGCTTGGGATCGCTGGTAGGGGTGCAGTAGTCGTAGAGCCCCTGGGCCCCAAGGCGGCCCACATTCCAGCCGCATTGATTGAGCACCCACGACAGGTAGCCGGAGCAGTCAAAGGACGTGGCCGGGGAGCTGCCGCCCCACACATAGGGATAGCCCACATATTTCTCCGCCTCGGTGAGCAGGGCGGCAAACTTTTCATCGCCCATGTACTCGGCGGGTACCTCATACGTTTCGCCCGGCTGGGTGTACTTGTCCACATAGCCGGAGCCTGGAAACAAATCGGGTCTGTTTCCCAGGGTCGCCATGTAGAGGGCGTACCGGGCCATCTGTTCCTCGCTCATCATGTAGACCGGCAGATGGGACAGGTTGAAGTTTTCCAGGGTCACATAGCAGATGTACCAGGTGTAGGGCTCGTCGTTCTCGTCATACCTGGTTTCCGTCACCACCCGCTCCGTGAGGATGTACTGGCGGTCAAAGAGGTCATCCAGCGTGCCCTCCACGTCGGCCAGCGTCCATTCCCCCTCGTGGAGCACGGACAGGATGGAGATGAGCACATAGGGGTCGTGCTCGATCTCGTCCAGGTCAAAGTGGTATTCGTCATAGCTATGATTGCTCTCGTAGCTGTCCAGGTAGGCTTGCAGCTCCGCCTCCATATCGCAGTAGGCCGCCTCCGCCGCCAGAATGTCCTCGTCCCTGGCGGCGTAGGTGGTGGCCCCGATCCCACCGCCCGCGCCGCTGCCCAATGGAGCCAGCGAGGACACGCAAGACTGAAACAGCACCACAATAAGCAGGCAGGCCAGAACCAGCAGCACTCCCACGGGATGCCGTTTGACAAAGCCAACGGTGTGGGCGGCGGCCTTCTCCGTCACCGTGGCGGTCTTGGCAGCGGCGGTGCCGCCGTACTTGGCCGCCTCCTGCGCCCGTTTGCGGAATTGCTTTCGATACTGCTTTTTCAGTTGGTGCTTGCGCCAGAACCGGGACAGCGGGTTATCTCCCAGCCCCGGATGCTCCTGGGCGGCCATGCGGAAGTGGTAGTCCGCCGTTGCCTTGGTGAATTTGGACTGCGCCCGCTGGGCGGCCTTGGTGGGGTGCTCCCGCACCTTGCGCTTACCATAGCGGTACAACTTCCGGCCAGCCGCCTCCGCCGCCAGCTCGGAGCGGTGGGCTCCCTCGATACCCACGTTCTCATGCTCATTCTCATAAATCTTGCCGTGGACAAAGCCATGAAACGTCCACCCAGCGGCCCCTGCCGCCTTGCGGATGAGGCTCTTTTTCCTGGGCGGTTTCTGCTTTACCAGCTTGCCCCGAGCCTTGTCCAGCTTGGCCTCCCGCTGCTCCATGCGGAATTTCGCGCGATTGACCTGCTCAGAACTGCTCTCCATACGGAACTTCCCGCCGCCGTCCTTTGGGACACTTTGTCCCAAAGGAGTAGCGCCCTCGTTCCCTGGGGTATAGGCGGGCCTCCGGCCAGCAGGCCGGGAGTTCTTGGCATTGGTTTCACCCAGATCGTCTGCGGGGGATTCGCCCTCAAAGCGCAGGCGGGCCGCTGGACCCTGGCGGGGCTCGGTATGCTCCGGCCCACAAGGGGCCTCCCGTGGATCATCCGGGGCTACCGGCTCCGCCGCCCGGTCAGGGGGGAACCGATCTGCCCGGCCATCCAGAGGGGCAGCGCCCTCCACAGAATCAGACACCGGCTGGAAATCGCCCCGCTGGGGCACGGCATCCTCCCGGCGTTCTGGTTCCCCCGTGGCCTCCCGCACCTTGCGGGCGGATGTCTTTTTCCAATCTGGGCGGCGCTGCTTGGGCGTGCCGGGCTCGGGCTCCCATTCCGCCCCAAACCGCAGGGGGTCTGAGAGCTTGCCCGCCTGCTCCTTGTCGGAGATCAGCCGGGATGCCGGGTCTTGCCTGGGCTCCCGGCCCCCGTCACGCTCCCTGCTCATTCTTCAAGTCCTCCGGGCGGGTGGTGAGCAGGTTGTAAATCTCCCCCTTGGGGAACCGATCCACAAAGGGGATGGTGGTGCTGCCATAGAACAGCAGCCCCTCGCCGGGGTTGGAGTGGGTGATGTAGGAGAGCTGGTGCTCCGAGATACCGAGCTGCTTTGCCAGGATCGCCCGGTCGCTCTGCGCCTGGGCCAATAGCACCATAAAGTCGGTGTTGTCCAGAATGGCCTCGATCTCCCGGCTGGCAAGCAGGTCTTTCACGTTCTGCGTCAGGGCGCTGGGGACACAGCCTTTTTTGCGGAGCATCTTCCACACGGCCACAAAGTAGCTGGCGGTGAGGGCGTCCCGGAGCAGGATGTGGAACTCGTCAAAGTAGCACCACGTTGCAATCCCGTTGTGGAAGTTGGTATTCACCGCCGAGGTCACAAAGTCGTTGGTGATGTGCATGGCGATCTTCCGCAGGTTTTCCCCCAGCCCCTTGAGCACGATGCACACCACGCGGGAAGTCAAGTCCACGTTGGTCGGATGGTTAAAGAGGTTGAGGGAGCCGGTGCAGTAGAGCTCCAGGGCCGTCGCCACCCGCTGGGCCTCCGGCTCCGGCTGCCGGAGCAGCTCTTCATAGAGGTCTTGGAGCAAGGGCGGTTTCCCGTCCCCGATCCCCAGGGCCAGCTCCCGGTAGACCTGCCGCACGCAGCGGTCAATGACGGTTTTCTCAATGGGCTGCAGGCCGTCCTTGCCGCCCACCACCAGCTCGCACAGGGAGAGCAGGAAGTCCGCCTTCATGGACAGGGGGCTCTCGTCCCCGCCCAGGTCGAGCTGGATGTCCATAGGGTTGATATGGTGAGGGCTGTCCGGCGCAATCTCAATGACCTGCCCGCCCAGCCGCCGCACCAGCGGGGCATATTCTCCCATCGGGTCTACAATGATGATGCGGTCTTGAGTCGCCAGGAACACGTTGATGATCTCCCGCTTGGCGGAAAAACTCTTGCCGGAGCCGGTGGAGCCGAGATAGAGTCCGTTGGCCGATTTTAGTTTCTTCCGGTCAGCCATGATGATGTTGTGGGAAAGGGCGTTCATGCCATAGTAGAGGGCCTGCCCGCCCATGCGGAGCTCCCGGGTCATAAAGGGCACAAAGATGGCGGTGGAGCTGGTGGTCATGCCCCGCTGGATCTCCACCTCGTTGTAGCCCAGCGCCAGCGAGGACACATAGCCCTGCTCCTGCTGCCAATCCAGCCGCTTGATGGCACAGTTGTATTTCTGTGCGATGCCGTTAACCGTGAACACGTCGTTTTCCAGCCGCTGGCGGGTGGGGGCAAGGTTGATGATGGTGAAGGTCAGCAGGAACATCCGCTCGTTGCGGGACTGCAGGTCGGAGAGCAGATCGGCGGCGTCCTTGGAAAAGGTAATGAGGTCAGGGGGCAGGATGTCCGGGTCATACCCGGCCCGGATCGCCTTCTTCTGCTCCTCCACCTTCATTTTGTCAATGTCGCTGACCTTGCCCTTGATGGTCTTAATGGCCTTGAGCTGGTCTACCGTCTGAATGTGCATGGTGACGGTCAGCTCCGCATCCAGCTCCAGAATCTCCCGCAGCAGCTTGTCTGAGAGCTCAGACGCCAGAATTTGCAGGTAGGACGCCGCGCCCCAATACCGCCCCACCCGGAACAGGCGGGGTTGGGAGAAGTCAAAGCCCTCGCTGGGGGCAACGGCATCCTTGGTGCCAAGGCCGGTGCGGGGAATGTCCTTCCACGAAAAGCGGAACGGCTCCCGGCTCCCCGGATGGGTCTGGCCGTGGAGCACCGCCAGCCGCTCCCGCCCGTCCAGGGGATTAGACTGCACGCCCAGCCGGTGCAGGTTTCCCACCACGTCGGCCTCCACACGCTCCAGCCGGGGCCGGGCCTCGCCCAGTGAACCGGCGGGCACGCCAAAGGTGATGTACTTGGCCCGGTCAATGCCGTTGTTGCTCTTGGCGATCTGACGCTTGAGCATGGACACGAACTCCCCCCGGATGCTGTCGTATTCGTCGGACTGCATGGGGATATTCACCTTGTACCGGCTGGCGGTGTGGGCTCGTCGATTGACAAAGGAGAGCTGGAACGGCAGGGCGCTGTCAAAGTAGTTGAGGAAGGCGCTCCAGCCATTGAAGATGGCGGATTGATCCTCCGAGGACGCCACTGAGTAGTTGATGTCCTCATATTCCACGGCCTTGGTAAACAGGCCGCCGGGGAGTTGGCACACCCCGTCCGGGTACATCGCTACATAGGGGATGGTCTGCTGGGCGGACACCATGCCCCGGCCCCGGCGGTCAGCCCTTGCGGGCTTTTTTCTTTGCGTGCTTGCTTTTTGCAATCGCATCCTCCTTTTCCATCGCGCCCCGCAGGGTAAAAGGGGCGTAGATATTATCCGTTCGATAGGGCCGATGCCCGGAGCGCAGGAACTTGGCCCGGATGATGTTCCGGGCCACCTTCTCCAGCGGCAGGCCGTCCCGCTCATACATCGCCAAAAGAAAAGCCGGGAGCATAACCCCCAGCATGAGGAACAGGCCGCCGGTGTTGCCGATCACGGTCCGGGCCAGCAGATAGGCCGGGATGCCTACGGCAGCCCCGCAGCCGAAACAGATGAGCTGGCGCTTGGTGAGATTGAACGCCACCTTCGTTTTGATTTTGGAAAGGTCGTTTGGTACGTTTACATAGGGAATTTCAATCACCTCCAGTTTGGGACAAAGTGTCCCAAAGGCCCGCCGAGGGCTCCACCTCGTTCCCCCACACGTCCCAGCCGGGCGGTGACTGCCGGGCAAACAGCTCCACACGGGGTACGTCCCCCATGAGGGCCACGATCTTCTCCCGTGCCTCGTCCGGTTTCCGGCTGTGTTCCCGGATGGGGGAAATGATGAACTGGTGGACGTTGGCCGCCTGCCGCCTGGGATGGCCTCTGGTCGCCAGCAGGCACACCTCCGCGTTGCCCCTCGTCCAAAAGCCCAGGCCGTAGAACCAGCCCTCGGACTTGCGGTTTTGTTTCAGCCATACAAAGGCCACGGTCTTGTAGGTAAAGCCCCAAGCCCGGATGAGCCGCAGGGCCTCCGGGAGCTGGGGAAACGTGGCCCACAAAAAAAGCGCGCTGTCCGGGGCGGCCAGTTCCGCCACCGGGAGCGCGCATAATTCGTTGATACTCATGGTTGGGTAATGGTGCTCCGCCGCCCCCTGCACCCTCTTGGCGGAATACCGCCAGGGTGGGTCGGCGTAGATCACAGAATATTGATTGATGGCTCACACTCCTTTCCCGCCCCGCGCCACTGTCTCCTCCGCCTCGCGGATACGCTGGACGGCGGTGCCGAAGATGGCCGGGGCTGTTTCAAAACAGATGTAGCGGCGGCCTGTGTTGACGGCGGCCACCGCCGTTGTGCCGGAGCCAGCGCAGATGTCTGCCACCAGCTCGCCGGGCCGGGTGTAGGTACGGATGAAATACTCGCACAGTTCCACCAGCTTTTGCGTTGGGTGGATGGTGTGCTGGACAGACGCAAAGGCCAGCACGTTCCCAGGGAACCGCCGTCCGTCCGGGGAGCCGTTCCCGCTGGGGATATATTTACCGTAGTTGGAGCTGAGAGAGCCCTTCTTGCAGATGCGCTCATAGGGCTTGCCCTGCTCGAACTGCGGTTGGTACAGCGGGAGCTTTTGGTAGAACACCAAAATATTCTCCGTCTTTTTCAGCGGGGCCCGCCGGGCGTTGAGAAAGCCGGTACACCGGCTCTTGTACCACACCCACTCATAGCGGAGCATTTTTAGATTGGACGCCCCCAGTATTTTGTCATAGGGGCACTGGGCGAAGAACAGGATCGCCCCGTTGGGCTTTACCGCCCAGCGTACCGCCTCCCACAGCTCGGGGAGCGGCAGGGGTACGTCCCAAAAATTCCGGGTGGTGCCGTAGGGCGGGTCGGTGAGCAGCAGGTCAATCGAGTGCTGGGGCAGGGAGCGCAGGCCCGCGATGCCGTCCATGAAGTAGATGCCGGACTCCACCGGGGCCGCCGGGCCGTTTGGGACACTTTGTCCCAAAGGGGCCCTATCTGTCATCCCTGGCCTCCTTGCCCTTGTCCGGGGCCGGGCGCTCCGCGTTGGCCTTGTCCGCAGCCTGGGCCGCCTGCGCCAGCTGCTCCCGGATGGGGGCGGGGCGCAGGGCCTTAACACGGGCCACAAGCTGCTCCACTGCCGCGTTGTAGGCATCCACAGTGAGGGCGTCCAGCCGCTCCTGCAGGGCCCGGCTCGTTACCCGCGTCGTGGCCCGGTAGCCGCTGCGCGTCCGGTTGGACTCCTTGCTGGGGGGACTCAGGAACATCCCGTTCTTGCCGTCCACCACTTTGAAATCGTCCACCACGATGCCGCCGATATTGACGCTGGCATAGCCCCGCAGGGAGCCCATCGGCTCGATGGGCCGTACCGTCACTTCAATGGGCAGCGGAGCAGCCTCAATGGATTTTTCCACACGGAGCTTTACCGCCTCGTCAATGCTGATACCCTGGCTCTCCGCCAGCTCCGCGATGGGGGCCTCAAACAGCAGCCGGTTCATTTCCTGGATGGCAGCGTCCTGGGTGATAGGGGCCGCCTGGTTTTTTGGCATAAATCAATCCTCCTTCAAAAGTTTAGTGGGCCCCGAAGATACTCCGGGCGATGCTGCTCGTCTTGAATAGCATGAAACACAAGAGCACCGTGTAGCCCATAGCCCCCCAAATTGCGCCGATGGGGTCGCCACTGGTGGCGATGCCCTGGACGAGCACGGCATAGATCGCCACGCACACCAGGATGAGCAGCCCCTGGAATCCCACGGCGAATAGGGACTTGATGTAGTTCTGCCCCATGCCGCCCAACTCCCGGTTGGCAAGGGTCGCCATCGGCAGCGGGGCCAAACTGGACATGAGTAGGGTAAGAACCCGGCGCCTTACCATATCACTATGGCAGGTTTCCGAGAACTCCCCTCCGAACCGGACTTACACCTCTCGATGTATCCGGCTCTCCAGATGTCAGTCTAACTTTCCTGCGTGTAACTTATCGTGACAGTCAATGCAGAGTGCCATTGTCTTGCGCTTACGCCCAATCATGGCGATTTCCCATTGTTTTCTGCCACTTAAATCTTTGAGTTTTCGTATATGGTGTATTTCAAGCGGCACATTCTCTGCGCCACACCACTCACACCTGTTTGCTTGCAGTCTTTTTATAAGGCTATTACGCCCATAATTCTCAAAAATTCTTGCTACTATATCAGGATTTCCGCTTTCTACTTTAGTGTCCCGGCGGAACCCATTATTGTAAAACAATACCTTTCCGACCTTGCCGTTTTTCTTCGGATATTCCACAACAAAATCTTTTCCTTGACGGTACTTGCGGATAATTCTGCTGATTCGTGTCCGATATTTTCCAGCAAAGGTTTTGAGCATACTGTATCTCATTACATAGTAGAAGTTGTTGAGTACAGACACGTTGTTTGCAAGTCGGTAGTAGTTATACAATCCACGGATTTCTGCGTTGTACTGGTTTAGGATTTCCAAATCGTCCAAGTGCAACAGGCGAGTGCGCCGGACAGGTTCCCAAACCTCTTTGTTTCCATTTTGTTTGTCGTATTTAATCTTGAGGGCATTGTAGGAGAACAGTCGTTTTACCCACTTATCATGGGGAACATAGAGCAAGACTTTTCCATTGTTTACCCGTCTGGTAGCCCCGGTTTTGGTCTTTTTGTTGTGTTCGCCTTTGGCGATTGTGACCTCATATCCCAAGAACTTCGCAGCGTCGTGTCCATGAGTAATCAATGTCTTTTCCTCGGACATTTCCAGATGGAGTTTGTCCCGGATAAAGCAGCCTACATCTTGTTTAATCTGTTCTGCGTCCTCTTTGCTGCCGATAACTCCAATTAAGAAATCATCGGCATATCGGATATAGCAAATCCGTTTATAGCTATCGTCCATCTGGTCGCTATACGGCATAGATTTCAGACTACGCCGCAGTTCCCGGATTTCTGCAATTAGACCTTCTTTTTCTTCCTCGCTCATTTTAGAGAGATTTCTTTTAAGCCTTTGTTCTTTCCCCCGGCAGACATCCAGCTTCTTCTTGAACGCAGGATTGATTTTACGGCGGTTTCCGCAGTTGAATTTCTCTGCATACTCTGCCATATAGCTATCCAGTTCGTTCATGTAGATGTTTGCAAGGATAGGGCTGATGATGGAGCCTTGCGGAGTGCCGGAATAAGTATTGTGATAATTCCAATCCTCCATATATCCAGCTTTCAAGAACTTCCAGAGCAGACCGATGAAATGTTCATCTGCAATCCGCTTTCGCAAAATAGCAATCAACACATGATGGTCTACGTTGTCAAAACAGCCCTTTATATCTCCCTCAACGAACCACTTTGTCCCCGTAAAATATTTCTGCACATATTTGAGTGCCGTATGACAGCTTCTGTTTATACGGAAACCGTGGGAATAGTCGCTAAAGGTTGGCTCATAAATACTCTCTAAGATGAGCCGCACCACCTCCTGTATCAGTTTATCGTCGAATGACGGTATCCCCAGAGGACGCATTTTCCCATTGGATTTCGGGATATACGTTCTCCTTGCCGGGTTAGGCTGATAACTAAAATCCCGCATCTTTTCAATGAGGGCGTTTATCCTTGCCATTCCCATTCCGTCAATGGTTTTGCCGTCTGTTCCGGCTGTCATGTTGCCTGGTTTCGCCTGTATCCGCTGATATGCCAGCAGATAGAATTGTGGATTGTACAGGTTGCGGTATAACCGCTCGTACTTGTAACTCTTGTTACACGCCTTGGATTTTAGGCTTTCCAACACATTTTCAGGACTTCTCATAATGCCTCACGCACCTTTCCTTTTTATGAATTGGTTGACATCCTGCCTCCCTTCGCCATGTAGACGGCTTTCCCGCCCTCGGACTACTACGGAGGCTCCGTTGCCATGCTGGATATTCAGCGTCATCTTTCTTGGGTTTTTACCCCTTGAAATTTATCGCCTTGCGGCATTACGCATAGCCGGATAGTTCCGGCGTTCCGGTTTAGGCAATCTCCAGTTAGACACTTTGGGATAAGCGTATTGTGATGTCGGTAGTGGATTTTCGTCCTTTTCCGCTTACTGCGGCTGGCTGTCATAAGTATCGTGCGGTCTGTGTTTACCTGTCACATTCCGCTATGACATACGGCGAATACAACCATCCTGCGCCGCCGGGTCGAGTATCCCGCCTCGGACTACCCTTAAAGCAGTTTAGCCTTGCTCCTCATTCACAATGTTGCGTCTTGCCGCTCAGTCGTGGGTAGATGGTTTTCCCAACTTGCGATTTTTCCGATACGCTATTGTCCCCCTTGTGGTTTCCCTCCGGGGTAAATCGGATGACGCTAAAGTGACGCTTTTCACGTCTTTGATACTTTTCTTTACCGGCTTGCTAAAGCCGGGTTCCCAAAATGCCCGCACACCGCCTTTGGATGAAAAGCGGCGCTTCTGGACGCGCCGTAAATTTCCAGCATACGGCCATACACGATGACAAAGATGATGATGTTCAGCGCGAACATACACACCTGGATGAGAATGGACTGCATGAACAGCCCCAGCAGGGAGCCGATGCCCATGCCCTCCAGCGTGGTTTCCAACTCTGCCAGCATATCCGCCGAGATGTCTGTGGAGCCCTGGACAAGCCCGCTGGCATCCGCGATGACGCTCTGGCTCACGTCGAACACCGCCATGACAATATTGAAAGTGTTGGAAAGAATCAGGATGGCAATGGCCGTCTTGAACATCCACTTGTAGATGTTCGCCACGTCAACCTCGTGCATATTGTTCTTTTCCAAAAGCATCTGAATGAGCTCATAGGTGGCAACAAAGGTCAGCACCATGCCCGCTATCGGCAGGATCACCGTCTCGGAGAGCTGCCGGATCAGGGAGAACACCCCGGCGTTCCACGCCGCCGGGGTGGTTCCCACCTGTGCCGCCACGTCCCCGACTGAGGCGTTCACGTTGTCAAACAGCCCGCCCAGGTTTCCCATGATGCCGTCAATGAGCAGGTCTTTCAGCCAGCCTGTGAGCCAGTCGGTGAGAAAATCCATAGGCGGCCAGCCTTAAAACAGGGTGCTCAGAACAGGGATCAGGGTGGTGCCCAGCAGGATGATGCCGCCGCCGGCCATAAGCTGCTTAATTCCCTGTGACTTGGAGCCGGGGTTGTCGGAACCATAACCTTCCAGCAGGTTCACGACGCCCCACACGCCCAGGCCAGCGCCCAGAGCCACAACAAGGGTCTGCAAAGTAGTGATCGCGGAACTGAAAAACTCCATAAAACCTCCATTTCTCCGGATAGTTCCGGGCAAAAAATTAAGCCGCCAAAACTGGCGGCGCTGCCTTGGGACACTTTGTCCCAAAGGAACAATAATAAAAAGGTATCTATCTTAAAAGGCGTCCGGGTCGTCCACATCGTCATAGTTGAGGATGTCCTCGTCCTCCTCCGTGAGCGGGATCGGCTCGTCCACCTGGAACACCTCGCACACCTCGTCCAGACCGGGCCGCCGCCTACGGCGGATCAGCTTGTCCAGGTCAAAGGCGTTGCGCTTTTTGTCCGCCTCCGCCGTAAACTTATAGTTGGGGTGGCGTTTCAAATCGTACTTAGGGGAATAGAAGGGCGGCAGGCCCCGGAGCTGCAAGATGCACCTGTCACCGGGCATGGTGGCAAGCTCACTGGGGGTCATCAGCTCTCGGCCCAGCCGCTGGGTGTTGAGGTTATAGCTCTCGGACTGGCCCTTGGAGCGCCCGTCCGTCTGCATATAGATGGTGGCCTTGCCCAGCCAGTTCTCCGAGATCTCCTTGATGGTGGAGCTCTCGCGGCCTCCCAGGAACACCACGGAATCCATGTTGCCTAAAATGGTTTCCGCGTGTTTGTCATAGATGGCCTTGCACTGCGCTAACTGCTGGTAAAAGAGCGTCAGCGACACCTCCCGGGAACGGATGACGGCCACCAGCTTTTCCAGGTTTGGCACCTGTCCCGTGTTGGCCGCCTCGTCCCACAGCACCCGCACATGATGGGGCAGGCGACCCCCGTACTTGTTGTCCGCCCGCTCACACAACAGATTGAACATCTGCGAAAAGGCCAGCGCCACCAGGAAATTGTAGGTGCTGTCGGTGTCGCTGATGCAGAAAAAGGTTGCTGTGCGCCTGTCGCCCATGCGGTCAAGTTCCAGTTCGTCATAGGCCATGATCTCCCGGAGCTGGGGGATGTCAAAGGGGGCGAGGCGGGCCCCGCAGGAGATCAGGATGGATTTTGCCGTCTTGCCGCTGGCCAGCTTGTACTTTTTGTACTGCTTGACCGCAAAGCAATCCGGCTTTCGCTTTTCCAGGCCCTTGAACATATAGTCCACCGCGTTCATGTAGTCCTCGTCGTTCTCCTTGACCTCCATGCCGGAGATCATATCCACCAAAGTATTCATATTCCTGTCCTCCGGCGGGCCCTCGAAGATGATATAGGCGATGAGAGCGCAGTAGAGCAGCGTTTCCGCCTTTGTCCAGAACGGGTCACTTTCCTTGCCCTCGCCCTTGGTATTGGCAATCAAGGTATTCACAAACTTTAGAATGTCCGCCTCGTTGCGGACGTAGGCCAAGGGGTTATAGTGCATGGATTTTGAAAAATCAATGCTGTTGAACACCTTGATTTTGTACCCACGCCGCTGTAAAAAAGAACCGACTTGGGACAAGACGCTGGATTTTGGATCTACACAAACATAGGAAGAATGAGCCTGCAAAAGTTGGGGGGTCAGCCAGAACCGGGTCTTGCCGGAGCCGGACGAGCCCACCACGCAGGCGTTGAGGTTGCGGGCGTTGGCGGGATTTTTGGGCCGGGTGTTCATGGTGAGCAGTTCCGTCCCGGTGAGAATGACGTTGTTCTCAAACTTGGGATCGGTGAACGGCTCAATATCTCTGGGGCCGCCCCATCGCGCCGAACCGTACTCCTCATCCCGGCGGAACTTCTTTGCCCGCTTTGCTTTGGCGTACACCACCAGCCGGAGCGCCGCCGCCCCGACGATCCCCACCAGCCAATCAAAGGGGTGGAGCCCCGGGGCGAGGTCGGCAAAGGCCGGGCCGATGGTCTGACCCAGGCCGATGAGCTTGTGGGCGAAGTCCGCGCCGGGGGCCAGCCGGTAGGCGGTGCCTATTTTCAGAAAAGCCCACAAAAAGAACAGGTAGGGCAGGTTGGGTAAAAGGATTTTCTTGACGTTACCGATCTTCATGTACCATCTCCTTTACGCGCTCCTGCTCACGGTGGGGCTGCTGCCGCACCTGCTCCTGGGCGTTTTTTAACTGCTCCATGATGGGCGTCTTGCGGGATCTCCCCCGGCGGAGCACCAGATGGGAATACTCCGAGAAACAGGCGGAAATGGCGTCCGCCTGGCCGGATTTGAAGAACAGCAGGTATTTCCCCTCTTTGGTCTTGTAGAAAGCGTAGTCCACGTTCATTTTGCGGGCCACCCGGTCAAAGAGGGCCGGGGCCTCCACGGGGGCGCTGTTCGTGTTCGCACCGTGGGCCATCAGTTTCCGTACCGTCTGCCTGCCGTGGGGTGTTTGGTGGGCTTGGTGCGCCTTGCGAATCTGCCGCCCCGCCGCCTGCAGCGCCAGGGCCAGCGTCCGGGTGGTCAGCTTGCCCGCCTTCACATAGACCGCTATGGTGCGCCGGGACACTTCCTCGTCTACCAGTCAATCACCTCCTCCAGATATGACAAAAGCCCCTTGGGACAAAGTGTCCCAAAGGGCTACCGATCCTCACGGGCATTGGTGGGCGGATGTCTCTCCCCCTCTAAAGAGGAGCGGTCTATCACTTCTTGATAGGCTGCCATCTGCTCCCGGATATTGAGCCGGGGCAGGGCGAATACCTTGTGCTCGGCAGGGATGTCCTGGATGCCGTGATAGACCTCCGTAAAATCCCAGCCGCCCCGCACATAGCCGCCGGGGGCAAAATGCCCGTTCTCATTGATACGGACATCCCGCCCGTATGCCTCGTAGTCGATGTAATCCACCAGTTTTTCCGGCACCTGGACAGCCTCAAACTCCTGGAGATACAGCCGTCCCAGGGCTTCCTCGTCCTCCACGTCGGGGTAAAAATCGTAGCAGTCCAGATTGTACGTCAGGTTAATCAGGTCTTTCACGTCGGAGGTGTGTTCTCCGCCGTCAATGATGGCCTCAAACTTCTCCAAATCGCTCTGGCTCATTTCCGAGAGCAGACAGGCCAAATGATTGAGTTCGTCGATATTCTCATACTCAGTGAGATAGTCATAGAGCCCCAGCACATCGCCGTCAAAACTGGTAATGAAGAACTCCTGGTAGCGTACCCCGTCCACGCCGATGCGCTTTAGGAGGGCTTGCACCTCCTCCGTGGTGGTAGGGAAGTTCAGCGTTTCGCCTGCCATCTTACCTTCGGTGTACTTGCCAAGGTTGGTGATATACGCCTCAAAGAGCGAGGGCATCAGCGTTTCCCCTGGCCTTTCACCGTCAAAATGCCTTCCAGGGTGGTGGCCGTGATCCCCAGCCGCTGGGCGATGGCGATGTCGTTTTTCATTTCCTCCGTGACGATGTGGCCGCAGACCACCAGCACCCGGGAGCGCCGGAGCAGGTCGCGGCCAATGTCGATGCCGTCCTTATGCTCCTGGGGCACCGGGTCATTGAGGAACAGGGGCAGAAACAGCGTGGGGCAGATGGGGGCATAGCCCGCCTCGTAGACAGCCCGGCAATACTGCGCCGCCTGCTCCGCGTTGTCCGCTATGTCGCCCTTCCAAGGGGCGGTGATATAAGCAAGGGGTCTTTTCATGTTCAGATACCTCCTGTTATACATTAAAATGTAGATGCTCTTTGGGATCGTTCAGCCCACCCCCATCCCCGCCCATTCATGGGCGGGGGGTGGCTCTGGAGGATATACCCCCGCCGCGCCGCGAGAGATAGCACAGCCGGGGCGAGC
>OBZV01000706.1_pt1 | contig 17250 bp, 6 predicted proteins | sample 1501581 | NCBI WGS metagenome assembly OBZV01 (sample SAMEA2580257, study PRJEB22360) | human gut metagenome | biome: human gut; feature: human-associated habitat; material: faeces | place: Denmark | collected 2008/2010
CTTATATAGATCTATATAAGCGCTCATTTCATCTGCACCAGACCCGCCTTTAAACCAACCACTATCTTCCATAAGGATCAGTCGTTTTTCTGCAAAAAATGGCATTGTATCAGAAAGGCTGATGATCTCGTTAACATTCATGCCTTTTCCTTCATAATAATTGTAATTCATGGTATCACCCTGGGTAATGGCTTCCCGAAGGCGGTTTTTATAGCTTTTTTTCAGAAAGGCTTCTTCCCCGAAAAGAAGATATACTCTCTTAAAATCATTATTTTTTATATCCTGGTTCAGGGTCTGCATATAATCGCTTTGCTCCCGTTTTTCTGAATTTGAAAAACAAATACCATCGGTAATTGCCTGTTTTTCACTGGGTTCATTATAGCATAACTTCTTTAAAATAGAAAGCCAGGAAGAAACAAAGGCAAAAAATGTATTGACATTTTAACTTTGAGGGTTTAATCTTCTATATAGTTCTTTTTAGAACAGTTTTGTTTAAAACTTTAAGGAGGGACTATTTTATGATATGCATCACTGATTTTCTTACTCATATCCGATTGACCATGAAACTACAGGAACAAATGCTGAAAAAAATTTGTGAAAAATGGCAGCTGACCATAACAGAAGGAAAAGTCATTGCGTTTCTATATAATAATCCCCAAAAAGACACTGCTGCCGACATTACAGAGCTCCGTATGCTTTCCAAAGGAAATGTTTCTCAGGCAGTGGAAAATCTGATTCAAAAGGGATTTTTAAAACGTACTGTCGATGAAATGGATCGACGAAAGATACATTTATCCCTGCTTTCAGAAGCGGATGACATAACAAAATCCATTTCTTCTATGCAAAAACAGCTTTATCATCAGATTTTTAACGGTCTGTCTGAAGAAGACCTGAAATTTTACGGGCAGATCAATGAACAGATCATGAAAAATACAAAACATGCAATCAAAGAAAGGAACACCGAAAATGAATTTACAGCAAAAGAAAGACAATAGCTTTCTGGCAACTGAACCTTTAGGAAGGCTTTTATTAAAGCTTTCACTCCCTACCGTTACCGCCCAGGTCATTAACATGTTGTATAATATTGTAGATCGTATCTATATCGGGCATATACCAGAAACAGGCGCTTTGGCGCTCACCGGCGTAGGGGTATGTATGCCTCTGATCATGATCGTATCTGCCTTTGCAGCCTTGGTTGGCAACGGCGGTGCCCCCAGAGCTTCTATTTTTATGGGAAAAGGTGATAAAGAATCTGCAGAACAAACCCTTGGAAACTGTTTTACTACCCAGATTGTTGTATCATTGCTGCTGACTCTTATCCTTTTTACAGGAAACAAAAGCTTTCTTATGGCATTTGGTGCCAGTGAAAATACCATTCCTTATGCTGTTGCTTATATGAATATTTATTCCCTTGGAACGATCTTTGTACAGCTGACACTTGGCATGAATGCGTTTATTACAGCTCAGGGCTTTGCCAAGACCAGTATGCTCTCTGTTCTGGTTGGTGCTGCCAGCAATATCATCCTGGATCCGATCTTTATTTTTGCACTCCACATGGGTGTGCGGGGGGCTGCTCTTGCAACGATCGTCTCCCAGGCGCTCTCCTGTACATGGGTCTTACACTTCCTTATGGGTAAAAAATCTTATCTTAAGATCCACCGCTGCAATATGAAGCTGAAGAAAGATATCATCCTTCCCAGCCTTGCTTTAGGACTTTCCACTTTTATCATGCAGTCCAGTGAAAGTATTATTTCTGTATGTTTTAATTCTTCTCTGTTAAAATACGGCGGAGACCTTGCTGTTGGTGCTATGACCATTTTAACAAGTGCCATGCAGTTTGCCCTTCTGCCGCTTCAGGGACTTGGCCAGGGAGCCCAGCCGATCATCAGTTACAATTATGGAGCCGGACAGACAAAACGGGTGAAGGATTCCTTTAAACTGCTTTTAAAGATCGACCTTTCCTATTCGACCCTGATGTGGCTTTTAGTTATGCTGTTCCCTGCTGGCTTCGCTTCCATATTCACCTCTGACCAGGCTCTTTTAACATTTACTGCACATGCCCTGCGTATTTATATGGCTTCCATCCTGCTGTTCGGCATCCAAATGGCCTGTCAGATGACATTTACCTCTATCGGTAATGCAAAAGCTTCTATCATGGTTGCTGTTGCCAGAAAATTCATCCTGCTGCTTCCACTAATTTATATCATGCCCCACATTTATACAGCAGATCAGACTTCTGCTGTTTATATGGCAGAACCTATTGCTGACTTTCTGGCGATCTGCTTTACAAGTATCTTGTTCCGATTTGAATTTAAGAAAGTACTGGCAAAACAAATATAATATCTATTAAAAGTAAAGCTGCTGTCAGACATGGAACTTCTGATTTTCCAACTGGCAGCAGCTTTGTACTTACTTAAATTTTCCTGTATCATTGATCAAATCTTCATTACCTTTTACTTCAGGATATATTCTAAAAGTCCCTGACAGCCTTCTGTTACATCCTTCCAGGTAGCCTCAAAATCTCCTGTATACCATGGATCTGCTACATCTCTGCTGCTTCCTGAAAAAGACATCATCTTAAATATCTTTCCCTCTGGATCTCCACCTGTGATCCGCTTTATATTACGTATATTCCATTCATCCATTCCGATCAGATAATCATACCTGTCATAATCTGCCCTGGTCATCTGTCTTGCATGGTGTCCTTCACAGGCAATTCCCGCCTGGGCAAGCTTAACCCTGGTACCCTGATGAACCGGATTTCCAATCTCTTCTGTGGAAGTGGCAGCAGATGCTATATAAAACTGATCTGACAGATTTGCTTTTTTTATCATATCTTTCATTACGTATTCTGCCATTGGGGAACGGCAGATGTTGCCGTGGCAGATGAATAACATTTTTATCATTATTGCATAACCTCGCAATTCTTAGTTTTTCTTGTATTTGCTGCGTTTCTTGTCATTTTTGTAATATCTGGATTTTAATTCAGCTCGGCATAATTTGGTCTATTTTGACATATCTTTTTCCTCAAAATTGGTAAAAATTTGGTAAATATCTCGTTTTACCAATCTATGAAACAGACGCACTTCTACGCATTTCCACTTTTGCATCCTCTAGTCCAAGATGTGTATATGTGTTCAAAGTTACACCAATATCACTATGCCCCATCAGATATTGCAGTGCTTTTGGATTCATTCCACTACGTGCCATATTGCTACAATATGTGTGTCTACATACATGTAGATGTGTCAAATATAGGACAAAAAAAATTTTATTTTTTTCTGTCTAATACTATCTATAGTGGTTCAGTTGTCAAGACAAAAATTCAAGCATTTTATAATGAACCGATATATGTAGCTGAGTTGAGGAGGGACATCCATTAAGCATCATGATCAATCAGCAGTGCCGGATAATAATATGATGCGGGTGTCTGATTGTTGATTGCTGAATGACAGCGCTCAAAGTTGTAGGTATGTACATAGCTTTTGATAGCCGTCCGTGCTTCCCGGATGTTGGCATACTGCGTAAGATAGGCTTCCTCATATTTGAAGCTACGAAACCAGCGTTCAAAAGACTATGAGAAAATCTCTGTAAATTAGATTCTTCTATGATAATGAAGGGTGAGAAGCTTACAAATCAGGCTTTTCACCCTTGTTTTATATATAACAGTTACTGATAGGCATGTCAAGAGCAGGCGGCTGGCCGCCTGTCTTAGATTATGTTTTTACTTATTCTGGAAGTCGTCCTTCGTACATGATACTCAACTCCCCATAGACCTGGCCCCAGTCCCGGATGGTAGTTGTCCATTTCTTAGTAGCCTCGAAAATGGCCAGATATAAGGCTTTTAACAGCGCTGTATCACTTGGAAATACGCTTCTCTGACGATTCAGTTTCCGGTATGTGGAGTTCAGTGATTCTATCGCATTTGTTGTATAAATGACCTTCCGGACAGTGGTTGAAAACTTAAAAATTGGAGAAACAGCATCCCAGTTGTCCTTCCAGCGTTTCATGGAATTCGGATATTTCGGACTCCATTTTTCTGTCACACGGTCTAAAGCAGCCAGAGCCTTCTGCTCATCAGCAGCCTGATAGATGGTTTTTAAATCTGTAGCGAAAGCTTTCCTGTCTTTATCTGGAATGTATTTCAGCGTATTTCTTACCTGATGGACAATACACCTCTGATATTCTGTCTTTGGAAATGCCGCCGAAATCGCTTCTTTAATGCCTGTAAGGCCGTCTGCACAGATAATCAGGATATCTTTAACCCCTCGATTTTTTAGTTCATTTAAGACAGAAAGCCAGTATTTCGCATTTTCATTGTCACCAATCGTGATGGTCAATACTTCCTTTTTGCCCTCTGTGTTAATGCCCAGAATTACATAGGCTGCAAGTTTACGAATCACTCCGTTGTCCCGCACAGAATAGTGGATAGCATCAATATAAAGAATCGGATACACGTCGTCTAGCGGTCGATTCTGCCAGTCTTCAATCTGCGGAAGTATCTTATCTGTTACATCAGAAATAAAACTCTCAGATGTTTCAAAGCCATAGATATCTTCAATCGTTTCCGAAATTTGGCGTGTAGTCATTCCTTTGGCATACATGGAGATAATCTTCTGGTCAATGTCAGAAATATCCTTCTGACGCTTTTTGACAACCTGTGGTTCAAAGGTGGACTTTCGATCTTGTGGTACTTCGATTTCCATAGAACCATACCGACTGTTTACCTGCTTGCGTTTATAGCCGTTTCGATAATCGTCGTTGTCAGAACGCTCGGATTTCTCATATCCGAGATGGTCATCCATTTCTGCCTCCATCATTTCCTTGATGGTGCCGCCAAGGAGATCTTTAAGAGCATCCTGGATATCTTCAGCAGTCTCAATATCGTATTCTTCGAGAAGCTGACGAATGATATTTTTTTCCATCGGTCATTTGTACTCTGTGTACAGGTTTCTTTTGTCTTGCCATAATAAAAGGCCCTCCTAATGATATTTATTTTATCATAGAAGGACCTTATGATGGTTATTTTACAGAAAAAGTTTCACAGGCTCAAAAAAGACTGGATGCCGCTTCTTACAAAGCAGCATCCAATCCTTCACCTTAATTTTATTTCTCCTTTTTACTCTCCTCAAGCACTTTCCAATAGTCTTCGTAATTTGCCTGCAATAGTTCTGGCGTGTTGAGGCCGTATGGACATTTGGACATGCAGTGGCCACAGTGAAGGCAGTTTTCAATCTGGTGCATTTTCTGCTGCCAGGATTCAGTCAGCCATGCAGCAGCCGGAGCTCTTCTAAGCATAAGAGACATACGGGCGCACTGGTTAATTTCAATGCCTGCCGGACATGGCATACAGTATCCGCAGCCACGGCAGAACTCGCCGCATAGTTCTTCGCGGTCTTTTTCAATAGTCTCCAGACGTTCTTTTGTCAGCTCTGCCCCTTCTCTGATACACCTAAGGAACTGATCCAGTTCGCTTTCCCGCTGTACACCCCAGATTGGAACAACGCCCTCCTGTGTGTCCATCCATGCAGCTGCTGTAATGCCATCCTGTATAAGACCACCTGCCATACCTTTCATGGCAATAAATCCCATATTCTTTTCACGGCATTTTTGTACAAGCTCCATCTCCTGCTCACCGGCAAGATAACTGAACGGAAACTGCAGTGTTTCATAAAGCCCGGAATCAATGGCCTGATGTGCTACTGTCAAACGGTGGTTTGTTATGGAAATATGACGGATTTTCCCCTGTTCTTTTGCTTTAAGAGCTGCATCGTAAAGACCGTCTTCTCCACCTGGCTGAGGGCAGAATGACGGATTGTGGAACTGATAAATATCAATATAATCTGTCTTTAAAGTGCGAAGACTTGTTTCCAGGTCTTTCCAGAATTCCTCTGCCGTTTTTGCTCCGGTCTTTGTTGCCAGAACAACGTGGTCACGCATATCTGAAAATGCTGCTCCCACCTTCTGCTCACTGTTTGAGTAAGCCCGGGCCGTATCAAAAAAATTAATGCCTCCATCATAAGCCTTGTGCAGCAGATACACTGCATCCTGTTGACTGATACGCTGGATCGGCAGACATCCAAAGCCCTGTTTCTCAATAACAATCCCTGTTTTGCCAAGTATGATCTTATTCATGGAACTTTTCCTCTTGCTGTTTTTTATGTTCTCCCGGAATCTTTCTGTGCCTGATTTTGTGAAAGATGTACTCTCGGAATCTTTTTGTACTTGATTTTGCGAAAAGATTTTTTGTCAATTGTGCCCAAATTTCTGAGGCGTTGGCGTTGCGTCCGCCTCTAAAATTCGGGTGCAACTGGCGGAAAATCGGCCGCAAAGGCAAGTGCAGGAAAGACTCCGAGAGTACATAAAAACCCATGGGAGGATATTTTTATGCATTTTTTATTGCATAATTAAATATTTTCTCTGTAATATTTTATCAAAAATACTCTTTTCTGACAATATAAACAAATTTTTTACTCTACTACTATAAGCAGGATTTTACTCTATTACTCTGGCTTGAACCACCATCCGCTTTGTTTTCCCGTAACAAGTAGACAATGTAAGCAGCTTCTCTGTGCCGTTCTGATAAGGTGTCACTTCATTTTCCTCTATAACCTTTGATGTGGTCACAGGACAGCTTATCCATTTTCCATGACGATAGATCTCCACATATGGGTGTTCTCTGGTAAAATCTGTATCTTTATACTTTTTTAAATCACTGAACATGGAGCCGTCTTTCATATTGTGACCATAAACAATGGTATTGGCTGAAACAAAAGGGATCCTTGCACTGTCTGCAAAAATAGCTCCGCCCAGGTGTTTTTCTTTGTCAAATCCATGATCCAGATAATATGCTTCCTCTTTTCCCCATACAACCGGGTAATCAATAGATGTTCCCGGAATACGGATCCAGAAACTGTAATCCGGATTTATTTTCTTTAATTTTTCCTCATCAATTTCCGGTTCTGTTCCCCCTTCATCTATTGAAGCGCTCTGCACCTCCTTTCGCATATTCTCATAGGATCTTGCTGCAGTTTTATATTCTTTCAGGATTTTTCCTGTATTTAATATCCCTGAAACTGCGAGTATCGCGAAAAAGATCCCAAATGCCAGGCTATTTTTCCGGATCAGCAGACACACCTTTTTTATGTACCCCCTTTTCCAGCTCCATATCAGAATGATGCTCCCAAAAATAACCGGGATCAACAACCATATCAGATGATCAACCTTTTGAGGTTCTGCTGCATCAAGCTCCCTGAAATATTCCTCCGTTAAATACTCCCCCTTATCATCTGATAAAGCTTTTGCATTCTCTCTGGCAACCAGACCGCCATATACTGCTCTGCACATAGCTGCATTTTTCCCACTTTCAGGCTCTTCATAAAATCCATCCATATATTCTACTGTTTCCAATGGAAAAAGTCTTCTCTCTCTTTTCCCATTTGCAGGATTTTTTACCAGGATCCAGGCTGTCTGCGGTACATCTTCTATTCCCTGTATATCCCGGTAAATGATCTCTTCTGATACGTAATAGTGTTCTTCTTCCTGTATCTCCTGTGCAGCTGCACTAAATCCAGCCAAAAGCACCGTTCCCATCAGGATGCCCATAAACCAAAGCAGTCTTTTCCTTTTTTCAGAATCATTTATGCCGTTTAAAAAGCACCATCCGGCTGCCAGAAAGCTTAAACCTGTTGCTGCCAGTATTTCCAGTATCCTGCTGTTATCTCCTGTTTTCATCCTGTAGCCAGATGCGGTTTTATATGCCCCGTCAAATCCTGAAGTTCTCATTTTTCTTTCATAAAATGCCTGGATCCGTCCTTGTTTCTTCTCCTGTATCTTTTCGTTTTTGATCTCAAATATTCCTTTTACAAGTTTTCTGTTTTCAATGGTAAAATGATACACTTCCGGACTAATCTCATAACCTTCTGGCGCTGTGATCTCCCTGAAAACATAGGTTCCATCTGGCGGGGTTTTGATCTTGAAATAACCATTTTCACCGCTTTCAGCTATTTCCATTACCTGACCTAACTGGTTATAAAATGCAAATACTGCACCAGAAAGTGGATTTTTCTCTTCATCTGTCTTTTTAAAGGAAATATAAGATTTATTTGGAACAGTATGATTTCCGCCTCCGCCTGAAGAACGGATCCTGCTGTTATAGAAAATAAATTCCTGTGGCTCCTGTACATCATCCAGGATCCGGATCTCCATTTCTTCTTTCTTCTCAAATCCTGCCGGTGCTTCCAGTTCTCTGATAATATAGTTTCCTGGTTCCAGTCCATAAAAAGTCTTTCCCTTCTGCTCCTCTGATATCCACCGGCAGATCACTTCCATGGTATCTTTTCGCACCAGTTCCAGCTTTGCTCCTGAAAGCAGTGTTTTTAATGTATCATCCCGTTTTTCCACATGTACAATGGTCCCATAATTGCGAAGGATCACTTCTGGTATTTCTGTCATTCCATCTGTAATGGTAAAATAGACTGGTTCATCCCACTTTGTATATCCTTTTGGTGCACACATCTCCACCAGACGGTATTTTCCGGCTTTCAGGCCTTTGAGCAAATGAGGCTGTTTGCCTGTAGTCCACGTTTTAGCTGCTATCCAGACTTTTTCTGCTTTAAACTCTCCCTTTGCATTTTCTTTTATAACCTCATCTTCCCGTTCCAGCTGCAAAACAGCACCTTCCAGATATTCCTGGGTATCCCCAAGAAGTTTTTTTATCTGCACCCGGTTGCTGTCATTGATCGAATCATAAGTAAGTTTTATAAGAGGTGTCTTTTCATCCTTATACTCAAACTGGAATTCCATTATTTTTTCAGAAAGCATATATCCTGATGCTGCTTTTGTCTCTCTTACCAGATAATCATAAGGGCAGAAATTTCCATTTTTATCCATATATCCTATTGGCTGGGCTAAAAATCCTGCTTTTCCATGCTGGTCTGTTTCCTGTTTTCCACAGGATGTGCCCAATGTCTTATTAAACAGCTCAAACTCTGCTCCCTGTAATAACATTTCCTGATCTTCAGAGTCATGTTTGATCACTTCCAGTCTGCCCTGTGGTATTTCATCCTGCATTTCCAGTTTCTGGATTTCTTTCGTATCTTTTATGGTAAATGGAATATCCACAGACTGTAAAAATCCATAAGGTGTAGTTTCTTCCTTTAAAATATAAGAACCTGCAGGAATATATTCGATCTGATGAGGCTTAAGGTCTCCAGGTTCCAATCCATGGGGTATCTCCCCCTTTTCCATTTCTTCCTGTGTATAAGCTCCATCCATACCAGAGATCCACACTGCCTTTTCGTCCCGGTAACAGCCATTTTCCTCTGGAATATGCAGCACCAGGGGTGTTTTGCTGACTTCCCCGTTTTCATCCACCGGATAGATTCCCATACTGGCTCCTGCTACCTCTTTTCCTCCTGTAATGATATTTTTACTTATCTTAAGGCGCAATGGCTCGTCTTTCATCACTACCTGATGGATCAATTCTAAATGACCGGTATCTGTAATTTCAAATAAAACAGGTTCTGCTGTAGCATAGCCGGAAGGTGTAACACTTTCCTTTAATATATAAGTTCCCACCGGCAGATATTCAAAACGGACCGCTCCATTTTCTGTAAAACAGTAACGTCCCTTTCTGGTTCCCGTAACCTTCTTCCACTGATAGTCATATTTTGTAATAGGATTTAAACCGGCAGCATCTGTTTCCTCTCTTCCGGTAGCCCAGATTTCCTGCCATTCCATAAAACCGGCCCGGTCAAACGTAAGGAGTTTATTTTCTTCTTTCATTAAAGACTCCAAAGTTTTATCTTTTTCCTTTTCCGGCACCTGATATAAAGTAAGCTTTGCCAGGCTGTCTTCATAAAGAAGTTCTCCTGTTTTTCCATCCTCTTTGCGGATCTCAACAGAAGTAAAATCATCTTCCATTGTAAAAGACTGGACATTCTCCGTTTCCAGGATCTGAATATTCTCCCTCTTTTTCTGTACATAGCCCTGTTCATAAGGACATTCTGTCTCCTCTAACACATATTCCCCTACAGGAATATGGTCGATCCAATGTGGTTCATCTGTTTCGGTCCATTCCCCATTTTCATCTGTTTTCAGATTGCCTGCATCATCATAAGAATAACCGCTGATCCATGAAGCATACACCTGTCCCGGCAGATAGGTACCATCTTCATCCCTAAGCAGCTCCCCTTTTTCATCTCTCTTTGCCTCATACAAAGTCATTACAGCACCCCTTATCTCCTTTTGGGTACGGACATCGATCTTAGCAAAGGCAGCTCTTGTAAAGGCATTAGAATGAAAATATTCCTGGGGTTCTATGGTATCTTTAAAAAAGATCCCCTGATAAGGTGCCTGCACATATCCCTGCTTAAAAGGAACCTGTTCTTCCTGAAGGATATATGCGCCAAATGCAAGTCTGTCTATCTCATGAAGGCCTCCACTTTCTTCTTTTTCTCCTTTAGAATTAGTGCTTCCATCACTGGTCCATTTTTCTTCTTTCATAGTCAGATGGCCAGATTTATCATATACAGGAAGTCCGTTTTCATCATCTGCAGAACTTTTTTCTGTATAAATAGATTCCCCGGCTTCGTTTTTATGGACCTGTACAGAATATACCAGCTGTTTTTCCCCGTCCACACCTGCCACATAAGCTATGAGCCGGCCATAGTCGTCATATACAAAAGCCATTCCTGTCTCTCTGTCTGCATAACAGATAAAATTCCCACGTTCATCCAGTACCTTGTATGCAGTTTCATCATCCCCAGGCTCCAGACGTTTTTCTTCCCGCAACCGGTCCAGATCATAAAAATACAGATTTTCCGGCTCTTTTTTTACTTTTTTATCTTCCAACACTGAAAGGGCTGCAGGACCATTGTCTTTTCCTGTTTTCAGGATCTTACTCCTGCTTCCTGTTTCCATTGCAGTGATCTTTATGGTTTTTCCTTTCTCTTTCTCTGCTTTTACACCGATATAACCGCCATTTTCTTCTTTTTCCACAACAAGGCCCCGGTATAGTGCTAAATCAGCCCCGGAAACAGTCACTTTAAAACGGATTCCTTTTCCTGTGAATCTGCCCTGAAGATCATATAACAATTTAACGCCTTCCATAGCTTTCAGTTCTTTTTCTGTTCCTTCAATAATCTCTTCTGAATACTGATCCATTTTTTTCGTAACATTTCCTGTCCAGGTCCCTTTTTCTGTATCAAAATGGATATCCCGCACATCCCCTCTTTCTTCCAGCTTTTCCTTTCTTCCGGACACCTGATAGATCAGCTTATCACCAGCATCATTTACCAGTATTTTTTCTTCCAGACCTCCGCTTTCTTCTTTTAATCCCTGGAAATCTGTTTCTAACAGCCCATTTTCATTTCCAACACAGGAATCCCCGTCCTCTACTTTGCGGATTTTCATTTTTGAAGGATGATTTTTTACAGGGATCTGGCTGACTGTTTCATAAGAGGTCTTATTTCCCTCTCCGGTGACCGGGATAGCATACTCATATTTTGCTGCTGTTTTCCGCTCATAGCCATCCATGGTCCCGTCCCTGTGTATATTTTCCTGATAATAAGATACTTTGTCTCCATAGATCTCAAAGGCCACAGGCCGGCTTTTTACATAACCGTCCGGTGCCTGCACCTCTACTAAGACATATACTCCTGCTCCTAAAGGCCTTGGCGTTTCAATATACCCCACCGGGATCTTTTCCAGTTTCCCATCCACCATCACTTCCCGCAGTGTGGTAAAAGAACGGAATATGCCTCTTTCTGTGCCTGTTTCATCCACCTGGCTGATCCGCTGGCTTTCATCGTACAGCGGGATCCCATCTTCATCTAACTGTACAGGCAGATCAGCTTCTGATTCATTGTCCATTCCTACTCTTGGATAAAGGATCTCTTTTCCATCTGTATCCAACACCTTATTTCCTTCATGATCCACAGCAGGTCCAAATAACGCCTGACCTGTTCCGGTCACACTTCCTATACCTGCTTTTTTCACATCTCTTTTTGCTGCATAGATCCGAAACAATGCTCCATCATGGATGATGTTTTCCCCTGTCTCACTGTCCACTTTTTCAATACGAAGCCTGGAATGGAAATAGGTATTTTCAAAATCTTCCTGTTTAAAAGCTGCATAATTAAAATCCGCTCCCTCACCACCTGGCTTTAAAGTTTCCACATTTCCCGTATCCGGATTGATCCGGTCTGCTTGTGGTGCAAGGATGCTCCATGGCACTAACATAGGTGCAAATTTCCCTTCTATTGCCCTGTTTTCTCCCTTCATGGCCGGTACCTGATGCCGGATCTGTATCTGTCCATTTTCCGTTTCATTTCCATCATAAATAATACTGTCCAGGATTTCTTTATCTTCACTTTGTGAAACTATTCCCAAAGTATTTCCCGGATCTATATCTTTATCCAGTCCATAGGGATAAATTTTAAACGAGCCGTCTATATTGTCAGTGTGTATCTTGCGGTCCTCTTCATTAAAACGGATCTTGTATTTACGGATCAGCTCATCTGGACTGTCACTGCTGTTATAACGGAAATATGCACTGCCTGTCTCGTCTAAAACGATCTCTTCCTTTGTATTTTCATCTTTTATGATCTGCGGCACAAAAGGCAGAAAGATCTCCCTTGGTTCTTCTGTTTTATAATGACGGTTAGCCAGTTCTTTAGGCAGATCCGATGGTATCTCTTCTGCTATTACATATTCACCATAAGGCAGAGGAATGGAATATTCATAATAACATTCTTTTCCATCTCTTCGGTTGCACTGCAAAGTCTTTCTGTTTCCATCTGTACCACCGTCTTCATCCCGCTCCCATTCTATGGACAAACTTTCTTTTAAGCCTGCAAACCCATCCAGGTAAACTGCTGCTTCCTCTTTTGCCTGTTTTAATGCCCGTTCATAGGCCCGGTCACTGTCCATATAGGGCCAGTTTTTCAATACCTCTTCTTTATAAAATTTTATGTCATAATGATCCAGGGCAAACTGCCGGAGGACCTCATCTGGATAAAAACCACCTTTTTTCTGCTCTGCACCATCCATTGCATCAAAAAACTTCCTGTAATTTAAACTGCCATCCGGCTTTTCTTCCAGCAGTCTCCTGGCTTGCCCATCATCACCTGAATAAACATTTAACAGATCCCGTTTTAAATAGATCCGGAATGAAAACTGGTTTAATATCTTTCTTCCTTCTGTTTGTCCATTTTTTCCAAATAATCCTAGAAAGCTGGTGAGAGGATCATTATGAACAGAACCATATGTATTAACATTTTCATAGGACGACTGGGAAATATGCTTTGTAATGCGCACCGGCTGACGGATCACACGTTCCAGCATAAGTACCGGTTCTTTCTTTGTTCCTCCATCCTGGATCGTCTGATTCTGCCCCGGATAAGCCAGATGGATATACTGTACAAAACTGCCCGGGTCTGTGTCCTTCCACTGTGTTTTCACATCCACGGCAGCTCCCGCAGATGTAAGATACTGATTATAGGGAACTTCCATCCCGGATACCATAATGGTCTTTTCCCTTGTTTCTGCACGGAAATTTTCTTCTACTGCCTCTGTTTTTCCTGACCAGTCTGTTTTATTTTCCACCTGGATCCTGTGTTCTTTTTTCGCCGGATCCCATACAGCTGACAGCAGTTCTTTTTCTGTTGTAACATAGCTTATTTCCTGTTCTTCAAAAACAGGAACCTGTTCCATTTCTACAACAGGATTTCCATCAGGATCCAATAATATCTCGTCTTTTTCATATCGTTCATATACAGGTTCCCAGATCACAGAGATCTTATCTTCCAGACTTATAAGTTCATCCTGTAAGGCCATTGTCTCCATGTCATCCGTTTCCACATATTCCCGTTTTTCTTTTACAAAAGCAGTATGGCTTCCCAAACGGAATTTATCCTTAGAAATACTGACCCAGTAATGCCCGTTCTGTCTTTCTTTTTTTATGTAAAGCTGACCTTCTGCAGGGTCATAAATCCCCGTTCCTGCTGCAATCTGGTCTGAATGATCATAAAGCAGTTTTGCATACCAGCTTCCGTCTGCTTCTATGATCTCTTCTATATCTGCCATGTCATAAAAACCATGTTCTGTATACCAGTCAAGGATCTGCCCTGCAGCTTCCCCGTTTATGGGATCTATCTGGATGTAAGCCCATGGTGCTCCATCTTCTGTTATCTGCCTGTACCCTAACTGCCCAAGCATTCCCATAACCTGTTCTGTCAGATAATCTGGAACCAGCGCTGCATCCCACAATGACAGGTCATCTGGTTCTGCCTCTCCTTTTATGTAAGGAGCTGTGCGAAAATGATAAGACACAGTTTCAGAAGCAGGAGTTTTCTCTTCTTCTGCAGGATCTGCCTTTAAGATCAGATTGCCTTCTTTGTCTTTTTTCAGTTCTCCTCCTACAGCCCTTTTGTACACAGGATTCCCCCATATATCAGTTTTGGGTATTTTTTCCATTTTTGTGATCTGCTTTAAAGTTTCTGTTTTTTCTGCAGGCTTCAGTTTATAAAAAGCTGTATGCTCCGGATAACCGGAAACTGTGATCTCATATCCGTTTTCCGTTCCATAGGATTCTATAGTAAAATCATTCCAGGAACCATCTGCCTCCATACTGTTATGATCTGAAAGCCCCTGTAAAATACGCACCTGTCCTGCTTTTCGGACTACATTTTCCTGATCTGCCATCCGGTTAGATTCCGTCAGGTTCTTTCCTGTAACTGACAGCTCATAACCTTCTGACCGGCTTAATTCCCGGATATAATAACTTCCCATAAGCAAAGGTCTTCCGATCCAGGAATTCCCGTTTTCAGTTTCTCTGTCCGGATAGACATAACTTCCAAAGCCACATTCAGAAGAGGTAATGGAGCTTCCGTTATATGGGTTCTCTGTTCTTAAAGAATCTTCTGGTGCTTTAATGGTCCCATCTGTATTTAACACAGTATGGGGAGCTTCTGTATATGCCATAAATGCTGCATTTCCCTCTTTGTCCGTTGCTGCCACAGCTGTAAGATCATCTTTTCTGTAGATCACCCCGGATTTTCCATCTGGATGCACAATCTCTTCTGCTGCAAAAAGCCCATATACTGCCCCCTCTAAAGTTCCATCCCCCTGAGCCTTTCCATAGCTGGTTTCCGGATCTGTTTCATAAAGCTGCATATCCCGCTTATTAATGTAGATCCTTCCTTCTGTCCGGTGATCCCATATACGGAACTGGTAGAGAAAAGTATCCGGATCTCCAAAACCGGAAATATCCATGCTGCCCAGATCATCATCCTGAAAATCCGGAAGAAAGGCTGTTATCATTTCATTTTCATTATCTTCTGATCCGGCTTTTAGTGGCTTCTGGAAAGAAAACGGCTGTAACTGCGTTTCTTCCCTTACATAAATGTACTGTTTTGTCTCTTCTTCATCTTCATTTTCTTCATCCTCGTCCCCCTCCTTTTCTTCATCAATGTCTTCTGCAAACTTCAGCCAGGTGATCTGGCGCCGCTCTTCCAAATCTGTTTCATTTACCAGCCCATATGGATAACTGAAGCCTGTTTTCTTTTCGGTTATTTCCGGCATTGTTCCATGATCCAGATTTCCCTGCATTTCAAACTGCTCTTCAAGATCTTCATACTCCAGAATTTCGTCCTCACCCATGGCTTCATACCCAAAAATTCCGTTCTCACCCATGGCTTCTCCCTGAGCCTGGGCAGAAGAAACCACAATCCGTTCAATCTCAAAGTCTTCCCTGTGTGTGCCATGGACCATATAGCCGTTTCTGGCCTTTTTTTCTGTTAATGTATATCCGTATTCCAGTTCAATAAAATTTTTATAGGTCTCATCCCTGTCTTCTAACATTGCTTCCATTGCCATGGTACTTTGCCCATGGTCGTCTTCATCCTCATTAGGAACATGAAAATCTGTGACAGCTTCGCACAATTCCTGTTCTTCCAGCCACTGTTCTCTTAAACGCTCATTTTCTTCTTCACAATTGCAATCTTCTGCTTCACCATCTCCTTCTCCTCCGTCACCACCTTCATCATGGTCACATTCGATCCACTCTGGTGCCGGATGACCCATACAATAGGTTTTACTGTAATTATAATTCCGGATATCACGGTGGAAAGCTTTTCCATCTTCATCTGTGGTGATCACATCACACAGCCATTTTCCTTCCGGTTCCGGTGACATGCAATTGGCATAAACTTCTCCTGTAGTACCATCCGGATTTCCTTCTTCATAGCCATTTTCATTGATCTGGGAATGATCGAAGCTTTCCCATACATTAAAATCAGCTCCTGCAAGGGGCTGTCCTGTTTCTGCACAGTATTTTTCCAGTCCTACCTTGTAATCAGCTTCAAATACCTCTCTGTGGCGGAACCGCTCTAATGCATCTCTTTCTCCCCCTAAAACAGCACCTTTTCCTGCTTCAAACCACACTTCTGCCTCCGGTCTGCTCATATCCAGCCAGCCCATCTGCATCTGGAATATTTCTGCTGGCTGGAAAATATAGGCATAATACCGTTCTTCCAGTCCCTCTATATTTCCTGCACTGATCCGTCCTGAAGGTTCTTCTCCTGTATAAAGGAATGTGATCTCATTTTCTCCCGGTCCCTGGGTAAAGCTCCAGTTTTTATCAGGGAACTGCCAGTTTGCATCCTTTAGTTTCTCACAGGAGCTAAGGTCAAGCGTCAGCTCATAATGACCATCCTTTAACACCATATTCTGTTTTCTTCCATTCCAGTCCGGAAGACTGTTTCCACCGCCGGACTCATACTCATTCAGACCATTTTCCACTGCATTCTGCATCTCATGGAACAGAGAGAGAACTCTTCCGTCTCCTATGGCCCATTCCAGTTTCTTCATAGTGTCTTCCAGAACATCCCATTCCCGTTCATAACCGGCAAGACAACCCCAGAAATAAGTCTGCACCACAGCATACCGGGTCTTATCATAATAATTTCCCGAAACCATCCATTCATAAGCCATCATCATAGGCAGATACCGGTCAAAACTTCCAATGACCGGTATGGACGTCTCCGGTGATGCGCTGTAGCGCTGCCAGGCTGCCTGGGTATGATTTGGCAGTTTCTTGCCCGGCTGCAAACAGAATGCAGGTACATGACCTTCCACCGGATTCACATAATAACAGGTGATCGACCTGTGGCTGTGCCCGAAAATGTTGATCTGCCGGTTCTGAAAAGCATCTCCTCTTATGATCATCTGTACCGGCGGTTCATCTGC
>OBZV01000712.1_pt1 | contig 16843 bp, 17 predicted proteins | sample 1501581 | NCBI WGS metagenome assembly OBZV01 (sample SAMEA2580257, study PRJEB22360) | human gut metagenome | biome: human gut; feature: human-associated habitat; material: faeces | place: Denmark | collected 2008/2010
TTATTATAAGACAAAAAAATAGAATTGTTAAGGTGCATTACAGAATTTAATCCCGCATAGTTACTGAGATAATCCACAGCTGGAATTTAGTTTTTCATTTAAGTCAATTCATACCAAGAGCGATTGCTGCAAAAATGCCATAAGAACGAGAGCTTTTATCCTTTGCTCCGGCAATAATAATCAAAACCAGAGATACTATGGACAATAAAACAACTATCACTGTCGAAAAAATATGCATCTTAATGCCTACCTGCAGGAGTCTGTTTTTCTTACCCTGAATGCCTATACCTACCATCATTGCACACACCAGAGTACATACATTGTACAGACTGCTTAGCTGATTCCATAACTGATGCGATGGTGCATTCGATGCACTAAGGTCACTTACCGCAATAATTCGATAAATTCTTTTTCTTTATCATATGGCATTTTCCTCACAAAACCACTTCAGATAATCGTCCAAAAGATTCTTATCTGTTTCATAGCTGCACTTACCATTGCTCTGATCCAGTTTTTTTCTACTACCCATGGCTATATTTTAGCACATATAGCGCTAAAAATAAACATATGTTTTCCTTTGGGTAAAAAATTTGCGCGTCTAACTCATCACTACTACTTTTACTTTTTTGCCGGATCTTTCCAGATTTCACTGTGATATAGGCTGTTCCCTTTTTCTTTCCAGTGATCACACCACTGGAACTTACCGTTGCGATCTTCTTATTTGAAGAACTGTAGGTAACCTTCTCCTGGGAAGTGATCGGGCTGATGACCGGTTTCAACGTAAGTTTTTTATTTCTTGCAACGGTCACGCTTGATTTCAGTCCGGTGATCTTTATTGTTCTTACTGTTGTTTTTTGCACAGTAACGGAAATGACCTGTTTCTTGCCGCTGGCCAGTGTAATGGTCACTTTGATTATTATTTGAATTCCAGCCCTCAGCCTTTTCATTGACAGAGGGCTATTTGGGGCTTAACAATTATTGAGCATCCCTTAACTGATCTACAATGCTGCATTTCGCTGCGTTATCATACATCATGCAAGGAATCAGCCACCCAAGCAGAAGAAATACCGGAATTGTCAGCAGGACAGGCAGAACGGTGAACCGATACTCAAAGAACCAGAACATACTGCCCAGCATTTTCCCCGCAAGAGGTCCCACCGCCAGTGAAAGCACAAAGGCCACCGATACGGAAGACATTGCGTAAAACAACCCCTCGTAGATCAGCATGGTTTTGAGCTGTCGGGGCGTCATTCCTACAGCCTGAAGCACAGCAAATTCCCGGCGGCGGGAAAGAATACCGGTCATCATGGCGTTGAAGAAATTTAAGAGTCCCACCAGCCCAATGATAGCACAAAGGATACCACCGATCAGAAGGAACATCTGCCGGAACTGAGCAAACTCAGAGCGAACCGTGGCTTTGCTTTCATACATCAAGGGCGAAAACTCACCGGCCGTGAGCTTTGACAGATATTGCTCTGCTTCGGCCTCGTCAACTTCGTCCGCTGTGTCGAACAGGTAGAGCATCGGAATGGCTGCACCACCGCTGTCCCTCTGTGCGGTGTCCACAGACAAAACTGCATCATAGCCAACGCCGCTATAACGATAACTCATGGAATTCGGAAGTTCTACCAAGGCGCAGACCGTGTACTCTACATCTCTGGCTCCATACAGTTTTTTCTGACGGTACTCCTCCGGTGTATCTTCGGTGCGGAGTTCTCCAGTGCGGCTGTCGATATATTTCACATCATCCGCATAGGTAGCCGTGATCGTGTCTCCCACCTTGGGGTAGTATTCAGGATTGAGCAGATTACCGTAGTCATCTAAGGAAACCGCAATGGCAATGGCGTTATTGTCCGGCTCCAGCATAGGAGAAATATCTCCGTCGAGCACTTGCAGCTTGTCAAACAGACTGTTATCCAGAGCCTCGATTCTGGTATCTCCCATCACCATATTGCCCCGGTGCTCCATGCGGCTCATATGGCTGTCCAACTGCTCGGCGCTTTCGTACCTTGCATAGTCCTGCCGCAGAGCATCCTCCGTCATCCACAGATATGCGGGTTTTCGCACAGCATATCCCGTGCCGGAAAGACTGGCCTTTGTGTTTGCTGCGATCTCTCCGATCTGTTCTGGCGTGATGAATTCATCTGCTGGGTTATAACGAAAATAGTCGGGAGTGCTGACGATAAAATCGGCGCAGGTCATGGAGGATACATACTTCTCCATGCTGAAGCCGCCCACAAAGGCACACAGCGCATTGAACAGTGTCACCGACAGTGCCAGAGACAACACCACCAGTACCGTCTTTTTCTTGTTTCGTCCCAGATTGGCAAAGGCCATCTGATGGAGCTTTGCTCCTCGGATGCTGCGCCGTTTTTTCTTGGTCTGCATCACATCCGTATATTTGGTAGCCTCCACCGGAGAGACCTTGGCTGCCATTTTTCCGGGCTTGGAACAGGACAAAAGCACCGTCAACAAGGCGAACAGCATAGAACCAAGGAAGATCACAGGCGAAGTGCTGATGGTGGTGATGCCTGTATTCAACTGGATGGAGTGCAAGACAACAGGCACCAAAACAGCGCCGATGCCGTAGCCCAGCAGCAGCCCCGCCGGAATGCCGATCAGACAAAGCAGAAGTGCCTGCTGGCGAATGATGCGTTTGAGCTGCCGGGGCGTTGTGCCAATGGTTTTCAGAAGTCCGTAAAACCGGATGTCCCCTGCAACAGAGATCTGAAAAATGTTATAGATGATAAGATACCCCGTGAAAATCACCAGCAGCAAAAAAGCTGCTATGGCGATCATCAGCTCTGGATCGAGCTGCGACTCCAGCTGGGATGAGGTATATCCCCAGTTGACGCCGATCCGGACGCTGTTGGGATCAGTATAGCTGTCCCATGTGTAGCCAAGATCGGTATCCACCTGCTCCATCTGCCCTTGAATGTTTGTGCCGGAGGTCAGCATGACATTCAAATCGGTGCGGAAAGGCTGTAAACCTGTTTTCACTGCCTGCGCTTCGATGTCATCTGCGTAATCACGGCTGATGTTGATGTAATGAACAGGCATTAGTTCATCATAGTCCCAATAGCCCACCAGCGTAAAGGTATCTGTTACAGTAAAGGCGGTTTGATCCTTGTCCGTAATGGAATAGGAAACCGTGACCTCGGCGCCCAGCTCCGGCGTTACGCCAAGCAGCTGCAACGCTGCCGTATCCATGGCTACCTCTTTGCCGCTTTCGGGCATCCGTCCGGTAGTAGGGGTGGCATAGCTCCATTTAGTGCAGTTGGCATCCATGTAGCTGATCTCTGCCGGTATTTTGGCAAAGACCCCCTCCGCAGTGATACCGATTACCTTCCGTGCCCCCGTAGCCTTTACCTTTGGGTGGGCAGCGATGCGTTCCGCCTGCTCGGGGGAAACATCCTTAAAGGTGCCATGCGCATAGCCGCCTACCTGCCGAAACTGGTAGGTTTCATAACTGGCGTTCAACGACAAGACAATGGTGAACATGGACGTAAATAGCAGCGTTGTCAGCGCAATGGCAAAAATGGCGATCAGATTGCGACGACGGTTCGCATAAAGAGATTTTAAGCTGAGTTTTCGAATACATTTTCGATTTTTGACATTCATCGTAGCCACCTCCCGTTAGTTCTGGGAGACGATCCGACCATCTTCGATACGGATAATGCGGTCTGCCATCTGCGCAATTTCTTCGTTGTGAGTGATCATTACGATTGTCTGGGCGAACTTTTGACTGGTGACTTTCAAAAGGCTCAATACATCCTGGCTGGTTTTGGAATCCAGATTGCCGGTGGGTTCATCTGCCAGAATGATAGCGGGTGCTGCCGCCAGCGCACGGGCAATGGCTACTCGCTGCTGTTGACCGCCTGAGAGCTGATTGGGCAGGGCATCCAGACGGTCGCTCAGTCCAAGCGTCTGCACGATCTGCTGCACAAAAGCCTTGTTTACCTTTCCGCCATCCAGTTCAGTGGGTAGAATGATATTTTCATATACATTCAGCACCGGAACAAGATTGTAGCTCTGAAATACAAAGCCGATTTTCCTGCGGCGAAAGATGGTCAGCGCTTCCTCCTTCAGGGAGAAAATATCCTGTCCGTCCACTATGACCGTGCCGCTTGTAGGGCGATCCAGCCCGCCCAGCATATGCAACAGCGTGGATTTTCCGGATCCAGATGTGCCGACAATTGCAACAAACTCTCCCTTCTTCACACTTAAATCAACTCCATCCAACGCATGAACTGCGTTATTACCGGAGCCATAAATCTTTTTCAGGTCTTTTGCCTGTAAAACCTCCATAAACGAGTACCTCCATGAAAAAATCTGTATGTATGAAAGGAAATGATCCTTTGATACATACAGATTATCGCATAGGATTCTTTCCACATTCTTTCCGGCAGAAAATGAAATCTAACAGTTTTGATAGAATTGTTGTTATTTCGGCAGAAATATGGAAAACGTACTTCCTTTTCCCGGAACGGAAGCAACCTTGATATAACCGCTCTCACCGGATATAATCTGTCGGGCAAGGTATAAGCCGATGCCAACCCCTTCTTGTTCCTGAACAGCATTTGAACGATAAAAACGGGAAAATATCTTTGCCTGCTCGTTTTCCGGGATACCTGAACCGGTATCCGATATATCGATCCTTGTAAACATTTCGTAATTTACGGTAGAAATCGTGATTGTTCCATGCTCCGTATATTTGATGGCATTGTCTACAATATTAGCCAGTGCTTCCGCTGTCCATTTGAAGTCAAATGTAGCGGAAATATCTGTATCGTACAGATATATGGATAATCCTTTTCCAGAAGCCTTGGCGGCATATTGTTCTACTACGCTTTCAAGCAGCGGCTGAAGTGATGCTTGCTGAGGGGAAAGTGAAATGATCCCATTTTCCAGTCTGGAAAGTTTTACGAGAGAATCAATCAGAAATCGTAGCTTTTCCGATTGTTTGTACAGTGCCTCCACGTTTTCCTTTGCCGATGCAGGAAGAGTTTCCTCCATCAAAAGCTCGCTGTATAACAGCAGGTTTGCAATCGGCGTTTTCGTCTGGTGCGAAATGTCCGCAATCAAGGATTTGATTTTGTCTTTTTCCTGTGCCATATTTCGAGAAGATGCTTCTGCGGCAGAAAGATAGTGTGCAAACTTTGTTTCCAAAGCAGACAGCTGGCTTTCATCAAAAGTGATTTCAGAAAAAGAACCGGTCATGGCAGCGTCCAGCATCCTTTCGATTTCTTCCATCGTTTTTCTGACCTTTCTCCGCTCCCATAATACAACAGCTGCCGCCGCCAGAGAACACAGCAGTATGATCACAATGCCGGTTTTATTCATCTTTTGTCACCCAGCTATAACCGATTCCATAGACGGTTTTAATGTATTTCTGTGCCCCAAGCTTATCCCTCAGACGCTTGATCGTAACAGACAAAGCATTTTCATCCACATATTCAGCACCATCTGTCCAGATCCTGTCTACAAGGTCTCCACGGGTCATGGTTCGACCACGATTTTCAACAAGCAGACGCAGTAATTTTTGTTCTGTTTTACTCAATTCCACTTTTGAATCTCCCACATAAAAGGTCATTGCTTCAAAGTCAAAGTGAAAAAGATCAATATGGATCGGTGCATTTTTATGGCTTGACGTTTGCTTTCGCAGTTGGGTATTCACCCTTGCCCGCAAAACCGAAAGAGAAAAGGGCTTGGTAATGTAATCATCAGCGCCCCTCTCCAGTCCGTCCACGATGTCCAGATCGGTATCATTGGCAGTCAGCAGAATAACAGGAATCCCGGGTGTGGTTTCCTTGACCTCCCGTAGCAATTCAAGCCCACTGCCATCCGGCAGATTGATATCTAACAGGATCAGGGATACACCGCCGCAAAGCAGCTGCTCCTTCGCCGTTTTCAGGTCTTTGCAGGAAATAACCTTCCGATCATCTACTTTCAGTGCTTTGCATAAACCTTGATTCAAACCAATATCATCTTCAACAATCAATAATTGCTCCATATATCTCACTCCCTCGTTCCTCAAAGGTATTCGGCAAAGTTAATAACAAGACACAAAAATAACCGCCCCAGCGTGAACGGTTATTTTCAATAAGTATGTGGACTAACCGTCTATCAGTAGTACTCTTTTTCTATATTCATATTAGCACGCATATGTAAGAATGTCACATTTTTTTATTCTCAATATTGCAAGACTGCTGGCATTGCTATTTCTTTTCATTCAATAATTCTTTTACTCTTTTAACCGGAAATCTATCTTCAATATCAACTACTTCAAACAGATTTAATGGCAATTCCTTTTCACCAATCAGGAAAAGGTATTCATTAACAGCTCTACGATCAATCATAATCTTTCCATGTCCTGCCCAATGACGATTGCTCTCTTCCTTTTTCAGTCCGGAAATCCAATATTTATCACCATTCTCAATATCTATATAATTTGCATAGTTACCGATATTTTTCTGAAAGGCATGGTCATTAAAATAGATTGTTTTCTTACTTTTTGAAGTTTTGACATATCCAATCCATGCCGGACCATCATCAGAATATCCCGTTTTTAATTCAATGTACATCAAATTGTTAATCATTCTTATTCTCTCCTGATTCCAAATTTTGCAACATCTCAACTAACTGGAAGTTATTACTTTCTGCATAGCGTGTTTCCCAAAATGATAATTCCCGCGACATCAATCAAAATAATTCCCAATGCAATATATACAAAAAATGCAGACAAAATATTTTCAAGCACGCCCATAATTAATGCAAGAATTGCTATAATAGACATTCCAATTCCCATTGTTCTGCATAACTTCTTTTCATCATATTTTTCCTTTTCTTCTTTTGTAGCTGTATTATATCCAGAAATAAACCAGCTTCCGTGTCCAGAAAGTAAAGTTATAGAAAGTGCAGCAAATATTACAAAGACAATCCACACTATCCAATCAGAACCTGTTGCTAAATCTGCTAATTTCATCTATATGCTCCTTGAATTCCAATTTTCTAAACTCTCAATTCCATCTTCTTGCCATTCAAACAAGAAGTATCTCTCGCCCAATGCGCTCGGTCAATTCCGATTTGAGTTAAAGCCCAAGAGGCTTTTAATGCCCCTTATGCTTTTCTCTTTTCTTTTGCTGTTTCAACTCAAACATTCGCTGTTCTTTTGCCTCTTTTTTCTTGCGATTTCTCTCTTTACGCTCCTGTTTGTTATGTTCCTGCTGTAACTTCAATGCTTGCTGCGATTTTGTGCCAATACCTGTCCCTATTGTCTGCTTTTTTACTTCTCGATGCATCCGTTTCGGATTTCTTTTTATATCCTTTACAACAGTTTCAACAGCCGGACTGAATTTCAAACTGAAATAGTATTGTTGAATATATTCCTGCACTTCGTAATCTTTTGGTTCTGCACCAAATATTACCTTCGCTACAGATAATTTACCATCCTCAATACGCTCGAATACGCCTACCCAAAATGGTTCTTCAAAATATACCGTCAGTTTTCCATTTGTTTTGTCCATAAAAATCCCTCCTAAAATGAATTGAACAAAGAATGGACAACCCGGAGGGGCAGGTTACTTACCCTATTTACATAGGACGGCTGGGCTACCTACCAGCTCTAGCATATCTTAAAAATATGCATTGCGTTTTTATCTTGTTTTTATCATATAAAGTGCAATATCACACAATATATCCTTACAATTTATATATTCTAATTCCTATAGTAAATCTATACAATCATCTTTTCCATTGATAGTACGAGACGATTTTAACATAATACTTTATCTGCTTTCAACACATAATCATGGGAACATATAATTCTGCTTCTCTGAATGATATCACCTCTAACAGAACAGTTTCCTTTTGCACAGCCTTCTATCGGTGTAAAATTTTCGCAGGAACCACATTTTCTGCGTTCCTTTTTCATTCCACGTCCATCGCACCGGATCATTTCATAACCAACAATGTATTTTTGCAATTCATCTTCCGGGATTGTCTTTTCGAGCTTTTCTCCTGCATCATTTCTCAGTTCAAAATGAATATCCTTGCCATTTATGTCTGCTTGCAAGGCTATATTATTATTTAAGAGACCTTCCTCGTTTAACTCATTGATTTCTTCACAATCCAGATTTTCAATAAATTGCAAAATATCTTCCATTATGTCCACAGACAAGCCATATCCTCCAGAGCTGTATTCATAGAATATATTTCCATAATAATCGCCTTCTTTTAAGGTTATCGCAATCACATAGTCCCTGGATTTGTAATCATCAGATAGATCATGGTACATTTTTGTCTTCTCCTTATACTGATATCTGTTCTGGTTTTCTTCCCTATACTTTTCATTTTTTATTTTATCGACTGCATTTTGTTTTTCTATCTTTGCTTCCATTGCAGCATAACCATTTTGCTTAAATTTTTCTATCAGCTCGTCCCCATAACAATCACGAAATTCTTCTCTACATTTCTTTAATGCATCCAGTTGTGTAGATAAAAACTCATCAAAGAAGCTTTCCGGAATATGTAGCCTGCTTGAAAATTGTCTTTTTCTCTTTGGTATCGTTCTTTGAGTGCTGGCATATCCCAACACTCCCATAGACACATCTAACACCCCTGCTAGTTCTACCGAATTTAATTCATATACTTTTTCAATCGCATCATAAATATTTATTTCTACACCGACTCCCTGTTCATCCTGTTGTAAAAGATCCAGAAATTTTTCATAACTTATTTTACATTGATCATAAGGTTTCTTAATATACCAAGGTGCTTTTTTCGTAATCTCGGTATAATACTCCAAAGAAGCTTCCCAGTCATCGCACTCTTCGCCTTCCTTGCATGTGGTATACATGCCACACACACCATTGGAGTCAAATCCACACGTTTTACAAATCTTATCAATTCTCACACTTATCACCTCTCAATCCATCAACATTTTTCTGCATAGATAAATTTTTTCATCAATTCTTTCCTTGTAATTATACACTTTTTCTGATGATATTGCTATCTGCAAGGATATTTGAACTTACTATTGAACTCTTCTTACTGAAAAATATAGATACTCAATTTGAATATTTTTTTCGACAATTACGTAGTATTTCTGTCTGAAGATTCTTATTGTCCTTTTTGGGGGCTTATAAATAAATTTTATTATATATTTATATAATTTTATACTGAAAACTTCAAAATAGAGATACTCGTAAATTTTACTCACCTGTATCCTCTGAAGAATTTCAGTTATTTGAAGAATATTTCCCTAACATGAAACTTCCCGCTTCGTATAAAGCCTTTTTATCTTGTTCAAATGGAATGGAGCTATTTTGTGGAGAAGAGGGTAGTTCTCTAGTCAGCTGTACCATCTACTCTTTAAAAGAAGCTCTTAATCAAAAAGAATTTTGGAATAATACACCTATTTTATCTGATCCAGAATTCACATATCATCTCCCCATTCTTTGTCTGCAAGATATAGGTGATATAACCATGAATTTGCAGGCTGTATCAGAAGGTAGAGACGATTATTTATGTTATCCCGCTCCTGACACCGATCGTTTTAACCTTCCTTTTAATGAATGGCTGGAGCGATATATTGTATGCCAGGGACATGAATTTTGGTTTTTCTTAAATCCGTAACTACCAAAATACTTTCTCTCTACTTTTTTTTATAGAAAAAATATATGCTTATGAAAAACACTCTGACTACTAATAAGTTGGAGTATTTTTATAATTCATATTATATTTATAGATTTACTCTCAGTGCTACACATTCCGGGGGTTGAGGCCGTCCCCAAAGTGCGTTTTGATATCCAAACGCTATGCTTGCCAGGTACTTCCGAACACTTTTTAAGGAAACCATACCATCCGTCCAACCATTTTATATTAATTCTCATCCATATTATCTTTCTTCTCCATCAGCTGTTTCAGCTTTTTATTTATTTTACTTCTATTCTCCTCCTGTAATTTTCCGCAGAATAGATAGCAAAATTTCAGTGCAAACCACCAGATATACAAAGCTTTGAAGCTCTGGAATGCCTGATCATCCAGCATTCCATGTGCCACATTGTTGCGCATGTTAAATCCAAATTTTGAACAGAAAATCGTATTTAAAGCAAATATAAGGTCTTCATCCAGGCTTTCTTTTACTCCTTCCAATTCTAAGACAGCGTGCATTGGTTTTACTTCTTCAATCCCTTCTTCATTCATGTTGTAAACAGGTTCTCCACATTCCACTGCCAGATATCTTACTGCATTTTCTATCTGTGGAATCAGGATACTTAGCGCCGTCAAAAAATCTCCTGAAAAGCCAAACATAAGACCCTTGGTATACGATTCTTTTCTCCCCTCCGGAATCGCACAACTTACATCTACAATCTTTTTTACATCACTCTCTTCGATCACAAATCTGGAACGAATATATTCAAACGTATTTCTCACCAGGATCTGTGCAAAATAATCCATCTCCATGGCTGCTGTCCGCTCCATATTATCCTTAAGAGCTCCTTCATCAATTGTTCCATCGTGCTTTTTCACAGGCCTGCTTTTAGCAATTAATTTTCCTCCTTTTCCAAGGATTGCCGCTGGAAATATCGTGTGCAGGATCCCAGTCCTATTTAATACTTGATCCTTTACCCTTTCTCTTTCCGGAATCGGAAGAAATGAAGCAAAATAACACAGTGCTTCTTCCTTATCAAGATCCTCCAGTTGACGGAACAGTTCTTTTACAATGCCACTGGCATCCTGTTTATCACTCCATACCATCATCTCCGAAAGAGAAGCTTCTTCTATCTGTGCTATTTCCTGCAACAGTGCCTTTCTTTCTTCTTCCGTACCCTGTATGGTCTTTAACAACTGAATAACCTCTTTCAAATAGTGAATCTTTCTCATTAAATTTCCTTTGGAAGAGCCCCCGGCATATTCAGCCTCCATCCGGACAGCCTGAATCTTACGTCTTCGTATCGCAATCAGTTTAGGTTCAGTAATACACTTTTTCTTCTGCCAGTTATTTTTTCTGCAATAGAGTTCTTCCAACAGATCACAAAACTTACCAATGAGCGGTGCATCGCAGCTATTATCATCGTAGGTTTTCAAGATATTTTCCACATAAGGGATCAGATATCCTGTATCCACTTTTTCCTCCATGGCAGTTTTTATCAAATATCCAATTTTTGCATGGCTGCTGTTATCATACTCTTCTAATACTTTTATCAGCAGATTCTTTCGCACCACTTCATTGATTTCCTTGCTTCGCATTTTTTTAGAGATAAACAAGATCCGGTTTATAGCCATGATATGATCTGCAAATGCACCGGTGTTCTTCAAGTGTTCGCAATAAGCCGTTTCTGCTATTTTAGCATTTGAGAAATCATTTTCCACAACCCATAAAAAATCCGATATCTTTGCCTTGTTGATCGGTGCGATGGGATAGCTTCGGATTTCCTCCAGCAATGCCTGATACTCTTCTCTATTTATATCTTTCCGATTCCAAATGCTGCGGGCATAGGAAAACGGTACGTCTTTAGGCGTATCGATCCATCGTTCCACAATAATATCCACCAGAAGATTCCTGAATTCCCCATCCATCGGTCTGCGGAAATCTGCCAGTGCCTTCTCTACCGTATGATAATCAGATTCTTTTAAAATCTCTGCGATCTGCTCTGCCATTTTTTCTGCCATACATATTCCTCCAACCTTTTTCTATAGGAAAAGTATAACGTATTTTTCTTTTTCCTGTAAAGCAGAAAGACCTGAAAATCCAGGTCTTTCTGTCATCATTAATTAAAAATTGAAATTCACACTCTATTTTATATCCTTGGAGCCCATAGAAGCCGCCCATCCAGCCTGAATCCTTTGTATTACGCTTCCATCCCGTGCATCGATCGTAAGAAGTGGAACACCTGCATCATCCATTATCACATCTCCCATGACCAGTCCATCCTCCCCATTTCCGTACTCATACTCTGGCTCTTTGGATGTCCAGGTTCCATAAAAATCCCACACCGGGATCAGGACTGCTTCGGTATCGCTGCCTTCACTGTCTGGCATGCACATATAACCCAGCTGTACCTTTGTTATGGTTATCTCCGCACTCTGTGCATCAATGGACGGATAACGGTAGTGGCTTCCTCCATCGACAGATATCATCCGATTCCTGTCTTCTGTCATGACCTGCAAAGTGATCGTTTTTTCAAAGATATCCTTGACCTCATCAAAAGGAAGTAAGAACAGCCTCTCATCGGAAGCATTCGATGCTTCTATGGGATTTCTGTGCAGAAAACTCTGAAGTGTCCCACTGCAAAAGTCCATCGTCAATACTTCATTTTCCCATCCTTCAGACTGTCCTTCATGAAGTGTTCCATCTTCGTTTTCCCATTCAAGAGCCTGCTCATTAACAGGCAAAGAGGTTTCCCTCACATAATTAACCGGAACCCCGTCTATCATCCGTTCAAAAATGAAGTCATCTTTTTCCAGGGTAGTGCTTCCTTCAGTAAGTGCTTTTGAGGAACTTTCAAATATCTCCCAGTCTCCGGACACAAGACCTGAAACCTTCTCCTTCGCTTCCTTTTCAGACACTTTCCCGCTTCCTGCCTTTATATAATTTTGAAAGCGTTCTTCCCTTTCTTTTTTCTCACTTGATGCCTGGGTCATGTCCCCACAATCGTCAAAGCTAAACTTCGCTATCTGAAATCCAAGTTCCTCCACATCCGATACCTGCTCACTCTGTGTATAAGAATACCGATAGGTCAGTCCATCTACTGTATATGTCCCCGCCTGTTCGTTCTCATTCTTCTCTTCCTGCATGGGCTGTCCTTTTCCGAATGTGTCTTTTATTTTATTCTGTTCTTCTTCAGGAATCGCCACTCTTTTTACTTTTTTTAAACAGATTGCATCTACATACGGCACTTTTACCGATGCATCTGCTGTCAGGGTAAAATTCATCGGGGTTTCTTTATCCTCCCGGTCCGCTGATCTTAGATCTGCCTGGATCGTTGTCTGGTATGTTTCCGGTGCCTGTACCTGTTCGGCAACGGTTTTCTGAACTGTCTCCTTTTTCTCTTCTTTTTTCTGTTCTGTCTGATCCTTTTCTTCCACAACAGCAGACTGGACAACATGGTCACATCCGGATAATGTCAAAAGATTCATACACAGAACGGCTCCCATAAACATTTTTATTTTCTTCATCCTTTTTCCATCCTTTCCTTTCGGTAATCAAGCGGATATTCGCAATTCGCTTCGCTACTTGCTCATAACCGAATAGCTGCTCCGCAGTTTATCAGAAGGAGTTTGCACTCCTCCTGATACAAGCAAGTCCCCACCCACTGCTTATTGCTTTTCACAATTGAAGCAGGGGACTTACTTGATTCGGTTAAAAAAGGTACCCTCTTCTTATGAGAAAAGAGTACCATATTGCTTCGCCGATGTATTCATCAAGATGTAAACAAATTGTAAATCAGAAGATGGCTCTTACCGTGGTCCCCTCTCTCTGTCTGCTTTCGATTTTCAAGCATCCGCCATGGATTTCAGCCACCTTCACACAGAGTGCCAGCCCAAGTCCGGATCCGCCTTCTTTTCGGCTTCGTGATTTGTCCACCATATAGAATGCATCTGTGATCTTTCCCAGTTCTTCCTCCGGGATCCCCATTCCGGTATCTGACACCTCAAAGATCTTTTTTCCAGCTTTCTCATAAGCCTTTACCCAAATGCTTCCACTGGCATCCGTAGCCTTTAGGGCATTGTCGATCAGGTTTATCAGAAGGCTTTCCATCAAGGCCGGATCCATTTTCATGGAAAAGGCTTCACATTCCATCTTGAAGTGCACCGCTTTCTTTTCTGCCTGTTCTTTTTCCATGTCTATGACATGGTTTAAAAGGTCACCTGCCGTGGTCATTTCCATCTGTATGGCATGGTTCTGATAAAGCCCCAGCATCTGCAGCATCTTCCCAGAAAGAGCCTCCAGGCGTTTTCCCTCCCTGTTGATATGTTCCAGTGCCCGGTCTTTCTGTTCGTCTTTCAGCTTTACATGGCGCAGGGTATCCGAATACCCGATAATGGACGTTAACGGGGTACGCATTTCATGGGAAAGTGCCCCCATGAGCAGCTCCTGTTTCTCTGCCACTTCCTGTAGCTTCTCCATCTGTTCCACAGTTCTTCGCATCATCATATAAATAAAAAGGCCGGCGATCAGGAACACAGCCAGATAAATTCCCAAAAACCAGACAGCGGTCTGTCTAAGCTCTGCAAAAAGCCCTGTAACTTCCCGGACAGAGAGGACTTCGTATCCTTCCGGTCTGGATAATGATTCCAGTTGGAGAAGGAGGTATTTCTGTCCCAGTTTCTGTATCTTGTAGGCATACGGATCTCCTTCATCCTTTAAGCCTAAGTTTTCGAGCCCCACCACTTTATAATCTGTCAGGTTTTCAATGACGGCATTGCTTTTTCGGTCGATCAGGGCCATGCCTTCCCCACAGCATCGCTGGAACTGAAAGCCCACATAAGCCCGCTTTCCAGTCTCGGACATCTGCCCATATTTGCTATTATCCCAAAATTGTTCCAGGAGTACCTTGCCATTTTCCAGCTGTCTTCCGTAGGTCTCTGCAGCATTATTGAGGCTTCGTTTTCCTGTGATATAAAGACTTAGCGTTCCCACTGGGATCAGGGCACATAATAGCGTTACCAGCATAAGAAGTACCGTTCGTTTCCACAGCTTCATCCCTATTCCTCCAGACGGTATCCAAGTTTCGGGATCGTCCTGATCTCGTCATAAAGTTCCAGCTTTTTTCTGAGCTGTCCGATATGGACATCCACCGTCCTGCTTTCCCTCAGGTAGTTTTCTCCCCAGACCCGTTTTAACAGTTCTTCCCTTCCAAGCGCAATGTTCTTATTTTGCAGGAGCATCACAAAGAGGTCATATTCCATTGGCTTTAGGCTTACCGGAAGCCCGTCTTTGTAGACCTGATGGCTTTGCATGTCCACCAGGATGTTCCGAACCGTTAAGACTTTCTTGGCCCGTCCCGTCCTCTCCAGCACCTTCTCAATGCGTACCAGAAGTTCCAGCATCTCAAAAGGTTTTACCATATAATCTTCCGCACCCAGCTTTAATCCCTTCACCTTGGAAGCCACATCATCCTTTGCAGTCAGGTAGAGCACCGGAAGCTCCTTCTTTTTAAAATCCTCCATCAGTGCAAACCCGTCTTTTCCCGGCAGCATGATATCCACCACTGCCAGGTCCGCGTCCTCCTGCCATAAGAGCAGCCTCTGGGCTTCTTCCCCATCATACGCTGCCACAGTCTCATACCCTGCTGCCTCCAAGTTCATGCACAGCAATTCTGAAATTGCGCGGTCATCTTCTATCACCAAAATTTTATTTTTCATTCCCGTTGCCACCTCTAACGCTTTTCTATAGTATAGTTTTTTATATCCCAAGTCTACATTGCATTTGTTCTTGCCTTCTCATCCTTTATACGTATCAGCGCACGATAATGTGACCAGCTCAATTCATGGCACAGTGTGTCTCGAATTAGAAAAGTACAATAAAACTGAAATTATAGATTTTTGTCCCTTTGCTTTTTTGCCATTACGAATCCAAACATTAAAATCAAGTTCATAAACAGTACAACTATGCTACCTTCAATTTTACAGCTGCCACCCGACAAAATTGAATTTCCACTAATTACCATGTTGAACAAATGCGGATAATCTTCTGCTAATGATACTCCATCCAAAATAATTGCACCAACTCCATTCCATAAAAAATGGATTACAATCGGAGCAACTAAGGATTCCGTGTATTCCAAAACTGCCGTCACGAAAAGACTCATCGTTATAACGTTTAGTACAGGAAGTATTCCTGCCTCAAAAGCCCCACCATGTGCAAATGTAAATAATCCGGTAGATATAAGGACAGCGACAACGATGTTGTAATTATTTTTTATCATCTGATATAAGTAACCACGAACTAACACTTCCTGCATAACGCTATTGATAAAAGCTGAAAATAACCATAACCAAAGCATAGAAATTTGGTTTCTGCCATCAATATGTATGACCCCTGTTAAAGATAATATCACAACAGATACTCCTAACCAAATAGCTCCTGTGATACACCCAAGTACGATATTATAAACAGGTTTTCCAGTCAGATGTAATCGTATGTTTCTTTTATCTATTAACCAGAAAATAATTGTAAAACCAATAATTGACAATAATGGAATCAATTCTGCCCAAAATCTCCAGACTGCCGCACTTTTTGTATCTGGTATAGGTAAAATTGAAGCACATATAGCCCAGCCTACAAAAAAGGCAAACGTTTTTAATGATACCAATACTAATTTCTTCATGTAATATTTTCCTCTACAATCCTGATTTTCTTAATTTCACAGACTTGAATCCGTCGATTCCTTTATTGTCTAATCTGTTAGCAATTTATCCAACAGCATCTGCCTGTTGTTTATGAACATTTCTGTTACCCGATAGCTCTCTGTCTCTGCGGGGATAATGCAGCTTCCGGTTCGTCAAAAAGATACAAGCCATTTGGACGCAAATTATTCTGTGCCAATGCGAGAAAACTCTCTCCATGTAATCTTTCATGATATTTAGCGGAAGGATGTGCGAGATCTGCATATTCTTCTTCCTTCGTTGCAACATTATAAAAACTTTCAGCCCTAAGAAAATAACCCCACTTTTATTTAGTTGCATTTGTACATGAACAGGATTCTCGAAAACATAGACAAAATTGAACAGAATTATGAAAATACCCTTACCACGTTTTTTGATTTGTAAACCACTTATTAGAGCGTGTCTGAAAAACATTTTAAATTGTTTATTTTAACCAAATTAATATTGA
>OBZV01000724.1_pt1 | contig 16678 bp, 15 predicted proteins | sample 1501581 | NCBI WGS metagenome assembly OBZV01 (sample SAMEA2580257, study PRJEB22360) | human gut metagenome | biome: human gut; feature: human-associated habitat; material: faeces | place: Denmark | collected 2008/2010
CTGAGGAGCTGATCCATGCGATCCACCCCCATCCCACGGTCAACGAGGCCCTGGGTGAGGCTTTTATGGCCGCCTGGAACGGACGGGCCATCAATTCCCTGTGACAGGGAGGATCCTCTGCCTGGGTGACAGCCTGACCTATGGCTTCGGCCTCCCGCGGGGCCTGGGCTGGACGGCGCTGTGCGCCGCCCAGACCGGGGCGGAGCTGCTGGGCGGGGGCGTCAACGGCAACACCACCGGCGGGATGCTGGCCGTCCTGCCCGATCTGCTGGTCCGGGAGCACCCGGACGCGGTCCTCCTGATGGGCGGGACCAACGATATCGCCTACGGCGGGGATCTGGCGGGCGCCAGGTCCAACATGGGGGCCATGGCCCACCTGATCATCGCCGGAGGAGGCCTCCCGCTGATCGGGATCCCGCCGGGGCTCCGGCGGCCCATTCGGCGGGAGTGGGCGGAGCTGATGCCGGAGCGGGCGGCAGAGCTGCTGGCCGAGTACCAGAGCTGGCTGCGCCGCTTTGCCGCCGCCTTCCGTCTGCCGGTCCTGGACTTCGACCGGGCCTTCACCCGATGGGGAGAGGAGGGGCTCTTTCAGCCGGATGGCCTCCACCCCAACGCCGCCGGCCACTGCCTGATGGCGGAGACGGCCGCGGCGCTCATTCGATCCCTGTGAGAGAAAGGAGCCTGTGCCACGATGCGTGCCATCCAAAGCCCCAGCACCGACCCCCGCTTCAATCTGGCGCTGGAGCAGTATATTTTTGACCAGATGCCTCGGAACCGGTCCTATCTCATGCTCTGGCGCAACGACCGGACGATCGTGGTGGGCAAGCACCAGGATACCTTCGCCGAGATCAACGCCGACTATGTGCGGGCCAACCAGATTCAAGTGGTCCGCCGGCTGTCCGGGGGCGGGGCGGTCTATCACGACCTGGGGAACGTGAACTTCACCTTCATCGCCGACCACACGGGCAGCGACTTTGACTTCTCCACCTTCTGCCGCCCGGTGATCTGGGCGCTGGAGAGCCTGGGGGTGCCCGCGGAGCTGAACGGCCGAAATGACATGACCATCCGGGGCAGAAAGTTTTCAGGCAACTCCCAGTATGTGAAGGAGGGGCGGGTGATGCACCACGGCACGCTCCTGTATGACTCTGACCTGAGCGTGGTGTCCTCAGCGCTGGCTCCCAGCCGGGACAAGCTGACCTCCAAGGGCCTGCCCTCGGTGCGCAGCCGGGTCACCAATATCAAGCCCTATATGCATCAGCCGATGCCCACAGAATCCTTCATGGAGCGGCTGTGGTCCTGCCTGGGAGAGGTATGTGACCTAGTCCCCTATGAGCTGGATCGGGGGGATCTGAATCAGGTGGAGCGTATCCGGCAGGCGGTGTACGACCGCTGGGAGTGGAACTATGGCAGTTCCCCCCGGTGTCAGATCGACAAGCGCCGCAGGGTAGAGGGCTGCGGCGAGATCCGGGTCTGCCTGGATTTGAAGGAGGGTGCAATCCAGGCGCTGTCCTTCTATGGGGACTTCTTCTCCCGAAAGGAACCCGACCAGCTGGCCCGGCGGTTGATCGGCTGTCCTCTGCGGGAGGAAGCTCTGCGGGCAGCGGTGCCGGCGGGGGAAATCGGGCAGTATTTTCAGAACATGGACCTGGATGAATTTTGCGGGCTGATGCTCTGCTGAGGCCCCATCAAAAACAGGGCGCGGCCCGGAAGGCCGCGTCTAACAGCAAGGAGTGGATGATATGAGTATTGACCGTCTGCCGCCCGTGGGCCATGTGGGTGTCGTCGTGGCCGATATGGACCGGGCGCTGGAGGAGATCCGTCAGATCTTCGGGATCGACGGCGCCGGGAAGGTGTACGACTTCATACCCATGAATGTATGGGCCTGGGGGGAGAAAATCCCAGGCTGCCAGATTCGGATCGCCATGCTGGATTGGACCGACAGCCTGAAGCTGGAGGTGCTCCAGCCCGTCTTTGGCGAGATTGAACATAAGCGCTTCGTAGATGAGGTGGGAGGCGGGATGCACCACACCGCCTACTACGTCAAGGACTACCCGGCTTATCGGGATTTCATCGTGGGCCAGGGGGGCGAGATCATTTTTGAGTCGGAGACCGAGGATGAAAAGGGGTACCGTCGATGCTGCTACGCCCGTATGCCTGGGACGCAGATGATTGTAGAAGTATTGGAGAAGGCGTGGTTGCGCAATTGAGGTGCTCCTGTCTTTTGAGAAAATAAGTTCATAGATTAAGTATGGGCAACACCCCTCCTGTGGTTCGGCAGACGGGGTGTTGCTTATATTCTGGACATAAGGATGCCCTCCTGAAGCACTCTTATTGAGAAAAATGCTCCATCTAAGTTTAGATGAAGTTATAGGGTCAAGCGTCAAACAGCAATTATTAGGTATGAAAAAATCATGCTTAATTGTATAAATGACTATAATTCTTTATAAAAAGTAAAAATAGAACTTTGGAAAATATTACAACGTACAGTCAAAGCAGCGGCTGGGAGGAGAGGGCTTTCGTGCTTGTACCGTAAATTTAAAGATAATTAAGCTACCAAAAAAGAGATGTTCCAGAGGTCACTATACCTTTGGAACATCTCTTTCTGTTTAGATTTCAAAGCGGAATCGGTAAGAAGACGGCGTATGAGCTTTTGAAGGATGGCGCAATCCACTAAATGAAGATTGGGAAATCGTTTAAGATACCTAAAATCTATATCATTGAATATCTGATCGGTATATATTAAAAAGTTTCGGCGTGTGGAAATAAGGCAGTACGGAATATTGGAGGAGAGAACTTTACATGGAATAATATTTTACATCCTCTTCGATTGAGCATCCCAATATACTTTCATGCCAACGATTGTAATAGATTTCTTGTTAACGGGAAGCTTTTCCATAGCGGCCTTGGTCTATTTGGAATGACCGGTTGAGAAGGAAAGTCCTTTTGCAAAGAGCATATTAACAATCTTTCCTAAGCTGGCTCCAGCAAGATAGTATTTAAATATACCGCGGACAGCATCTGTTTTTTCTTCATGCGCAGTGATTTCCTTGCCAGCTAAAACGTAGCCATACGGAAGTTTCACAGGTACCTCACTTTCCAAAACATAAATAAAGGCAGGTTTAAGAGAGATACCATCTCTTTAAATCTGCTTGCTGACACTTGCAATATGTAATGGTAGCCAGTTCTATGCTGTGGTTTTAATACACTTTTTTACAAAGTATAGACAAAACCTGCATATAACTATCGTTATACGCAGGTTTTGTCTACGATGGAAGGGACGGTTAAAATCGATATTTCCAATTTGGAGGCTATAGTGAACGAAGTATTAATCTATTGTAGCTTTAATACGATTATACAACCGTTCTGGGATATCCGTTTCAGTTTCCCATATAATTGTATTTTTTTGAGCAATATCAAAATGTAGTGGAGTTCCTTGCCTACACAGTTGAATTACTGGCTTGCCCAATCCCATTGCGTATCCTTCTTCGAAATAAGCACCATTATTCTGATGTGTTAAATCAACGACAACAAATTTGCTATCCTTAATGTGTTTTAACAATTCTGGAGTAATTAACTCATTATGTTGTACTTCATCGATAAATATAGCCACGTAACCAGCACTTGCAATGCCCTTACGAATTGCTTCTCGTAAATCGTACGTATCTTCGCCAAACTTCATGGCAACTAATGCACTATGCCCATAAGAAGTATTTTTTAGTAATTCATCAACTCTTTTATAGCCATCGGGAGCCAATGTGAGTATCACGGCCTCATTGGTATCCGGGCCATCTGTATATTCAATATAAGAGTTGCTTACAAGATATTTGAGTATATATTCCGCTTCTTTTGTACAATCATCTTCATCTCGGGGAGATTGTTTTATGCTATTTGCGAGAGAATAGTTCTTATCGATTTCGTATCGATCTACAAATAACGCACCTAACATTTCTGGATAGTTCCAAGTTATTTCTTGACCAATATGTGGTGTATGCGCATTGATATACATAAGAATATAGTCTATTCGCTCAGAAAAAGTTTTGGGATACCAGTTTTCAATCATATCAACATCCATATGAACTGGATGACCATGTGTTCTGTTTCCTGTTTCAAATTCTTTTTTATACTTATCGCAAATATCTTTATCAAGAGTAGTGTGGTAGCGATATTCTACATCATTAAATTCAAAACGGTGATATACTAAATAAGAAAAAAGATGATTGTAATTGAATTTGGAAAGTCCATCAAAATAGCCAAGTTGAAATCTCCCACAAACAGGACAACCCCAGAATACTCGATTTTCTTGAAAGTCTGGTGTACAATGCGCTTCTGAACCACATATAGGGCATTTTTGGGTATCACTCAATTATATTCCCCGCTTTCCTATCTGAAGAATTTTTTATATTATATCACAACATCTGCTCCATTTGTACTGTGTGTTTGATATGCCCTTTCATCTCTTGTACCCGGTCAAAAGTCTCCCGGTCAATGATGGGCTCATGGGCGTTCTCCACCAGGTACATCTCCAACTGCCCACGGTTCTTTTCTTTTTTGCCCGTCAGAAAATTCGGTACATAGGTTTTCTGCATTAGCACTTGGCCCGCATACTTCTCGTTACTCAGCATCCGGTCGATGGTGGAGGTGCTCCACTCTGATTTCCCAGTCACGGTCTTGCTTCCATGGGACTCAAGGTACTTCTTGATTTTGCGTACTCCATTCCCCTGCACATAGAGGTCAAAAATCATTCTGACGATTTCTGCTTCCTCGGGAACAATCTGCAATACGCCGTCTGGCCCTTTGGTATAACCGAGAAAGCGAGTGTGGTTGAGGAGCGTCTTGCCGCTCCTCATGCGATGGCGGATGCCAAACTTGATGTTCTCGCTGCGGAACTGGCTCTCCGCCTGATCCAATGCGGCCAGCTGGTCGATGATACTGTCACTGGTAGTCAATGTGTTGATGCCTCCGGTCTCGATATAAACACCGATATTCATACGCGCTAACCTCCGTATCTGTTTGATTGTTTCTACTGTGTCCCGCCCAAACCGACTGAGGGACTTCACTAAAATCAGGTCGATCTTCTTTCTTATGCAATCTTTAAGCAGTTGCTGGTAGCCGGGGCGATGATCCATCCGCAGGCCTGAGGCGGTATCATAGTAAACAGCGACAAAACGCCAATAAGGATTTCGCTGGATATATTCGGTGCAAAACTCGATTTGATTTTTCAGACTGCTCTGCTGCTCCTCATGGCCCGTGCTGACCCTGCAGTAGGCCGCCACCCTAAGCTGCTGGACCCAAATAGGTGCCAGTCTTTTATTTTGTGGTATCTCGATAACATTTCCAGACATGACAAAACCTCCATGACCTCTACTCATGTGTTCATGAGCAGTATAACATGGAGGTTTCTGCAAAAAGAGAAGCTACATTTCAGCCTCGTTTTATAAGGCCAAAATGTAGCTCCCAGCTTGGTGCGGATGACGGGACTCGAACCCGTACGGCCATGGGCCACTAGCACCTCAAGCTAGCCAGTCTACCAGTTCCAGCACATCCGCATATTGTCGTCTCGAAAGACTGCTAGATTATTATAACGAGCCGTTACGGATTTGTCAACTGGAATTTTCCACTCCGCACCAGAAAAAAGCAAAAAGATCGAAAAAAGGAGTTGACAAGTGGGGGGACAGATGGTAATATAATTTTCGCGCTGCAAAGAGCGCTAAAGATGCGCGAGTGGTGGAATTGGCAGACTCGCTAGATTCAGGTTCTAGTGTGCATTACGCACGTGCGGGTTCAAGTCCCGCCTCGCGCACCAAAATGTGTAGACAAAAAAGATACACGGCAGAAACACCGCACAGAAGTGCGGTGTTTCTGCTATTTGGGAAGGTTTTAGAGGAAACCAGTGCAAAAAAGTTTATTTTTACAAATCGGAGCAAACTTTTTCAGGAAAGGGCCCTGGGGGTGATGCAAAACCCAGTTTTTAGGGGAGTGAGTGTTTCGAACTCCCCCGCATTCGTCCAGGGCATACAAGAAGAAAAATCAAGCCGTCTGTTGGCCTCAGAATACCTGAAGCCCACAGGCGGCTTTTTTCATTCCCCGCAGCGCTGTTACTTTTAGTGCTTATGCTATCGTTTGTTCGCCATTCCCTGGTGGTGTTGGTAATAGCTTTTCCCTGGCTTTCCGGCTATACTTTGCGTTGCAAGGGACAAGAAGGAGGCCGGCAGGTATGGCAGAGACCAAAAACTTATGTGCCCAGATCCCCCTGGAGCTTCACGCCAAGGTATGCGGTGAGCGGGAGCAGCGGGAACAGACCACCAGCCAGTACATCACCCAGTTACTCATGGAATACTACGAGATGAAAGAAAACGGAGGTAAGACGACTATGGCGAACAATGGCAGCAGAACGATGGCCTTCCAGATCCCGGAGGAACTGTTCCAGCGGATCAAGCAGCACCTGGAGCGCGAGAGCGCCCGCAGCGGACGAAAAGTGACCCAGCGGGAGTTCGTCCTGGGGCTGATTGAGGAGGCGCTGGAGCAGGCTGAGGAGGAAGCGGCGGAGGAGGCGGCCGCAGAGGGAAAGAGGGGTGAGGACGCATGATGGCCGGAGAGCGGCTCCAAACCACCCTATAACGACACAACCAGAGAAAGTCCCCCAGGGTGCCCGAACATAGAATCGGGTGCCCTGGGGGGCTTTTTGCGTTTCTGCGGAAAGGAGGGAAAAACCATCGAACAACAGAAGAATCGCTTTACGGACGCGGAGATGGAGATCGCCAAAGAGACCGATCTCCCAGACCTGCTGGAGTCCCTGGGCTACCAGGTCAGGCGGATTGGCCGCTACCATACCACCAAAGAGATGGACAGCCTGCGCATTAAAAACCGCCGCACCTGGTTTCGCTACTCAGAGGGCGTCGGTGGAGACGCCATCACCTTCCTCCAGCGGTTCTGCGGCAAGAGCTTCCCAGAGGCGGTGGAATATCTGCTGGCTTACCATGGCCGGGCGCGGGATTCCCCCGCTTCCCAAAAGCCTGTGTTGGCCAAGGGCCAGGACAGACAGAAGGATGTACCCCCGCCTCCCTTTGCCCTGCCACCCCCCAACCCGGATCAGCGGCGCGTGTTTGCCTATCTGCAAAAGAGAGGCATCGCGCCCCAGGTGATCCGGGGATTTATCCAGGCTGGCCTGCTGTACGAGGACGCCAAGTACCACAACTGTGTGTTCGTGGGCAGAAACGCTGGCGGGACGCCAGTGTTTGCCAGTAAGCGCAGCACATACGACCGGGACGGCAGCAGCTTCAAGCGGGATGTGCCGGGGAGCAATAAACACATCGCCTTTCGACTTCCCTGCAGGCCGGATCTGGATTGGGTTCTAGTGTTTGAGGCGCCCATCGACCTGATGAGCTACTGTACTCTGCACCGGCAGGTCACCAGCAACGCCGTGGCCCTGTGCGGGGTGTTCGGAAAAGCCCTAGAGAACTACCTGAAGGACTACCCCCACATCAAGCAGATCGGTCTATGCCTGGATGCGGACGATCCGGGGCGGATAGCGGCGGAGCGCCTGCGCGCCCAGTACGAGGCGGCAGGCTACACGGTAAAGCTCCAGACGCCTCCCCGCGGCAAGGACTGGAATGAGTATTTACAGCAGCGAGGCTCTGTCCGGGAAAGGGGGGATCAGCGAAAGACCGCAACCAGATAATCATGCAGGCTGAAAAGAATCAAAAACATGGAGGAACGATCATGATCAAACACCTTTTGACAACCCTGTGCGCCCTGGCTCTGGTCACGGCTGGGAGCATCCCCGCCCTGGCCGCCGAAGCGGATACCAGCGAGAGCGCCCGCTATTACCCCATCTCAGTGGAGGAGTACACCTATGGGGAACAGAATGAGCCCCGCATCAGCAAGGTGTATCAGCTCTCCCTCTCAGACGATCCCTCCGGCATCCCCACGGAGGACTTCGTGCGGAATGGGCGGCTGTATTACCTGCTGGATATGACCCGGAAGGACGAGGTGGGGGTGGACACCAAGTCTCATACTGAGGCCGTCACCCGGCCTAGTGATACCAACGACATGGAGGAGATCCTCCAGGGGCTGGAGGCCGAGCTGGAAGTCACCACCGAGGATGGGTACACTGGTGTGCTCCGCCTGGACCACACCAGCGTCCAGGTGACCACAGACGGCTATGCCACCAAGACCCAGCCTCTCTCCGCCACCCGCAGTTATCCCAATCTCTCCGAGGCGGATCTCTCCCTCATCCCAAAGAGCATCGAGGAGAAGGGCAAGACCCTGACCCTGGCAGATGTCCAGTGGAGCAGTTCCGAGCAGACGGACGGCGCGGGCGGCACGGTCACCCGTTACACCGCCGCAGCCAGCTACAGCGGTACCAGCAGCTATCAATACGCCACCGGCTACACGGTCACCGCCAACTATACCGGCGAGGTGGCCAAGACCGGCTGCAGCGTAGTGACCTATACCGCCATCTTCGGCAGCATGGAGGCCCCGGAGGAGTCCACTGAGCCTGAGTCGGGCAGCAGCACAGCGTCCGCAGGCGTGGATCTGTCCACCCTGAAGATGCCGCTGTTGCTCGGCGGTGTAGTCGTCATCCTGGCGGCCGGCGGTGTGTTCGTATTCAAGAAGTTCAAGGAGCGGAGGTGAGTTCCGATTGAAACTGCGCGTCTTTCTTCTGACGGCAATGATATGCGCCCTGTGCGTTGGTCAGGCCAGCGCGCTGGAATACACAATGGACGCCCCGGAGGATCACCTGTTCGGCAGGCCCACCAGCGATGATACGATCTATGAGTGGGAAAATCCCAATATAGACCGTAGCAAGAATGTGGCCCTGATCCCCCCCAGCTTCGGCACCCCAACCAGCTATCTCCCCGGCTCCGGCACAGCCCTGACCCCCAACTTGGTTCCCGGTGCTCTGGACGGAGGGCTGGTATCGCAGACCGGAGCCGTGAACTATCCCGTCATTGACGGCGGCACATCCTCCTCTATTTCGGAGTCCACAGGCTTTACAGAGGTCACATCAGACCTCTACTATGGCAACGGTAGCCTGGGCACTCTGAAGATCCCGGCCATCGGCCTAACGGTCAAGGTCTATGAAGGGACCAGAAGCTCCACGCTGGCCAAGGGTGCGGGCCACTTTGAGGACACCAGCTTATGGGACGGCAACTGCTGTATCGCGGGTCACAATTGCGGTGTCCGAAATGACTTTGGCAAGCTCCACACGCTGGAGATAGGCGATACCATCACCTGGACCACCAAGCTGGGGACTCGGACCTATGAAGTAACCAGCGTGTCCAAGGTAAAGGAGACCGACACCAGCGGCACCGCCCCCACCAGTGATAATCGACTGACCTTGTACACCTGTGTGCGGAACCAGCGTGACTACCGCTGGTGCGTCACCGCCGTGGCCAAGTAACGCTGTCTGCCGATTGGGCCCGACTTTCCTCCAAAACTGTGATATGGTTCGGAGTGTAGACCCCCACCATACAGGAAATGGAGGAAGCAAGCATGAAAGGCAGAAAATTGGCATCCCTGCTCCTGGCCGGCGCCGCGACCACAGCCATGCTGACCGGCCCCGCCCAGGCGGCAGAAGTCCCCAGCCCCCAGGAGCTGGCCGCCGCCCGGCTGCAGTCCGAGGGGCTTATGAAGGGAGATGAAAACGGCGAACTGCACCTGGAGGACGGCCTGACACGGGCAGAACTGGCCTGCCTGATCAGTCCCATCGTCCTGAACCCGGAGCACGTGGCCTGGGAAACAGATTGGTACACCCGGATGTGTACCACCAACTTCAACGATGTCCCCGAGTGGGCGCAGGTGGCTGTGGGCGTGTGCGCCTCCATGGGCACGATGGAGGGATACGGAGACGGGCGGTTCGGCACCTCAGACCCAGTCAGCCCGCAGATGGCCTGTACAGTCATGCTCCGCTACCTGGAACGGGATGGCTGGACTTACGACACTGCCTGTGACAAGGCGGCGGAGCTGGGACTTGCCCCAGCAGAAGCGCTGGAAGGAGACGCCATCACCCGTGGGGATATGGCCATCCTGCTGGCCGGCTCCCTGGACTACCTGGCATACCTGCAAACCCTGTAAGAAAATATTGCGTTTTCCCCAAGCGGCCCCCGGTGTGTGTTGCACCGGGGGCCGTTATTTTGCGTTTAAGGAGGAAATTTCGACCATGAAAAGGCGATTACTGTCCCTGTTCCTGGCTTTAGTAACCATACTCAGTATCCTGCCCACGGCGGCCTTCGCGGCCAGCTCTGAGGAGGAGGCCCTGGGCGAGGTCGATATCTACAACGGTGACTATGAGCTGGGCTACCTCTCCATCAACGGCGCGGTCAGGAAACAGAAATACACCTACTTTTTGTACGAATCCAATGATGGAACTCAGAAGGAATCTCCTGCGTACTGCGTCAACCCGAACCAGTACGGCGTACCCCAGACCGTAGGGCCCGGCGAGAGCATCAAATATCTAGCCGAGGAAAAGGCCAGCGATCCCAAGGTGGTGGGCATCATCTCCAATGGCTACCCCCATCGGAGCCTGGGAGAGCTGGAGCTGGACAATAAGTATCAGGCGTATTATGCCACCAAAATGGCGTTGTGGTGCTACCTGATGCCGGATTGGAATATCGCTGACCTCAAAGTTGCGCCGGGGCTCACCGGCTCCGAGCTGGACATCGGCAACCGCATCCTGGCCGCCGCCAAGGATATCTACAAGCGGGGCACCACCTACAACTATATGCTCACTCCCCGCATGACCGCCACGGCGGACAAATCCACGGCCTACCCCGTGACCATTGACGGCCAGGAGTATAAGCAGCAGGTATTTACTGTCTGGAGCGAGACCTGGGTATATGACTACGATGTGGCCGTGGCCTTCTCTGACCCCGGCTCCGTGCCGGAGGGCATGAAGATCGTGGACATGAACAACCAGGAGATCACCGCTGTCACGACCAGCGGCACCGGGGACGGCTATTCCGGGCAGTTCAAGGGGCTTTACCCAGCAGACAGTATCCAGGGACAGAGCGGAAATGTCCAGCTCTCCCTGTACGCTTCCGTGGCTCAGTATGCCGCTATGTATGCCGTCTGCCTGGAAAAAGACCAATACGGCAATCTGCAAAATTATATCTGCGACCTGGACAATAACCGCCAGATGGAGCTGGCCGCCGTCAGCAGCTATGCGGACAGTGAGGAGGAAGAACCGGGCGAGACGGCCCTGAAAATCGTGAAGCTGGAGGAGGGCACCGAGATCCCCCTGGAGGGGGCCGTGTTCTCTGTGTATGACCCGGAAGGAAAGAAAATCGGCTCCTACTCCACCGGCCCGGACGGGACCGTGACCATCCCCCTGACCCTGGAGGGCCACTATACCGTGACCGAGGAGATTCCGCCCCGGTATCACCTGCTCCCGGAGGAGACCACTCAGCACGCCGATGTGGAGTACAACAAGACTGCTATCGTGACTTTTACCAACGCCCCCTATGGTTCCCTCCGCGTCGAGAAACGGAGTGACACCGGCGACGCCCTCTCCGGCGTCACCATCCAGATCAAGCACATTGAAACCGGAGAGACCCGGACGGAGCAGACCCGCAACGGCGTGGTGGTGTTTGACTAGCTCAAGCCCGGCGGCTGGGAGGTCTGGGAGGTGGCCGGCATTGAGGGCTGGATCGCGGACACGGACACGGTGCAGACCGTGGCCGTGGTGGCCGGAGAGGAATCCAGTGCAACTATAATCAATAAGGAACTGCCCGGTTTACGCATCATCAAGTATGAACGTGGCAGTATGGAGCTCATGCCCAACGTGTCCTTTGAGATTTTCCGGGATGCTGAGAGCCTGGGTATCTTTCAGACGGACCAGTTCGGTGAGATCCTACTGACAGACTGTGAACCCGGTACTTACCGCGTGGAGGAACGGGACACCGGCGGAGACGACCATGTGCTGGATACCACCCCCCAGGAAGTGGAGCTGAAGGCCGGGGACGGCATCAAGGACCTGGTTTTCTTCAATGACCGCCTGCCCGGCATCCACCTCATCAAGGTGGACAGCTCCGACCTCTCCAAGTCCATCGCCAACGCCCGCTTCCGCATCGAGGCGGTAGACGGCTCCTGGGGGCCGGAGGAATACACCACTTCTGAGGACGGGACCATCGACCTGTCCAAGCTCCCCGTGGGTGCTTATGTGGTAACGGAACTGGAGTGCCCCGGCTATGTGGTGGATGACGCTCAGCGCATCATCCACCTGGACGGGAATGAGCAGGCGCAGTTCGTGTTCACCAATTCCAAGCTGCCCAGTCTCCATCTGTATAAGGAGAGTTCGGACGGCAAGCCTCTGGGCGGCGTCACCTACCGGCTGGCCAGGATCGAGGACGGCTCCCGGTATCTGGACCGCACCACCGGGCCGGACGGCTCTATCTGCTGGGAGGGCCTGGAGCCCGGCGTTTATTCCCTGCAAGAGGTGTCCACCGTATCGGACCATATCCTGGACCCCACGGAGTACCATGTGGAGCTGTTCCCCGGCAAGGACGCCACCATCTGCCTGCAAAATGACAAGCGCCCCAATCTGACCATTCACAAGAGCGATGCCGACACCGGCGCGCCGGTCTCCGGCACGGTGTTTCTGGTCAAGTGGGCGGACGGCCATAGTGTGGCCGAAGTGACCACCAGGCCGGACGGCTCCGCCACGGTGGAGAACCTGCTGCCCGGCGTCTACGAGGTCTCGGAAAAGTCGGTGCCGTCCCCTTACCTCCCGGACGCCGACCCTCAGCTGGTCACGCTCTACCCCAACCGGGACCGGGATGTGTATTTTGAGAACCACAAGCGGCCCACCGTCACCATCCAGAAGGAAAACTCCGTCACCCATGACCCCATCCAGTACGCCGAGTTCCACATCACCTGGTCCAGCAACAAGACGGAGACCGGGGAGCAGCGGGACCTGGGTACCTTCCAGACAGATGAGGCGGGCCAGATCGTCCTGGAGGGCATTGAGGATGGCTGGCTGACCATCAAAGAGACCAAGCTGGCCCCCGGCTATCAGCTCCCCGAGGACCCGGTTACAGAGGTCTATGTCAAGGGCGGCGAAAACAAGACCGTCACCATCTCCAACATCCCCCTGTCCGCCCTGGTGGTCTACAAGCAGGACAGCGTGACCGGGGCCGGGATCTCTGACTGCCGCTTCCAGCTGAAATACCTGGGCGGCGAGGTCAGCGGCAGCGGCGGCACCGTGGTAGGCACTTATACGACTTCGGCCAACGGCTCCTTTACCGTCACTGGGCTCAAAAAGGGCTACTACATCTGCGAGGAGCTGGAGAGTGACAGCGGCCATGTGATCGACGCCGCGCCCCAGTCTTTCTATATCTCTGGCGAGGACCAGGACATTGTGACTCTCTACTTCTCCAACGCGCCCAAGGGGGCCGTACTGGTCAAGAAGGTATCGGCGGCAGACAATTCCCCTCTCTCCGATGTGGAGTTTCTGGTGACGAGATCGGACGGCTCCGTGGTGGGCGACGCCAACGGCAAATTTGTGACGGACTCCACCGGCACCTTCCTGGTGGAAGGGGTAGAGCCTGGGACCACGCTAGTCATCAAGGAAACCCGTGCCAAGGACGGCTATCTGCTGGATAATACGCCCCAGACGGTCCAGGTCAAGGAGGGCCAGACCGTCACAGTGGAGTTCCGCAACCAGCCTATGGGGAATCTCATCATCCGCAAGCTGTCCAGCAAGGACAAGACCCCGCTGGAGGGAGTGCAGTTCAAGATCACCTATGCGGATGGCTCCTACCTGCCGGACGAGGGCGGCAAGCTGTCCTCCAACGGCCTGTACTGGACCAATGCGGAGGGTCAGATCATCCTCTCCGGCATCACTGGGACAGTGGTAGTGACCGAAGTGGAGAGCATCCCCGGATATACCATCGACCCCAACACACAGAGCCAGACCGTGGTGGTCAACCCGGATGATACGCAAGAACTCTGGTTCTACAATGCGCCGGTGGGCGGTGTGGAGCTCATCAAGGTCAGTTCGGCGGACAAGACAGAGCGCATCCCCAACACCACCTTCGATATCCGCCGGGTGTCGGATGACGCTCTGGTGGACACCGTGACCACCGGGCGGAGCGGCAAGGTGTATCTGCCCCTGGAAAGCGGCGATTACTACGCCGTTGAAACCGAGGCCGCGGATGGATTCAAGCTGGATGACAGCCCAATCTATTTTACAGTGAAAGACGGAGAAACCACCCGCAAGACTGTGACCAACGCGCCCCTCTCCGGCATCCTATTGCATAAGGTCTCCACCGCGGACGGCGAGGGCATCCCCGGCGTGTCGTTCATTCTCTACGATGAGACGCACACACCTATCGACCAGCAGACCACGGATGACCGGGGCTATGCCTGGTTTGAGGACCTGACGGAGAGTGGCAGATACTATCTGCGCGAACTGGAAAATGAGGGCTATATCCCGGACACCCAGCTCCGCACGGTCTATGTTAAAGCGGGCGAAACCATGGAAGTGACCTGGGAGAACACCCCCATCACAGGCCAGATCCAAATCACCAAGCGATCCGCCGACTACAACCCCACCACCGGCCTGCCCGCTGGGACACCGCTGGAGGGGGCCATATTCGAGATCTACGACAGGGCGGGCAATCTGGTGGACACTATCCGCTCCGACAGCCGGGGGCTGGCTGTGTCCAAACAGCTCCCCCTCTCCCGCTATACCATCCGGGAGGTCAAGGCCCCGGAGCATTACGGTGTCAACGAAACCGAGCTGACCGCCTACCTGGAGCATGAGGGCCAGATCGTGCGATTTGAGGTGACGAACAAGAGCCTGACCACCGGCGTGTCCATCACCAAAACCGGCCCGAAGGAGATCATGGGCGGCCAGCCGGTGCGCTACACCTTCTCCGGCATCGCCAATACTTCCAATGTCCGGCTGGACAGCTTCTATTGGAGGGATACCATCCCCGCCCAGGTGCGGCTGGATACCGTTGTCACCGGCACGTATAACTTCCCCGGCACCTATAAGATCACCTATCGTGTGAACGGCGGGGAGTATCGCACCCTGGCGGATAATCTGAGTACCAGCCAGACCTATACCCTGGCCGCATCCCCCGCAGCCCTGGGCCTTGCCGCCAATGAGCGTGTGACCGAGGTTATGTTCGTGTTTGGCCAAGCCCCCGCAGGTTTTGCCCAGGTGGAAACTCCCTACTTAAACTGTACCGCTGTGGCCAACCTGCCCGCCAACTCCAGCTTTGTCAATATCGCGGATGTGGGCGGCGTGTACAACGGGACATGGGTGCAGGCCATCAGCCGGTGGGTAACCACGGTCTATGGCAAGCCCACCCCGCTCCCCCGCACCGGCTATTGATCCACACTTTGGGCGTCCATTCTTCGGGATGGACGCCCTTCCCTTATACCTTAAAATATAACATCTTATAGTAAAAAGTAAAGGAGAACTGAACTATGCTGAAGATCACTGCCATCGGTAACCTGACCAACGATGTGGAGTTGAAGGTAAACGAGACCACCGGAAAGCCCTACGCCATCCTGCGTATCGCCTCGGATCGCCGCTACTGGGACCGGGACGGCAACCGGCTCACCGACTTTATCTCCATCAAGGTACGCGGCCCTCTGGCGGAGCGCTGTGCGGAGTTCGCCTGGAAGGGCTGCAAGCTGGCCGCAGTGGGCGACTTTGAGACCATCAGCTTCGCGGATGACCCCGACCGCCAGCCCGGCTTCCTGATCAAAGCCACCGAGGTGGAATTTCTCTCTCCCAGACGGGTGGAGGAAGCCGCCATGGCCGCCGGGGAGCCGGACGACGCTGATGCCGCCTGATGAAGAACACCGGGATCATTTACAGCAGCACGGAGCGCACGCCCACCGTGCTGCCGGAGTTGGCCGGGCTGCTCCCCCCTCTGAGCGGGGAGCAGCTCGCAGCCCTAGAGGCGGATCTGCTGCAGAATGGCTACTACTCGCCGGTCATCGTCAATGAGGAGCTGGTCATTGTGGATGGGCACAACCGCCAGAGACTGTGTGAGAAGCACGGCATCCCCTACAACATGGCGGTGTTTGCCTTTGCAGATCTGCTGGAGGCCAAGCGGTGGGCACTGGATACCCAGAAGGGCCGCCGCAATCTGGACAATTGGGAGCTGGGCAAGATCGCCCTCCTGTTGATACCCGAAAGGAACTGGCAGACTCCGTTGGCCTGGGTGAGCGCACCATGGGCAAAGTGATGCAGATTGATGAGCACGCCCCCGCAGCGGTCAAGGAGGCGCTGGATAAGAAGGAACTGTCCATCCACCAGGGCTACCAAATCACCAGGCAGGTGGAGGAGCTGCCGGAGGAGCAGCGGGAACAGGCAGCCCTGGAGGCGGTGGAGCTGGCCAAGGCGAAAAAGGAGATCCAGCAGGCGGACGCGGAGCTCAGCCGGCGCAGTAAGATTGCCGGCACATTCTGCAAGGCGTATGAAAAGGCGGTTCTCGTAACCCCCACGGAGGAAAATGTGCGGATCTGGGTGGAGTGTACCCGGATGACGCCGGAGGAGATGGAGGATACCATCCGGGAGTCCGAGGAGCTGGCGGAGATATTTGCCGAGGTGGCGCGGATCATCCGGGAGCAGATCATTCCCTCAGATTGGCGCAGTGCCGGCTGGAGCGAAGGAGATGCCGAGTCCAGGGAGGGGGAATATAGCGAGTGAGTGAAGAAC
>OBZV01000742.1_pt1 | contig 16274 bp, 16 predicted proteins | sample 1501581 | NCBI WGS metagenome assembly OBZV01 (sample SAMEA2580257, study PRJEB22360) | human gut metagenome | biome: human gut; feature: human-associated habitat; material: faeces | place: Denmark | collected 2008/2010
CCGACCCTCGTCAGCAATCTGATAATGATACTCCTGTCCAGCCACAGCCCCGGGTGATACCGGGATCAAGCAATGGGGGCAGCTCGGAGAGATCCTCGGAGGGGTGAGATTCCCGTGGTGCGCGCCAGCGCAGTCCGTCTGCTGCCGCCCTGACACCTGGGGAAGTAGTGTCGAATACAGGTGCGGAATGATTGCTTTTGGAAATCTAAGATTTCAGAAGATAGGAAGCGGAGGCCGCTCCCTGCCCATTTGGGAGCGGCCTCCACCTGAAACGAGGGTTGGCCATGAACCAGAATATCAATTATATCGGGATGATGAACCTCCTCCGCCACCTCCAGACTGCCGGCCTTGTCAGTCGGAAGGAGGCCGGGAGGAGCGCCGCCCGGCTCCGGACGGAAACCGGGGCAGACGTCATATTTTCCCTCTGATTTTTGTTGCGTTTGGATATGGATATTTCGCGGATGTGCTGGTATTGTGTGTTGCTGACAGGAGGCGATTTCGTGGACGAGCAGAAGAAAACCAGCGGTTCCCTGGCGTTGAACAGCACACCCCAGGTGATTACCATCCCGCCCAGCGATCCTGTCCGGGATCGGAAACTCCGTGTGGCAGCCTATGCCCGAGTGAGCTCCAGCTCGGAGGATCAGCTCAACTCCTTTGCCGCCCAGAACGCCCACTACACGGAGCTCATCACCGACAACCCGGAGTGGGAGTTCGTGGACGTGTACGCGGACAAGGGTATCACCGGCACCTCGGCGGAAAAGCGGGACGACTTCCAACGGCTGCTGGCGGACTGCCGGCGGGGCCGGATAGACAAGATCCTGGTGAAGTCCTCCTCCCGGTTCGCCTGGAACGCCAAGGAGTGCCTGAAGGCCGTCCGGGAACTGAAGGCCCTGGGGGTGGGGGTATGCTTTGAGGAGCAAGGCATCGATACCTCTGAACTGGCCGGAGAGTTGTTCACCGCCATCTTCGCCATGATGGATCAGAAGGAGAGCGAAAATATCTCCCACAATATGCGATGGAGCTATCAGGTGCGAATGCGAAATGGCACATATCGCCCCTCATATCTCTCTTACAGTTTCATTCACAAAGATGGGGAAATACAGATTCATCCGGAGCAAGCTGAAGTCATTCATAGAATTTTTGGAGAGTATTTATCCGGTATCAATGTAGAAGAAATTGCAGCTGGGCTGCGCAGAGACAATGTCCCAAACAGAAGCGGAACGCCAGCTTGGAGTTCAACGGGGATACGGTATATCCTATCCAACGAAAAATACATAGGGGATTCCCATTGGCAGAAATACTATACGACCACCTCACTTCCGTTTCAATCAAAAGTGAATCATGGTGAAGTGGATTCCTACTATGTACGCAGTACCCATCAAGGTATCATCACACCAGAGGAATTTCGTGCCGTAAATCTGCTGATGAAGCAGAGAAGACAAAAAATCATACCGCCTTCTTTGCATACGTACCCGTTTAAGCAGAGAATTTTCTGTGGTAACTGCAATTCGGTTTTCCGCCGAAAAACAATGGGTGGGAATATGTATTGGGTCTGTATTGGAAGAGATAAAAATCGAACAAATGACTGTTCAATTATGCCAATTCTTGAGATTGAAATAGAGCGTGCATTTCTTCGGCTATATTATAATCTTCGGCACCAGGGGATGCCCATCCTCCATCAACTACTTGCAGACCTCCAGAGTGCCCGGAAGGGCAAGCTGCTCTGGAGCCTGGACATCGTGGCACTCAACCAAAAAATTGCAGACATTACCCGTCAGGATCGACTGTTGGCCCAGCTCAAACAGCAAGGGCTTGTTGACCCTGGCATTTTTATATTCCGCCGGAACGAGCTGGCGGAACAGCTCCGCACTGCAAAGCTGGAGAAGGAACGGTTCCTGGAGGCCGAGGAGGATCAGACGATCCAGCAGACCCAGGAGCTGATCGAAGCCCTGGAGGCTGGGCCAGACTTCCTGGACGCCTTCGATGGGGAGCTGTTCCGCGAGCTCGTGGACAAGATTATCGTGGAGAGCAATGACCGCCTGCGGTTCCGGATGGTCAACGGCCTGGAGCTGACAGAGCCCATAGAACGGACGGTGCGGTGATGGGCAGTAACCGAAAGCGGCCCTTCGGCTACAAAATGGAGTTTGGGGAAGTGGTGCTCCACCCGGCAGAGGCGGAGACGGTGTGCTGGATCTATGACAGCTACCTGACCGGGGCTAGCTACAACGCCCTTGTGGACAAGCTTCGGGAGCGGGGCACCCCCTATGACGGTGACAAGCCCTGGAACAAGAACATGGCCGCCCGCATTCTGGCAGACCGTCGGTACACCGGAGAGACTGGATACCCGCCCATCATCCCGGAGGGGCAGTTCCAAATGGTGCAGGCGCGGCGGCAGGAGCAGACAGCGCCCTGCAAAAAGACGCCTGCACAGAAGGAGCTGCGGAAGCTGTGCGGCGGCAGCCCGCCGGACTGGGTGGAACGGCAGGTACTGGGCCTCCTGAACCGTCTGATCCAGTGCCCAGAAGTCATCACCTGCCCCATGTTGGAGGATGAGCCACCGCCAGAGGTGACGAAGCTGCGCCGGGGGCTGGACGAGCGCCCGCCAGTAGACGAGGTTCAGGCCAGAGATCAGGCCTTCCGGTTGGCCGCCCTCCAGTTAAATGCCATCGGGCCGGAGGAGTATGAAACCCTCCGCCTTCGGAGGCTGTTCCAGGGACGGGCACCCATGGCAGAACTGGAGCAGGAACTGCTCCATGAGAGCGTCCGCCGCATCACCGTCAGCAACGGGACGGTCACCGTCCTGCTGAAAAATAACCAGACCTTGGAAGGAGGAAATTGCACATGAACGATACCGCGCCCAATGTCATCGTCATCCCAGCCAAAGTGGTGACTCCCCAGGAACAGGAGAAGAAGCGCCACCTGCGGGTGGCCGCCTACTGCCGGGTGTCCACCGACAGCGAGGAGCAGCTCTCCAGCTATGAAAACCAGCTCTCCTACTACACCGAAAAGATCATGAAGGAACCGGGCTGGACCATGGCCGGGGTATTCGCCGACGAGGGTATCACCGGTACCTCCACCTGCAAGCGGAAGGAGTTCCTGCGGATGATCCGCCAGTGCAGGCAGGGGAAGATCGACATGATCTTAGCCAAATCCGTCTCCCGCTTCGCCCGCAACACCGTGGACACCCTCAACTTCACCCGGGAGCTGCGGAGCCTGGGTATCCCAGTCATCTTCGAGGAGCAGAACATCAACTCCATCTACCCGGAGAGCGAGTTTCTGATCACCCTGCACGGGGCTTTCGCCCAGGCCGAGAGCGAGAGCACCAGCAGCCGGGTGCGCTGGGGCAAGCGTCAGGCCATGAAATCCGGCCATGTCGCCATGCAGTACAAGCAGCTGCTGGGCTATGAGAAGGGCCCCGACGGCAAGCCAAGGATCGTGCCGGAGCAGGCGGAGACCGTCCGCTTCATCTATGACCGCTATCTGGCCGGGGACAGCATCCGGGAGATCAAGGCGGCCCTGGAGGGCCAGGGAATTCCCACGGTCTCCGGAAAAGCAGAGTGGATGGCATCCCATATCAGGAGCATCCTGACCAACGAGAAATACTGCGGGGACGTCCTGCTCCAGAAGAACTTCATCCAGGACTGCATCAGCAAGAAGGTGATCCCCAATACCGGACAGCTCCCCAAATACCTGATTCAAAACCACCATGAGGGCATCGTCAGCCGGGAGACCTTCGACGCCGTCCAGCTGGAGATGGCCAGGCGGAACGCCAAGGCGGGCGCCACGCGAAAGAGCACCCCCACCGGCCGGGGGAAGTACAGCGGCAAGCATGTCCTCAGCAACCTGCTGTTCTGCGGGGAGTGCGGCACCGCCTACCGCCGGTGCGTGTGGACCCAGCGAGGGGTCAAGCGCCCTGTGTGGCGGTGCGTCAGCCGCCTGGACTATGGGAAGAAGTTCTGCACCCAGTCCCCCACCCTGGACGAGGAACCGCTCCAGCATGCCGTCCTGGCCGCCATCAACGCCGCCATGGCCGACCACAATGCCCTGACCTGGCAGCTCACCGCCGCCATGGAGTGGGAGCTTGCTCCGATGTTGGGTGAGAGTATGAGCCTGGCGGACATCGACCGGGCCCTGGAGGAACTGAGCGGCCAGTTCAACAGCCTGCTGGCCGAGGCGTCTGCCACCCCCGGGGCGGACTACACGGAGCGGTTCCGGGAGCTGTCCGAATCCACCGCCCGGCTCAAAGAGAGAAAGATAAGGCTGGAGGGGGCCTGCCAGGAGCAGGGGCGGGTACAGAAGCGCCTGTTGGCGGTGTCTGCCGCCATGGAACATATGACGGCGGCGCTGACAGAGTGGGACGAGGAGGTCATACACCAGCTGCTGGAAAAGGTGACGGTGCTCTCCCGGGAGAAAATCCGGGTGACCTTCCGGGATGGCCGGGAGATCGAGCAGGTGGTCAACCAGCCAAAAAGGAGATGTATCACAGCATGAAGATCTTCGCTACAGGCGACACCCACGGGAATTTTGAGCGGTTCCGCCCGGAATACTTCCCGGAGGGCCGGGAGCTCACCAAGGAGGATGTGGTGCTCCAGCTGGGGGACTTCGGCGGCGTGTGGTTCGGGGATGAACGGGATGACGAGGCCCTGGACTGGCTGGAGGGATTGCCCTTCACCGTGGCTTTCGTCTCCGGGAACCATGAAAACTATGATGCCTTAGAGCGATACCAGGTGGAGCTCTGGCACGGCGGCAGGGTGCAGCCCATCCGGCCACATGTGCTCCACCTGATGCGGGGACAGGCCTTTGAACTGGCCGGGTTCACCTTCTTCACCATGGGCGGCGCGGCCTCCCACGATATCGAGGACGGGGTCTTAAGCCTGGACGATCCCAGCTTTGAGCGGAAATACCGGATACTGAAGCGAAAGGAACGGGCTCGGTTCCGTATCGACCATCTGTCCTGGTGGAAGGAGGAACTGCCCTCAGAGGAGGAATACGCGGAGGCCAGACGAAACCTGGACGCCCACAGCTGGGCAGTGGACTACGTCCTCACCCGCTGTGCCCCCACCGGCATCGCCCTCCAGTTCTCCCGGCACAATGTGGCGGACCACCTGACGGACTTCCTCCAGGAGGTCAAAGACCGGGCTCAATACCATTACTGGCTGTTCGGCCACTACCATGACAACAAAGCCATTGATACCAAGCACATCCTCCTGTGGGAGCAAATCGTGCAGATTTTATAGAGAAGGCCGTAAGGGAAAGGGCGGCGGTTTGATCCGCCGCCTTTTCCTTTGCGGCTTTCTGTCCAAGAAAATATCTCACCACTATGGAGTGGATAGAACGAATGTGCTATAATTGGCTTGAAGAACTCCAGGGAGGCGGTACGATGGCGATTGAGGACGGCGCGTGGATCATGCGGGGGCTGGACTGGGATGACCCCAGCCGCATCCAGAGCTGGGAGGAGCTCATCGACTGGATTGACGAGGTGGGCTTCCTGCCCCTGTTCAAAAACGAGGTAGACGGCTTCTCCGCGGAGGAGAACACCTCCGACCTCTATTGGTGGACGGGGGACGAGGAACAGGATCCCTGGGAGTGGCGGCGGCTGATCGCCCGCAGCGGCAGGGTGGCCTACGGCAAGTTCTTCGGCGGCAAGGCGGGCTTCATCTCCAGAGCGTGGTTTCCCCACTTCGCCAACTGGCGGAGGGACGGCTACGACTTCGACAGCCGCTGGGACGAGGAGCTGGCCACCATGCGGCAGAAGCGGATCATGGACCAGTTCCTGACCAAAGACGAGTGGTTCTCCTTTGAACTCAAGCGGCAGGCCGGATTCGGCAAGGGCGGGGAGAAGAACTTCGAGGGCACGGTGACTGACCTGCAGATGGGCGGCTATCTGATCATCCGGGATTTCCGCCGGCGGGTCAACAAGAAGGGCTTCCCCTACGGCTGGCATATCTCCGTCTACTCCACCCCGGAGGCCCTGTGGGGCTATGACCACGTCTCATCCGCCTACTCTGTGGCTCCGACGGAGTCCAAGGCCCTGATCGATGAACAGATCCGGAAGAACTTCCCGGAGGCAGAGCAGGAGGAACTGGACGCCGTGCTGGGCTGGACCCGATAATTGGACGGTACCCATGACATACTAAGTGCGAAAGGAGTGACTGGGGCGTGAAGGAGAAGTGCTACATTTGCTGCGATTTGAAGAGCTTTTACGCCTCGGTGGAGTGCGTGGAGCGGGGGCTGGACCCCATGAGCACCAACCTGGTGGTGGCGGACAAGCGGCGGACGGATAAGACCATCTGTCTGGCCGTAACCCCTTCCCTGAAGGCCTACGGCATTTCAGGCCGGGCCAGGCTCTTCGAGGTGGTGCAGAAGGTCAAAGAGGTCAACCTCCGACGGCAGCGGCAAGCCCCGGGCCGGCGGTTCACCGGCGCCTCTTGGCACGACCGGTCGGTGCAGGAGAACCCGTCTCTGGCTCTGGACTACCTGGTGGCCCCGCCCAGAATGGCCTACTATATCGACTGGAGCACGAGAATCTACAGCGTCTATCTGAAATACATCGCGCCGGAGGACATCTTCCCCTATAGCATCGACGAGGTGTTTATCGATCTGACCCACTACCTGGACACCTACAGGATGACGGCCCGGGAGCTGACCCAGACCATCCTTTTGGATATTCTGAACACCACCGGCATTACCGCTGCGGCGGGGATGGGAAGCAATCTGTATCTGGCCAAGATTGCCATGGATATTGTGTCCAAGCATATCCGGGCTGACCGGCACGGCGTCCGCATCGCCAAGCTCACGGAGGAGAGTTACCGCCGCCTGCTCTGGGCGCACCGGCCCCTGACGGACTTCTGGCGGGTGGGCAAGGGTTACGCGGGCAAGCTGGAGGCCAACGGCCTGTACACCATGGGGGACATCGCCCGGTGCTCCATTGGCAAGCCTACAGATTACCACAATGAGGAACTGCTCTACAAGCTGTTCGGGGTCAACGCGGAGATTTTGATCGACCACGCCTGGGGCTGGGAGCCCTGCACCATCGCAGACGTGAAGGCGTACAAGCCGGAGAACAAGAGCATCGTCTCTGGCCAGGTGCTCCAGTACCCCTATGACTTTGACAAGGCCCGGCTGGTGGTGCGGGAGATGGCGGACGCCCTGGCCTTGGAGCTGGTGGACAAGGGCCTGGTGACCAACCAGCTGGTGCTCACCGTGGGCTATGACCGGGAGAACCTGGACGACCCGGGCCGCCGTCAGAACTACCACGGCCCGGTAGCCACTGACCGCTACGGGCGGAGCATCCCCAAGCACGCAGTGGGCACGGAGAACTTCCCATACACCTCGTCAGCCAATGACTTGCAGAAAGCGGCGGCGGCCCTCTACGACCGGATTGTAGACAAGAACCTGTTGATCCGCCGCTTAAGCATCAGCGCCAACAAGCTGCTGGATGAGGCGGAGGCCCCCAATGGGCACGAGGCGGAGCAGATGGATCTGTTCACCGACTACTCCGCCAGGGAACAACAGGAACAGGCGGACGAGGCTGCCCATGCCCGGGAGCGGAAGCTCCAGGAGGCCATGCTGGGCATCAAGAAGCGGTACGGCAAGAACGCCATCCTCAAGGGGACGAACCTGGAGGATGGCGCCACGGCCAAAGAGCGCAACCAAACGATCGGAGGGCATCAAGCGTGAGCGGGCTATACGACGACATCATAAACCTCCCGCATCCCACCTCCAAGCGGCACCCCCGGATGCCCATCCGCGACCGGGCCGCGATTTTCAGCCCATTCGCCGCCCTGAGCGGCCACGGGGCCGCCATCGCGGAGACCGCCCGGCTGACAGAGCTGAAGATAGAGTTGGACGAGGACGCCAAGGCAGAGCTGGACCGGAGGCAGGCCGTGCTGCTGGAGCATATGGACGAGCAGCCGGAGATCAGCGTCACCTGGCTCCAGCCGGATGCACGGAAAGACGGCGGGGCCTACCTCACCATCACTGGCCGGCTGAAGAAGTTCAGGGAACTGGAACGGCTCCTGATCCTGGCAGACGGGACAGAGATCCCACTGGAGGATGTGGTAGCTCTGGAGAGCGACATCTTCCAAACACTCATATAGCTGCCCACCAAAGGGAGCACAGCGTATCAATCGCCGTGCTCCTTTTTATGGTTATGACTAATTAGGCACGGGGTGCCAGAAAGGAGAGCCCAATGAACGTCAGAAAACCAACCGATTACAGCGCCATGTATGGGATGCTGGATCAGCCCATGGGGGCGGGTCTCCCGCAGATGGAGCTGTACTTTGAGATCGGCAGGGCCGTCTGTGCCCGCCCGGAAAAGGGCGCGGCGGTCATGGCCGCCGAGTATCTCCAGGCAAACTACCCTGGGGATAGAGGCTTCTCCCCGCGAAACCTGCGGCGGATGCGGGAATTTTACCGGGCCTATGCGGATAGCCTGGAGTTGCGGGCGCTGGCCCTGAAACTGGGCTGGACGCAAAACGTGGCCATTCTGGAGGGCTGTGAGAGCAGCCAGGAGCGCGACTGGTATCTCCGGGCTGCGCTGGAGCACCGCTGGACAAAGGTGGAGCTGCTGGAAAAGATCCAGGCCAGGGCATGGCTGCGGGAAGGACTCGACGAACCGGACAATACCTGTTATACTGAGAGCAACACAGTATCAGCGGGGTGTCTGGAGCATGAAGAAGATCCTTTTTGTGTGTCAGGCAATATTTGTCGGAGCCCGATGGCCGAGTATGTGATGAAGGACTTGGTGAAAAAGGCGGGGCTGAAGGGCGAGTTTCAGATTGCCTCGGCGGCCACCAGCCGGGAGGAGATCGGCAATCCGATCTACCCGCCGGCCCGGCGAAAGCTGGCGGAGCACGGCGTTTCCTGCGACGGACACGCCGCCCGTCAGCTCCGCAACAGCGACTACGAGGAGTACGACCTGCTCATTGGAATGGATCAGGCCAACCTCCGCAACATGTATCGCATCTGCGGCGGCGACTTCAACGACAAGATGCACCTTCTGATGGAATACGCCGGCTACCCGGAGCAGGAGGTGGCCGATCCCTGGTACACCGATGACTTCGACACCACTTGGCGGGATGTGCTGGCGGGATGTCAGGGACTGTTGGATCAAATCATTGCACAAGGAGGGTGAGCGCATGGCGTCAAAGAAGCTCATGAAAGATCACATTCACGCCAAAGGGACAGATATTGCCGTTGTTTCCAGCGGCGATGAGAACGACTACATCTCTCTGACAGATATTGCACGCTATAAGAGCGATGCCCCGGATGATGTGATCAAGAATTGGATGCGGAATCGGGACACAATTGAATTCCTGGGGTTATGGGAGCAACTCAACAATCCGGAATTCAAACCCGTCGAATTCGACGGGTTTAGAATTCAGGCCGGTTCTAACGCATTTACCATGTCTCCGAAGAAGTGGGTTGACGCGACCAGCGCGACCGGGATCTTTTCCAAGGCTGGGAGATATGGCGGTACATTTGCACACAGGGATATTGCTTTCGAGTTTGCCTCCTGGATTTCCGCCGAGTTCAAGCTATACATCATCAAGGACTACCAGCGGCTAAAGGCGGATGAAAACAGCCGGCTTGCCCTTGGCTGGAATCTCAACCGGACACTGGCCAAAATCAATTATCGTATCCATACCGATGCGATAAAGGATATGCTGATCCCTCCAGACATCACTCCACAGCGGCAGAGCTTTACCTATGCCAGTGAGGCTGATGTCCTGAATGTAGCCCTGTTCGGCATCACCGCAAAAGAATGGAGGCGGGCACACCCTGACAGCCAAGGTAACATCCGCGATGAGGCAAGCCTTCAGCAGTTGATTGTTCTGGCAAACCTGGAGAGCATCAATGTAGAGTTGATCCGGCAGGGCGTTCCCCAAAGTGAGCGCCTGCTGCGGCTCAACGCCAGTGCCAAACAAATGATGAAGTCTTTGGTGGAAGACCGCAGAATTGAAATGCTGGAGGGTTAGACAGATGCAGAACATGAACAGGATCATTGATGAGCTGACTTTAATGCTTCTGTACTTGACTTCCTGGCAGGAATACCCTACTGAAGGGATTCGGCATAAACCGATCCGAACTGCCGAGAAGTTCCGCCTGACCTGGAAGGGCCACGACCGCAACGCGCTGACCCGGCTGGATGTAGAGGGACTGGTCTTCGACGACTGTGGGAAAGCTCTCATTCGGATTACCCAAGATGGAGAAGCTAGGGCGCAGGAGTTGCTCCGACAATATGGTATTTCCTGTTCTGCCGCTTCCACCTCTCAGCCGGAGGAACACCGATGAGCAGTAAACGTGTCTGCCCGAATTGCGGAAGGAAGATGAAACAGCAGTTTATCGGCCTGTGCCATTGTAGATGCCGGCTCAGTTGGAAAAGAGATATCGGTTTTTGAACGAACTCCGATATGGTGTTTGCGTTGGAAAGAAGACAGGCTATCAAGAAGGTAAAACAGGTTCCTGTTATCAGATACAAATAACCTATATGGTGGGATCTGACGGAATCAAAAATTGAAGAATAGCTAAACGAAAATATCCAGATTGAAGTCCGAAGACAAAAAAATAACCACACCTTTTGGTGTGGTTATTTTTTTATGGATACCGTGAGGACTTCACATACTCGGCAGAAGTGAATTCCGCCTGCGCCAAGGTTTTGGCTTTCGGCCAAAACACTTGTACAGCGCAAAAGCGCCGCCGGCCAGAAGGCTGCTTCAGCGAAATGCTGAATCTTTTTCGTATGCATATGCCAAGTTAAAAGCTACATTTTGGTCTTGTACTGCAGGGCTGAAATGTAGCTTATTTTTTTATAAAACCTCCATAATATTGGCATTTACCCAATGTTATGGAGGTTTTGTTATGTTCAAATAAAAAGTAGATGTTCAACTAGCTGCTGGGAAAAAGTCGTCGTGCATAGAACAACATACATTAACAATACATTTTTCTATTGAAGAGTGCATGATATCTGAAATAGAGAAAAAAGAGTGCTTCGTATACCTAACTAGTGTAAATCAAGGGTTTCCCAATCTTTTGTATCGGCAATACAAAAGACTGGAATTTATTGTGCCAGATCTAGAGTCTAGAATAGAACGCAACAAATCTTTAAAATAATTTATTGTCTGTAGGAACATGCAGTTACGCAAAAATTTGCAGTTATGCAAGGACGGTACTGGCCGGCTATGTCTTCTAGAGTAGTAGAGAAGCGGGATTAGACATGTGTTTCTGAACGTTTGCGGGTACCAAAGCAGTACTAAATTATTTGGCATGTGAATTGCAATATGAAAGAGCAAAAGGAACCAGAAAACAATAGAAATGATAAGGAGGTTAAAACATTGAATTTTAAAGAGCTTCAAGAGAGAGCTAAGGGAAGAAACTTCGACCAGATCACTGTGGTGAGCCGAGACATATTCCAAGAGCTGGCCAATCTAAGCTTGGTATTTCCCGTTGCCCCTGGGAAGGTACGCACCGAGACGGAACAGAACCATCCTGGATTGACAGTGGGAAAACAGGAAATTACCTATACACAGATGTGCACCACAATATATTACCAGAATACCTCCTTACAGGTGGTGCAGCCGGTGGAGGGAGACACCATCTACCAGCGGTATCTGGACCGGTTTGGCGAGGGTATCTGTTGTGTGCGGGAGCGAATTCCAGGCCAGATGTGGGATACCACTTTAGCCAAGCTTGAGTCCAAGGGAATCAACATTGCTCAACGGATGGAATCGCCCGTCTGCAAGGCAGCCTGGGTGGACCTCACTGATACCCTGGGCATTCTCTTTGAAATCATTACCGGGGAGAGTGAGACGCCTGACCCGAATTATGTGGTGCCCATGCGGATTGCGCAGATCAATATTACCACTCCGGATGTACGTAAAACCATCGAAACCATTACTGATTTGCTGGAGATCGGCCCCTGGGAGGTGGGGTGCCAAAATAGCAAAACTGTAGTGGATCCCGGTTTTCGGGTAGATGGAAGGCTGCAGAATGTGGACTTCTCCTTCCTGGTAGCCATTCTGGTGTGCGGCAACATTGAGTGGGAAGCTATCCAGCCGGTAAAGGGGCCCTTGGTTTACTTTGATTTTCTGAAGGAGCACGGAATTGGCTATCACCACATCCTCCGGGAGATTCCAGAAAAGCAGTGGGAGAGCACCCTTCAGGACTATGAGAGGGCAGGAGTGGAACTGTCCTGCCAGGGAAAGGTGGGGCCGGTAAGCTGGTGTTATATGAATACCAAGGATAAACTGGGCTTCTTCATGGAACTGCGCACGGATTCCGCAATGACCAAACTGCCTGATGGCTATCTGCAATATTTTTACCCGGAACAGACCCGGGACTGAGCCAGGATATATTGTCACTGCTTCAAGGAGGAGGACGAACATGTCCAAGTTTGATATTTACCTGAATACCGAAAAGCCAGCCGTTGTGGAAAAGCTTATTGACGTTTACCCCTTTGCCGGTGTGTGCTGCAATCCCCAGATGGTGGCACGGCTGGGACGGACGGACTTTGCCAACATTGTAAAGGAGCTACGGGCGGCTACCGGTAGCCGCAAGCTCTTCATCCAAACCCCCTCCAATGACTATGACGGGATCATGCGGGATGCGGAAGCGATTCTGAAGATCGCAGGGGAACCCACAATCATTAAGATCCCATCCACTACGGGCGGCATCCGGGCGATGCAGAAGCTCTCTGCGGATGTGGATATCTGTGCTACACAGGTCATGTCTACCCTCCAGGGTATGTGTGCATTGCAGTCCGGTGTGAAATACATCTCCGTGTTTTACTGCTTCATGCTCATGGGCGGAGCTGACGACCACGGCCTGTATGGCGGAGTGGATGCCAAGGCGGTGTTTGCCGCCCTGAACAAGTTTATCCAGGTTTCCGGCAGCCCGGCCCGTATCATGGCCTGTGCCCCCAGAACTCCGGACGAACTGAGCTATCTCATGAGCACGGGCGCTACTTCCGTTGCGCTGGATCCGGAGGATTTTGAGAATTGCTTTAATGCCCGCCTGTTTATAAATTTGAATCAGGATGTGCGGCGCTCTTGGGAAGCGGTGTTCGGCAACGTGGGCGCCGACGAGCTGATTGATTAAGAAAAGGGGAGAAACAACATGGAATTTAAGAAAAATGTACTGGATCGCTTTCGACTGGACGGTAAGACAGCTGTAGTTACGGGTGCGGCGGGCAACATCGGCTATCACACGGCCTTGGCGTTTGCTCAGGCGGGCGCCAATGTAGCCATCGTGGATTTGCCCCAGTGCCTGGAGCGCTCCAAGCAGGTCGCGGAGGAATTTGCCGGCCTCTATGGGGGAAAGGCGGCGGCCTACGGCTGCGATTTGGTGGATGCCAAGGCGGTGGCAGAGATGTTTGACGCCATCGAGAAGGAACTGGGCAGCGTGGATGTGGTTCACAACAATGCGGGCGTGGGCGGGGCGCTTGTCCCCGATCTGGAGGCCTGGGACTCCGAGCATAACATGGATCATCTGGAGCACTGGAAACAGGTGCTCAATATCAACCTGGTGAGCCAGTACATTGTGGCGACCACGGCGGCCAGGGTGATGGTGCGGGAGGGCCATGGAGGCAGCATCATCAACACTGCCTCCCTGACAGGACACATAGTGAATCAGGCTCCCCTTGGACATACCCAAGACGACTCCTCTTACGGTGTGTCCAAGGCGGGGGTGCTCTATTTCACCAAGCATTTTGCCTCCCAGGTGATCCAGTATGGCATCCGGGTCAATTCGGTTTCTCCGGGCTATTGCTACAGCCCCGGGCTCCACGCTGGAATGTCCCAGGAGATGCTGGAGTGCTACCAGAATACCCAGCCCATTATGCGCATGGCCCAGGTGGAGGAGCTCCAGGGAGCGGTGCTCTACCTAGCCAGCGATGCGTCTACTTACACCGTCGGACAGGACATCCTGATCGACGGGGGACATGCCAACTGGTAATTGGAAGGAGAACGTTCTATGGGAATATTTAATCTGCATGGCCGTGTGGCGGTGGTCACCGGTGGTACGGCGGGACTGGGCAGAGGAATGGCCATCGCACTGGCCCGGCAGGGCGCGGATCTGGCTATTCTGGCCAGAAGACCGGATAAGCTGACTGAGACAGCCAGGGAAATCGAGAGCCTGGGGGGGCGGTGCCTCCCGGTTGTGTGCGATATCTCGGACGAGGCCTCGGTTCAGAATGCGGTAGAAACTGTGGTAAACCACTACAAAAAAATGGACATTTTGGTGAACAATGCTGGTAATGGAGGACCTTCCATCCCAACCGTCGATATGCCGCAGGAGATTTTTGACAAAGTGGTAAATCTGGATTTGTGCTCCCTGTTCCGGGTAATGAAGGCATTTGGCAAGGTGATGGTGGAGGCTGGCTATGGACGTATCATTAATATTGCCTCCGCTATGGGAATGGTAGGAAACCTGGGAGTGCCTCTGGCGGGCTATCAGGCCGCCAAGGGCGGAGTGATCAACTTAACCAGGGCCGCCGCCGCCGAGTGGGCCACCCAGGGGGTGACGGTAAACAATATCTGCCCTGGCATGTTCCCTTCTGAGTCTAACGGTGCTGATTTGATAGAAGAGTCCCAGGCATTTATCAAGCGTATGACTCCCATGCAGCGGGCCGGCACGCCAACGGATCTGAACACCGTAGGCGATATGGATGCCGCAGTGGTGTTCCTGGCCAGCGAGGAGTCCCGGTATATTACCGGTATCACCCTGCCCTGCGACGGCGGGTGGACTTGCGTGTAGTTGAAGACAGGCAATCAAAACAAGAGCCAGACATCTTGTTTTGAAATGAGCGGGAAAAGGCATGGAACGATCAGCGCCCCCTGTTGCAGGTAGACCTATCTGCAACGGGGGGCGCTGATATGTAAGTAGAGCAAAATTGCAATGCAGAAAAAAGGGGATAACAAAAGGCTGAGGAGTGCGGATACAGCATGCTCGAGCTTATATACAACAAAAGACGGCCCTTACCGGAACATGTCCCTTGCCGATGTTCTTGGAGCGGTGATTTCACTTACGGACGAGATAATACGCAGTCAGGGCTTACAACGACAGTAGAACAGCAGGCTAAGCACACCGCTGAGGATCACAGCCAGGCCGGACAAGGCAATGGACACATGGAAACCACAGAACTGGATAGAGATCCCCCACAGGAGAGTGCCGAGCCCAACCCCCAAGTCGCCTGCCATCAACATGGTACTGTTGGCGGTACCGCGGTGATTTTGGGGGACATTGTCTACCACCAGAAGGGTAAGAATGGGGAAGGAAAAGCCCTGAGCCATGCCGAAGCCGACGCCGCCCAGGTAGAAGGTCGCCTGACTGGGTACCAGTGCGATCAGAGCGATGAGGGCTCCGCTGAGCACCATGGCGATGGACAGTAGAGTTCGGTGGCCCAAGGCCCTGAGCAGCCGGCCGGAGGCCAGGTTGCTGACGGTCATGGACAGGGCCGCGACGACCATAAAGAAGCTGGGATTGGCATAGCCCTGGAGGACGGCGTAGGTGAAGATAAAAATATTGCAGCAGGACACCCCCAGCATAACGAAGAACTCAATAACGGCAGGGCGTGCCGCGGCGGGATACAAAAACTTCCGCAGGCCGTGGAGCGGATTGACCTCCTGGGGTTCCCGGACAACAGGCGGCCTGCCTTCCTCATACCGGCACAGAAAGGCCAGTATGGCGCCCAGCACGCCGAAGGCAAAGGAAAAGTAAAAAATACGGTCATAGGTGCCGCCGCTGCCTAAAATTTCGATCAGCCAGCCGGCCACAGCAATCGCTAGAGCGGTAGAAACCCAAAAGATGCCTACCCCCAGGCTGCTTTTCTCCCGAGGGGTTACATCTATAGTGGCAGTGGACGAACCCGCCTGCCCAATGGAAAAACCCGCCCCATGAAGTCCACGGAAGAGGAGCATCAGGGGGGCAAAGGGGAGGAGCAGGAAGAGCAGGGAGGCGATGCCCATCAGCAGAGGGCCCAGGATCATGATGACTCTGCGGCCGAACCGATCCATCAGATAGCCTCCAGTAGTACGGGCCAGAATACCAAATAGGGCGAAGGGCAAGCCGAGCAGACCGGCGAAGGAGGTAGAGAAGCCACGGCTGGCGAAAAAAAGCGGGATGCCAGAACACATCAGGTTCTGAATTAGCATCAGACACAGCATGCTGAACCAGATAAGAATAAAATATCGGTTAAACAGTTTCTCTTGCATCGAAAAGGCTCTCCCTATGTGGTAAATGTGTCAGTATGGAGGAAACGGGGAGCGGCATAGCCG
>OBZV01000743.1_pt1 | contig 16258 bp, 15 predicted proteins | sample 1501581 | NCBI WGS metagenome assembly OBZV01 (sample SAMEA2580257, study PRJEB22360) | human gut metagenome | biome: human gut; feature: human-associated habitat; material: faeces | place: Denmark | collected 2008/2010
AAAGTTTATAAATGGTTTATAAATTTCATAGAATTGTTAGCACTCTTTTTAAAAGAGTGCTAATTTTCTATTGACTTTTAAAATATGCAGTATTATCATATCTGTTAGATGAAAAATGTAACAAAAAGATGTGGGCCAGTCGGCAATACGGCATCTTTTGTCACTAATATGATAGAAATATAAAAGTAGAAATAGGAGTGATTTACAATGGCAGCAAAGAAAGGTAGTTTGTCAATCAGCAGTGAAAACATTTTTCCGATCATTAAAAAATGGGTATATTCCGATCACGATATTTTCGCACGTGAGTTGGTTTCCAATGGATGTGATGCGATCACAAAACTGAAGAAGCTGGATATGATGGGTGAATACCAGTTACCGGATGATTACAAACCGGCGATCAAAGTTGAGGTTAATCCAGAAGAAAAAACTCTGAAATTTACAGATAACGGTCTTGGGATGACAGCCGATGAAGTAGAAGAATATATTACACAGATTGCATTTTCAGGAGCTACACAGTTCCTTGAAAAATATAAAGATAAGACAACAGAAGATGATATGATCGGACATTTCGGTCTTGGATTCTATTCTGCATTTATGGTAGCAGATGAGGTGCATATCGATACACTTTCTTACAAAGAAGGCGCAAAACCGGTACACTGGGTAAGCAACGGCGGAACGGAGTATGAGATGGAAGAAGGCGACAAACAGGAAGTCGGATCTACAATGACCCTGTATCTGAATGAGGACAGCCTGGAGTTCGCTAATGAATACAGAATGAGAGAAGTTCTGGAGAAATATTGTTCATTTATGCCGGTAGAAATCTTCCTTTCCAAGGCAAATGCAGAGCCTGAATATGAGACGATCGACGAAGCAGATCTGAAAGATGATGATGAAGTAATCGAGCATATTCACGAAGATGCCAAGATGGAAGAAAAAGAGAATGAAAACGGCGAGAAAGAAATGGTAGAGACAGAACCTGCCAAAGAAAAAGTAAAGATCAAAAAACGTCCGGTTTCATTAAGTGATATCCACCCACTGTGGACAAAGCATCCGAATGAATGCAGTGATGAAGATTATCTGAACTTCTACCGCAAAGTATTCATGGATTACAAAGAGCCACTGTTCTGGATCCACCTGAATATGGATTATCCATTTAATTTAAAAGGAATTTTGTACTTCCCAAGAATCAACACAGAGTATGATTCTATTGAAGGAACAATTAAGTTATACAACAACCAGGTATTTATCGCGGACAATATTAAAGAAGTCATTCCGGAATATCTGATGGTATTAAAGGGAGTCATCGATTGTCCGGATCTGCCGCTTAACGTATCACGTAGCGCATTACAGAATGACGGATTTGTGAATAAGATCTCTGAATACATTTCCAAGAAGGTTGCAGACAAGCTTTCCGGAATGTGCAAGACAAAGAGAGAAGACTATGAGAAATACTGGGATAACATCAGTCCGTTCATCAAGTTCGGATGCCTGAAAGATGAAAAGTTCTGTGACAAGATGAAAGACGCGGTTCTGTTCAAGAATCTGGATCACAAGTATCTGACACTGAAAGACTGTATCGAGGCAAATGGTGGAACCGTAGAAGATCCGAATGCCAAGACAGAGGACAACAAAGCAGATGATCAGAACACAGAGAAGAAAGAAGAAGACAAGACGATCATCTACTATGTAACCGATGAGATCCAGCAGAGCCAGTACATCAATATGTTTAAGAAACAGGGCATGGATGCAGTAATCCTCGGCCACAATATTGATTCACCGTTTATTACACAGTTAGAGCAGCGCAATCAGAACATCAAGTTCCAGAGAATTGATGCAGATGTAACAGCAGGAGCAAAAGAAGAAGTTGCCGAAGAGGAAAAAGAAGCATTCCAGAAGACATCTGACAGCCTGGTAGAAATCTTCCGTAAAGAGCTTGGTGACGAGAAACTGGATGTTAAGATCGAAAAATTAAAAGATGAAAATATAGCTTCTATGATGACATTATCTGAAGAGAACCGCCGTATGCAGGAAATGATGAAGATGTACGGCATGAGCGGAATGGATATGGGTACAACAAGTACACTGATCCTGAATGCAAATCATCCGCTGGTTCAGTATGTAGTTGATCATAAGGGCAGCGAGAATACAAGTATTATCTGCAAACAGTTGTATGATTTGGCAATGCTGGCACATAAGCCATTGAATCCTGAAGAGATGACAGCGTTTGTAAAGAGAAGTAATGAGATTATGATGCTGCTTACGAAGTAAGTCTGGCAGAGAGTTGAAGTAAAGAAGACCATGCAGCTGTGGAAAGAGAAATCCATAGTTGCATGGTTTTTGTTTGTATTCTAGTATTCGCCTTCGATATTTTTGGATTTTAAGATGGATTTTACTTCGGTATCCCATTCTCTTTCGATGGACTTATCCATAGAAAAGGTTTTGAGGGAAGTGCCGGTGATGCATTGGAGGGTGCTTCCATCGTAGTGGAAATTGAGATAGAGTCCCTGAATGTCTTCCGGGCGGTAAGCGGTCAGGCCGTGGGCTGTCAGGAAGGCAGGAATCTGATCGTACGGGAGAGCAAGGACAATCTTGAAGTTCAGAGGAGTGCGTTTGCCACGGATGATCTGGAAGCAGAAGTCACGGATCTTTTCCCAGCGGGAGTAAGTCTCTTCCAGTTTTTCGTCGAAGAAGTCTTCTTGGAGATAACCGCTTATGGTGAATTTGTTAAATGTAGTGAATTCTCCTTCGATAAAGAGAAATGTATCAAAAGTATCCTTTAAAAGAAGATGGGACATACAATTTTTGGCTGATAACTGGTATACGTTCATAAGGAATAACCTCCGGATAAAAATAAATGTAATCTGTATTATAGCACAAAAATTGATATAAATTGACATGGGAATGAAAAAACAGTAAAATAAGTTGAATATATATTTATCAACAAAAAGAAATGTAGAAGAGAGGAATTTTTTTGGAAATAGATAATAAAAATTCTGAGGAGAAGGAAGCTAAACAGCCGGCAGAGATTCCGGAAAAAGAAAAGGATCATGTGCTTAGGACTGCAGTAATTCTGGCAACAGTGATCATTGTGCTTGGAGGAATCGTTGTAGCAGTAAGGCTTAATAATCCAAAGCAGGACACAACGAAAGGCAGGAAGATCCTGAGTGAGATGGATCGTACGGATGTCGGAAAAGTAAATAAAAAAATCCAGAAACTTGAAGAGGAAGAACGTGTGAAGGAAGAAGCAGCAGATAACAGATCCGTAAGCGAAAAGTTTGCGGATTGTCTGATCCTTGGAGATTCGATCACACAGGGCTTATATGAGTACGGAGTGCTGGATGAGGCGAATGTACAGGCAGACCGCGGAACGGAAGTTTCGGAAGTCAGCAGTAAAAAGATTGAGGAACATATAAAAAAAGCCAAAGAGATGAAGCCGGAAGTGCTGTTTCTTGCCTATGGAATGAATGATATCGAAGCACAGAATGGAAATGCGTCCGGATTTGTGAAAGCATATAAAAATGTTATAGAGGATCTGAAAGAGTCCCTGCCGGATACGAAGATTTATGTCAATTGTATTCTTCCGGCGGCACAGTCGGCGATTGAAACAAGACCTTTATTTGCCAATGTTCCAAAGTTCAATCAAAAACTGAAAAAATTATGTAAAAAAGAAAAAGTGACATTCATCGATAATACAGATCTGGTAAAACAGGAGTATTATGCCGATGATGGGATCCATATGTCACCATCTTATTATACGAAATGGACAGATCATATGGCGGAGGCAGCAGGATTATAATGAGAGAAGGAAGACTGGATATTATTAATACATGTAAGTATCTGATGGTGATCGCACTGATTGCCTATGTGGTATTGCTGGTTTCCGGAGAGGGAGATAATACCGTATCCGTAGATACGATACAAAAGAATATTGAAAAATCTGTTTCTCTGAAAGGCATGAAAAAGGGAAGTTCTCAGGACCTTAAGAAGTATTATGGTCTGAATGCCAACGATTATGCCGGAACAATGTTGTATATACCGGATGATGTCATGAGTGTAAATGAGATACTGGTAGTAAAAGTAAAAGATAAGAGCCAGGTAGAAGATGTGGAGAAGGCTGTAGAGGAGCGTTTGTCTACACAGAAGAAGAGTTTTGAGGGCTATGGTGTAAAACAGACCAGGCTTCTTCATTCTGCAATCGATGAAACCAGGGGGTATTACATATTATTAGCTGTTTCAAAAGATGCGGACCGCATAGAAGCCGCATTTAAGAATAGTATTTATTAGAAGGCAGAGGAATTAGAAAGATGTTATTTAGCAGTATTGTTTTTTTATTTACATTTTTACCGGCTGTGTTGGTGTTGTATTACCTGCTGCCGGAGAGATTCCACAATCCGGTTTTGCTGCTTGCAAGTCTGATTTTTTATGCATGGGGTGAACCGGTCTATATTTTCCTGATGCTGTTATCCATTTTGTTCAATTATTTCAGTGGACTTGATATAGCAAGAAATCTGACGGACAGAAGGATGGCAAAAAGAAGCCTTATATTCAATATTGTGGTGAACATTGCAATCCTGGGATTTTTCAAATATGAAGGCTTTGTGCTGGATTCACTGAATGCGGTGCTGCCGGTGCATATTACATATCATCCGCTGGCACTGCCGATCGGTATCTCATTTTATACATTCCAGATATTGTCTTATATTATAGATGTTTATCGGGGAAATGTTAAAGTTCAGAAGAATATCCTGAACTTTGCATTATATGTAACAATGTTTCCGCAACTTATCGCAGGACCGATCGTACAGTATGCTGATGTTGAAGAGCAGCTTGTAAACCGCGAATCATCATGGGACAAGTTCGGAGAAGGGTGCATGTATTTTATACGTGGACTTGCAAAAAAGGTATTGCTTGCGAATACTTCTGGTATGATATTTACGGAAGTAACCGGACTTGGAAAGGGCAATGTGTCGGTACTGAGTGCATGGCTTGGTGCTTTTGCCTATATGTTTCAGATTTATTTTGATTTCAGCGGTTATTCGGATATGGCAGTGGGACTTGGAAAGATGTTTGGATTTGAGTTCTGTATGAATTTTAATTATCCGTACATAGCGAAAAGTATTACTGAATTCTGGCGCAGATGGCATATTTCTCTGAGCAGCTGGTTCAGGGATTATGTATACATTCCGCTCGGGGGCAACAGAGTATCGAAGAGCCGGCATATCTTCAATCTAATGGTTGTATGGTTTCTGACCGGATTATGGCACGGAGCTGCATGGAATTTCGTGGCATGGGGATTGTATTACGGGATCATACTGATCATTGAAAAATATATCCTGTCACCGGTACTGGATAAACTCCCTTCGGTTGTACGCCATATTTACAGTATTGTGCTGGTTGTGATAGGATGGGTATTATTCTTTAGTCCTTCACTTGGAGGGGCGGCCAGATATCTGGGAATGATGTTCGGAGCAGGAGCACATGGAGTGGCAGACAGGGAAAGCCTGTATCTGCTTACAACGAATCTGGTATTGTGGATCATTCTGATCATTGGTTCTACTCCACTTACAGATGTCAGATATCAGCATATGCTGCGCCAGAAGAAGTGGAATACGACGCTTCTGAATGGAATCGTATATGCGGTACTGTTCATTTTGTGTATCGCATATCTGGTGACAGAGACATATAATCCGTTCCTGTATTTCAGATTTTAGGAGTAAAAATGAGACAGTCAAGAAAAAAATGGGAAAGAAGAAGAGAAGTGCATAGAAATAAATTAGCAGCGGTGATATTTGTCATAATGATGATCGCTTTCTGTGTTGTGAATCTGGCAACGGGTGACCGGGAATTCTCGGCGACAGAGAACCGGGCACTGGAACAGAGACCGGAACTTACAATTTCAGGAATAGAAAGCGGAAGATGGATGGAGCAGTACGAATCCTATGTATCAGATCAGTTCGCGGGAAGAGATTTCTGGGTAATGCTAAAAAGCAGGGTGGATCTGCTGGCAGGAAAGAGAAAAGCGAATGGCGTGTTCAAAGGAAAAGACCATTATCTTCTGGAGGATATTGCAAAACCGGATGAAGATCAGATGAAAGAAAATCTGTCTGCAATGAAAATGTTTCAAAAACAATATAAAGATATACCAATGTACATGATGCTGGTTCCGAATGCGGCTAATATCGAATCGGATAAACTTCCGGGATATGCAGTTACAGAGAATCAGGAGAAGCAATTTAAAGCAATTCACAGTACACTGGGATCTGTTTATACATGGGTGGATGTTAGTGATATTTTAAAAAAACACAGATCAGAAGAAATCTATTATCACACAGATCATCACTGGACAACACTTGGCGCGTATTACGGTTATCAGGCTCTTTCAAAAAGCATGAAGCTTGATACATCTAAAACCTCTGACATGAAGCCTTATGCGGTGACCAATGCATTTAACGGAACACTGGCTTCGACGAGCGGATATGAAACGGGATATGACGAACCGATATATATCTATGCACCCGACAATCTTAAGAATGCAACAGAGGCTGTAGTAAATAATGTAAATGAAAAAAAGAAGACGGCAACTCTTTATGATACTTCCAAGCTTAAAGGAAAAGACAAATATGCACTTTTTCTTGGCGGAAATTATCCGATCCTTGACATCAAGACGACGGCAGATTCGACAGACAGGCTTCTGATCATCAAGGATTCTTATGCCAATAGTCTGATTCCGTTCCTGATACCTTATTACAGGGAAATTGTGGTTGTCGATCCAAGGTATTATTATGATGATATTGAAAAGGTCATGAAGAAGGATAATATCACAAGTGTATTATTTTTATATAATGGAAATACTTTTGTAAAAGATAACAGCATCAGCGGGGTGTTACAGAATGATTAGGCTGAATAAATATTTAAGCGAAGCCGGTGTGTGCTCAAGAAGAGAGGCGGACCGGCTGATAGAATCCGGCGTTGTAACGGTGGATGGAAAAAATGCCGTACCCGGAATGAAGGTTGAAGACGGACAGGAAGTCTGTGTGGGGAAAAAACGGATAAAAAGCAAGACAAAAAAGACAGTCCTAGCGGTATATAAACCCGCTGGGATTGTTTGCACAGAAGATAAAAGGGAAAAGAAGAATATTATCAGATTCCTGAATTATCCGCTACGCGTGACCTATGCGGGAAGACTGGATAAAGATTCGGAAGGACTTCTGATCATGACCAATGATGGTGATCTGATCAATGGCATGATGCGTGCAAGATTCTCCCATGAGAAAGAATATAAGGTCACAGTTAATAAAGAAATCACACCGGAGTTCATAGAAAAAATGAGTCGCGGAGTACATATCAGAGACAGGGAGAAGAACCTGGATGCGGTGACCAGGCCGTGTAAAGTGAGAAAGAATGGAAAATACACATTTTCCATTATTCTGACGCAGGGCCTTAACAGACAGATCCGCAGGATGTGTGAGGCACTTGGCTATAAGGTGACAACACTGAAGAGAATCCGCATTATGAATGTAGAACTAGGTAATCTGAAACCGGGAGAGGTAAGAGAATTAACAGAACGGGAGTTAAAAGAATTATATGGGACAGTCAAAGAACGAGAGAATGAAAGAACTGGTCAGCCTTCTGAATAAAGCTTCCAGAGCATACTATCAGGAAGCACAGGAGATCATGAGTAATTATGAATATGACAGATTGTATGATGAACTTAAGGAGCTTGAGGATGAGCTTGGTATTACCTTGTCAAACAGTCCGACGGTAAATGTCGGATATGAAGTGGTAAGTGAACTGCCGAAAGAAAGACATGAAAGCCCGATGCTTTCTCTGGATAAGACGAAAGAAGTAGAAGAACTTAAGAACTTTGTGGGAGATCAGAAAGTTCTGATGTCATGGAAGATGGATGGTCTGACGGTTGTACTGACTTATCGTGATGGAAAGCTTTATAAGGCGGTCACCAGAGGTAACGGAGAAGTCGGAGAAGTGATCACGAACAATGCGAAAGTATTCAAAAATGTGCCGGTCCAGATTGCATATCAGGGAGAACTGATCTTAAGAGGAGAAGCAGTCATAGGATATAAGGATTTTGAAAAAATCAATCAGGAGATTGAAGATGTAGATGCCAGGTACAAGAATCCAAGAAATTTGTGCAGCGGTTCTGTCAGACAGCTGAATAACCAGATCACGGCTAAACGTAATGTAATGTTCTATGCATTTACACTGGTGCAGGCAGACGGAGTTGATTTTCAGAATTCCAGAGCCTGTCAGATGGAATGGCTGAAGTCACAGGGATTTACAACAGTGGAGTATTATATGGTGACCAGAGATACTGTTGAGGACGAAGTTGCTAAATTTTCGTCTAAGATCAGTGAAAATGATTTCCCGTCGGATGGACTTGTGTTAACATATGATGATATAGCGTATGGACGGTCGCTTGGAAGAACTGCAAAATTTCCGAGGGATTCTTTTGCGTTCAAATGGCAGGATGAGATCAGAGAGACAGTATTAAGAGAGATTGAGTGGAGTCCGTCGAGAACCGGACTGATCAATCCGGTTGCAATCTTTGATCCGGTAGAACTTGAGGGAACAACAGTAAGCCGTGCAAGTGTTCACAATATCAGTATTATGGAAGAACTGGAACTTGGGATCGGTGACAGGATTGAAGTATATAAGGCTAATATGATCATCCCGCAGATTGCAGAGAATCTGACAAGAAGCGGAGTAAAAGATATTCCGTGTAAATGTCCTGTCTGTCAGGGAGAGACAAAGATCCGGCAGGTCGGCAACGCAAAAGCATTGTACTGTATGAATCCGGAATGTCAGGCGAAGCACGTCAAATCATTTGCACTGTTTGTCAGCAGGGATGCACTTAATATAGAAGGATTATCAGAAGCAACACTGGAAAAATTCATTTCCAGAGGATATATTCATACATTTGCAGACATCTTCCATCTGGATCAATACAAAGAAAAAATTCAAAAGATGGAAGGATTCGGAGAAAAATCATATAAAAAACTGACAGAAAGTATAGAAAAGGCAAGAACGACGACCCTGCCGAGAGTCATTTATTCTCTGGGAATTGCAGGAATCGGACTTGCCAATGCAAAAGTTATTTGCAGAGAATTAAAATATGATGTAGAATCTCTTCTGAAGGTTTCGGAAGAAGAATTAAATGAGATTCAGGGAGTCGGAGAGGTTCTGGCAAAAGCGTTCGTCGGATATTTTGCAGATGCAAAACATGTGGAGAATTTCAGAAGGCTTTTAAATGAGCTGACCATTCCGGAAGAGACTGTAACAAAACAGCAGATTTTTGAAGGCGTTAATTTTGTAATTACCGGAAGCGTAAAGCATTTTGCCAATCGTGGAGAAGTAAAAGAGCTGATTGAAAGTCTGGGTGGAAAAGTGACTGGATCAGTCACATCAAAGACAAACTATCTGATCAATAATGATGTGACGAGTACGTCATCCAAGAATAAAAAAGCGAATGAGCTGGGAATACCGATTATTTCAGAAGAGACATTTCTGAAACTGGTAAATCAGGGGGAAGCATAAAAGCAGGATAAAAGTCAGAGTGAAATGCGTAAACTACGTTAAGAAGGAGAGAATAATGGCAAATCAGGATGATAACAACAATCAGGAAATTGAAAAAGTAGAAGATGTAGAGGTTGAGACAACAAAGAATACATCTGATACAGATAATAAGAAACAAAATAATGACGATGAATATGAAAAAGTCTGCTTTATCTGCAGACGTCCAGAGAGCGTTGCAGGAAAAATGATTGAACTTCCGAATCATATCTGTGTCTGCAATGACTGTATGCAGAAAAGCTTTGATGCAATGTCAAATGGCCCGATTGATTACAGTCAGCTGATGAATATTCCGGGAGTACAGGTATTTAATATGGCTGATATGGAACAGAGTATTCCAAAGCAGCAGAAGATCAAAAAGAAAAAAGAGGGCGAAGAATATAAACCATTAGTAGATATCAAGAATCTTCCGGCACCACATAAGATCAAGGCAAAACTGGATGAGTATGTGGTAGGTCAGGAATATGCAAAGAAAGTTATGTCTGTAGCTGTTTATAATCATTATAAACGTGTGGCTACTGATTCTATGGATGATATTGAGATTGAAAAGTCCAATATGCTCATGATCGGACCTACAGGTTCCGGTAAGACGTATCTGGTAAAAACACTGGCAAAGATTCTGGATGTACCGCTTGCGATCACAGATGCGACTTCACTTACGGAAGCCGGATATATCGGAGATGATATTGAGAGTGTGGTTTCCAAACTGCTTGCAGCTGCAGATAATGATGTAGAGAAGGCAGAACAGGGAATCATCTTTATCGATGAGATCGATAAGATCGCAAAGAAGAAGAATTCAAGTCAGAGAGACGTAAGCGGTGAGTCGGTACAGCAGGGAATGTTAAAACTTCTTGAAGGAAGCAATGTAGAAGTACCTGTCGGCGCAACCAGTAAAAATGCCATGGTTCCGCTTACAACCGTGAATACAAGAAATATTCTCTTCATCTGCGGCGGAGCGTTCCCGGATCTTAACGGAATCATCAAAGAGCGTCTGACCAAACAGGCAGCAATTGGTTTTGGAGCAGACTTAAGAGACAAGTATAATAACGATAAAGAGATACTGAAGAAAGTAACAACAGAAGATTTACGTGCATTTGGAATGATTCCTGAGTTCTTAGGACGTCTGCCGATCGTGTTCACTTTACAGGGGATGAGTGAAGAGATGCTGGTAGAGATTTTAAAAGAACCTAAGAATGCAATATTAAAACAGTATCAGAAACTGCTGGCATTGGATGAGGTAAAACTGGAATTCAATGACGATGCTCTTCATGCAATTGCGAAGAAGGCATTGAAGAAAGATACCGGAGCAAGAGCACTTCGTGCGATCATTGAAGAATTCATGCTGGATATCATGTATGAAATCCCGAAGGATGACAATATCGGAGAGGTTATCATCACGAAGGAATATATCGAAGGAACCGGAGGACCGGTAATTATGTTGAGAGGTCAGGAAGTACCAAGACTTCAATAATACATTTTACATATAAACTATTATATAATTTTTTTACTTGGAGAAGAATGGAGGAAAGACAGCGATGGGGGAATTATCAGCTATTCCAATCTGGCTCTGCATACCCTTTGCAGGGCTGTTGCTTGGTATTGCGGTAATGCCGCTGTTCAAGCCGGACTGGTGGGAAAAACATCAGCCGCTGGCAGTTGTGTTCTGGTCAATCTTGTTTATTATTCCTTTTACAGCGAAATATGGAATATTTACAATGAGTGAGACTGTTCTGGAATGTGTGGTAAATGATTATCTGACATTTATCGTTTTACTGTTTGGATTATTCTGTGTAGCAGGTAACATTACGATTGACGGTGAATTTGCCGGATCACCGAGGATTAATACGGCGTTGTTTGTTTTTGGTACACTGCTTTCCAGTGTGATCGGAACTACAGGATCAAGTATGCTTCTTGTACGTCCGTTTATTAAGATGAATTCATGGAGAAAGAGAAAGAGTCATATCATGATCTTCTTTATCTTCCTGATCTCTAATATGGGAGGATGTCTGACACCGATCGGAGATCCGCCGCTTCTGATGGGATTCATGCGTGGGGTACCTTTTTTCTGGAGTATGAAGTTATTCCATATTCTGGTTTTTAATATGGTGATCCTTCTGGTGATATTCTATTTCCTGGACAGAAGAGCATACAGAAAAGATATTGCAGAAGGAAGAAAACCGGATATCAGAGAGCCGGGAACACATTTTAAAATTGTAGGACTTCATAATCTTATCTATGTAGCGATGATCGTCGGAGCCGTGATCTTAAGTGGAACACTTCCGGGAATGTCCGCATTCCAGAATGCAGACGGAACCGTAAAAGGACTTCATATCCTTGGAGAAGTTACACTTGGATTCCCGTCAATAATTGAGGTTGTGATCATCCTTCTGGCTGCATTCTTATCGTTTAAGACGACGAACGAAGAAGTCCGTATCCGTAACCACTTTACCTGGGGTGCAATCCAGGAAGTTGCGGTTTTGTTTATCGGAATCTTTATTACTATGCAGCCGGCACTTATGATCCTGAAAGCGAATGGAGCGGAGCTTGGAATCAGCAAACCATTCCAGATGTTCTGGGCTACAGGAGCTCTGTCAAGTTTTCTTGATAATACGCCGACATATCTTGTGTTCCTTACAACAGCAGGAGCACTTGGATTCAAGGGCGGTGTGGTAACAACGCTTGGTGCTGTTCCGGTTAAGATGCTGGAGGCAATCTCGTGTGGTGCTGTATTCATGGGAGCAAATACATATATAGGAAATGCACCGAACTTTATGGTAAAATCTATGTCGGATGAAAACGGTGTGCGTATGCCGTCGTTCTTCGGATATATGGCATGGTCACTGACATTTTTGATACCGGTATTTATTATCGATATGTTGATATTCTTTTTATAGAAGGGGGTGCGGAAAATGCAGGAGAATAAGAATAAATATTATGACATTGCAGAACGGATCTATGATCTGGACGGAGAAGTATATGAATGTGTAGGATCTTCTCTGGGCCGTACCTTTACAGGAGATAAACGTACCTGTGTGAACAATCTGGTTATGCTGATGCGTACCAAGCCGCAGGGACATCTTCTTAGAAGTGAGCTGGCATTGATCAGTAACATGGCACGTACGATCCGAAAGGATGAAGACCGTTCCAGACTGATGAAAAAATACGATGAGATATTAAAGGAAATAGCAGAGCTTCCTGCAAGTTTCGGTAAGGTTGAAATTCTGGATGAAAACAGGGCGAAGTTGAATACAGCGAATCTGCGTCAGAAGTTTTCAAAAGACGATCATCTTATTATTTGTATCGGAAGAACGCAGGGAAGTGCCGGAAATGATATTGGATTTGCACTGGCAGATGCACTTAGAATCAACTACTATGATGCAGAAATCTTTAATGAAGTATTAAGAAGACTGGATGCGGAGAAGGATTCTGTGACAGATGTGGCGGATCTGGGAACGGATCTGATCGAGAACAAATATCAGGGATCCGGAAGGACGATCAAAGAGCGTCTGAAAGACTTTGACCGCTATCATGGATTGACAAGAGAAGACGCGATCTTCTTCAATCAGAGTGACCTGATCTGCAAAATGGCAAAAGAAGAAGATTTTATTGTAATGGGTAGATGTGCAGATGTGATACTTGCGAATAACCATATTCCACATATCAGTATTTTTATTACGGCACCGTTCGAACAGCGTGTGCGTCGTATTATGGAGGTGATCTGGATCATAAGAAAGCGGTACGTCTGCTTAAAAAGCTGGATCGTCAACATGCAAGATATTACAATTATTATACCGGTCAGAAATGGGGAGATGCTATGAACTATGATATCTGTTTTAACAGTGCAAGTTATGGTATTGAAGAGTCGGTAGACATTATTGAACGTATGCTGAACCAGAATACGAATTCATAATAAAAGATTAATGAATGACAGGGAACCTTTCATATACATAAAACAAATGTATATGAAAGGTTTTTTTGATTTGGAAGAGAACTGTAAAGAAAAGATTATTTCCGAAGATTACTGGGATTTTATTATTCCATTATACAGAGATGAGGAACTTAAGGAAGTGAATCCGGAAAATGCGTGTATTCAGGAGATGGATTTTGGATATAAAAGTGTATCTGTAGACAGAAGGATTCTGCTTCCATTATCGTTCAGAGAATATTGGTACAGTACGATCCCAAAATGTTATACACTTCTGGATATGCAGCCGTTAGATGCAGCGGGAATTATTACATTGCAGAACTATCCGACACTTCAGCTGATGGGGGATGGGATCATGATCGGCTTTTTAGATACCGGGATAGATTATCAGAATCGTGTGTTTCGCAATCTGGACGGGACGACACGGATTGTGGGAATCTGGGATCAGACGATTCAGACGGGAAGAACACCACAGGGGCTTTATTATGGAACGGAATATACGGAAGAAATGATCAATGCAGCACTTAGATCGGAGGATCCGCTTCAGATAGTACCGAGTGTGGATACAGACGGACATGGAACATTTGTTGCAAGTGCGGCTGCAGGAGGAGCAGAAGTTGGAAAACAGTTTCTCGGGGCCGCACCGGAGGCTTCTATTGCAATGGTCAAATTAAAGCCGGCAAAAAATTATCTGAAAGAATTTTTCGCAATAGCACAGGATGCCGTATGTTATCAGGAAAATGATATTATGCTGGGACTCCGCTATCTGAATGACCTGGCAAGAAAACAGGGAATGCCGTTAGTGATCTGTGTAGCTCTCGGAACAAGCTTTGGAGGACATAACGGAGATTCTATTCTGGCAGATATATTGGACATTTATGCGACGGTAAGAAACAGGTGTGTTGTAGTCGGAACAGGCAATGAGGCGGCCAGAAGACATCATTATTTTAACCGTTTTACGGATGCACAGGATATGAGGACAGCAGAAATCCGGGTAGGAGAAGGGACACAGTCTTTTACCGTTGAATTATGGAGTACACTTCCGAATATCGTAATGGTGTCGGTTACTTCGCCGTCTGGAGAGCGTACGGGGATGATTCCGATACGTCTGGGGTATCTGTTTGATTTTTTATTTACATTTGAACGGACAACGATTACTGTGGAATACAGATTATTACAGAGGAATAATGATGCACAGCTGGTATTTATAAGGTTTCAGAATGCGGTTCCCGGAATATGGAAAATAGATATAAAGCCGGCGATGCAGACAACCGGAGATTTTCACATATGGCTTCCGATGGAAGAATTCCTGGAGGGAGAGGTATATTTTCTGGAATCAAATCCCGACACTACATTTACAGAGCCTTCAGGAGGAAGAAATACAATGACTGTGGCTTTTTATAACAGCAGGGAGAATGGAGTTGATATTAATTCGGGCAGGGGGTATACTAGAGATGAAAAAATAAAACCGGATTATGCTGCGCCGGGAGAAGCGGTCACAGGAGCAGTACCTGGCGGGGAATTTAAGAATCGGACCGGTTCGAGCGCCGCAACAGCGATTGCAGCAGGCGGATGTGCCCTGATCATGGAATGGATCAGTGAGCAGCCGGGGGCAAGAGGAGTGTCGTCCAGTCAGGTCAGAAATATTATCGTGATGGGAACACAAAAGCTTCCGGGAATAGAATATCCGAATACACAATGGGGATATGGGACGATGAATTTGTACCGATCATTGGATATTTTAAGACAGCTGTAAAGAAGAACGAGATAAGGAGAGGATACTAATGGCAGATTTTTTTGAAGAATTCGGCAGAATGGTTTCAGATGTTGCTAGTGACATCACAAAGAAGACAGGAGATACTCTGGAAATCCAGAAGATTAAAAGCAATGTTCGTTCGTTAAAGAGAGCGAATGAAAGAGATCTTGCAGATATCGGACGTATGGTATATGAAAAATTCCAGAGTGGAGAAGTGTCAGACATGGATTATGTAACGCTCTGCGAAGAGATAGAAAAACGTGACGAAGAGATAGAAAAACAGGAAGAAGAGATCGTAAAGATCCAGGGAGAAGTATAAATGCGTACACGCATACCCGGTGCGGTCGGAACACTGTTCGCTCTTGATATGGCTGTAAAACAGTACATAGAAGAGAATGTAAGCGAGACGGAAGAAAAAAGTCTCTGTGGGACAGGGATTCTGATCAGAAAAGTATATAATAAAGGATTTGCATTTAACTCTATGGATTCCGAACCGGAAAAAGTAAAGAAAGCGTCGGTGATGACGACAGCAGCGATCGGACTTCTGACAATTATAGAAGCTTTTAGGGAAGGGCATATGCTTAGTAAGATAGCCCTGACATTCTTAAGCGCAGGAGCTTTAAGCAATACTTATGACCGTGTTGTCAGAGGAAAGGTAGTGGATTATATCGGTATTAAATCCAGTCACAAAATACTGGGCAATATAACCGCCAATCTGGCAGATATCTATATTTTGCTCGGTTCTGTATTTGCATTTTTGAAAAAGAAAATAGATTAGGGCACAGGGAACAATCTGGAAAAATAACGAACCCTGTCATCTTTCAGGTGGCTTCACATAAAGTTAGTGAAGACACCCGGAAGATGACAGGGTTCGTTGTTTGTCGCCATGCGGTTCGAAAGAAGCCGCCAGATAAATCTAAAATAGAGCATGAAAAAAGCGGGTGATGGGAATCGAACCCACGTATCCAGCTTGGAAGGCTGGTGTTCTA
>OBZV01000747.1_pt1 | contig 16209 bp, 3 predicted proteins | sample 1501581 | NCBI WGS metagenome assembly OBZV01 (sample SAMEA2580257, study PRJEB22360) | human gut metagenome | biome: human gut; feature: human-associated habitat; material: faeces | place: Denmark | collected 2008/2010
GAACCGTCGGAAACAACACCGATGTTGTCTTCAGTCGCTAATTTGCTTTCATCGGAGATACCGCCCTTAACATTCACTTGATTGTTAAGTTTCTTTTTAATCACATTACCTGTATCGCCACCGTACAGCATACCGTCATTTAGGTTCGCCACTTCTTCGTTCGTGCCGTCCGGTTTTTGATACACAATGCGCGTAGTGGTCGTGCCGGCGGCACCGTCGACGCCCGGCTTGCCGTCACGGGTTACGGAAATATTCGTCGTAACACCGTCTTTACCGTTGATGCCGATCTTGCCGTCCTTGCCGTCTTTACCGGTAGCGGTAATCGTTTCGGTCTTAAGGTCTTTGCCGAGTTTCACATCAATGGTGCTGTCACCGTTCGCATCTTGGGAGATACTTGTAATGATGTTGGAATTATCCCCTTTCACGGATACCTTGGACCCCAATTTATTCGTTTTTTCGCCGCCTGTATTGGCATCGAATTTCAAGCCGTCATTGATAACTTTATCTAATTTAGATTTAGAGGCAACATCCTTAATCTTAACTGTTTCTTTACTACCTGCATGGTTTTTATCCTCTACAGTTAAGTCAACATCGCCGTTAGAATCAACTGTATAAGCACCGTCTGCAGCAGCTGCATTTTTCACCAAACGATAATCTGTAGCAGCAGCACCTTGACTCTTAACAACATCACTGATTTTTTTCAATTGATCTTCTGTAGCTGCGCGACCGCTTACAGGATTAGATGTATTTACATCCCAATCTTTATTATCAAGACCAGTCACATAGTTCTTAGTATCAGCGTGTTTACCCATTGTTACACCACCGGCTTTCACGGTATCTGTAGCTGTCAATGTTTGAACATTAAGATTTTTGTTCAATTTAACGCCGATTGTAGTATCATCGCCGGTTTGCGTAATTTCAGTAGTGATATTGTTATCACCATTGACTGTTACTTTAGAACCAAGTTTATTCGTTTTTTCAGCGTTATTATCAGCGTTAAAACGAAGGCCCTTGTTGATAAGATCAGTTTTAGCATTACTGATATTAGTATTTAATTCGTTTTTAGCATCGTGTAATTGACCGCCGTTTACAGCGTCTTTACTACCTGCACCTACAGTACCATCAGAAACATTGGTAATTTTTTGATCATTTGCATTGAGACCTGTTGAAGATACATAGGTCTTACCACCTACAGTCAAACCGCCGTTATTAATGCTCGTATTGCCGGCTGTCACGCTGTCCAAGCCGGTCAATGTTTTCGCCAATTTTACGTTCAATGTGCCATTGCCGTCGGATTCAACACCGATATTTCCATCGGACAATGCGCCTGTGGCACCGCCTTTAACGGTGACGGTATCGCCTAATTTTCTGTTGCTCACAGCACCGGTATCACCGGCAAAGTTCAAGCCTTTATCAAGAGTTGTATTGATTGTAGTAATACTTGATGTATTATTATCTTGTTGCGCCTTCGATGCAATATCTGTCAATGTAACTTGTTTTTTGTCGCCTTTATCATTTGCTACAGTCAATACCATATTTCCATTGCTATCAACCTTATATTTACCCTGGCTACCCGCTTCAGGATTTTCTACCAAACGGTAATCTCCCTTTGCTACCTCAGTAAATATATTACTCAAATCAACATTAACTTTGCCCGTATCGTTACGTTCCAGTGTCAACACTTTGCCGTCATTAGAAATACTGCCACTCGTAACATAGTTATTTTTCAATCCACTCACGTTCGCAGTCAATCCGTTTGTGCCGATTAAATTTGCGGCACCCTCACCATTTGCTTGATAAGTCGCTGCACCGCCAGTCACATACTTATCCTTCGCCGTAATGATACGGTTAATATCGCCAATATTGGCACCATTCGTCGTTACGTCTCCGCCACTAGCCACATTAACGATTTGTTTGTTTCCTGCATCAATGCCGGTTTTTACAATTTTAGGGCCTCCAGTGATCGTCACACCATCCGTGTTCATCACTGTATCACCAGCAGTCACACTAGTTAGGTCTTTCAGTTCTTTAGCCAATTTCACGTTCAATGTATCTGTGCCATTAGATACCACTCCAATATTGTTATCACTCAATTTGGATGTATCGGCTACGCCACCAACGATATTAGTTTGTGCCCCCAGTCTTTGGATAAACTTATTATCTGTAGCCCCCGTACCTTTTACATCTCCTGCATAAACTGTGCCCTTATTCACTTCCGTAGTCACTGCATACAGTTGACTGCCGTTAATAGCATCTGTAGATGTAGCGGAAATACGGCCGGCTGCTACATTGGTAACCGTCCGTTCCATACCTGTCTTACCTACGCTAACTGTGGAACCAGGATTTATACCTGCAAAGTTATGTACTACTCCATTAACTGACTCAGAGGCTGTTGCTACCGCTGCAGCAGTTTCAGAACCGGTGCCGAGAGCCACTGCATTTTCATTGGTTGCTTTCGCCCCAGTACCGATAGCGACGCTGTCTTTCGCACTGACCGAAGCACTTTTACCTATAGCTGTACCGTTTTCAGCAGTAGAAGAAGATCCAGATCCTATAGCAGTTGCATCTACTGCACTAGCATTCGTCTGTCTGCCAAGTGCCGTTGCCCCTAATTGTTTCGCGTTAGCTAGATAACCGACAGCCACGGACTGTCCAGTAGTAGCTTTTGACCAGGTACCGATAGACACGCTGGCATCATCTTCGGCCACTGCATTTGTCCCCATGGCGATACTCCATCTGCCCTTAGCCTCCGCACTCCCACCGATTGCATAAGCATAAGTATTAGTAGCTTTTGAATTATTTCCCATTGCTAACGAGGATACCTCAGTAGCGTGAGAAAGGCTGCCGATGGCTATAGCATAGGTTTTATCCGCTTTTGCACCTGCACCGATAGTGGTAGCATACTCTCCATTAGCTTCGGCTTTTGCCCCAATAGAGGTAGCATTTTTCCCTTGTGCCTTGGCTACACCACCAATAGCTGTCGCATTTTCCGCAGTAGATTGTGTTCCTCCACCGATAGCGGTTGAATATGAAGCAGAAGAATTACTATGCGCACCTAATGCCAAGGAAACCGGTCCAAGGGCCTGCGCATAACCGCCAATAGCTACATTATTTTGATCTGTGCCACTATTCGTGCCATTTCCCCATGATACCCCTGCACCAGTCCCCGCAGGATTTACTGCATTAGCAGTATTCAGTGGCAATAATGTACCACCTACTAGTGCCAAAATACATAAAAGTGTACCAACGCATGTTGTGCTTCTTCCATTAATTTTCCCGCGATTATTAGCAATTTCGGACACAACTACATAACAGTTTTTCACCCGATTCCAAATGACTTTATAAATTCGATTCATAATGTTCCTTTCGTACTACATTTTCGTTGCGTAATACCTATCTAACCTTATATAAAACTATAATAAAAATAAGAAGTAATAGATATAAAAATTATCTATACTTCTAATACAAACCAACAATATTCAGCATAACAAGTCAAATATTACACTTATTACAGATTGTTATCATATACTCATCTACTCGTATACCATATCAAAAAAAATCTATATTGTAAACAAATTTTTCATGTTTCATTCATTTTTATGGTTTATTTAACAAAATTAATAATTAGGAAATAAAATCTTCATCTTTTCGATACATTTATGCCATTAAATTTACATATTTGCATGTAACAATTTCAATTTATACATAACAAAAGCCGAGGCAATCTATGCCCCGGCTTTTATAAACACCATACATTCTAAATATTATTTAGTTATCAGTGTATTATCACAGAATCTAATGAAACTGTCCCTGATTCAATTACAATATTTAATTAAATTAGCGGTTTATTACTTACACCAGATCTTACTGAATTGTTGGTGCATTAATCGCTTTACGAAGATCCACTGTATGAAGTTCGTCCATTGCAGGAGCTGCTTTTTCATCCACAGTTTTCACGCGATTATTGCCGTCTTTCATAGCTTCGTTCAAGCTGAAGATAACCATTTCGTTCATGTAGAAACGCAATTCATCATCATGTACATTGGCTGTATTGCGATCCAAGATATCGATGATTTGTTGCGCATAGTCCAATTTAGCATCTTCAGATACAGTCACATGTTCTGTAAAGAACTGTTTGTAATCGTTGTACAAACGATCTAACGCCATGCGCGCATAGCTGTCATTTTTATAACGATGGCTCACGATGTACCAGCTACGACGAACGTTCATATAATACAATACATTATTGCGGTACCGTTCTTGCCCCTTCATAACGCGAGAGTCGTCCATGATATATTTGCCTTTTTGATCCAATTGGAATTGTGTAAAAGCATTCACTACGTCACGAACTTCTTCGCTAGGTACAGGAATGGCCACTTCTGCTTCAATTACGTTTAATGGTTCAGCTGGTTGTTCCGGCATCATCAATCGATCTTGAGCCGCATCCGCTTGACCTACCGCGCATACATAAGCCAGTGCCAATACAGGCATAAATGTTTTGAATTTCATACTTCCTCCTTATGATGAGCCGCCCCGGAAAGGGCGGCTTTCACAATCCTTACATGAGTGGTTAAGAACTCGAATATTCAGATTCGATTATTTTGTAAGACCTGCTTGTTGCATCAACAATGCGATTTGAGCTTTCATTTCTTCATTATCGCGTTGTACTTGATCGTATTTAGCAGTTAACTCTAGATCATGTTGTTTCATACGTTCATTTTCAGCTTTCAATGCAGTCACTTCATCCTGCAATACATACGCGGAGCTGATAGGGCCGGCTTTGTAACGTGCAGGAACCGCTTTCTTAGCGTCGGATGTACCAAATTTGTAGGATACGCCCGCATTAATCATGTTATCATGACCGCCAAGAGATACGCCCATATGGAACATTGTAGATTCATTAGTATAGTGCGCCACGCCTACAGCGGCAGCTGTGCTACCTTTATAATGGCCTACAGCAGCCAATACTTGAGTTGGTTCCAATGGATCATATTGTAATGGTTTGAGGCCAGAAATAGCTGCACTAGTAGCACCTACATCAGCGATTTTACCATCCACGCTACGCATAGCACTGCTCAATTGATTTACGTTAACCGCATCAGTACCATCTACGCCAGGGCCTACATTAGTAATTCTATTACCACCGTTATTAAGACCGTCTTTAGTAAGACTTACAGCATTACCTTGAACAGGTGTAATTGTCACGCCGCCACCGTTCATAACAGTTGTATTACCAGCAGCATCCGTAGTAGTTACGGACTCAAGACCTTTCAAGTCTTTAGCCAACTTGATGTTATAACCATCACCAGCAGCGTTTTTCACAACACCAATATTGTTATCTGCCAAACGGTTCACATCAGCACCGCCAGTAAGGTTCATAGTATCTCCCAATCCACGAACCACTTTACCGCTATCGCCAGGTTGGTCGCCTTGGAATACACGTCCTGTTCTTGCTTTATTATTGAAGTCGTCATTAACAGCTTTCAATTGATCTTCTGTTGCGGCACGACCAGGAACTGCTACAGGGTTTTCAGGATCCCAAGTTTTGTTATCCAAACCTGTTACGAAGTTGCCTTCTTTACCGTCGGAAGTTTGCTTACCTACAACTACATCGCCGGCTTTCACCGTATTTGCAGTCACGGAACCGTTGTTGCCGTCGATTTTAACTTGATTATCACCATTGCCAGCTGTGATTGTACCTGCAGAACCGTCGATATTAACTTGTTTTGCTGGGTCTTGGCCAAGAGTGATCTTGTCGTTCAAGGCCATCTTGATAGCACCGTTATCAACAGAAGTTTTGATATTACCGTCACCTTTTAGGTCAATTGTTTCGCCAAGAGGTTTCTTCACGGATTGACCGTCTTCCGCTTTAAGGCCAAAGCCTGTGGATTTGATGTCTTCGATAGCTGTATGCAATTGACCGCCGTTTACAGCGTCCTTGCTACCAGCGCCAATAGTGCCATCAGCCACATTAGTGATCTTCTTATCAGCCGCATCGATACCGTCTTTTGTTACCTTAGGACCGTTTTCGATTGTTAAGCCATCTTTGTTGATAGTAACAGCTTTGTTGCCACCATCATTAATTTGCAAGCCGTCTTTCGTCAACTTAGTCGCTTCATTAGCGCCATCCTTGATAGTAACACCGTTTGTATCCATCTTAGTGTTGCCTGTAGTTACAGTCTTAGCAGTTACAGTATCTACAGTGATGTCTTTTTTCAATTCTACCTTAACAGCACCGTCGTCTACGGATGTTTTGATATTTTTGTCATCACCTTTAACCTTAACAGTTTCACCAAGAGCTTTCTTCACGGATTGACCGTCTTCCGCTTCAAGGCCAAAGCCTTTAGTTTTAAGGCTTTCAACAGCATCATGCAATTGACCGCCGTTCACAGCATCTTTGCTGTCTTTTGCAACATTACCATCTTGAACGTTAGTAACCTTCTTGCCTGCTGCATCGATGCCGTCCTTCGTCATGGATGGACCATCAGTAATCTTCACGCCGTCTTTTGTAACAGCTGTCAATGGATTACCTGCTGCATCATTAATAGTCATGCCTGCGCCGTTTACAACGGTTTTACCATTTGCACCATTAGCGCCGTTGTTGAAAGTAATGGAGTTCAAGTCTTTAAGGTCTTTTGCCAAACGAACATTGAGGATATTATTTTTGCTGATAACGCCAATATTGTTTTCAGTCAAATCAGCTTCGTTTGTTACGCCGCCCTTAATGTCCAATTGTTCATTAAGTTTTTTCTTAATCACATTACCGGAGTCACCACCGTATGCCATACCGTCATCTTTAGTTGCCACTTGATGTGTCTTACCGTTTTCATCAGTGTATTTGATACGAGTGATTTCATTACCGTTGAGGTCCGGATCACCTTTTTCAACGGAAATGTCAGCGCTACGGCCGTCTTTACCGTTGAGACCGATATGACCTACACCGTCTTTACCGGAAATAGATACAGCTTCTTTGCCATCCTTACCAGTCACAGCTACCTTGCCGTCTGTACCGTTCGCAGTGTCAGGACCTGTAATGGACACGCCATCCTTACCATCTTTGCCAACCTTCACGGATTCAGCTTTAAGATTTTTATTCATCTTCACGTTGATAGTTGTATCACCAGATGTTTGGTCTTGTGTGATGAAAGTTTTAAGGTTTTCGCCGCTGTAATCTTCGTCAGCTGCCGTGCCTTCACCTTTAATAGTCACTTTAGAGCCAAGCTTATTAGTTTTTTCTCCGCCTTGATTAGCATCGAATTTCAAACCTTTATTAGTCAATGCGTCTGCACTATCTTTGATTTTGTCATTTAAGTAGTCTACATTAACCGCTTCGCTACCATCGTTGCCTGTAGCATATGCCACATTCGTTACGTGAGTACCGCCTTGCTTATTGTTATATGCAGGACCTTCGTAAGTTACCTTGGATTTATCAGGATTACCAGTAGGATCCAAATCATACTTAACAGCGCGGTCATTCAATTTATCAAGTTTGGATTTAGAAGCAACGTCTTTGATGGTAACGGTTTCTGTTTTATCTGGATGATTCTTATCTTGTACAGTCAACGCTACATCGCCGTTCGCATCCACAGTGTAGTCTCCATTGGAGCCTGCTGCTTGATTTCTGATCAAACGATAATCAGTGGAGTTAGCACTTTGAGCATCCAACGCTTTTTTCAACTGATCTTCTGTTGCCGCACGACCGGATACAATCTTATCTGCATCCCAATCTTTATTATCAAGACCTGTTACATAGTTGCCTGTTTCGCTGTCGCCGGCCGCGTTGTTAACAGTTTGACCACCCATAGTAGCACCGCCTGCTTTCACAGTCTTAGCAGCCGTTACGGAATCAAGATTTTTAAGGTCTTTCGCCAATTGAAGTTCCAATTTGTTAGTGCCATCAGCTTTTACGTTGATATTGCCGGCTGCGCTCTTGAACGCTGCAGATTCAGCTTCAGTTACGCCTTCACCTTGTACTTTCACCAAGGAATTCAATTTTTGTTTATTCACAGTACCAGAATTGTTACCAGTGAATTGTAAACCGTCCTCCATAGTCGCAACTTGGTGTTCGCCGTTGCCGTCTTTGTAAACGATACGTGTAAGACCGTTTGTACCGTCTACACCTTTTTCGCCTTTAACGCCAGTAGTAGGATCATCGTAACCAGGTTTTACGGACAAGTCGATACCATTAGTACCGTTCACGCCGTTTGTTCCGGCAGGGCCAGTTAAGCCGATGTGGCCTACGCCGTCCTTACCGGAAATAGAAACTGCTTCTTTACCGTTTTTGTCAGTAACAGCTACCTTGCCATCTGTACCGTTCGCTGTGTCAGGACCAGTAATGGATACGCCATCCTTACCATCTTTGCCAACCTTCACAGATTCAGCTTTAAGATTTTTATTCATCTTCACGTCGATAGTCGTATTACCTGTCGCCGCATCTTGTTTGATGAAAGTTTTGAGGTTTTCACCACTGTAATCAGCGTCAGCTGCAGTACCTTCACCTTGAATTGTAACAGTGGAGCCTAATTTGTTAGTTTGTACACCGCCTACATTGGCATCGAATTTAAGACCTGTGTTAATCAAGTCATTCTTGGTATTCGTAATTTGATCGCCAAGATCTTGCTTAACTTGATGTAATTGACCGCCGTTTACAGCATCTTTAGAACCTGCCGCTACATTACCGTCTTTCAAGTTGGTAATTTTTGTACCGTTAGGACCTTCCAATGTTACTGTGTCATGGCCTGTGTTACCATCATATTTTACGGAACGATCTTTTACATTATCTAGTTCAGTTTTGGACGCAATATCCTTAATCGTTACAGTTTTAACGTCACTGGATTTTTCGTCTTTTACTTTCAAGTCTACTTGATTGTTTTCAACCTTATAGGAACCGTCTGCCGCGTTGTTCGGATTAGCAATTAAACGGTAATCTGTAGCACTTGCATTAGACGCTTTCAAAGCATCGCTAACCTTCTTAAGTTGGTCTTCTGTCGCTGCGCGTCCCTCTACATACGTAGGATCTGAAATGTCCCAAGTTCTATTATCTAAACCTGTTACAAAGTTACCAGTTTGGTTACCACCTTTTTTATCCGCTACAGTATGATTACCTACAGTGGCAGTGCCTGCTTTCACAGTGTCAGATGCCGTTACAGATTGCAAGCCTGTCAAGTTTTTCGCCAATTGCAATTGTAATTTTGCATTGCCATCAGCGCCAACAGCCGCAGAAGTAACACCAATATTATTGCCTGTAGCAAGATCAGAAGCGCTTGTTACACCACCGTTGATGTCCACTTGTTTGTTAAGCTTAACATTAGATGTAGCACCCATGTCACCTTTGAATTTAAGACCGTCGTTCAAAGTTGCCACTTCTTCGTTAGAGCCATCAGGTTTTTGGTATGTAATACGAGTTGTAGTTGTGCCAGGAGCGCCGTCTACACCAGGTTGACCGTCACGAGTAACGGAAATGTTAGTTGTTACACCGTCTTTACCGTTGATACCGATTTTACCGTCCTTACCGTTTGCACCAGTAGCGGTAATTGTCTCTACATTAAGGTTTTTACCAAGTTTCACATCAATTGTGCTATCGCCGTTAGCGTCTTGAGAGATTTCCGTAATGATATTAGAGTTATCCCCTTTAATTGCTACTTTGGAGCCCAATTTATTTGTTTTTTCACCGCCTGTATTAGCGTCGAATTTCAAGCCTTTGTCGATAAGATCTTGTTTAGTTGTATCAATTTTATTGTTTAATTCATTCTTAGTATTTGTGATTTGGTCACCAAGATCTTGCTTAACTTGATGTAATTGACCGCCGTTGACAGCATCTTTAGAACCAGCTGCTACGTTGCCGTCCTTCAAGTTAGTGATTTTTGTACCGTTAGCACCTTCCAAAGTTACTGTATCTTTGTCAGTTTCACCGTCGTATTTCACGGAACGATCTTTTACTTTATCAAGTTCTGTTTTAGACGCAATATCCTTAATTGTCACAGTATTAACTGTACCGGATTTATCGTCCTTCACTTGTAAATCAACTTTATTGTTATCAACCTTATAAGAACCATCTGCTGCATTGTTCGGATTAGCGATCAAACGGTAGTCCGTAGCACTTGCATTAGCCGCATTAGCCGCTTTTACAGCATCGCTGACAATTTTAAGTTGATCTTCTGTTGCCGCACGACCGGATACAAAAGTAGGATCAGTTAAAGTCCAAGATTTATTATCCAAACCAGATACAAAATTACCATTTTGAGTCGCTGACTTGTTGTCTGTTACAGCTTGGTTGCCCATAGTAGCAGTGCCAGCTTTTACAGTCTTAGTAGCTGTCACAGTATTAACATTGATGTCTTTACCTAATGCAACCTTAATTGTTGTATCGTCACCGGTCTGTGTAATCGTAGTGCTGATATTAGTACCATCTCCAGCTACTGTTACTTTGGAGCCCAATTTATTTGTTTTTTCGCCGCCATTATCAGCATCGAATTTCAAACCTTTATTGATAAGCTCCGTTTTTGTATCATCAAGTTCTGTTTTGGATGCAATATCCTTGATAGTTACAGTTTTCTTATTCGCAGGATTTTTAGCATCTTGTACAGTCAAGTCAACTTTATTGCCAGATACAATGTAAGCTTTATCAGCAGCACTGCTGTTTTCAACTAATTGATAGTCAGGAGCATCTACGTCAACTTTATATGTTTTATATGTACCGTCAGTACCTTCTGTAATCGTTGTGTTTTTACCAGCAACAACTTTAACTGCTTTTTGCGCTTCATTACGAATAACAGATTTACCGCCGTCCGTAATGTTGGACAAGTCTTTATTTGCCGCATTGTCAATCTTGTTCTTAGTTGCATCAGTCAACGTCACATCAATTGTTTGGTTGTTAACAGATGTCGTAACATAAGAACCATCGCCTTTTACAGTCAATGTTTGATTGTCCAATAAAACGTCATTGTTACCGCTGTTACCGGCTACTTTCAAGTTAACATTGCGCAATTGTGCCACGTTAACAGCATCAGTATCCGCAGTACCTGCAGCCACGTTTGTGATTTGACGAGTTTTTGTACCACCGTCACCTAGGGACACCGCACCCATAGTGGATGTCAACGCAGCACCTGTCAATCCTCTATATCCGTTTGTACGGCTGTCTACAGTTTTAACATTATAACCTGCTTTACCGGCCGCAACGGAAGCAACGGAATTCGCACCCAATGCAACGCCGTCATCTACGCTGGATTTAGCTTTATAACCGATCGCTGTGCTGTTCGCATTAGCTGCAGTCGCATCAGCCCCGACAGCTGTAGCAAAGTTACCTGCTGCAGAAGTACGTACACCGGCTGCTGTCGCGTTATTGCCTGTAGCACCTGTGTTATCGTAGTTCGCATCGGCAGATGTGCCTTTAGCACTAAAGAAATTCGTTTGCGCCGCTTCAACAGCTTCTTTTACCGTATGGTATGTGCTGTTCTTGATATTGAAATCAGGCGCTTTATATGTAGAACCATTCGCTTCATAGCCCGTATAAGTAGGACCTGCGATGGATTTTGCCAAGTTACTGTTTACAAATTTTAATTGTTTTACATTTGTTGCGTCAGTATCGTTTTCACCACCTGCTACCTTGATGATACGGCGTTCAGAACCTACGTTACCTACCGCAACTACACCGTTTGCAACATTGTTGTTTTGTTGATTAGTGAAAGCAGAGTAACCATTAACCAAGGCACCTCTTACTTCCGTACCAGTACCCAATGCCAAGGAATTATTGGATTCTGCAACGGCATTTGTACCGATAGCCATGGAGTTAGTACCTGTAACAGTAGCACCAAGACCGATAGCTGTCGTATTAGTATTGTTTGCTTTCGCTTCTTTACCGATTGCAATGGCACCATCTTTAGATGCATTAGCCGCACCGCCAAGTGCAAGCGCATCAGCACCCAAGGATTTTGCATTACCACCTAATGCGATGGAGTTGGATAATTTGGCTTGGGAAGAACTACCCATAGCGATAGCATCAGCACCAGCAGCATTAGAGCTACTACCCATGGCAAAGCTGCTTACACCACTTGCATTGGCACTTTTACCCATTGCCACGGCATTTTGTGCGGATGATTGCGCCGTATTACCGATAGCAAAGGCATTCTCTGCACTAGCATTAGCACTATAACCCATAGCTACCGCATTAGCGCCACCAGTACTGGATGAGGAACCGAATGCCATAGAATCAGCTGCAGTAGTAGATGTTCTCGCCTTTGTACCAAATGCAAGAGAACGAACACCTTCTGTTACGGTATTACCATTGGCATTATATTGTGCACTAGGAGTACCATGTTGTTGACCAGGCAATTTTATAGTTTCTGCTGCACCAATTGCAATGGATTGATCCGCTTTTGCTGTAGCGGAGTAACCCATGGCGAAACTACCGTTACCCTTTGCCCAAGATGCAGTACCTAATGCTGCGGAGAACTCACCTTCTGCAGCGGATTGACGCATCATAGCCAAGGAGTTAAATCCGCTCGCCTTTGTAGCTGTACCAAGAGCCATAGCAGATGGTGATAAAGCCTGAGCATAATGACCTAAAGCAAAAGAAATACCACCTGTGGCCTGAGCATAGTTACCGATAGCTAAACCGGAATAATAAGTTGGATTACCAGTTTCCTGAATATTTGTATTTTTACCGATAGCAATGCCAGCAAAACTATTTTCTGTATAGTTACCTCTATCTGTACCATTATACAAATGACTATTATCAAATGGTGTCAGGTTCCCAGGGTTTTGATAATTATATAAATAACTACCTTCACTATAAACTACATTACCAGTAGCATAACCAGCGCCATTTACATCATTAATCGTCATAGCAGTATATGTAGCAGCATTAACCGTAGTAGTAATATTACCACCCATTAATAATGCAGCCACCGCCATAATCGCACTCATACGTGTCCAGGTTGTACCGCTTTGTACGGATTTTACCTTGCCACCACCTGTTTTTACAATTTCAGATACTACTACGTAGCATTTTTTAGTCTTACTCCAAATAACATTATAAATTCGATTCATGATTATCCTTTCTTACCGAAACTTCAGTAAAACACATCACTTGTGTTGCATAATATTGCAAAGATAATAAAAAGAAGAAGTATAAAGATTGATTATCATCTACACTTCTTACAACAAATACTAGTATTCTCAATTACGATACGAATACTATAATTATTCATGATTCTTCATCATATACTCACCCACGGCAATACAATATCAAAAAATTTCTATCTTGTAAACGACTTTTTCATCTTTTCTTCATTTTTGTCGTTTATTTATTTCATATTTAATACTTTTTAATTTTAAGAAATAGAATCTTCATCTTTCCTATCAATTTTTACGATAAATCCACATATCGGAATATAACGATTATTGTAATTACGTAATCAATTTCATATTTTTAAACTTTTCAGTTTAATGCTTTCATAGATAAGATAATTTTATATACAGAAAAATTATCACCTACAGGTACACGAAAAAGCCGAGGCCCTAGAGCCTCGGCTTTCACAATATAAATCATATATATAAGTATTCTATTTTTTATTAACCCTTACGCGTTCAATAGTTGGTTGTCCTTCATGATTCTTGGCAATTGTATCCACACGGAATAACGCCATTTCAGGACTAAATTCAGATACGAGTCGATCATCGACGACAACGCCGTTTTGAATAGCTCGATACACAATTTGAGCAAATTCATAACGGGTCAACATACGATCCCCTCCGAATGTACCATCAGGATAGCCTTCCACAAGACCCCGTCGAGATAGATCGCTAACCGCCGCATATGCCCAGTGATTATTCGGCACATCAGGGAATAATGTGCTGCGGTCTGCTTTCATATTTGTTCCAGCCAAGCCATTCAAAAGAGCAGTCAACTTTTGAATCTGCGCATTTTGTACCGCTACAGTTTTCTTAAGTTCCAAAACTTCCTTACCGATGGCCACACGAGAACGAGATACATTACTGTGAGCACCAACTTTTACGGACATACCGGCATTCACAACGGTTTCGCCATTACCGACAGTGGATCCTACACTAAATTGCAAGTCCTCATTCGGTCTGTAGAAAGCCCCCAATGCAGCGGCATTACCGTCATGGTAATGGCCATACCCAGCAGCAAAGTCCCATTTTGCATCAGGATCGAAATCCAATGGATGCAAGGCGGCAAGTGCGGCCGCTCCGGCCACAGATTTGTTAACCTTTTTATCGAGACGAGCCACATTCCGCCCCATATTGGTTACATCCTGCTTGATATTAGTAATGTCACCTTGAATATTGGTTACATTCTTTTTAATATTGGTCACATCACCTTGTATATTGTTAATATTTGTTGTGTTATTTGTAATCTGGTTCGTTATATCGTCAGATAGGCTTACCTTATAATCTTTGGTCGTTCCGTTCGTCGTAGTTGTCACATTAATATGCTTACCTGCACTAACGGTAGTGGAGCCGTTCGCATTCACTTGATTTTGCAACTTTTTGAGCTGTGCCACATTCACCGCATCCGTATCCTTTGTGCCGGCTGCTACGGATGTAATCTGACGCGTAATATTGTTATTTGCATCACCGACAGATACGGCCGATTTAGTCGCCTTCCACGTAGAATCCGTATTCGTGGACTGTGCCTTTGTACTCGGATCATACCCAACGGATCCAGCCGCCACAGTAGCCTTCGATTCACTGCCCAATGCAACGCCACCCTCTACGGTTACATTCGTATTATGTCCGACAGCGACCGCATTATTAACAGATGTCGTAGTCTTGCTGTCTGTAGAACCGATGAGAACCGCATGATTGGCGTCTTTTACCTCACGATTATCCCCCATCACAAGACTGTTCTTAGAATTAGTCACCGTATTTTCAGACCCTATTACAGTCGTATTGGACACCTTATCCGCCGTATTGTGAAAGCCCGTTAACATGGTATTCGTACTTTTATTTCTTTGGTCGCCAGTCAATGTGTTATTTACACCCATAAGTGCAGAGCGAAGTGTATAATCCGCCTTATTACCGCTACCAAATGCCATAGTAGAACCGCCACCGTTAGAATTTTTGACAGCGGAACGTAATTTCTCAGATAATTCCTTAGCGGAATTACCTCCCGAACTTGGTGCTGAAATATCGGCTACAGAATTCGTTATTTCATTGCCAGCACCAAATACGAGAGACCCATTGGAGTTAAAGGTTCGATTGGCAGTGCCTACGATACTATTTGCAACCCCAGAGTATTGAGAGCTAGCACTTGCCGATTCAATACTATTTAAAGACCCTGTAATAGTAGCACCAAAATTCTTAGTGGCATCAGCGGTAGTGGTAGGATAACCTGAAGAGGCAATCGAATAAGCCCCTACAATAGAAGAAAACAAACCATTAGAATAACTATTCGCTCCTATAGTTGTGGAAAATAAATGTCCATTATTATTTTTGATATTAGAACTATCTACATCCACATCACCTAATTTTCCTTTATAATTATGGGTCCCCAACATAATACTACCAGAACGAGCATAGGTGTTTTGACCAATAGCCATTCCGGTTACCATCTTTTCAGGATTTTTTGGGAGCCCGAAAGGTATACCAAAAAGATTTTTGTATCCAGCCTGATTAAAATCAAACGCTCTTTCCATTCCGCCTACCATATTTTCGACGAATGAATTCGCACCTATGGCAATGCCGCCACCTTGATCAATATAATTATTAATATGTGCCTTTCCACCAATTACAATATCACCTGTGGACGGCTGTCCGACACCACCCGAATACTCTATAGTAGCCCCTTTACCAATGGCTACGTTTTCCGCCTTTGGTGCACTACTGCCCGTGCCAATAGCTACACCGTTCCCGCTGCCCGGTGTCATATCCACCGCTCCGGCCACATATAGGCTCGATAACAACACACCATTAATCAACACAGATAATATAAGTTTACGCTTGCTCATTTTATCCTCTCCATTCCCTAATGAATTCCACGTGTAACTTATTCTTCATTATAGATTCATGAATATTGTGCCACTCTTTTTCTATTTTGTAAACAAAATAAATTTTTATGAATTAATGTATAAAAAAGGAACTGTCTTTTCATATCAAATGACAATCACCTGATACTATAAAACAGCTCCTTATGTTGCTTTTATCAAAATAATAAATATATATATATATATATATCAATCTATCAAT